>OGHJ01003007.1_pt1 | contig 13030 bp, 12 predicted proteins | sample 1571351 | NCBI WGS metagenome assembly OGHJ01 (sample SAMEA2582037, study PRJEB24529) | metagenome | biome: Human gut stool | place: China | collected 2011 | reverse complement strand
TGGAAAGAAAGCCGGACTGGCTGCCCGGCTTTCCTGTCCAAATTTATTGTAATAGGGAGGCAGAAGATAAAAAGTTGACAACAATTTTGCTTGCGGTGGCAATGACGCTGCTTCTGGTGGCTTGCGGAGGCGGGAACGCCGGAAATACCAATGGCGGAAATACCAACAGCGGAAGCACCGACAAGCATACCCATGTGGAGGAAGTTATGCCGGCAGTGGAGCCCACCTGCACGAAGACCGGGCTGACAGAGGGCAAGCGCTGCTCCGAGTGCGGCGAGGTTCTGGTGGCACAGGAAACCGTTCCCGCTTTGGGCCGCACGACCGAAAGCGGTACCTGCGAAAGATGCGGACAGTCATTCGGCGATTGGCGCATCGACTATTCTGTGGATGACTTCAATCAGCCAACAGATGAATGGTATATTACGGAAGACGAATATCTCGTAGGTACTTTTAGCAACAGCGCAACAACAAATTCAAAATTGTATGCGAATGTAATGGTGGATCTGGACGATAATGTTATGATATTCTTCTATGAATATGGCAGCAGACAGGTCAAAAACAGCTCTGAGCGCTATTGGAATGAATATAACATCACCATGAGAACGCCCGATGGTGCAGACCACAAGATAACAGGTACTATGTATTGTGGTGATGATAGAGTTAATATTGATGATGCTTATATCGATGAGGTGCTGACAGCATTAAAGGGAGAGGGAAACGTCATGTTCCGCATTGAAAATGCTGACAGAACGGTTGAGAGCTACTTGATTGAGGTTGCCACCTCCAACTTTGCGGAGCTGTATAACGCGCAGACCGGACAGTAAATACCGCTTTGGCGGGGCTGTCATTCGAAAACTCTCAGAAAGCGGGAACACTCTTTTGGAAACGCTGCTAAAGGAACAGGTGGCTCCCTGTGGGATCGCACCCTTGCTCCGTGACGGACAGCGACAAAGCGGCGATCCGGGAAGCTCTGACCGCCTGTGAGGCACTGAAGTAATTCGCTTTTTGACAACAAAGCAAGTAATAGGCGCAAACAGCCGCAAGCCATGTTCTGATGGCTTGCGGCTGTTTTTCATTCGTGCCATGCCTTGCGGCAGTTTCGGCACGGATAAAGCGGAGGAGCGTATGCAGCAACCTCCGCTTGAAAAAAAGCTGTCCGGTTGCTATAATTGGGTCTGTACGAAGCATTTTCCAGCTATAAGCGGGACTTTTCGACACAGACTATCCATCAGGGAGGGCTGTACGATGAAAGAACCTTCGCTTTGGACGTTGTTTTCGGATACCGGAGATCCGTTGGCCTATCTGCTTTACCGCGCCGGGTCTGCCGGACGCTGATTTTCTTTCGGAGGCGGGGCCTCCGTACATAGGTGGTGAATTGATGGCGTCGTCGCCGTACATTGTGACAAAGGGCGTAGTCCTCCGGGAGACGGAGACAAGGGACGCCGATAAGATCCTAACCCTCCTGACAGCGGAGCGGGGCAAGCTCTCTGTCATCGCCCGGGGCGCCCGCCGCAAGGGGTGCAAATTCGCCGCCTGCGCCCAGCCGTTGGCCTACTCCGAGTGGACGCTTTACAAAAAGGGTGACTGGTACTACGCCAACGAGGGGGCCACTCTGGAACTGTTCAACGGCTTGCGGGCGGATCTGGACGCGATGGCGCTGGGGTTTTATCTGGCGGAGCTGACGGAGGCCGTCACCACGGAGGACGCGCCCCATCAGGGGCTTTTGAGCCACCTGCTCAACGGGCTGTACGCCGTTTCCGTTCTGCGAAAGCCTTTGCCGCTGGTGAAAGCGGCGTTTGAGATCAAGCTGTTGTGTCTGGCGGGCTACGAGCCTCTGGCGGACGCCTGCGCCTACTGCGGTTGCCCCGATCCCCAACAGCCGTATTTCGACGTTTTGCAGGGCGTTCTCCGCTGCGGGACCTGCGGAGAGGGGCGCCGGGGTCTTCCACTGTGTCGGGATTCACTGGCCGCCCTGCGGCACATCGTTTACGGCGACCCCAAGCGGCTTTATTCCTTCACACTGGGACCGGAGGCCCAAAAGCGGCTGTCCGCTGCCGCCGAAGCCTTCGTCTCCGCCCAGCTGGAGCGGGGATTCCGGACGCTGGACTTCTATAAGAGTGTCCGGTGCATGAATGAGCCATCCTGATTGATTACATTTTGTATGATACCGTGCCTTTTATACGGTAAGGAGCGATTATGAGCGAATTATTTGATAAATCCATCCGCACCTTGGAGCTGCCGCGGGTCCTTCAACTACTGTCTGAGCAGGCGGTCAGCCCGGAGGCCAAGGAGCTGGCACTGGCGGTCCGGCCGGAAACAGATTATGAGGACGTGCTGCGCCTGCTGGATCAGACCGACGGCGCACGGGCCATGATCGTCCTGCGGGGGGCGCCGGGTTTTTCCGGTGTCAAGCCGGTAAAGGACCTGCTGGACCGGGCGGACCGGGGCGGCAGCCTCAACATCCCGGAGCTGATCCGGATCGGCGATCTGCTGTATGCTGCCCGCCGGGCCAAGGAGTATTTCAATGCCGACGCGGCAGAGCCTACCGCTCTCGACCAGATTTTTCTGTCCATCCACGGCAACCGGTTCTTGGAGGATAAGATCCGGCGGTGCATCAGCGACGAGAACACCGTGGCCGACGCCGCCAGCCCGGAGCTGGCGGACATTCGCCGTCACATGCGGGCGGCGCTGGCAAAAAGCCGGCAGATTTTGCAGAAGATCATCTCTTCCCCCAGCTATTCCAAGGTCTTACAGGACAACATCATCACCCAGCGGGATGGGCGCTTTGTGGTCCCCGTCAAGGCGGATCAGAAGGGCAATCTGCCGGGATTGATCCACGATGTTTCCTCCACCGGTGCCACAGTGTTCGTAGAGCCGATGGGAGTGGTGCAGGCCAACAACGAATACGCGGAATTACAGGCCAAGGAACAGGCGGAGATCGACCGCATTTTGGCGGAGCTGTCCGCTGATGCCGCCGCCCACCGGCGGGACATTCAGTGGGACCATGACGCATTGGTGCAGTTGGATCTGATCTTCGCCCGGGGCGAATTGAGCTATAAGATGGACGCGATCCGCCCTCAGGTACGGCGGGATGGCTTGATCCGTCTGCGGAAGGCGCGGCACCCCCTGCTGGACAAAAAAACGGCGGTACCCATTGATATTGAACTGGGCGGCGCGTTTGATACCCTGGTCATCACCGGCCCCAACACCGGCGGTAAGACCGTTTCCTTAAAAACACTGGGTCTGCTGACCCTGATGACCCAATGCGGCCTGCACATCCCCGCCGGGGACCGCAGCGAGGTGTCCGTTTACGAACGGGTGCTGGCCGACATCGGCGATGAGCAAAGTATCGAGCAGAGCTTGTCCACATTCTCCGCCCACATGAAAACCATTGTAGAGATTTTACAGGAGGCGGACCGGGATAGTCTGATCCTGTTCGACGAGCTGGGAGCCGGTACCGACCCGGTGGAGGGTGCGGCGCTGGCCATTGCCATCATTCAGCACGTCCGGGCACTGGGGGCCAGAGCTGCCGCCACCACCCACTACGCAGAGCTGAAAACCTTTGCCATGACCACGCCGGGAGTGGAGAACGCCTCCTGCGAGTTCAATGTGGAGACCCTCAGCCCTACTTATCGGCTGCTGATCGGCATCCCCGGCAAGTCCAATGCCTTTGCCATCTCCCGGCGGCTGGGCCTGCCCGATGAAGTTATCACCAACGCCCAATCGCAGATGAGCAAGGACAGCGTTCGGTTTGAGGACGTGCTGACCCAACTGGAGGCCAAGCGGCAGGCGTTGGAAAAGCGAGAGCAGGAGACTGACCGGCTGTACCGCCAGCGGGAGGAGGACGCCCGGAAAGCCCGGGAATTCCGGGAACAGATGCAGCGGGCCAAGGAAAATGCCCGCAGCCGGGGCGAGGCCGAAGCCAAGCGCATCCTGCGGGATGCCCGCTCTGCCTCTGACGCGGTGTTTGCCGAACTGGAACGGATGCGGAAGGAGCAGGCCAAGGCAGACCGGGCCATCAACGCCAATGAAGCCAGAGCCGAACTGCGCCGCCAGCTGAACGAGGCGGAGGACGCCATCGACAAGCGGGACGCCCGCCCCGAGCCGATCCCCAAACCCAGCCGCCCCATTCAGAAGGGGGACCTGGTGGAGATTCCCGGCGTTTCCACCCCGGCAGAGGTAGTGAGCGTGGGCAGCGACGGCACCTTGCAGCTAAAGGCCGGTATTTTGAAAATGAAGGCCAAGGCCGACGAGGTACGGCTCATTGAGGACGATGAGCGGGCCGCCATGAAGAAAAAAGCCCTCAAGCCCACCCGGACCGCTGTGACCGGTCTCCGCACTGCTGCCAGCCGGGAACTGGACATCCGGGGCATGGAGACGCTGGAGGCGGAGAGCGTGGTGGAGACCTTCCTCTCCACTGCCGTCATGGGCCATTTGGAGACCGTCACCATCATCCACGGCAAGGGCACCGGCGCACTGCGGAACGCGGTGCATGATATCCTGCGGCGGAACAAAAATGTGAAGTCTTTCCGTCTAGGCGTTTACGGCGAGGGGGAAAACGGCGTCACCGTGGTGACCATGAAGTAATGTTGCATATTGGAACAAGGGAATAAAACAACCACGCCATACCGGGAGGTATGGCGTGGTTGTTTATTCAGCCGGACAGCTCCCGGATCTCCGTTTGGATCAGCCGTCCCGCCGCGGCGGAAAGCTGGTCCATCCGGCGGATGGGGGCCAGATCCTGCCCGTAGATAGCACGGGCGTTGGGAACGTTGGCGTTCTCCCCCATAAAGACGGCGGCCACCCGGACACCCTTCCGCCGCAAGGCCCGAACCTCGTCCGCCGTATCCACCACACCTACCTGACCGTCGTAGTCCCTGCTGAGGGGGACCTTGCCGGTAGGGAGAATCTTGTGGCTGTCGTCGGGACTGGCATCCGTCAACAGGATCAGCAGATGCTTGTCCGCCGGGGCGGTGTCCAGCAGTTCCGCTGCCATCCGCAGCGCCAGTCCGTCCCGGTTCCAGCCGGCGGCGAAGTAGTCAAAAATCTTCCGTTCTCCGTTTTTCTCACCGAAATCCTTCAGCACCCGCAGCACCGTATAGCCCCGGAGACTGCAAAAGCTGCTGACGCGGACGGGAATGCCGCAGTCCGCAAGGCTTTTTGCCAGAATATACCCTTGGGCGGCGATGGTTTCCTGACAGTGAAGCCGGGAGGCAGAGCCGTCCAGCAGCAGGTCCACCGTAAAGCCGGGGGTGCTTTCCTCGTCGCTGCGCAAAAACACCTTATCGTCTCCCAGCACTGGCAGCCGCCAGACCCGCCGACTGTCCAGATGGCCCTGTCGGGCGGAGACGGCGTCCGGCTGCTGGTGGATCAGCATACAGTTGCGGATCTGCTCCGTCAGCCGCAGGAGGGCGCTTTGATAGAGGTCGCTGTTTTTGACGTAAGCGGCCCGGTTTCGCTTGGCCTGCTCCTCTGCCTGTTGAAAAAGCCGCTGGGCATCGGCGCTGACCGGTTTGTCGGGCGACGGCTCCCCACGGGTGAACCAGAGGTGGCAGCCCAGATGGTTTCCGGTGCAGTCCCGCTGCTCCATCAGCGCCAATTCCTTGGGAGCGTACAGACTGCGGCCGAAGCAGCGTTCCACATAGTCCCGATCCTCGGTTTCCCGCTCATTGGAACGTAAATGGGAGCGCAGGGCATTGGACGCCCGCACCATGCCGTTTTCTCCCACCGCCGCAGATCGGCCGATGGCCAGATCGTCGGTGCGGACCATCTCCGTGGTGAACAGCTTCGTCAGCAGTGGCGCCCACCGCTCTCCGAAATGGAGGGTAAGGGGCGTTTTGGCGTGGGCGGTGCCGTCAAAGCGGAGATATTTTTGGAAGGCAGTCCGGATCGCCGCTGCTACCTCCTCTCCGCTCATGGTACCGGGACAGGCAAGAGCCTCCGACAGTCCCTTTTCCCAAGGGGTCAGCACAGGCAGTCTCTGCCCAAGCACGGTTTTCCATCTGGCGGACTGTATGGCGTACACCAGCTGGTTTTTCTCCATCCACTCCTGTCGGGAAAGCTGATATTCTGATTCAAAAAACGCGGAAGCATGGGCCTGCCGCAGTGCTGCTAAAGCGGGACGCTTCGGTAATTCCTTCTCATAAACGGCGTTTTCCAGAGCCAGCCACGCAAGGTCATCGTACACGGCCTGCCGTGCGTCCCCCGCCCAAGCGGCGAACAACTGCTTGGGAAGCTCATCTCCAAACCATTTGTGGACCAACCCAATGACGCAGTTCATATAAAGATCAGGCTGGCCGTCAGACTGCATGGCCAGAAACTGCGGTTCAAATTTGTAGTCCCCGCAGGCAGTCCACACCTGATTGATGGCCCGCCGCTGGCGGGCGCTGTAACCGGAGACTTCCATATCAGTCGGTAAACAGTCGGCTGCGGTCCAGCTTCGCCGGGATCCGGGCGGCAATAACATCCCGGATGAGGCCCTGCTCGTAGCTGTCAAAAGCCTTGTTGGTAATGCCCATATCCAGCGCCGTTCCGGCGCTGATCCCCCGGCGGATCAGCCGCAGAGCGTCCAGCATACCCCGGAGATCCAGCGCCTTAGAGGATATCTCGGCGCTTTCGCACTTTTTTTGCAGGTCGAGGAAAAGCTGCACGAACTGTCCCCGGTATTTCTTCTCCAGCGTGGGGAATTCCTCTCCCAAAAGCCGGTCCAGACCGTCCCCGTCAATGGCGGGCATCTGGATCACCGCGAACCGGCTGGTCAGGGCCTCGTTCAGCTCTCGTGTTCCGGCGTAGCCGTAGTTCATGGTGCCAATGAAGCGGGCGGCTGGATCCACCTCCACCCGATCATAACCGGGTACATCAATGGCGCGGCGGAAGTCCAGCGTGGCGTGGAGCACAGCCAGTGCCTCGTTTTTCGCCATGTTGATCTCGTCCAAGATCCCGAAGCCGCCATGCTGCGCGCAGAGATACACCGGGCCGGGACGGAAGGTCACCTGTCCGTTTTCAAAGGTATCCATGCCGATGAGACTGGCGGCGTCCATGTTCACATGAAAGGATACATCCCAGCTTGGCCGTGCAAAGACTTGGGCCAGATTTTCCGCCAACACATTTTTACCTGTAGCCTTGCTGCCGGCCAGCAGCAGATTTTCCCCGCACAGGAGGGCGGCAATGGAGGCTTCCCAGACCTCCTTTCCGTAGTAATGGTAGCGGGGCTTGGGGATCCGGTTTTGCAGCTCCGGAGGGGTGGGATAGGCGTTCCGGTATTCCTGGATGCCCTCCAATAACTCCTTGCTGATTTGTTCCTGCTCTAAAAAATCCAACAAAATCGTTTGCTTCCTTTCTGTTGGGGGCGCCGCGGACACGCGCCGTCTTTTTTCGGCCCCATCATAGCACGATGATTTCTGAAAATCAACGGGATATCAACGTTTTTTGAATTCTGTGGAAATAGCGGTTGATTTACCTACAAAACTGGTGGTATAATAAAAGCAAAAATACGGAGCAAGGAGGATATACTATGATCTCAACAAAGGGGCGGTATTCTATCCGGATCCTGCTGGACTTGGCCGAACACCGCAACGGAAGCTACATTCCCATGAAGGATGTTGCTGCCCGTCAGAACATTTCTCTGAAATACATCGAGCGGCTGATGCCGGCCCTGAAGGCGGCCGGTCTGGTGGACAGCGTCCACGGGATCGGCGGCGGTTACCGGCTGACCCGGGAGCCGGACCAGTATACCCTGTGGGAAATTCTGCGGCTGGCGGAAGGGGATCTGGCTCCGGTAGCCTGCCTGCAAAGTGGCGCGGCCCCCTGCGCACGGGCTGCGGACTGCCGTACCCTGTCGGTGTGGGACGGCTATTATAAGCTGAGCCGGGACTACTTTTCCGGTGTCACGCTGGCGGACCTGATGCGCGAGCCGCGGACAAGTGACTATGTAATTTGAACAGGCGGGACCGGACGGAAGTCTGGTCCCGTTTTTTCAGCTAAAATCGACCGCTGTCAAGGGAGAAAGCCTTGCGCGTACGTAGAAAAGGGTAAATACAGAACGGTTATGTAAAGTGATTTTTGCTTTTTCATTTGGTTGAAAATAGGGTTTGCGGTTTTGCGGATATTTGGAGATATTTGTCTGAATACGTTGATAATACTAAAGAAAAACGATGTTGATAACTCTGTGGAAAATGTGAATAACTCCTTGTAGATGAAAATTATTGTCATTTTTATGTAAACACTAACGCTTCCCGGCGAAACCGGACGCTGGCTGCGGTTTTTGTCAAATTATGAACTTTTTACAGAAAGTTACATGCGGAACGCGAATCCGGCGTTTGTAAAGATGGCAAATCGCCTATTTTTAAGGAGCCCCGGAAAATCCATAATATACAATTCGTATTATTCTTGTTCGACAGCAGAAAAAGTTCGTTTTCCTGTGAAAATAGGTTGACGCTCCAGCAAAAGTATGGTATCATGTTTTCTGCTTAAATTATCTCATCGTTCCCTATGCTGACGTAGAGCAGCTGATTCGTAATCAGCAGGTCGCCGGTTGTTGGTAAGGATAGTAATATAGAAAGCCCCAAAAAGTAAATATGCTGGTGTAGCTCAGCTGGTAGAGCAACTGATTCGTAATCAGTAGGTCGCCGGTTCAAATCCGGCCATCAGCTCCAAAAAGTACCTGTTATTGCAAAATAACAGGTACTTTTTGTAATATTTGCAGCAAAAAGTTGCAAAAATAGCGACCGGCGTTCTGCGCAAAAGCTGCCGAATAAACTTTGTCACCGGACGTGAATTTTCAAATAATGAGCAACAAAAATCTTTTCAAAAAGCAGTAGCTTTGTGTAGCGAGTTATGGTATGTGTTGTGGCTACCAAAAAGGAGGTGCCGCAATGTATGACTACATGAAGGCTTTGCAAAAACGCTTCGACCGTCAAGAGTATCCAGAGCTGGCCGAGCAGGTTGAACGCGCCCAGAAGGAACTGCGACGGGACATGGACGCCGCGGGGCACAGAAGGCTGTTGCGTCTGCTGGACGCGCAAAACGCATTGCTGGCTGAATCCAAGCTGATGCGCTTCACGGCTGGCTTCAAGCTGGCGTGGGGCATGGCGAAAGAACTGGAGGCAGATGGGCTCTACTCCTTCGAGTGGGAGGAAGAAGAACACATCTGCCGTCCGGCGGAACAAGTGGATGCTTGATCCAGATCCATGTGGAATATACAGAAGCAAAGCAGATTTGTGATACCCTCTCCGGCGAATGTCTGATCGAGGAGTGCACGGAAAATAATGTCCCCCTCTGTTACGAAACGATGGCGGACTACAAGCGAAAAGGAGTATTGATATGAAACGTAAAACATCCCATTGGGTTTTGCTGACTCTGGCCCTGAGCACAGTTCTGCTTCTGGCTGTCTGCGGTGCGTCTGGCAGTGCCGCGGAAGGAAGCCAGTAGGAAGAATCCGTCACAGGCACGATCAATCGACTGGATACGGACTACCTGGTGCTCATCACGGACGATGGGGAATATCAGGTCATGGATTTTGGCGAAAACTTTTCTGTCGAAGGCTTCAGCGAGGGTGATGATGGGGTGATCACTTATACCGGAACCCTTGAAAATGAAGAGAAACCGCCGGTCATCACCGCCATGGAAGCCGCGCAATAATTGATCAGGACTGCGCGGCCCAGCGGATATTGACACAAGAATGGGACACACGCACAATAGCGTGTGTCCCATTCTTGTGATCGTTCTTTTCGGCGCAGATCAGCGGGTTCAGAGGTGAAATTGCTTTTTCAGCGCTTTGTTTTCTCCCAGCACCAGCAGAGTCAAACTTCCGTCCAATATGATTTCCGGTGAGATGTTCACATCGGTTTTGCCGTTCCGCTTTACGCCGAGGATGTTGACACCATATTTTCTGCGGATGTCCAACTCGCCGATGCTGTGCCCCTGCCAGTCCTCCGGTACGGCGACTTCAATGATGGCGTGCTGCTCGTCCAGCTCAATGTAGCTGAAAATATGGTTGGCGGTATAGCGGATGGCCGCCCACTTCGCCAGCTGCTTTTCCGGGTACGCCACCGCGTCCGCGCCGTTTCGCAGCAGAAACTTTGCCTGCACGTCCCGCTCCGCGCGGGATACTACATAGTTTGCCCCCAGTTCCTTGAGCAGCGACGTGGTTTCTAGTGAATTCTGGAAATCCCCGCTGATGGTGACATAGCAGACATCGTAGTTGCTCACGCCCAGTGAGCGCAGAAAGTCCACGCGGGTGCTGTCACCGATCTGCGCGTTGGTGACGAAGGGCATACATTCATTGACACGCTCCTCGTCCTTGTCCACCGCCATCACCTGATGGCCAAGCTCATTCAGCTGCATGGCAAGATGCCGCCCGAAGCGGCCAAGTCCGATCAACAATACAGATTTCATCGTGCGCTCCTTTCAGCCTACGGTGATCATTTCCTTCGGATACCGGGCATAGGTCATGTCATGCCCGGAAAACGCGGCGTAGATCAAGGTCAGTCCCCCGACGCGCCCAAAAAACATCAGCAGAATGAGAATGCTCTGCGACAGCGTCCCGAGCTGCGGCGTCAGTCCCAGCGTCAGTCCCACCGTGCCCGCGGCGGAGGCAGTCTCATAGAGGCAAGCGCCCAGCGGCAGGCCCTCGACCTCGCTGATGACCGCCGCGCCAACAAACGTCAAGGACAGATACAGCAGTAAGATCGCGGCGGCATTGCGGATGGCGGAATAGTCCAATCTGCGATCAAAGAGCCGCGAGTCCTCTCTCCTGTGGAAGGCTGCCGCGGCGTTGGCAATGAGCACCGCCAGTGTTGTGACCTTCATGCCGCCCGCCGTGGAACCGGGCGCACCTCCGGTGAGCATCAGCATGATCGTGACCGCCTGCGAGGTATCGCTCATTTTCGTTAGATCAACCGTGTTGTAGCCTGCCGTCCGCGGTGTGACCGCCTGAAAGAGCGAGGCCAAAGCCCGCTCTCCCACGGGGAGGTCCGCAAAGTCCGTCAGATAAAAGAGGACCGCCGGAATCGTGATCAAAAGCGCCGTCGCACTCAAAATGACCTTGCTCTGCATCCGGTAACGCCGCAGGTGCAGACCGTGCGTACAGATATCGTCCCACGTTAGAAAGCCGATGCCGCCCACGATGATCAGCAGCATGATGACGATGTTGACCAGCGGGTCTGCGGCATAGGCCGTCAGCGAAGGGTAAGGGGCATCCGCCCGCCCCAGAATATCGAAACCCGCGTTGCAGAAGGCGGAAACGGAATGGAAAACGGACATCCATACGCCCCGCAGCCCATAGTCCCGGCAGAACACCGGCATCAGCGCCAACGCGCCCAGCAGCTCGACAATCAGGGTTCCTCTCAGGATAAACCGCGTCAGGCGCACGATGCCGCCCACCGCGGGAGCGGAGATGGCGTCCTGCATGGCGCTGCGCTCCTTGAGCGTGATGTTCCGCCCGGCGAGCATCAGGAACGTCACCGCACCGGTGATCACGCCCAACCCGCCGATCTGGATCAGCAGCAAAATCACCGTCTGGCCGAAGGCAGACCAGTAGCTGCCGGTATCCTGCACCACCAGTCCCGTCACGCAGACAGCGGAAGTGGAGGTGAACAGTGCCTCATGAAACGGCGTCCAGATCCGCTGTACTGTGGCGATAGGCAGCATCAGCACCAGCGCCCCCAGTAGGATCACACCCGCAAAGCCGAGGATCATGATTTGAAAAGAAGTCAAATGACGCTTCAGATGGAGTATGGGTTCTATCACCGTGCACACCTTCTTTCAAATACCGCTTCTGATTTTGGCACATAGTATAGCACGGTTTTCGCAGCCTGTCTGTGCAGGTTTTGTAAAAGTTTTGTAAAGGTTTTGCAGAATTTGATGAAGCTCAATATTGACGATGTTGTCAGATCATAGCTTGTTCAGCACGCCATAGACCTCCGCCAAGGCGCGGACATACTGCGGAAAATAGCGCCGCAGCTCACGGTCCTCCCCCGGCGGCGGGATCGGTCTCCGCAGCATACGATGAACAGTCCTCCATACCTGAAGCCTGCTGCCGGGATAGGATTCTCTCAGCTTCTCGACCGCGCGGTTCTTCGCCTTCTCCACGGCGGACTCCTTCATCATGTGATACATCCCAATCTCTTTCAAAGTTGCCTCCGGGTATCCGAACACGCCGCAGGTCTTGCCAAGAATGTCCCTGTCCTTCTTCGGCAGGGTGTCGAACAGCTCCCGGAGAAGCTCGATGCAGACCTTGCGGTACACGGCCTGCTCCGCCGAAGCGGAGAGTAGCCCCGGCATTAGCCGCTCATAGGGATCACCGTCATAGCCCACCGGGACAAGATCATGCACACCGAGGAAATGGGTGTTGTAGCGAACATACCGGCTGACACGAGCCTCGGGAATGCCCAACTCCTCCGCAATCTCACCGGTATCCTTCCATGCAACATGGTACAGCCTCTGCACCTGCCGGACAGCGGCCATCTCGTCCTTGCTCAGTGCCATGCAGCCAATATTCTGCTCCAGCCAGCGGGTCATGCGCCCCTTCAAATGCGGGTAGAGATAGGTGGTGAGCACGGCGCGGCTTTCGTCATATTCTCTGCTCTGTATTCGCATCAGAAGCTCCAACGCACCCTCGCCGCAGAGGTCATCCAGAATCGTTTTCGTATACGCGGAAAATTGATTTGGATGATGCTGATCTGTCATCAGGCAGTTGAACTCCGCTGCTGCTTCCTTGGCGATTCCGCGGATCAGCCCGATATTTTTATGGCACAGTTTTTCCAGCGCAGCTTCATCACCGTCATAATATTGGCGAATCAGTTGCTCGTTGGTCATGCTTGCTCACCCGCCTTTTTCTTCGGCGGACGGCCCCTCGGATTGGCCGTTCTGGTGATCCCGCAGCGCTGGTAGACATTCTCAGACGAAACGCTCTCTTCAAAGGTTTCTACGGAGGTGTCCGCGTCGCGCAGAGCGTCATAGAGCAGATCCCGCACATAAGATCCCGTTGAATGATCTGACGACGCTGCATCTGCAACAGTTCTACAAGAAA
>OGHJ01003004.1_pt1 | contig 13039 bp, 7 predicted proteins | sample 1571351 | NCBI WGS metagenome assembly OGHJ01 (sample SAMEA2582037, study PRJEB24529) | metagenome | biome: Human gut stool | place: China | collected 2011 | reverse complement strand
GCAGGAACAGAGAGATGAAGAAAAACTTTCAAAAATCCGAGATATTCCCTTGACTGAGATTGACGATTTCCCCGACCACCCTTTTAAGGTGCGTGATGACGAGGATATGGCACAGCTCATTGAGAGTATTAAGGAACGAGGGGTAATCACTCCGGCGACGGTAAGGCAGAAAGAGGACGGCAGATACGAACTCATATCGGGACACAGACGAAAGCGAGCCTGTGAGCTTGCCGGGTTTGATACTCTCCGTTGTGAGGTCGTTGAACTGAACCGAGACGAAGCCACGATTTTAATGGTTGAGAGCAACTACCAAAGGTCGCAGATACTTCCCTCGGAAAAAGCCTATGCCTACAAAATGCGTTTGGAAGCATTGAGCAGACAAGGCAAAAGAACAGACCTAACTTCCGACCCAGTGGGTTGGAAGTCAAGCGGAAAAGAAACAGCACAACTAATTGGAGAGCAGTCGGGTGACAGTCAAACCCAAGTTCGCAGATATATTCGCCTTACAAACCTTGTTCCCGAACTTTTGGAATATGTTGATGAGGGGCGAATTAAAATGCGACCGGCGGTTGAATTGTCTTTTCTCGATGAGGACAGTCAGCGTGATGTGGTTGATGAAATCGACCTGAACGACGCAACCCCGTCCCACGACCAAACAATCCGTATGCGAAAGTTCTTTGAGGAGGGCAAGCTCACAACCGAAGCAATCCAAGCGATTATGTCGGAGGAAAAACCAAACCAAAGGGAGAAAATTGTTTTGAGGGGCGATAGGGTTCGACAGCTTATCCCGAAGAATATTCCCATAAGCCAAACGGAGGATTTTGTGTGCAAGGCATTGGAGCATTACAACAAGTTTCTGCGAAGCAGAGCCGACCGTGACAGCCGATAGCCTTCCCCCTTTCTCACACTCTAACCCCTATATATACCGGCTATTAACCTGCTGAAAAATATACTCTATCTCCCTTGAGTATATCTATCTCTAATAACATATAGCTGTCTATAAAAGGGTTCGCACATTTGGAGCAAAAGCAAAATGTCTGCTACGATAAAAAGTTCAGCCAATCGCACCTTTGATGTTTTGACCGGTTTTGATTACGATTAAGGCAGAAAGGAGCGATGGATATGAAAAACAGGCTGATACCTTGTGTTCTTGCCTGCCTGATGATTTTCCTCGTAGGTTGTAACGGTAACACAGCCAAAGAAGCTGCACAGGAGATTACGAAAACAGAGACTTCTTTTCCGGCTGGTAATACCGAAACAGATTCTCAGGAAGAAACGGCAGAAGAACCGGAAAGCACGACAGTTCAGGAAGAAACACCGATTACGGCAGAAGAAAGCCAATCAACCGCTGAAAGGCAGACGGTTGCGACTGTTCAGACAAAACCGGCGGAAGAAAAAACGGCTGATACTCCTGCAACCGAAAAGCCAAAGGCAGAGCCACCGAAGCAGACAACCACGCAGGCTGAACCCGAAAAACAAACGGAACAGCCAAAAGAACAGACAACTGCCGAACAAAAGCCGGTTGAAAAGCCGGCAGAACCGAAACCGACAGAGCCGCACAAGCAGACATTCGATGTCAGCCCTTATGTTAGTTACGCAAAAGAGTATGCGGTAAGCATAGGGCTTTCTCTTGACATCACGGCGACAGAATGTTGGGACAACCCCATATCCGCAAATCCTAACCGAAGCGGTATCAAGTCTGATATTGAAAGCAGACTGAACCGATACAAGAACAGCGAGGGTTTTACCGCTGTGTGGATATGGACAGAAAAGCTATCCGATACGGATTACAACATCTATATCGGCTACTGCTAAAACAAAATAATTTTAAGCGGACGCACTGAGTAAAATCGGTGCGTTTTTGCATTTCAAGGAGGAAAACGCAATGGTTAAAACAAAATTCAAGAAAGCCGTCTCGCTTATGTTGGCGGCGGTTATGAGCCTTACTGCTTTTACGGGCATTGGGGCAACGACAGCCTTTGCAGCCGTAGGAGAAAAAGCCGATGTGTACCTCGTCGATTATCCCCGAAGCGGAGATACCAATAACAACGGCGAATGGGGACACGGCAATCTCAACTATATGAACGGTTGGAAAGGCTTGTCCACAAAATATACAGGACTTCGTGCAATGGGTTCGTATTCGGGCAATATTGCCTACTGTATTGAACCGGGTACAGGTCAGCGGACTGGAGATACTCTCACCGAAAAGGACGAGAACTTCTTTAATAACATCAGCCCGAACGGAACGATTTCCGGCGATGACATTCGCCTGCTTATCGGTCGTATCTTGCAGTACGGCTACCGTGGAGGTATTTCGACAAGCTGGAAGTCGCAGAATGAAAGCGACGCAAACTGCATCGCACACGCTTATGCCACTCAGATTTTGATTTGGGAAACGATTGTCGGAGAAAGAGACGCAGGCTTTAATCACGTTTCTACCAGCGGATACAATGCCGTGCTTGAATGTGTAAGCACTGCACACCCACTCCGCAGTAAAATCTTGTCGTACTACAACAGTATGGTAACAAGTGTTCAGAATCACACCAAAGTGCCGAGCTTCTGCACAAGGTCAAGCGGTTCTGCAAAGGTAAACGAGCTTGAATGGAACGGAAGCAAGTATGTTGCTACTCTCACCGATACAAACGGTGTGCTTGGCAATTACAACTTCTCGGCAAACATTGACGGGGTTTCTTTCTCTGTCAGCGGAAACAAATTGACTGTTTCGATGGAGAAAGCTCCGAGCAAGGAATTTACCATCACAGCCGCAAAAAAGAACGGTGTCCGCAGAGGTGTTGTCGTATGGTCTGACGGTATCCATCAGAACGGAAACGGCATTCAGGATGTGGTCACTTATGCTCAGGAGGTCAGTGACCCTGTCAGCGGCTTTGTCAAAATGAAGGTAAGCTACGGCTCTTGTCAGATTGTAAAGACAAGTGAGGACGGAAAGGTTGACGGCATTCAGTTTACCATAAGCGGTAACGGTGTCAATCAGACTGTAACAACCGCAAACGGCGGTAAATTCCAACTGGATAACCTTATGCCCGGTGTTTACACGGTAACAGAACAGTCTATCGACAAATATGTTCCGCAGGAGGTTCACAGAGTAACTGTTGTTGCCGGTCAGGTGTCAAAGGTCAATTTCAATAATGTTCTCAAAAGAGGTAATCTTCAGGTCATCAAATCTTCTGAGGATAACTTGGTTGAGGGCGTTACCTTCCATCTTTACGGCACATCTCTTTCCGGTATTGCTGTCGATGAGTATGCCGTGACAGATAAGAACGGTGTTGCTTCTTTTGATGATGTGCTTATCAGCGGCACTACCCCATACACCATTGAGGAAGTGGATACCGCAATCCGTTATGTTGTGCCTGCAAATCAGACCGCACCGATTAACTGGAAAGAAGTAACCACAAGAAACTTCACGAACATTCTCAAAAAGTTCAGCGTAACCGTAACAAAGAGCGACCGAGAGGAAGGCACACCGCAGGGCGACGCTACCCTTGCCGGAGCAGTTTACGGTATCTATAAAGGCGAAACCCTTGTGGACAAGTATGTGACGGATAAGAACGGGCAGTTTACCACAAAGGAATATGTCTGTGATAATGACTGGACAATCCGTGAAATCACGCCGTCCGAGGGTTATCTGCTTGATACGACTGTTCACAAGGTCGGTGCTGAACCGCAGCTTTATACGGTGGAACACAATCAGACAGCAAATGATGTTACCGAACAGGTTATGAAAGGCAATATCGCCATTATCAAGCACACCGATGACGGCGAAACTCAGATTGAAACACCGGAAAACGGAGCAACCTTTGAAATCTATCTCAAATCTTCCGGCAGTTTTGACGCAGCAGAAGAAGATGAAAGAGATGTCATTGTCTGTGATGAAAACGGTTTCGGGCAGACAAAGGATATGCCTTACGGCGTATATACCGTTCATCAGACCTCCGGTTGGGAAGGTCGTGAGCTGATGAAGAACTTTGATGTGTTCATTGCTCAGGACGGACAGACCTACCGCTATCTTATCAACAACGCAAACTTTGAAAGCTATATCAAGGTTGTCAAGGTGGACGCAGAAAGCGGTAAAAACATTCCTTATGCCGGTGCAGGCTTCAAAATCTTTGACCCTGACGGCAATCAGGTAACAATGACCTTCACTTATCCTACTCCGACAACGATTGATACTTTCTACACCGACGCAAACGGACAGCTTGTGACACCGGAAAAACTGGAATACGGCAAGGGATATTCTCTTGTAGAAGTTCAGGCTCCTTACGGATATGTGCTTGACAGCACACCGGTGTACTTTGATGTGGCAGAGGAACATTCTTCCGATGAGGGTGGTATTACCGTGATTAAGGTCGATAAGCCTAATATGGCACAGAAAGGTACAGTCAGCATTGAAAAGACCGGCGAGGTGTTTTCAGGGGTAAATATCTCCGGCGTGGAAAACGCCGATGTGATTTATCAGCCTGTCTATGAAGTGAAAGGTCTTGCAGGTGCAGTTTATGAGATTAGCGCAGCAGAAGATATTATCACTCCCGACGGTACACTCCGTTATGCAAAGGGCGAGGTAGTAGATACTGTTACCACAGATGAAAACGGACTTGCCAAGAGTAAGGAGCTTTATCTCGGAAAATATACGGTGGTTGAAATTACTGCACCGGAGGGTATGGTCATCAACAAAGAAGCTCACGATGTTGAGCTGACTTATGCCGGTCAGGAAGTGTCTGTAACCGAAACCGCCACAAGCTTTGTAAACGACAGGCAGAAAGTAGCGGTAAGTCTTGAAAAGACTATTGAAAAGAACGACATCTTCAATATCGGCAACGGCGATGAAATGAAGAATATCAGCTTCGGACTTTTCGCCGCAGAAGAACTTGTTTCTGCAAGCGGTACTTCTATTCCGGCAGACGGACTGATTGAGATTATCTCACTTTCCGAGAACGGCAAGGCTGTTATCAAAACCGACCTTCCTTTCGGAAGCTACTATGTAAAGGAACTTGCCACCGATGAGCATTATATCCTTACCGACGCCAAGTATCCGTTCACTTTCAGCTATGCCGGTCAGGATACCGCAAATGTTGAGATTGCGGTCAATGACGGCAAGCCGATTGAAAACAAGCTCATTTACGGTTCTGTTTCCGGTAAGAAGATTACCGAAAACGGCGAAGCACTGGGAGGTGCTGTAATCGGTCTGTTTAAGGCTGATGAAACCGAATTTACAAAAGAAAATGCTTTGATGACTGCTACCTCCCAAAAAGACGGTAGCTTTTCTTTTGAGAAAGTACCGTATGGCAACTGGCTTGTAAGAGAAATCGAGCAGCCGGAGGGCTTCGTGCTTGATGAAACTTCTTATGAAGTTAAAATCTCCGAGGTCGCTCAGGTCATTGAGGTCGAAATCGTCAATGAGTATGTTCACGGCAATATCAAGTTGACTAAGGTCGATGAAGATTACCCGGACAACAAGCTGACAGGAGCGACCTTTGAGGTTTACAAAGATGTAAACGGCGACGGTAAACTGGATGACGCCGACGAGCTTATCGGAACTCTCTCCGAAACCTCTACCGGTATTTACGAGATGAAGGAACTTCTTTACGGAAAATACCTTGTAAGAGAAACCAAAGCACCGGATGGCTTTGAGCTTGATAAGGGTGTGTACTCTGTTTTCATTGAAAAAGATGAAACCACCTACGAGGTAGAAAACAAAGCCGGCGTCGGCTTTATTAACACAGCTATGAAAGGAAACCTGAAAATCGTTAAAACTTCCTCTGACGGTAAGGTTGAAGGCTTCACTTTCAGAGTTACAGGAGTAAACGGTTACGACCGAAGCTTCACGACCGATAAGAACGGCGAAATCATTATCGAGGGACTTCGTATCGGCGATTACACCATTTCCGAGGTTCAGGATAGTGTTTCTGCTTCCTATGTGCTTCCTGCGGATAAGATTGCAACCGTAAAGGTCGGTTCTACTACCGTTGTGGAAATGCACAATGAGCTGAGAGATACACCAAAGACCGGAGATAACAGCAATGTGGGCTTGTGGACGGCACTTGCGGGACTTTCTGCCCTCGGTATTGTCGGCACAGCCGTTGTTGCGTACAGAAAAAAGAAGAAGGAGGACAATGAGTAATGGACGCTAAAACAATCGTAGCAGTTGTATTAGTCGCCTTTATTATCGGCGGCTTTATCTTCTTGCAGATTAAGAACAGAAAGAAATAAGGAACGCTTGTGTGGGCGGAGTGAAAACTTCGCCCACCGTTCTTTTACGGAGGTGCATTATGAATAAGCAAAAGACGGTTGACAGCAAGGTGCTTGCAATACTCAGAGAATGCCCCGAAACGAGGTATGACGATATGCAGCTTATCCTTTGCTATTACAACCGATACAGCTATATGAGAGTCGGAGATTTACCGCTTGAGGATATAGTCAACAACTATAAAGGCTACGGCTTGCCGTGCTTTGAGACTATCCGCAGAGCAAGACAGAGAGTGCAATCCCTATTTCCCGAACTGTCAAGGCAGTGCAGTGGCTGCGACTGCGGAAACATCAGAATTGTGATTGAAGTAAGCTGAGGTGTGGATATGAACGAGGGAAAAAGAAAAATCGGTGAATACACTGTTCTTTGCTCGGTCAATGTGGGCGAAAAGGAAGTTATCTTGGCTTCCAATGAGCAAAGTACAAACGGCGATAAATTTATGTGCGGCTTTGCAGAGCGAAACGACCTGTTTGAACTGTGTTCGGAATGTATGGTAAGCGATGACTATATCGAAATCGTACACCTTTTCGGAAGCCGTGTGGCAAATGAAGCGGAGCTTTTCAAGGAACAGGTCGAAAAACTGGATATTCCAATCACACTCATAACAGAAGCCGACTGTATCCCCGACCACTATTCCAAAGACATCAACGGCAAAATCATAGCCATTGACCCCAAGGTATTAAAGCCTGAATTTCAGAGAGCCGACAGACAGCTCTACTATGTTACAGGTGGTTTCGGTGCGTCGGCAAACAGCCGTGGAAGTGCCGTGTTTTGTACCAATCTTCACACCGGCAAATCAACCCGATATGAAAGAATGGATGTTATGGGCGAAATAAAGCCTGAGCGTCTGCCTGAATGGGCAAAGGAAAAGGCACAAGAGCTTTCAAACAAGAAGCGAAATAAAGACAAAGAACGATAAGGAGGACAAAGCAATGAAGGAAAATTTCACTTTTCAGCAAAAGACAAAGCTTCTGACGAAACTGTTTGACGCAGGCTGCAATACCGAAAAGAAATTGCAGCAGCTCGACATGGAGAGCATTTTGAAAATTCCGGGTATCACTATTCCGGATATGAGTCTGATTATCGAGTTTCAGAAGCAGACCAAAGCCAATAAGCTGTTCTCTTATTTGGGAGGTGGCACTGATGAGCAGGCAGGAACAGAATGACCGCCATATCATTTGGAGCGACATTAGCCTTGACCTTGATGATTGGCGAGAGTCTTTGGAGGAACTGTATCCCGGATATTCCGATGATGAGCTTTACGACATTATGGTAAAATCCAATGCCGAAAATCTTTATGATGAACGAGTAAATCTCAATATTCAGCTTTCACAGCCGATTATTGTTATCGGCGACCTCGGCAGATGGAACGGCAGAGTGTCGGGCTACAAGATGATTGATTCCGGCAACATTAAGGACTGCCTTTATTCCGATACCGATTACAACGAATGGTATGTGGATAAGTACGGCGACCTTCGTGCCGACGCCGTTCATCACGACGGTACAAACCATTATCTTTACCGTGTATTCAAAGACGGTGTTACCGATACGCAGATTGAAAATCTGCAAGATAAAATCTATAACGGAAAAGCCACAAGAGCCGACATCACACGAGTTACCAAAAGGCTCGGCGATGACATTGCCGGAGTTTATGGTTTTCCTATTCCAAAGCAAAGACAAACAAACGAACAAGCGAGGTGATGAAAATGGATTACAGAGTATTGACCGAAGCAGAGCGTAAATACACCTTCAGCCAAAGTCAGCAGCTCTCTATGCAGACCGGTCTTATCGGATATTTGAGAGCCGACTTCGGTTCTAACGGGAACGAGTTTTGGACGACTTGGAACGATTTCAGAAAAGACTTGAAAACCGATGAATTTAAGGCTGAATTTGATGAAGTCATAAACGGATTGCGTGACGGCGATGTTTTGTCCGGCAGAAAGGCTATGTCCTCTTACTGTTATTCCACTCCCGACAGCTCCTTTAATGATGACTGCAACCACTACGGCATCCGTCTTGATACGGGAAAGTACAGCTATCTTATGAGATTTAACCCCAACAGGGGCGAGTACAATCTGTACTGCTATTGCTATCAGAAAGAGTGGCTAAATGCCCACTTGAAAAACGCTGAGCGAGGTATCCGATTTATCAACCCGCACTATCAGGAGCAGTTTCGCATTGCGGACGGAGAAAAAATCTCAATCAAGCTCGGCGACGGCAAAACAATGGAGAGAACTTGCAGATATATCGACGACTACCATTTGGAGGTCGGCACAAATCTCTACCATATCTGCGAATTTGCCGAGCTTTGCGAGAGAAACGGTCATACCGTAGAACCAGCCGCAAAAGAAAACACGAAATCCGCAAAGGACAAAGAAAAAACACGATAAGGAGGTGCAGACGAGGTGGCAAGAAAATTTGACCTGATTTCAGAGCTGTATGAAAGAACCTGTTTTGCAGTTACAGACAATCCGGTAAACTGGCAATCGTTTCTGAAAACAGCAGGCAGAAATTTCAGGCTCCGATTTGATGAACAGCTTCTCATTTATGCCCAAAGACCCGACGCAACAGCCGTGCTTGAAATCGAACGATGGAACGGTACTTTCGGTCGCTGGGTAAACCGAGGAGCAAAGGGTATTGCCGTATTTGAGGACACAGACAGAAGCCGTCAAAGGCTGATTCATTACTTTGATATATCGGACACCCACGAAAGTCGACATTCCCGCCCTGTTCCGATTTGGGAGATGAGACCCGAATATGAAGCAGAAGTTATTGAAACACTTGAAAATACTTTCGGTGCGGTAAACGATACAACGAGTATTGAAAATGTCGTCAAAGAGAGCATTGCCAATGCCGTTGAGGATAACATCGCAGACTATATCTCCGACTTTATGAGTTTGGGTGCAGGAAGCGATATTGAGTATTTGTCTGCCGACGAAGCAAATGCCTTGTATTTGGAGCTTGTCAGAAACAGCGTATCATATATGGTTATGGCACGATTGGGACTGAACGCAGACAAGGTCTATTCTCCCGATGACTTTGCCGGTATTTCAAGTTTTAATTCACAGGAAGTTCTCAATGCGGTGGGTATTGCTACAAGCGACATTGCAGAAATGGCGTTGCTCCCTGTCAGCAGAACAATCAGCACGCTCAGCAAGGAAAATCGCATAATTGATGAACAGGAGCAATCCGAATACAATAAAGACATCAAAGACGAAAGGAGTCAAAGCGATGAGCGAAATCACATACACGATGGTGGGAGATTACAATCTTCCGAACCTGAAACTGCCGGAGCAGACGGAAGTGACTCTCGGCAGATGGTCGCAGATGAGGAGAACTTATCTGAAGGAACATCACAAAATCCTGTACTACAATCTTCTGACGAAAGGGATTCTGAACAGTCACTTGGCGGAGGTTCAGCAGAGAGCCAGCGAACTGGAGGAAACTCTCGTGAAGCAGATGGCACAGAAAGCCGGGCTGACGGAGCAGATGAAAGCGGAAGATATGATGAAGTGGGTTCGCCTGATGAACAACATCAGGAACTCGGCACAGGAAATCGTGAAGAATCAGGTAATATTCGCTTAGAGTATTACGACAGAAACCACGAGGACAAGAGCCTGCCGTTTTTCGGTGGCGATGATACTATCCGAGAGATACTCGGTACTACCCCGCATTTGTCCGCTTCAAAGGAAGAAATCAAAGACTTCTATGAGAGAAATACGGACAATGCGACCCGTACCGAATATATCAAGGGTATCTTCAATAACGACTACACCCGGCTTACCTTAAACGACGGCAGGCTTGTGGGATACAAAACATTTCAGAATGTCCTCCACTTGTGGGAGGGTGAATACGAAAACAGAACCGCTCAGAGTTTCTACGACTGGGGCGTTATCGCACAGCATTTTGAAGCAATGAGACTTTTGGGAGAATTGACCGATACAATGAAACCGATTCCGTCTATGGACGGTCAGTTGACTCTCATTATGGGAAATCAGGCAGAGGAACAAAAAACCTCTGCCTTTACTTTTTCTCAGGAAATCATAGACGCTGTATTGACCCGTGGAAGCGGAGTTTCCGAGGGTAAAATGCGTATCTATGAGCAGTTTGAAAAGAGCATTTCCGCAAAAGAGAACGCCGACTTCTTGAAAAACGAATACGGTTGGGGCGGCTCTTATCCGGTCATCATCGGTGCAGGCATTGACGAACAGCACGACGGAAAAGGTATCACAATTTCAAAAGGTATCGGAAGCGACAAGCCGCACATTACTCTTTCTTGGTCTCAGGTGGAAAAGCGTATCGGAGACCTTATCCGTATGGACAGATACCTAAACCCAAAGGAAAAAGAAAAGTACCCTGAATGGCTTGAAAAGCAGGAAGAACGGCGAGCCGAGCTTGCAGAGCAGAGAAAAAACCGTGAGATACTTTCTACCGCACCGCCTGAACCTGAAAACAAAGAGGACGAGCCGGAAGCGCAGTATGAATATCATCTCGGCGACAGCGTGTATATTGGGGCTTCTCAGTATGAGATTTTGTCCTTTGATGAAAACCGTGTAATGCTCTATGACTTCGATATGCCCTTATTCAACAAGGAACTTTCAAGGGAAGAATTTGACCGCAAAGTGCGTGAAAATCCGATGAACGACCACTTGAAGGTCAGTGTATTACCGGCGGAAGAAAAAACCGTTACAGGCGAAAATAAAGCTCAAAACGATACTGAAACCGTACCGGATTTCAGTCCGAAAACCGGTTATGACGACGCCTTCTTTATTGACCGGGACAATGAAAGTGTAACTTGGATGTACTATAACCCCGACAGCAATGCCGGAGGTCAGTATGTTACAAATACTCTTTCTTTTGACGAGATACAGCAAGTCGCACGGGAGTATGACTCGGCAGAGGATTTCTTTGATTATCTCGGTAGCATTGCAAATCAGGAGCTTGCCGATGTAGGTACGGAATGGTTTGTGGACGCAGACCGAGAATTTCACAGGACACCGGATTTGACCGACTGTACCTCTGCCACAATGGAAGCTCTTATTGAAAACACTGAAAGAGCTGATATGGTGGCAACAAATATCGGGAATGTACCGATTGAGGATTACAGAGAAATCGTTGCTACTCAAAACGGTTTTGACAGCGATGAGGAAATGTATAACGAGGGTGTTCGTATCGGCAACGGTTACGACAAAGAGCCTGAACCGATTGTCCCCGCTTGGGAGCAAAAGAAAAAGTCAAAAGTAAAGAGCTTTGACCTCCACCCGGATATTCCTATGTCCGAACGACACAACTTTGACCTTGCCAATAATCAGGTTGAAGAAGTGAACAAGAAAGAACGCTTCCACCGAAACTATGCAGCAATAAAAGTCCTGAGAGATTGTCAAAACGAAAACCGTTTTGCAACACCTGACGAGCAGAAAATCTTGTCGAGATATGTCGGTTGGGGCGGTATTCCCGAAGCCTTCGACGAACGAGCAGGAGCTTGGCATACAGAGTATGCAATGCTGAAAAACATCCTGACGCCGGAGGAATATGCGTCGGCAAGAGAAAGCACACTGACTGCATTTTACACTCCGCCCGAAGTATCTACCGCCATTTACAAGGTGTTGGAACAGATGGGATTTCAGGAGGGCAACCTGCTTGAGCCGTCCTGCGGTATCGGTAATTTCATCGGTATGCTGCCCAAGTCAATGGAAAACGCAAAGGTTTACGGTGTTGAGCTTGATACCATTTCAGCCGGTATCGCTCAGCAGCTTTATCAGAAATCTTCCATTGCGGCACAGGGCTTTGAGGAAGTAAATGTCCCCGACAGCTTCTTTGACGGCATTATCGGCAATGTGCCTTTCGGAGATTTCAAAGTCTCCGATAAACGATACGACAAGTACAATTTCTTAATCCACGATTATTTCTTTGCAAAATCGCTTGATAAGTTACGCCCCGGCGGTGTGATGGCTCTTGTGACAAGCAAAGGAACTATGGACAAGGAAAACTCCAATGTGCGTAAATATATCGCACAGAGGGCGGAGCTTCTCGGAGCAATCAGACTTCCGAACGACACCTTCAAAGGTAATGCCGGGACAGAGGTCGTATCCGATATTCTGTTTCTGCAAAAGCGAGACAGACTCATAGATATTGAGCCGGATTGGGTTCATCTTGACACCGACGAAAACGGTATAAGGATGAACTCATATTTTGTTCAGCACCCGGAAATGATACTCGGCGAAATGAAAATGGTAAGCGGTCGCTTCGGACCGGAAGCAACCTGTGAACCGTTTGAAAATGCCGACCTTTCGGAGCTTTTGAACGAAGCAGTCTCAAACATTCACGGAGAAATCTCCGAATACGAGGTTGCCGACGAACTGGAGGAAGAAGATAATTCTATCCCGGCAGACCCTATGGTAAGGAACTTCTCTTACACTGTTTTAGACGATAAAATCTATTTCCGTGAGAACTCCCGTATGTCCCCGGTGGAGGTATCTGCAACCGCTGAGAACCGCATTAAGGGTATGATTGGGATAAGAGATTGCGTCCGTAACTTGATTGAACTGCAAACCGAGGATTACCCGGACAGCGAAATCAAACAGGCACAGGATAAGCTGAACACACTGTATGACAGCTTTACAAAGAAGTACGGACTGATTAACAGCCGTGCCAATACTTCTGCCTTTTCCGACGACAGCTCCTATGCTCTGCTCTCCGCTCTTGAGGTTATCAATGAAGATGGCGAACTGGAACGCAAGGCGGATATGTTCTTCAAAAGGACGATTAAACCGCACA
>OGHJ01003000.1_pt1 | contig 13049 bp, 5 predicted proteins | sample 1571351 | NCBI WGS metagenome assembly OGHJ01 (sample SAMEA2582037, study PRJEB24529) | metagenome | biome: Human gut stool | place: China | collected 2011 | reverse complement strand
CTCCATTTCTCTTTAGCTTTTTCCAAATCGCTCTATCACTATATTTCCCTTGAACTAATATTATATTTCATATTTGCATAAAAAGAAATATAATAATTACAAATACTCCTCCTTCCCCTTATCTCTTTGCACGGAATTTTCTATATTATTCCCCGCAGCCTTTACTTTCATAGTCTCAAGCTTTTCTTTCAAGGATACCCTCTGTGCCGGCTTATCCGCCATCGCTGCTGTGAGCCTCATTCCCTGCGGATTTCCATTCTCCACAGCATAATTATGTCGGGTATTTTCTATGGGATACGGTTTTCTGGTATCTGCCACCTGCTCAGTACCCAGTTCCGATTTATCATCTTCCATACCTATTCCGTCATCTCCCTTTTCGTCCATATTGAGCAGGGCATTTAAGGCAGAAAGGCGGTCTAACTTCTCTGAAAGCTCTGCTTCCTGTGCAAATGGCTTTGTAACCTCTACCTTCGCTGTTTCAAGCTGACGCTCCACATTCTCCAGCTTTGTGGATGCTTCTGCCAGTTCCTTTGTCATGGCTTCCAACGCATGGTTGATACGGGAAATGTTACCCAGCGGGTCAACACCAATCTCCAGATTATGACTGAGCTGTCCTTTGATGTTCATAACGAATTTATGGTTAAAGGAATCAAAGGACACCGCCATTTTAAAGCCTGCATACTCTCCAATGACTGCCGGAGCATTAACGCTCTTGATTTCTTTGCACATCTCCACAAGTGCAGTTCCGGCTTCTTTTTTATCCGTATAGACCTTATTCCCGACCCTCATAGAGAAAAACTCCTTATCTGCTGGGAGATTGGTTTTTGCAGTCTGAATATCTGCCTGCAAGCCACTGATACGCTCCTTCAGAATGGTTATCTGCTGTGGATAATGCTTTGCAATGTTGTCCTCCAGACGGTATTTCTGACTGGTGTGGTTGGCTTTCATCAGTTTCAGCTTGCTGACCTGAATATCCAAATCCATCTTTTCTTTTATATAGGGATTCCCCGTTGCCAGAGCCTTAACCTCTGCATAAGAAAGTGCTGCTTCGTCCACATCCTCACAACTTCGCACCGGAGATTTGCTTGTCATAATCTGACCGATAAATTTCTGCTTATTCTCGATAAGCTGCCATGAGTAGGCATCAAATGTACCTTCGGTGACATAACGGAAAACATAGACCTCCTTATTTTCATTGCCCTGTCGTAATATTCTGCCCTCGCGCTGCTCAATATCAGATGGCCGCCACGGTACATCCAGATGGTGCAGCGCAATCAACCGCTTTTGGACATTGGTTCCGGCTCCCATTTTGGCGGTGCTGCCCATCAGCACGCGAACTGCACCGCTGCGAACTTTTCCGAAAAGTTCCGTCTTGCGGGCATCGGTGTTCGCTTCATGGATGAAGGCAATTTCTGTTTCGGGGATTCCGCGCTCGATCAGCTTTGCTTTCATGTCATCGTAGACATTGAAAACGCCCGCCTTGGGCGTAGACAGATCGCAGAAAACAAGCTGCGCACTGCGTTGAGGCATGGTCTGCTCCCATATCTCAAAAATTTTGCCCACACAGATATTGACCTTGCTGTCAGGATCGTCGGGCAAGTCGGGGTCGATCAAGCGCTGATCCAGCGCCAACTTGCGTCCGTCGTTGGTGATTTTCAGCATATTGTCCTCATAGGGCTTTACCATTTTATTGCGGATTTTGTCGGCCCGTTCGCCCAATTCCGCTACCATCTGTTTTTGTGTTTCAGAGGGCTTTAGCTGGATGTTGGTCGGCTTGCCGCCCACAAGGGCAGGGACAGGTAATTTCAGCATATCTGCTGTTTGAATGTCAGCGCATTCTTTGAACATTGCCATAAGTTCTGGCAGATTGAAAAAACGAGCAAAGCGTGTTTTTGTGCGGTAGCCGGTTCCCTCCGGCGCAAGTTCGATGGCTGTGACGGTTTCGCCAAAGGTGGCCGCCCAACTATCAAAGTTTGCAAGACCGTTGCGTTCCAAGGTGTCCTGCTGCAAATAGCGCTGCATGGTATACAGCTCGGTCATGCTGTTGGAAATGGGGGTGCCTGTGGCAAACGTTACGCCCCGCGCCCCGGTGATTTCATCAAGGTACTGGCACTTCATAAACAGGTCACTGGCCTTTTGGCTCTCGGTGGTGCTGATACCCGCGATGTTGTGCATCTTAGTAACGGTCATGAGGTTCTTGAAATTGTGTGCTTCATCGACCATGAGGGAGTCTGCGCCCAGTTCCTCAAAAGTCACCACATCATCCCGCTTCGGGGCGTCCAGCAAATTTGACAGCTTGGTTTTCAACTGCTTTTTCTTACTTTCCAACTGCTTGACGGTCAGACGGCTGTCGCTGTTGTCAATGCTCTCCAACTGCATCTCCAGTTCGTCAATTTGCTTGCGGATAAACTCGGCTTTTCTGGCATCGGAAAGTGGAATCTTTTCAAACTGGCTGTGACCGATTACCACAATGTCATAGTTGCCGGTGGCGATTTTGGCACAAAACCGTTTACGGTTTGACTTTTCAAAATCGCGCTGCGTTGTCACCAAGATGTTTGCGTTGGGGTATAGCTTCAGCGCTTCACTGGCAAATTGGCCTGTCAGATGATTTGGCACGGCGACAAGTGTTTTGCTGCATAATCCCAATCGCTTTTTCTCCATCGCGGCGGCGACCATCTCATAGGTCTTACCTGCGCCGACAGTGTGCGCCAGCAGTGTGTTGTGCCCGTACAAAATATGTGCAATGGCATTGCGCTGGTGGGGCCGCAGCGCGATTTCCGGGTTCATGCCGAAAAACTGGATGTGGCTGCCGTCGTACTCACGGGGGCGAATGCAGTTGAACTTTTCATTGTACAGCGCCACCAAGCTTTCCCGGCGTTCACGGTCCTTGAAAATCCAGTCTTTAAAAGCATCTTCTATCATCCGTTGCTTGGCCTGTGCTTCTTCGGTGGCAGGACCATTGAGTTTATGCTGCTCCTTGCCGTTTTCGTCATAGATTGTATCGTAAATTTTGGTGGCCCGCAGGTTGAGTGCATTCTCCAACAAATGATAGCCGTTGATACGTTTTGTGCCGTAGGTGTTCGTGACGCGGATATTATCGTTGCCCTGGCTCTTGTTGGAAATATACCAGTTATTCAGATATTCATTGTAGCGGACAGCTATTTTCTGTTCGCGGTAGGTTGACTGAAAAAGTTCATCGGCAAACCGCTTGATGATTTCCGGCCCGATCCATGTGACACCCAATCGGACCGTTATCTCGCCCGCCGTCAAGTCCTTGGGCTGCACCTGTTCCAACGCTTCTACATTGATGCGGAATGCCGGGTCTTGGTCGGCTGCAACATGAGCAATACGCAGCTTTTCGCGTACATTGCCGGATAAATACTCATCCGCCATAAGGTAAACAGGGCTGCCGTCCTCCTGTTTGCGGAAAGGCTCTACAAAAATAACGCCCGCCAGTTCCTTGGCAAGCGTTGCTTCATCTTTCCCGGTAAGGTGCATCATGTAAGGCATATCGACCTTGGCACGTTCCCCGATGCTCAGTGCCAGAGCGTCCGATGCCGTGTCGGCGTGGTCGGGTATCTGTGCAGAGCGGATAGTCCTTTTGGTGAACATATCCGACTTGCTGATAAAGTTTCCTTTTTCATCGACATTTTCAAGTGAACACAGCAAATAGTAGCTGCTGTCATCCCGGAAAGACAACTCCGCGCTGCGGCTGTTGATTAGGCCGTGCTTGGCGCGGAAGGCATCATACTGGCGGTTAAGCTGGCCTTGCAGACGGTGGATTTCCTCGTCCGACAAGTCCTGCAACTGCGCATCGATCAGAGCGCGGGTGGTATCGCGCAGTTCCACCAGTTTGCGGATACGCTCGGCAGAGGCTGCGTTGGGATTACATTCCCGCATGACTGCGCCTTCGCGGTAATAGATTTTATCGTCCTTTACCGTGTAGCTGAAATTACGCACAAAGGGATCGGCATCAATGTACTTGGTGTCCTCGCCGCTTTCCTCCTGTATGGGAATTTCGGCTTTTGTCAGCGTGGCGGTCAAGTGCTGCATGGCAGTGTCGATTTGCGTTTCCAGCAACGGCTTTCCGAAACGGTCCACCGCATCGGGGTCTATTGGCTGGCAGGTGGAAGCCGGGCCATACGGACCGGAGACTATCTCCATTCTGCCGCAAATCATTTCGGGGTGCTCCACAAAGTAGCGGTTCATGGTAATGCCGTTGGCATCTTCTGCAAGGTGCAGCCAAGGCTCGTCCTGCTGGCGCAGCGTATCGCGCTTTTGCAGAAAAATTACATCCGTCATAATTTTAGTGCCGCTGCCCTTGAACGCATTGTTGGGCAAGCGCACCGCACCGATGAGGTCGCAGCGCTCGGCAATGTACTTGCGGGCGCGGTCATCCTTTTTGTCCAATGTGCCGCTGGAGGTGATGATCGCCATGATGCCGCCGGTGCGCAGCTTGTCGATGCTCTTGGCAAAGAAATAGTCGTGAATGGGAAAATGCAGCCGGTTATACTGAGGGTCATTGACTTGGAAATTGCCGAAAGGGACATTGCCAATAACGCAGTCAAAATAGTTGTCGGGGAGAAGCGCATTTTCATAGCCGGTTACTTGGATATTGGCCTTTTGATATAGCTGCTTGGAGATGCGGCCTGTGATGCTGTCCAATTCTACGCCGTAGAATTTGGCATCACTGCTGCCAAAATGTCCATGTGCGAGAAATGCGCCTGTGCCCATGCTGGGTTCTAGGATCTTGCCGCCCTTTACGCCGAAGCGTTCCAGTGCACGGTAGATGGGGTGGATAACGGTGGCAGGGGTATAAAACGCCGTCAGGGTGCTGCTGCGGGCAGCTTCGTATTCGGATTCAGACAATGCTGCTTTCAGCTGGCTGTACTCGTTCGACCATGTACTTTTGTTCGGGTCGAACGCATCCGAAAGCCCGCCCCAGCCCGTGTACTGCGCTAAAATTTTCTGCTCATCCTCAAAAGCAGGGCTGCCGCCGTTCGCTACGCGCTGCTCAATTTCTTTCAGCTTTTGGATGGCGGCAATGTTGGCTGCAAACTTTTCGCGCGGTGCTGTCGGCAGGTTGTCCAGATAGGGAGCTTCATAGGTAATGGGTTCGCGGTGGTAAGGTTCATCTTCTGCCGAAAGCCGTTCTGCGTCCGCCATAACCTGCTCCACAAAGGGGCTGGGTTCTTCGATGACTTCGCCCACGATGGGTTCAGCAGTTTCTTCCTGCTGCACTTGGCGGCTTGGAACTTCCGGGGCGGATAGTGCTGCATTTTTGGGGTTGGCAGCAAGCAGCCGCGCAAATTCTTCATGGCTGACGGCAAGGCCTACCAGCGGGAAACTTTCATCCCGCAGATGAATGTTTTCTCTGCCGATTTCCTCCACGGTAAAGGGTCTGTCATCTTCCAGATAAACCGTGCTGCCGATAGTTACAGGTGATTTTTCGACTTTTCTTGTAGTCGGATGATGCTTTTCAAACTCTGCTTCGGCGGTATTGATAAAATCCGAGAAGGCGCTGTTTTCAATGCCCTGCGCAGCAAGCTCGTGGTTATCTTGGAAGTAGTCGATATGGACAATGTTACCGTCAACCTCATAGCGGATTTCGTTCCGCAGAAGATTGGCATACACTTGGATCTCGTGCTCATCGTCCTCGGTGGTAGAGTAAGCAAACTCCACGCGGGTCAAGTCGGAGAAATTCGGCTCGTTTAGCCCCTCATTCTCGCAGAAATCCGTGATGGCGTGTTTTGCATGGTCGAGGGCGGCATCGTTCGCTGCGCGGGCGGCTTGCTGTTCTGCTGCCCATGCCTGATAGGGGGCTTTTTCGGCATCGGTCAGATACTGGTCGTTGTAAACCAAAAGCCGCAGGCGTTGGGCAACCTCTTTCCACTTCAAAACGCGGCGATACTCGCCGTCCTCTGTACGTCGGGTGATTTCAAGATTTTTGCCCATGTGGTCAAGAAAGCCATGCCCACCATCACGGAAGAACCATGTGCCGCCGCCGATGCCGTATTCCTTTTTCAGCCAGCGGGCCTGATCTTCCTCGATAGGAAGTACCTGTGCAGAGAGATATTGCTGAATGCGAAATTTGCTATCTTCAAACCCGCCGCCTTTGCACAGTGCATCGGTAATGTCCTGCTCCGTAATGTACTTGCCGGATGCGTCAATGACGGGCTTGTTCCACTTTTTGACTTCTGCCGCAAGGTCGATGCTTTTTGCTTGCTGCTCATGGCTCGGCAGCCCTGCCTTTTCAGAATCTTCGGGAGTAAGAGTAAGCTGCTCCATCTGCTGCTGCACGGGTGTAGCCTTGATGGGAACCATCAGACGCCCTTGCTCGATAAGGTCAGCAATCTTTGCGGCAACAGCATCCCATGTCAGATTGACCTGTGCTGTTTTGGTAAGATAGTTACCCTCCCAAAGTTCAAGGTACATATCATGCCGGATAAAACCCACGGTATTGTCATCCACGAACAAATATGTATAAATTTGCTTGTAACAGTGCTTGCAAAAGGCGCTGCGCTCGGCAAGGTCGGGATGCTCATTGAAATATTCCAGAATAGCCGCATTGTCGGCACGGCTGGAGGATTCTTTCGCCAGCAAGCCTAGAATCAGTTCATCGCTCAGCGGCGGCAAATCAGAAATGGGTACAGAAAAAGCGGAGGGCGTGGTATCGCTCTCCGCTTGGGGTTCTTGTATTACAGGCTGTAAATCTGCTGCATCGCCAGTTCCTCGGCTTGGCTCTGCAAGGCGTTCATCCACTGCGTCCAGCCCATCGGGTCGGTCTGCCGGTTCGGGGCGGTGCTCTGCTGCATCAGCGTCTGCATCGTCTGTTCGATTTGCCGGTGTACTGCGTTGTCCATCTCCGCCAGATGCGGGTACAGCGTTCCCTCCAGCAGCATCTCGTCGAACACCACCGGCGCGTTCTCTCGCAAGAATTTCCGCCGCAGGCTGCCGTACTTGCCGATTTCCGGCATCGGCGGCTCGTTCAGCGTCAGCGCCGGGATTTGGTAGCCGTTCACCATCATGTACTCCATTGTTGACCTCCTTGGTGTTATTGGTTTCTTCCTGTTTGTCACCATAATAGCGGACTTTTTCGGCGCGTGCAACACTGTCGATTTCTCTCGTGATGCTACCGATCTGCTGCATGAGAGGCCGTGCCGCCTGTTGGCAAGCGCTGCCCAAACACAGAGTGATGCGGTTTGTATCAAACTGGTTCACGGACTCAAGGGCAGACAGGTCCAGCCGCGCAGTATCCACGCCGCACCGCAGCGCGGCCATATACAGACAGCTTTGGGTGATAAGCTGTAAAAATAGCTGCCGCTGTTCGTCCGGCTTGGCCCACTGTAAGCTGCTGCCGTCTATCGCTTTTCCCAGTGCGGTTGTGAACATGGCGCTGCGCTGGGCAACGCAGGATGTAGAGAGCATGAGGAGGGCGCTCTGGATGCTGTCGGCGTGATTATCCGCTACGATTTTATCCCAAACAGGCCGCCAGTTCTGGTCTGTAATGACCCACGGCAGCGCTTCGGGAATCTCTGCACGGGGGATGGTATCGGAAATGTCAAACAGATACCGCAGCCGGGAAGAATTGGCGCGAGTGTCAAATACCGCGATACCGTGTGCGCCGCGCTTGACCCAGCGGCCCGCATTATTATTCCAGTAGGCTATGTCGGCCACGGCTGTGGCGGTGGGGCTTTGCTCGTGAATCAAAAGCTGGTTCGGGAAACTATAATTATAAGCAATGGCCGCTGTCCGCAAAAATGCTTTCCAGCGGTCGCTGCTCTCCGTGACGGCTTGCAGTTGCTTTTTGGCAAGCGCACGGATATTTTCGTATTTAGCCATAGGCTGCTCCTTATCGCTCGTGCTGTTCTGCTTTTGACGGTGTGGCATTTTCAAGTTCCGGCAACAAGTTATCTACCTGCTTATACCCAATCGGCTGAACATAAAAAGCGTGTGTCTCGTTATCTTTGTGTGTCACAATAATATCGCTGACAGAGACGGAACGCATACTTTTGGCGTTTGGACGGTCATCCCGATTATGCCGTGAATAAATGCTGTCCAGCGTTTCCCAACGCTCCATCTGCCCCTTGTACACGAGTTCGTAGTCCTTTGCTCCGGCAGCGAGCCTCGCAGGAGAATACTCCATAAAAACAAGGTCTCGCCTGTTAGTTTGATAGATTTCATAAGGGATTTGCACTCGCTTTTCGCTGCGAAATCCCCACGGAAAATAGGTGTCTGAATCAAATTGGAGTGGCTCATCCAGTTCATCTGAGAATACAACCGGTGTCACTGGCCGCCCACAATCCAAGGAATCCAGAATTTCATCCTTGAATTTTTCCACGCTTGTGTAAGGAACGATTTCACCGATCATCCCGCCTGCACCGAGATATTCGATGTAGCCGACTACTTTATCTGTCTTTTCTTCCATTATCTTTCCAACCTTTCCCAAAAAGATAGTTTGTTCCCGTAGCGTTCATCCTGCGGGCGTACCTTTGCGGCGGGCAGTTCACCGCTTGCCATATCTTCGACTTGCGGTAGAAAAAGTAGACGGCTGTATCGGTCTGCTTGGTCTTTGGATAAGCCCACGACTTTATCACCATTTAGCCCGCAGATGAGAAATCGCCCGCGCACGGTAATTCCCTCGTCATTGACCTGTCTGTTATATTTCAGTCGGCTTTGGGCTTTGCTGCATATCAGCCCGATGCGAGGTGTGCCAAACGGTTTTAGAATTTGGCTTTCACCCTCGATTACCTCGGAAACCGCAGTCGCCGCACTGGAAAAACCCGCTTGATAAGGGCAGTAGCTGGGTTCAACAACTAATAATCTCGTCATCGGTGTCCCCCCTCATCTGCTGCCGTGCTGATGGGCGCGGGCATAGTTTTCCAGCAGTTTTACGATAACCTGCTGCATCTGGTCGCTTGTAAAGCCTTTCGGAAAGTATCGTTCAACTTTTGCAACGGGAATCATAAGCTGCGGGTCACGCGGCTTTACACTTGGCGGTTTGGCGGCCATAATATGCTGGATTTTTTCTGGTGTCAGTACGCTTTCCTTGCTGGCTTCTTTGAGCTTTTGCGCCTGTGACAGCGATGGTGTGCAACCCTCGGATTCCATGTAAGAGAGGAAGTCCTCTTGTTCTTCTGGGGTAAGGTAGCTAAGTTCTACGGCGGGAGTGGTTTTTAGCTTGCCATCATCCACCATTTTCATGAGTTCAGGGGTGAGTTTGTTCAGATGGATAAAGCGCTGGACTTGCCGCCCGCTTTCGCCGCTTGCTTGACCGACTAAATCGGCGCTTTCAAAATTCCCGACAACTTGTCGGGAATTTCCTTTTGACGGTCTACCAGCTTTTCTACGAATAGCTTCCAACTTCATTTCATAGGCTTTCGCCTTTTCGCTCGGCAAAATATGCTCTCGTTGGCAGTTACTGTCCACCATCAGAATAATAGCAGTATCATCGTCCATATCCCGCACTATGCAGGGCATGGTCGCCCCTACACACGCAACAGGGAAAAACGTGCCCCTCTCCGCCCGTGCCCGTTTGCGGAAGGATAAACTTCCGCGGGCGCATATAGAATGCGCCCCTAGAGATTCCGTTTCCGACCAACAGGGACACCCACAAAAAACGCAGCCACGCTCTTTTACTGTAAAATAGCGTGGCTGCGTCTTTTGTTTTGGCTTTGCGTATGATTCCCGGCTCTGAAACCCCGCGTGTTACAGGACCTTGCGCATCTCCTGCACAAGGTCGGCAATCACGATGGGCTTGGACAGGAAACCGTTCATGCCGCATTCCAGGGCGTTGCGGCGGTCCTCGTCAAAGGCATTCGCCGTCATGGCAAGAATGGGGATGCCCGCCAGGGCGGGGTTTTCCAGCTCGCGGATGCGGCGGGTGGCGGTGTAGCCGTCCATGATCGGCATCTGCACGTCCATCAGCACCAGATCGTACTGCCCCGGCGCGGCGGTGCAGACCTTTTCCACGGCGATAGCGCCGTTCTCGGCGGTATCGACCTCAAAGCCGTAGGCGTTCAGAATCTCCACGGCGATCTCGCGGTTCAGCTCGTTATCCTCGGCAAGCAGGATGTGCTTGCCCGCAAAGTCGGTGGGTCCCTTGGGCAATACGCCCTGCTGCTCCTCCGGCTTCTGCCCGATGGCGGTCATCAGGGAGTCGCGCAGGTCCGACAGGAACATCGGCTTGGGGCAGAACGCCGTGACACCGGCGGCCTTTGCCTCGGCCTCAATGTCGGACCAGTCATAGGCGGTCAGGATAATAATAGGCGTATCATCGTTCAAACTGCGAATCTGGCGGGTGACCTCGATGCCGTTCATATCCGGCAGGCGCCAGTCGATGATATAAGCCTTGTAGGTATCGCCCATCTCGATGGACTGCCGTGCGCGCAGCACGGCCTCCTTGCCGGAAAGCGTCCAATCGGTGCGCATACCCACCGTGACCAGCATCTTGGTCACGCTGTCGCAGGTGTTGAAATCGTCGTCCACCACCAGCGCCTTCAGACCCTCCAGCGCGGGGATCTTTTCCGCCTTGCGGTGCTCTGCCTGTATGCGCAGCGGCACACGGACGATAAATTCAGAGCCCTTGCCCGGCGCGGTCTGCACCTCGATGGTGCCGCCCATCATATCTACGATGTTTTTGCTGATGGCCATGCCCAGCCCGGTGCCCTGTATCTTGCTTACCGTGGAGGTGCGCTCGCGCTCAAAGGGCTCAAAGATTTTTTGGGCAAACTCCGGGCTCATGCCGATGCCGCTGTCCTTGACGCGGAACTCATACTGCCCGCAGCCGCTGACCTGGCCGGCAAGCTGGCGCACCCGCAGCGACACCGTGCCGCCCGCGGGGGTGAACTTGATGGCGTTGGATAAAAGGTTCATCAAAATCTGATTCAGCCGGGTCTTGTCGCAATAGACGTCCTCATCGGTAATATCTATCGCGTCCATATACAATTCCAGCTGCTTTGCGTAAAACTGCCCGCTGACGATGGTCTTTATGTCGTGCAGCACGTCGGACAGGTTGACCTCGGTCTCGTCCAGCTGGATCTTTCCGCTTTCGATGCGGCTCATATCCAGAATATCATTGATGAGCGAAAGCAGGTGGTTGCCGGAGGCAAGTATCTTGGTAAGGTATTCCTTCACGCGGTCCCTGTCGTCCAGATGGCTGACCGCCAGCGTGGTAAAGCCGATGATGGCATTCATCGGGGTGCGGATGTCGTGGGACATATTGGAAAGGAAGGTGCTCTTGGCGCGGTTGGCGTTTTCGGCGGCGGCCACGGCATCCGAGAGCGCCTGGTTCGCCTGCCTGTCGGCGGTGCGGTCAGACAGAACCAGAATGTGCTTGGTTTTGCCCTCGACCTCGCTGCCCATGGCAACCACATGGAACCAGCGATGCTCCCCGGTTTTCTGATGGACAAACTCCGTGTCCCATTCGCGCTGGTCGCCGCAGGCAAGCCCTTCCAGATAATTTTTGGTGCGGCCGGGGGAATCCGCCGGGTGCAGCAGGGCCAGCGTGCCGATATTCTTGCGCACGCTCTTCAGCGTCAGGCCCAGCAGCCGTTCTATGTTCGGGCTGACATAATCCGCCCGGTGCTTTTGGGCATCCAGCAGCAGGAAAACGTCGTCCACGTTCTGGGACAGCTTCTCGAACAGCACATCCCGGTACAAAATCGCGGTGTTCTGGCGGCGCAGCTTGGTGCGGCCCCGGTGCATGACCATCAGAAGGACCATTGCCGCAATCGACAGGACAACGAGGGCTACGATCTGCACCGTGCGCTGCCAAAGCTGGTTCATGGCGGCATTGACGGTATTCCGCGGGATAAGCCCCACCAGGGTCCAGTTCTGGATGCCGGTGCTTTCGTAGACCATATAGTATCTTGTGCCGTCCAGCGTCACCTCGCGGTTTCCGGTGATGCCCTGCGCAAAGTCGTCCGTAAGCTCCTGTATCTGCGCCTCGGTAAGGTCGGAATACTCGCGCAGTATCGACACAAAATTGTAAATGGATTCCGAGCCTTCTGCGATATTTTCGATCAGGACCTGCCCGTCCGGGTAGATGACAAAGGAGCTGGCCGCTCCGCCGAAAGACGAATCGTCCACGACCTTCATCACAACATTGTTGTAGTGGCTGATGGCAACGGCATCGTAGGCAAAGCCGCGGTAGATGCCCTTGGTTTCGGGGCAGATGAACACCAGCATCGGGTCCTGTCCGGGCAGGGCCGTGTTCAACACAACGTCCTTCTGGTCGGAAAGCAGCTCGTCGAGGTTGGTCTGCAAGCCTAAGTAGCCCGTTTCCCCGCCGGGGGTCATGTAGTTGCCGTCGTAAGAAAGAAAGTAGAATTCGGCAAAGCCAAGCTGCTGCTGCGCTGACTCCAGATACGCCTGTGTGCTGGCATCATCGGGGTCACTGCTCAGAAAGCCGTTCCACAAATGCAGGTAGGAGATGTTCTTCTTAACGATCATGCTCAGCATATTGTTGGATTTGTGCAGGACTTCCTCCAAATGCTCGGTGCTTTCCGCATAGATGGTTTTTGACACAAACGAAAGGTACTGCGCGCTAAGGCAGACAAGCAGCGCAATCGACAGCAGGCAGGCCGCCGCAGCATACAAATTTTGCCGGGAATGTCGCTTTATTGTTATTTTTTGCTTAGCTTCTTCCACAGCGCATTACCCCCCCCCCGAATGTAATATAGCTTTCCGGCGCGGCCAGCGTCACGCTGCCGCCGGAAAGTGCCTCGCCCCAGGCGTTTCTGACCGTGGCCTCCCCGCGCTCAAATGCGCGGCTTTCGTCCTGCAGCAGCGGTGCCATCTGCTTTTCGGTTGCCAGGCAGGTCACGGTGACGGTGTCGTCATCCTGCAGCGGCTGGCCGCCGCGGGTGATGCCGGTCAGCGTATAGCTGCCGCCGTTCTCCTGCACCTGCACGGCAATGCCGCTGACCACCGGCAGGGAACCGCGGTTGAACGGCGTAAAGCCGCCCTCGCAGCCTTCCACAAAGGTGCGCACGGTGTCCTTCAGCTCGGCGCCCGTCATGGTGCGCTGGTACGACATAAGCCCGTTG
>OGHJ01002996.1_pt1 | contig 13080 bp, 12 predicted proteins | sample 1571351 | NCBI WGS metagenome assembly OGHJ01 (sample SAMEA2582037, study PRJEB24529) | metagenome | biome: Human gut stool | place: China | collected 2011 | reverse complement strand
GGTTCGCGCAGGTGGTTGTCTTGCCAACGCCGCCTTTCTGGTTGGCGATGGCGATGATTTGCGTGTTCAATGACTTCACCTCATTTCTGAATTGTTCTATGGCTTCTGGAAATAGAAAAAGCCGCCACTTCAAAAATTGAAAGTGACGGCCTTTTCTTATCCCGGAATGAAATTCCCCGGAAACGCAAAAAGCGCCCAGTAGAAAATACTGAGCGCTTGGCGATTAGATTTATTCTCTTTTGTTCAAATTAGGTCAAATTCAGACAAACCGTTTTCACGAAAAAGGTCTCTTGGAGATGTATAAATAAACATCCCCTTGGCATCCCAAAATCGCGTCTCGGTTGTCCTATTTTTTAACCCATAAGCCCTCTTTTTGGGGTGGTTGTCCACCATTTAACCCATAGAAAACGGGTTAAAAGAGGCTTCGTTCTGTCAAATTGCGTCAAACCATTTGAAAAGGAAAAACCCCGGAAACCGCGTAGTTCCGGGGTTTTTGACCACTTTTGATAAAGTTTAGCGCTTGCTGAACTGCGGAGCGCGACGGGCAGCCTTGAGGCCGTACTTCTTACGCTCCTTCATACGAGGATCGCGGGTGAGGTAACCGGCGCTCTTGAGGGCGGGACGGTACTCCTCGTTCATCTTCAGCAGGGCACGGGCCACGCCGTGACGGATGGCGCCGGCCTGGCCGGTGACGCCGCCGCCGGTGACGGTGGCAACAATGTCCACCTTGCCCATGTTCTCAGTGGCAGCCAGGGGCTGACGCACGATGAGCTTCAGGGTCTCAAGGCCGAAGTAATCGTCGATGTCGCGGCCGTTGATGGTGATGGCGCCGGTGCCGTTGGGGAAGAGGTGGACGCGGGCCACGGAGGACTTCCGGCGGCCAGTACCGTAGTGGTAAGGCTTCTTGCTCTTATACATCTTCGAAATTCCTCCTTATTCCTGGGTCCAGGCCTCGGGCTTCTGAGCAGCGTGGATGTGCTTAGCGCCGCGGTAGATCTTCAGACGGGACAGAGAGTCCTTGGTGATGATGTTGCGGGGCATCATGCCGCGGATGGCCAGCTTCATGGCCAGCTCGGGCTTGTCCTGCATCAGCAGACGGTACTTGGTCTCGTGCAGGCCGCCGGGATAACCGCTGTGGGTGCGGTAGAACTTCTGCTCCAGCTTCTTGCCGGTCAGAACGGCCTTCTCGGCGTTGATGATGATGACGAAATCGCCGCAGTCAGCGTGCGGGGTGTACTCGGGCTTATGCTTGCCGCGCAGCAGAGTGGCAGCGGTGGCAGCGGTCTTACCGAGGGGCTTGCCAGCCGCGTCCAGAATGTACCACTTGCGGACGATGTTGCCCTTGTTGGCCATAAAAGTGGACATGGTCTAACCTCCAATTTGTACTTATATGGGATAAATTTGGTCTAAACATGATCAACGCTCCACCGATTCATGTGGAGCGTGTTGTATTATAACCCAAGTATCCCACCCTGTCAACCAGTTTTCAGAACTTTTTTCATTTATATTTTCTGTTCTCTTGTTTTCTCCTTTTTACTCTCGCATACTTCTGTTTTCTGATTTTCTATTTTTCTTTTTTCTCTCCTGCTCCTGTGGGCGCTCCGCTCTTTTATCATACCACTTTAGTCTGGCTTTTCGGGCAGGGATGTGATACAATGGCTCAAATGCTTGCAAGACAGAGAGGATCACCCGCATGCTGAACCGAATTTTGAGCTATACCCGCCGCTGTGTGGAGGACTATGACATGATCCAGGAAGGCGACCGGATCGCCGTGGGGGTCTCCGGCGGCAAGGACTCCCTCACCCTCCTGGCCGCCCTGGCCAAGCTGGCGGACTTTTACCCCAAACACTTCACCGTGGAGGCCTTCACCCTGGACATGGGCCACGTGGACGGCGGAGAGGGCATGGATTTTGCCCCTGTGGCGGCCTACTGCGAGAAGCTGGGCGTCCCCTACACCATTCTCCCCTCTGAGATTCACCACATCATCTTCGACCTGCGGAAGGAGAAGAATCCCTGTTCCATGTGCGCCAAAATGCGCCGGGGCGTCCTCCACAACGCCATCCGGGACCGGGGCATCACCAAGATCGCCCTGGGACACCACTTCGACGACGCCATTGAGACCTTCTTCCTCTCCCTCTTTTATGAGGGGCGTCTCTCCTGCTTCCAGCCGGTGACCTACCTGGACCGCATGGGCATCACCCAGATCCGCCCCCTCCTCTACTGCTCGGAGTGGATGCTCCGGAAGGCCGCCGAGGTAGAAGAACTGCCGGTGGTCTTCAACCCCTGCCCCGCCGATGGCTACACCAAACGCCAGGAGGTCAAGGAACTCATCCGCGCCCTCTCCAAGGACTACCCGGACCTGCGGGAAAAGGTCTTCTCCGCCATGCAGCGCCTCCCTCTCCCTGCCTGGGAGCCCCAGGACCACCGCCGCCGTCCCCTGGCCGAGGACAACTCACTCTGATACGAAAAAACCGCCGCTGGCCATAGGCCAGCGGCGGTTTTCTTTTTCAGATTCAGGCTCGGGCACCCGCATGCACACCCAGCTTTCGGAGCACATAGGCGGAATCGGTAACAACATTCACCGGCTTGGTGAAGTCCAGAGTGAACAGTCCCAGAGAAGACCGGGCATCCACCATAATGGAACCATCCGGGGAGTGAACATACACAGGCTCATCCACCTTGCAGGCCAGCTGCTGCAGCTTATAGAGCTCCTGAATAGAATCAATTCGAATGGGTACGATCATGGTCAAAACCTCCTAACAAAAGGATGTGGAACAATACCGCCGCCGTTCTGCTCTATGGGACCAAACCTTTCCGGGTCCGCCACGCCGGCGCGTCAAAGGGAGGCGCTTGATTGGTCCACTTCCCTTTTGACAGCCAGAGTATACCACGGTCCATATTCTAGCGCAATCGTCAGGATAACTAAAATTAGAAGTCTATTTTACTTTCGTTTGAAGCTATTTCTGTTTGCGTTAGTCAGTTTTTACGAATTTTAATTGGTAGTACCATTTCTTTTGTGCAGGTTACAAAAAGACGCGGCGGGAGCTTTTCCCGCCGCGTCTTACATCTTTTCACTGGATTTACTTCATCAGGGAGCAGACCAGCTCGGTATACTTGGCCGGGTCCTCCAGCGGGAAGCCGGCAATGAGCAGAGCCTGCTGGTAGAGGAGCTCTGCGTAGGTCTTGGCCTTCTCCTTGTCCTCCGTCAGAGCAGAGCGGAGGGCGGCGAAGGCGCCGGAGTCGGGGTTGAGCTCCAGGACCCGGGCAGCCTTCATCTCCTTGGCGGCGTTGGGGTCCACTTTCTGGAAGTACTTCTCCATCTCCAGGGAGACGGGGCCGTCGGCGGTCATGCACACCGGGGCGGTCTTGAGGATCTTGGAGATACGGACGTCCTTGACCCGCTCGCCCAGGGTCTCCTTCACAAAGTCCAGCACGTCCTTGTTCTCCTCGGCCTTCTTCTCGGTCTCGGCCTTCTCCTCGTCGGACTGGGGCAGGGCGTCGTCGACGTTGACGTTCTTCAGGGCCTTGCCGTCCACCTCGCCCAGGGTGTTCATGACGAACTCGTCCACTTCCTCGGTGAGGTAGAGGATCTCGTAGCCCTTGTCCAGGATGCGCTCGGCCTGGGGCAGCTTGGCCGCCTGCTCCACGCTCTCAGACTGGAGGAAGTAGATATACTGCTGGTCCTCAGCCATCCGCTCCTTGTAGGCGGCCAGAGAGGTGTTCTTGCCCTCCTTGGAGGACCAGAACAGCAGCAGGTCCTTCAGCAGCTCCTTGTGGGCGCCGTAGTCGGAGACCACGCCGTACTTCACCTGGCGGCCGAAGGCGGACCAGAACTTCTCATACTTCTCAGTATCGTCCTTCTGGAGCTTGAGGAGCTCGGCCTTCACCTTCTTCTCCAGGTTGGTGGAGATGACCTTCAGCACCCGGGTGTGCTGGAGCATTTCACGGGAAATGTTCAGGGACAGGTCGGGGGAATCCACCACGCCGCGGATGAAGGAGAAGTGGTCGGGCACCAGATCGGCGCACTTGTCCATGATGAGGACACCGGAGGAGTAGAGCTGGAGGCCCTTCTCGTAGTCACGGCTATAGTAGTTGAAGGGGGCGTGGGCGGGGATAAAGAGCAGAGCGGTGTATTCCACGGCGCCCTCGGCCTTCACGTGGATGACGGCCAGGGGGTCCTCCCAGTCACCGAACTTCTCCTTATAAAATTCGTTGTACTCCTCGGGCTTGACCTCGTTCTTGGGCCGCTGCCAGATGGGCACCATGGAGTTCAAGGTCTCCCACTCCTTGTGGGTCTCGTACTCCGGCTTGTAGTCCTCCCCGGCGTCCTCCGGCTTGGGCTTCATATGGGTGTGCTCCATCTCCATGACGATAGGGTAGTGGATGTAGTCGGAGTACTTCTTCACCAGGTCGTCCAGGCGGTACTGCTGGAGGTACTGGTCATAGTCCTCGTCCTCGGTGTTGGCCTTGATGTGAAGGATGACGTCGGTACCCACCATCTCCTTCTCACACTCGGTGATGGTGTAGCCGTCGGCGCCGGAGGACTCCCACTTCCAGGCGGTATCCTCACCGTAGGCCTTGGAGATCACGGTGACCTGGTCGGCCACCATGAAGGCGGAGTAGAAGCCCACGCCAAACTGGCCGATGATGTCGGCCACGTTCTGGTCCTCGCTGCCCTCCTTGGCGGCCATCTCCTGCTTGAACTGGAGGGAGCCGCTGCGGGCGATGGTGCCCAGGTTGGACTCCATCTCCTCCTTGGTCATGCCGATACCGTTGTCGCTGATGGTGAGGGTGCGCTCGTCCTTGTCCGGGATCAGCCGGATCTTGAAGTCGGAGCGGTTCAGGCCCACCTGGTCGTCGGTGAGGGCCTTGTAGGCCAGCTTGTCCACCGCGTCGCTGGCGTTGGAGATCAGCTCCCGCAGGAAGATCTCCTTGTGGGTGTAGATGGAGTTGATCATCAGGTCCAGCAGCCGCTTGGACTCCGCCTTGAATTGTTTCTTCGCCATGGTACATGCCTCCATATATGTGAATCTTCTTAAAAAACGATAGGTTAGCACTCTCCACTTTTGAGTGCTAACCTATCATAGTCCTTCGTACGCGATTTTTCAAGAGGGTTCAAGAAATGTTTACAAATTATCCGGCGGCAGAGGGATTCATGGAGGCCTGAAGGTCCTCCAGGCGCACCTCCTCTCCCCAGCTGGCCTCGATAAACTCGATGACACTCTCCCCGAAGGAGAGACCAACCGGTTCATCGTCCAGGGTCACCAGGTAGACGTTCTGCCAGTCCAGGCCGTGGACTCGGAGGGCACTGTCCACATAGGCCCCGCCGGCCAGCACATGGGGAGCCAGCTCCGGCGGGTCCGTGACAAAGGCCGCCCCCATGCGGAAGGCCACGGCCCCCTTGCCCGATTCCTTGGTGGTGCCCAGCACCCCCAGGAATCAGTGAGCTCCCAGGCGGTGTAGCCCACATCCCGGACCTCTTCCAGACGGTCGTCGTAGTAGCCGTCCACCAGGTCCCGGTATTTTTCATAATAGTACTCGTTGATAAAGCCCTCCTGGTCACAGCTGGTGCGCAGGAGCTGGTAGAGGGCCGCGTCCTCCAGGTGGACCCTGCCGTCGGGCAGGTTTTCCCCGCCAAAGATCTCCACTACATTCTCCTCCAGACCGGCCTGGAGGTGGAGAGCGTCCTCCCCGGAGTATACCCCCTGACCCTTGGGAGCGATGTAGCAGTCCAGAGACCACACCACATCGGTGTCCGAGCCGTTGAGGGTGAGGTCGGCATGGTCGATGGGGTGGGCCGCTGCCTCGTTCAGCATGGCCGCCAGGGTGGTGTTGTCCGGTGGCTCGTTGGGCCCATATTGACTCACCTCGCCGATGTCCTCCTCTGTCAGACCAGCGAGCAGGTCCAGCAGGCTGGTTTCCGCCGTGGCGGTGTCTGTGGGCGCCGTTCCCTCCGCCGCGGGCCCGCAGGCACAGAGGACTAGCAGCAGCGCCCCGGACAGCATCAGGGGCAAGGTTCTTTTATTCATGCCAATCCCACCTTTCTCCCTCAGATTACCATAGGTCGAGGAAAAATGGGTGACAAAAAGGTATCATTCGTCGGCAATGGAAATGGAGAAGTGCTGGGAGTAGGACTGCTCCGCCCCCTCCTCCGGCAGGAGGAAGCCGCCCACCGGGCGATAGCCGCTGTATGCCACCTCATTGGTGACGGTAAGCCCTGCCAGGGTGAACTGATAGTCCTCATAACTGTTGCCTATTTGATCTCCGGCCTGATCCACCAGGGACAGCCAGTTGAAAAGGCCCGCCTCCGGCTGGGCGGCCAGCATGGCCAGAAGGGCAACTGTCTGCTCGGTTTCCGCCCCGTCCCAGAAATAATCCGGCTCTCTCTCATAGGTGAAGGAGACTCCGGTGAGTATGCCATCCTCGGTGGTCTCATAGTGAAAAATTGGGGGCGGATTACCCAGACTGGCGGTCCCCTGGGGCACCACCCAGTTACCGGTCATATCCAATGTAAGTCCGTTGAGGTCATACTGCCGAAGCACATCATTATAGTTTTCCGCAAAGGTGCCGATCATCAGCGGACGCCGTACCGGAGGCATGATCAGCTGCAGCCCCAAGAGGAAGATCAGCCCAAACTCCAGTGCCATGGCCCCCACCCAGGCCAGGCCCCGGAGGCCGCTCTCGTCACGGATGGTATAGGAGAGCCCATCGTCCCAGGGAAGGACCTCCCCGTCGTCGCAGGCCCGGTAGCTCTTGTAGTTGCGGTAGAGCTGATAACCGGGAAGGCACCAGCCCGCGCCATACCGTAAAAGGGTGGCCAGCCGGGCGGCGGCCTCCCCAAAGGTGAGCTTGCCCCCGTGGGCGTTGCGGACTTTGAGGCCAAAGATCCACTTGCCTGGGGTGGTGCCCCAAGTAGAGAGAAAATGGGGTTCCAGCAGGAACTGGATGCCCCAGGCCAGGTAGCTCTGCACCAGGGTGTTCAGGAGCCCCTCCCCGAAAGTGAAGCGCAGCGTGAGTACCAGGAGGGCATCCAACAGCAGGACGCACAGGCTGTGGTCCAGCAGCCGGGCCAGGTACCGCCGCCAGGGATGGCGGACGATGGGCAGGCTGTCGGCGGCGGGAGGCGTCAGGGTGACCCCCGTCTCCCCCAGCTTGTCCAGCTCTTCCAGATAGCGCCCGGCGTCCAGGGTAGCGTACTCCGCCCCCTCCAGCTCCATGGTCCGGCACAGGGTCCGGGCGGCCTCCCGCTCGGCGGCCTCCCGGCGCAGCCGCTCCTCCTGGGCCCGGAGGGCGTCGCCCAGCTGCAGCTCCCCCGCCTGGAGGGCCTTGATGTCCTCCAGGGGAAGACCCAGGGCCCGGAGCAGCTTGATCCGCCGCAGGGTCTCCAGATCGGCCTCCGAATAGTCCCGATAGCCGTTGGCCAGCCGCTCCGGCGAGAGCAGCCCCTCCTTTTCGTAAAAGCGGATGCTGGCCCGAGGCAGATCCAGGGCCGCTTCCAGCTGGGATACGTTCATGACATAGCCTCCCTTCCAAGGCCAGTATAAGGGGTAAAGCTGGTTTACAGTCAAGTCTTTTCCCCAAAAAGGATGTAAAATAGTGAAAAAAGGTCCGTCGCGGAACACGCGGCGGACCTTGTTCTCTTTACACTCGCACCGGGGGCAGAGCGGCAATCACGGCCTCCGCCATCAGGCGGTGGCCCTCCTTGTCGGGATGGAGACCATCCAGATAGTGGGTGTGCCCTTCCGGTGGCAGCAGACCTGGGACGGCGAAGTCTACCGTTTTAAACCCAAAGGTACCGGCGAACCGTACCAGCCAATCCCGGTAGGCAGCAAAGATGGGCAGAAGGCTTTGATAGTCGGTGACCGAAAGCCAGGGCTCCGGGATTCCCTCTGCATACACCGGCGTGGGCAGGCCAATCATGGGGCGGATGCGGTTGGCCACCGCCTGGTTGGCCATGGCGGTCAGGTTGAGCCGGGCCGGAGCGTCGCTACCGCCAAAGATGATGTCGTTGGCGCCCCCCATCAGAAGGACCCGGTCCGGCTGTTCGCTGAGCACATCCCGACCGAACCGGGCAAGCATGCCGCCGGTGGTGTCACCGTTGATACCCCGGTTCACCAGGGTGTGGCCGGTGGCCTCCGCCGCCAGGCTCACCCAGCAGTCCCTGCGGGGGACGCCGTAGCCGTAGGTCAGGCTGTCCCCCAGGCAGACGATCTTCACTTCTTCAGCGCCAGAGCGGCCTTGACCTTGGCCACGATGCCATCGGCGGTGAGACCGTAGGCCGCCAGAACCTCAGAGGCCTTACCGGAGCGGCCGAAGACGTCCTCCACTCCGTGGCGGACCACCGGCACCGGGCAGATACCGGAGAGGTACTCGGCCACGGCGGAGCCCAGCCCGCCCACGATGTTGTGCTCCTCGGTGGTGACGATGCACCCGGTCTCTTTGGCGGCCTTGAGGACCAGCTCCTCGTCCAGGGGCTTCACGGTGTGCATGTCGATGACCCGGGCCTGGATGCCCTCGGCAGCCAGGGTGTCGGCGGCCTTCATGGCCTCCTGGACCATGAGGCCCACGGCGATGATGGTAACGTCGCCGCCATCCCGGAGGGTGACGCCCTTGCCCAGCTGGAAGGCATAGCCGGGCAGGTCCCCGGTCAGGTCCTCCACGGCGGAGCGGCCCAGGCGCAGGTAGGCGGGGCCGTCATAGTCCATGAGGGCCTTAACGGCGGCCTTCATCTCGGTGCCGTCGCAGGGGCAGCACACCACCATGCCGGGGATGGCCCGCATGACGGCCATATCCTCACAGGCCTGGTGGGTGGCGCCGTCCTCGCCCACGGAGAGACCGCCGTGGGAGCCCACCACCGTCACGTTGAGGTGGGGGTAGGCGATGGAGTTGCGGACCTGCTCAAAGGCACGGCCGGAGGCAAAGATGGCAAAGCTGTTGGCAAAGGCCTTCTTGCCTGCGGCGGCCAGACCGGCGGCCACGGTCATCATATTGCCCTCGGCGATGCCCATGTTGAAGAACCGGTCGGGGTAGGCCTTGGCAAAGCCCTTGGTCATGGTGGAGCCGGAGAGGTCGGCGTCCAGAACCACCAGGTCGGGGTACTGTCCGCCCAGCTCTACGAGCGCGTCGCCGTAGGCGGCGCGGGTGGCGATCTTCTCTCCCATCTTACTTCCCCTCCAATTCCGCCAGACCGGCATTGAGCTCGGCCATGGCCTTTTCAAACTGCTCGTCGTTGGGCGCCTTGCCGTGCCAGCCGGGATCATTCTCCATGAAGGAGACACCCTTGCCCTTGACGGTACGGGCCAGGATCACGGTGGGCTTGCCCTTGCAGGCTGCGGCCTGCTCCAGGGCGTCGGCAATGGCGGCATGGTCATGGCCGTCCACCTTGAGCACGTTCCAGTTGAAGGCGGCGAATTTGGCATCCAGGGGCTCGGAGGGCATGACGTCGGCGGTCTTGCCGTCGATCTGGAGGCCGTTGATGTCCACGAAGGCGCACAGGTTGTCCAGGTGGTACTTGGCGGCGGCCATGGCGGCCTCCCACACCTGGCCCTCCTCCACCTCACCGTCACCCAGGATGGTATAGACCCGCCAGTCGGCCTTGTCCAGCTTGCCGGCCAGAGCCATGCCCACGGCGGCGGAGATTCCCTGGCCCAGGGAGCCGGTGGACATATCCACACCGGGGACGTGGCGCATGTCTGGGTGGCCGGACATGTGGCCCTTGATGGAGCGGAAGAGCTTGCAGTCCTCCACGGGGAAGTAGCCCCGGAGGGCCAGCATGGCGTAGAGGGCGGGGGTGCAGTGGCCCTTGGAGAGGACGAAGCGGTCCCGTCCGGGGTCGGCCGGCTGCTTGGGATCTATCCGCATGGTATGGAAATAGAGGGTGGTCAGCAGGTCCATCACGGACAGCGAACCGCCGATGTGGCCGGAGCCCGCGGTGTGTACCATGTCCATGGCCAGGATGCGGGCGCGCTGCGCGGTCACGGCCAGCTCATGAGCGCGGGTCTGTTCCATTGGGATCATCCTTTCTTTCGGCGCCGCCGGATACGGCCGCCGTTCTTTCTGTCCCTAGTATAATCCATGCTCAGCCCCGGCGCAAGGCCCATTCCTGAGCACAAAACCCTTGCGTCCGCCGAATCCCCGTGGTATAGTGTGGGTACCCTATCCATACAGGAGGTAATAAAAATGACCCGCTTTTCTCACCGTGTCCTGGCTACGGCCACCGCGCTGACGGTGCTGAGCACCGGCGCTTCCGCCTTTGCCGCGGAGTCCGCCGAGACCACTGCCGCCCCCGAGGCCGCCGAGAGCGCCATTGCTGTGCAGCTGGACGGCAATGACCTGACCTTCACCGACGCCGTTCCCCAGGTGAAGGACGAGCGCACCTTCCTCCCCTTCCGGGCCGTCTTTGAGGCCATGGGCGCTGAGGTGAGCTATGACGCCGCCACCAACCAGGTCTCCGCCACCCGTGACGGCACCACCGTCACCATGACCCTGGACTCCACCGAGGCCACCGTCACCACCGGCGACGTGACCACCACCCTGGCCATGGACGTGGCCCCCTACGCCGCTGAGAACCGCACCTACGTCCCCGTCCGCTTCGCCGCCCAGGCCTTCGGCTGCGCCGTGGGCTGGGACCAGGACGACAGCACCGTCATCCTGGTGGACACCCAGAAGCTCCTGGAGGATGCCAAGGCCGACAACACCTATACTTATCTGGACAAGTACCTGGCCTACAATGAGCAGTTCATGACCGGCAACTGGGAGATGAAGGCCGACTTTGACGCCTCCGCCACCGTGCTTGGCATGGGCCCCGCCACCCTGGAGGGCACCATGAGCGGTATTTCCGCCGGCTCCACTCAGGTGGAGGCCGCCATGACCATGAAGATGGACCTGAAGGCCCTCATCGACGGCTTTAACGGCCTGGTGTCCGCCGGCACTGAGACCGAGGGCACCGTGGACGCCGAGGCTCAGGCCAAGACCGACGCCCTGCTGAAGGCCCTGAAGGAGGACGGCATCTCCATGGAGCTCCGGGGCGACCTGGGCACCGGCATGCTCTACTTCACCCTGTCCGGCGACGTCCTGGCCGACGCCGGCATCCCTGCCGACAGCTGGATCTCCATGGATATGGGCGCTCTGTACGGCGCCATGGGTATGGACTACACCGCCCTGATCGACGCCTCCAAGACCCTTGACCCCAACGCCCTGCTCCAGACCTCCCTGAGCGGCATGACCCTCACCGACAAGGACGCCGACTACGCCGCTGTCTCCGCCCTGGTGGATGGCGTGGCCAAGTTCCTGGCCGATGACTCCTTCGTGAAGGACGGCAGCAACTACACCACCACCTACACCCTGAATCAGGCCGGCGCCGACGTCACCATCGCCTTCACCCTGCTGATGAGGGACGACGCCGTGGTGGGCTCTGACCTGACCATGAAGGCCACTTCCGGCGGCGACGACGAGACCGGCATCCCCGCCATGGCTATGGACATGAAGGCCGGCATGGACGCCGACAACAACATGACTGTCTCCATGACTCTGGACTCCAACAACATGCTGGACATGAGCCTGGAGATGACCGGCAGCTATGCCACCACCGACAAGGCTCCCGAGCTCACTCCCCCCGCTGACGCTACCGTGATCCCCTACGAGCAGCTGCTCACCGGCACTGCTGAGCAGGCGTAAGCACCACCTCTGAAAACAGAAGGCAGCCCTCCCCATGATGGGGAGGGCTGCCGTTTTTTATGCCGCTCTGGACCGGGGCACAGGGCGGAACTGAGGCGCCTGCTGGCTCTGGAAGGCGGCGGGGTCTGGGTACAGACGGAGAAGCTCCGCCACGGCACACACCTTGTCCACACAGCTCACCACCAAAGACTCCAGGTAGCGGTAGGGCCGGAGCGTCAGCGGCCACATGTGCTTGCCGATGATGTCCTCTTCCATGGGGGACAGGCCGAAGGCGCGCGCATTTTCCAGCGCGAGCTGCGGATGGATGACCAGCCGCCGGAAGCGCCCGACGTCTGTCTCCTCCCATTTTTGCAGATACAGGTCGTGCAACAGCCCTGCACGGGCAGCGGCGCGGTAATCCAGCCCGAAAATGCGGCACAGCGTAAAACCCACATAAGCTACGAACAGGCAATGGTCATAGCAGCTGACGCCTTTGACATGCTGGGGAATGGCGTCCATCGCGCGCACCATTGGCTCGTCCTCCAGCCCGTTCAGGCAGGCGGCGAACAACGCGCGGTTCTCTTCTTTCCACTGCATCGGAATCACCTCTTTGTCATTTGCGCACAGCCCACAGCGGGCGTGCAGCCGGGGCGTTTTGCCCCTGTGCTTATGATACGAGAAAAAAGCCGGATTATCTACAAGAAAATGTTACCGCATACAAACCTTTTACCTGGATTTGAAAAAGGCGCGTTTTGCCGCGGACGGGCCGCCGCAAAACACGCCGTGATTCAGAGCCGGGAAATCAGGTCCTCACAGATACGCGCCGCCGTAGTGCAGTATTCCGTAATATCGAATTCCTTCACCACCAGCGTGTCATAAGCTTCTTCGTCGGCATTGTCGCTCATGGCGCGCAACACCACGCAGGGAACACCGTATTTTGCCGCCACGTGGGCCACGGCCGCGCCCTCCATCTCCACACAGTCCGGCGCACAATCAGCCGCAATGGCGTTTTTGGTGGCGCTGTCGCCCACAAAGGTGTCGCCTGTGGCGATCTTGCCGACAATATATTTTACGCCCGCATCCGTGCAGGCCTGCTCGGCGGCGGCCACAAGCACAGGGTCTGCCGCAAACTCCTTCAAATACGGGAACGTATCTGAAATCATTTCACGGTCTGCGTCATGGTACACCAGCGTGCCGCCGATGACAACGTCGCCCACGCTGATCTTATCCGTCATATTGCCCGCAATGCCCGAAAATCCCAGCGCTTTTGCGCCGAATCTTGCAATGAGAAGCTGCGCCGCGCAGGCCGCGTTTACCTTGCCGATGCCCGCGCAGCAAAGCGCCACACGGCGTCCCTGCAGCAGGCCTGTGTAAAACGTCACGCCCGCAACGGTTTCCTCCCCCTTGTCTGTCATACGCTCACAC
>OGHJ01002985.1_pt1 | contig 13126 bp, 7 predicted proteins | sample 1571351 | NCBI WGS metagenome assembly OGHJ01 (sample SAMEA2582037, study PRJEB24529) | metagenome | biome: Human gut stool | place: China | collected 2011 | reverse complement strand
ACCGCGACGCCCGCATCGTGCCCATCTACGAGGGCACCTCCGAGATCCAGAAGGTAGTTATCGCCAGAGAGCTGCTCAAATAACATTTGGGAGACAGAAAGGAAAGGGTGCGTATTATGGAAAAGATCGACCTCAATCAGCTCATCGGTATGAAGATGGAGCCCCGCTACGTGGAGTATAACTGGCGGGATGTGGCCCTCTATAACCTGGCTGTGGGCGCCCACAAGGAGGATCTGGCCTATTACTACGAGAAGTACCTCAAGGCCATCCCCACCTATGGCGCAGTCCCCTACTGGGCCACCATCAACGTCCGCCCCTATCAGTGGATGCCGCTGCCCGCCTCCATGCTGGCAGACGAGCTCATCAAGCCCACCATCGCATTCCTGAACATGGACCACGAGATCATCTGGCACCGGCCCATCGACGCCATCAAGGGCACCTTCCAGTGGCAGGACCAGATCGTGGACGTGTACGATCGCGGCGAGGGCAAGGGCGCCGTGGTCAAGACCAAGATCGACGTTCGGGATGAGGCCGGCAACCTGGTCTGCACCAACTACTCCACTACCTTCTTCCACGAGGCGGGCGGCTTCGGCGGCAAGCCCATGCCCAAGAGCCCCGTGGTCATCCCTGAGCGGGAGCCCGATTTCACGGTGGACGACTATGTAACTCCGGTGCAGAACCTCCTTTACCGCCTCACCGGCGACACCAACCTCATCCATGTAGACCCGGAGTACGCCAAGAACATGAAGTTTGACCAGCCCATCGTCCAGGGTCTGTGCTCCTTCGGCTTCGCCTGCCGCATGATCATCGACAAGCTGATCCCCGGCCAGCCCGAGCGCGCCAAACGCATGGCCGCCCAGATGAGCAGCCCCCTCCTCCCCGACACGCCGGTCCAGACCCAGATTTGGAAAATTGACGAAGGTACCGCCTACTTCCGTTTCATTGACAAGAACACCGGCAAGGCCGTCCTCAACCGCGGCGTTTTCGAGTGGGCTTAATCCAAATTTTGTCGAAAAATTGGTGTGGCCTTTTCCATTCCCATTTTACGTTAAATAGTATTGTAAACGAATTATTTTTTCACAAAACTAATTGAATTGGAAAGAAATATTGGATAAAATCAAATCAGCTCCAAAAAAGATTTACGTGCAATAGTGCCAAAACATTATTGACTTTGGCCAAAAGATGCTATATCCTGAAGGCGGAAACTGGTTTTGGAGTCATCCAACACCATCAAAAGGCAGTATCCGAAGGTCAAATTTGTGGGAGGTAATTTGTTATGAACAACCTGCTTCTGGAAGTGGAAAACGGGATCGCCCTGCTGACCATCAACCGTCCCAAGGCCCTCAACGCGCTGAACAGCGAGACTCTGGCCGAGCTGAACACCTGCCTGGCCGAGCTGGAGAATAACGACGACGTCAAGGTGGTCATTCTCACCGGTTCCGGCGAGAAGTCCTTCGTGGCCGGCGCCGACATCTCTGAGATGGTCAACGCCACTCCCGCCGAGGGCCGCAAGATGGGCCTGCTGGCTCGTGAGGCTTTTGGTCGTCTGGAGAACATGCCTCAGGTCACCATCGCCGCTGTGAACGGCTTCGCTCTGGGCGGCGGCTGCGAGATCTCCATGGCCTGCGACATCCGCGTGGCCTCTGAGAACGCCAAGTTTGCTCAGCCCGAGTGCGGCCTGGGCATCCTGCCCGGCTTCGGCGGCACCCAGCGTCTGCCCCGTCTGGTTGGCAAGGGCCGCGCCAAGGAGCTCATCTTCACCTGCGACATGATCAGCGCCGACGAGGCCTTCCGTATGGGTCTGGCCAACCACGTGGTGCCCCAGGCTGAGCTCATCGACTACTGCAAGGCCATGGCTGGCCGCATCATGAAGAACGGCCCCTACGCCGTGGCTCTGGCCAAGCAGGCCATCAACACCGGCTCCGACACCGATCTGGACAGCGGCCTGAAGCTGGAGGCCAATCTCTTCGGCCTGAGCTTCTCCACCGCCGACAAGATGGAAGGCATGACCGCTTTCCTGGAGAAGCGCAAGGAGAAGCACTTCATCGGCAAGTAATTTTTACGTATCCGGCGCACCGGTCCTGGGCGCAAGCCAGACCACCGGTGTACGCATCCCTGTGACCGCGCCCGGCCCGGAGCCTCCCGCCGAGAGGATACATCCGGGACCGGCCCTCCCCCTTTGGGGATGGCGGCCCGGTGTTCCTCGATCAGGAGCTCCGGGCCGGGCTTTTTCACCGTACGGACGCGGCGGCAGGTCGTTGGTCTTGCCGCCGTCTACACTATGGGAAGGGAAGGATCACTCATGTCCAAGAAACCTATCATCTCCGCTGCGGAGGCCGCCGCTCTGGTCAAGGATGGTGACGTCATCACCACCAGCGGCTTTGTGGCCAGCGCCATGCCGGAGGCCCTGAACCGTGCTCTGGAGGCTCGCTTCCTGGAGACCGGTTCCCCCAAGAACCTGACCCTCTTCTATGCCGCCGCCCAGGGCAACCGTGACGGCAGCGGCGCTGACCATTTCGCCCACGAGGGTATGCTCAAGCGCGTCATCGGCGGCCACTACAACATGGTCCCCGAGCTGGGCAAGCTCATCAACGCCAACAAGCTGGAGGCTTACAACCTGCCTCAGGGCACCCTGTCCCAGCTCTACCGTGATATCGCCGGCCACAAGCCCGGCCACATCACCCATGTTGGTCTGAACACCTTCGCCGATCCCCGGATCGAGGGCGGCAAGCTCAACTCCGTCACCACCGAGGACATCGTGGAAGTGGTGAACATTCTGGGCGAGGAGAAGCTCCTCTACAAGGCCCTGAAGTTTGACGTTGGCTTCATCCGCGGCTCCTACGCCGACGAGAACGGCAACGTGACCCTGGAGCACGAGTGCTGCACTCTGGAGGCCACCTCCATTGCTCAGGCCGTGAAGAACTCCGGCGGTAAGCTGGTGGTCCAGGTTGAGAAGGTTGTCCAGAACGGCAGCCTCGATCCCAAGCTGGTGAAGATCCCCGGCATCTACGTGGACGCTCTGGTCATCTGCGAGAACAAGGAAGACCACGCCCAGTGCCAGGGCTGCGAGTACGACGGCTCCATGACCGGCGACTTCCGTCTGCCTCTGGGCAGCCTGGAGTATCCTCCCATGAGCGCCAAGAAGATCATCGGCCGCCGTGCCGCTATGGAGCTGGAGCCCGACAAGGTGGTCAATCTGGGCATCGGCATCCCCGAGTACATCTCCATGGTGGCCAACGAGGAGGGCATCGGCGACTACATGACCCTCACCGTGGAGGCCGGCCCCGTGGGCGGCGTGCCTCAGGGCGGCCCCAAGTTCGGCGGCTCTGTCAACGTGGAGTCCATCCTGGATCAGCCCTATCAGTTCGACTTCTATGACGGCGGCGGCGTGGACCTGGCCTTCCTGGGTCTGGCTCAGGCCGACAAGGACGGCAACATCAACGTCTCCAAGTTTGGGCCCCGGATCGCTGGCTGCGGCGGCTTCGTGAACATCACTCAGAACGCCAAGAAGGTCTTCTTCTGCGGCACCTTCACCGCCGGCGGCATCAAGACCCACGTGGAGGACGGCAAGCTGGTCATCGACCAGGAGGGCCGCGAGCAGAAGATGATCAATACCGTGGAGCAGATCACCTTCTCCGGCGCCTACGCCAACAAGACCGGCCAGCCCGTCAAGTACATCACCGAGCGCGCTGTCTTCGAGCTGCGTCCCGACGGCGTCTACCTCACCGAGGTGGCCCCCGGCATCGACGTGCAGACTCAGGTCATCGACCTCATGGGCTTCACCCCCAAGATGGAAGAGGGCGGCCCCAAGCTCATGGACGAGCGCATCTTCCACGACGGCCTCATGGGCCTGAAGTAATTCCGGCAGCCGGGTGCTCCGCCTGCCGGAGCACCCCCCTCACCGGGGGACGACGGTCTCCCGAAATCACTCCACATATCGCTGAGACTGAGATAGAAAGGGGACTTTTCCTTTGAACTGGGGAATCCTGATCCTATTTATCGCCATCGTTTTGTTCGGTGTGCTGGCTTTCCGCGGCATTTCCGCCCTGATCCTGGCCCCGCTGGTCACCTGCTTCGTGCTCATCTTCTCCCCCATCTTCGCGGGGCAGGACATCGCCATCCTGGACGGTCTGAAGACGCAGTTCATGCCCGCCGCGGCCAATTACGTCTCCAGCTACTTCCTGGTGTTCTTCGTGGGCGCCATCTTCGGCGCCGTCTACCAGTTCACCGGGGCGGCCAAGTCCATCGCCAAATGGCTGGCCGGTATGTGCCATGGCAAGTTCGTGGCCCCCATCATCATGTGCATCACCGGCCTGCTGACCTACGGCGGCATCTCCGGCTTTGTGGTCTTCTTCGTCATCTACCCCATTGCCCTCCAGATGTTCCGCTCCGCCAACCTGACCCGCCGTCTGATCCCCGCCGCCATCTCCGCCGGCTGCTGGACCTGGTCCATGTACGGCCCCGGCTCTCCCTCCATCCAGAACGTTATCCCCATCGACATCCTGGGCACCACCCCCACCGCCGCTCTGGTGCCTTCTCTGATCGCCACCGTGGCCTCCTTCGTGATGATCTTCGTGTGGCTGGAGTACCGCGCCCGCTCCTTCTCCAAGCGCGGCTTCTACTTCCATGATGACCGTATGCGGACTCAGCTCTCCCCCGAGGAGCTGCAGGAGGACGATCCCAATGAGGTCCTGCCCAACCCCATCGTGGCCCTGATCCCCATCATTGTCATCCTGGTCCTCTTCAATGTGCCCATCTTCAACGGCGCTGGTCTCCCTGTTGAGACCTCCGTGTTCGCCGGCGTGGTCCTGGCCGTCATCCTCTTCTTCCCCCGTATCGAGGGCGGCATCAATGGCTGGGTCAAGGTCTTCAACAAGGGCGCCGCTGACTCCGGCGTGTCCATCCTGAACACCGCCATCGTCGTCGGCTTCGGCGGCGTGGTCCAGAACACCCAGGGCTTCACCGATCTGGTCGAGTCCCTCACCCACCTGAACATGAACCCCCTGGTCTTCGTCATGATCACCGTGGCCGTGTGCGCCGGTGCCTGCGGCTCCGCCTCCGGCGGTATGGGCGTCGCCTTCAACGCTCTGAAGGATATCTACGCCGCCCTGGGCGCCAACTTCGAGTACGTCCACCGTATCGGCGCCATCGCCGCCGGCACCTTGGACACCCTGCCTCACCAGGGCGCTCAGATCACTCTGCTGGGTATCTGCAAGTGCACCCACAAGGAAGCCTACTTCGACATCGCCATCACCCAGATCGCCGTCCCCTTCATCACCTGCTTCATCTTCATCGCTCTGGCTTCCATGGGTCTGTAACAGCTTTTATGCCAAAAAACAGGAGACGACGCACGTCGTCTCCTGTTTTTTTATACAAATTTTTACCTTTAAAAATGTAGATATCTCCAGCTTGACAGAGTCGCTGCGCAGTGGTACATTGTAATCACAATAGTTCTGTATCAAAACTATTTTTATTTAGAACTATGCCATCCCTGCTTCCAAGTATCTCACCATTTTTCCCACCACACACGTACCCATCAACCGCGATCAAATGAAAGGATGTGTCGACCGTGAACTTTACCCTCACACAAGATCAGCAGCAGATCCAGCAGCTTGCCCGAGAGTTTGCAGAGAAGGATCTTCTCCCCGGCGTCCTGGAGCGGGACGAGAGCAGCGAGTTCCCCCTGGAGGCGTTCCGGAAGTTTGGTAAGACCGGCATTTACGGTCTCCCCTATCCCACCGAGGTGGGTGGTCTGGGAGGCAGCTACCTGAGCTACATTCTGGCTGTGGAGGAGATCTCCAAGGTGGACGCCTCCTTCGGCATCGCCTTCTCCGTGGATACCTCCCTCTACGGCGGCAGCATCATGAACTCCTCCGCCCCTGAGGAGATCAAGAAGAAGTTCCTGGCTCCCATCACCTACGGTGAGAAGATCGGCTCCTTCGGCCTCACCGAGCACACCGCCGGTTCTGACGCCGCTGGTCAGCGCACCGTGGCCACCAAGGACGGCGACAGCTACATCATCAACGGCTCCAAGTGCTTCAACACCAACGGCCCTCTGGCTGACTACACCGTCATCTACTGCCTCACCGATCCCGCTCTGGGCACCAAAGGCATGGCGGCCTTCGTGGTGGAGAAGGGTACCCCCGGCTTCACCGTGGGCAAGGTGGAGAACAAGATGGGCATTCGTTCCGCCCACGTCTCCGACATGCACCTGGACAACGTCCGCGTTCCTGCCGAGAACATGATCGCTCAGCCCGGTGAGGGCTTCAAGCTGGCCATGAAGACCCTGGACGGCGGCCGCATCGGCGTGGCTGCTCAGGGCCTGGGCATCGCCAAGGGCGCCTTCGAGATCGCCCGGAAGTACATGATGGAGCGCCAGCAGTTCGGCAAGCCCATCTGCAAGCAGCAGTACCTGGCCTTCAAGATGGCCGAGCTCCAGACCAAGATCCAGGCCGCTGAGCTGCTGCTCTACAAGGCCGCCATCTGCAAGGAGGAGGGCCAGCCCTACACCGTGCCCGCCGCCATGGCCAAGATGACCTGCACCAACGTGGCCATGGAGGTCACCACCGAGGCTGTCCAGCTCCTGGGCGGCAACGGCTATATGAAGGATTACCACGTGGAGCGCATGATGCGCGATGCCAAGATCACCCAGATCTACGAGGGCACCAACGAGATCCAGAAGCTGGTCATCAGCGGCCAGATCTTCCGCTAATCCACTTTTCCCTTTCGTTTCCTTCCATTCTTTACCCAACACACTTTTATCCCCAACGCAATGGCCGGACGATCCTGATCAGATCGTCCGGCCATTTTATTATTTATAATGGTATGCCGCTCCTCTTCTAGGTGTCTGGGTGTATGTTTCCCCTCCTGCTCTCTGGTAACAAAAATTTTTTATATCTAAATTTTGTTCTATATTTTGTATCTTTTTGGCTTATGTACTGTGATTTCGCGAATCTCTGTCATGTAAGATATTTTTAATAGGAATATAAAAATATAGTTTTTTTAAAATGTGACCGAAATGTAACCATCCATATATATAATTCTGCTTACAAGAAGGGTATGGCCCCTGTAGCAAGGACCTGCCCGGCGATACCAAGTTGAAAAGGGCAAACCGGTCGAAAGACCGGGACGCAAAGCTCAGGAGGCTACCGCGGCTCCGCCGCCACGCCAGTCCGGCCGCCGCATGGTGATCCGCCCCATTCTTAAGGAGGAACGGAACATGTTGGCTACAATGAAGAGAAGAGGTCTCTCCCTGTTTCTGGCTATGGTCATGGTTATGGGAATGCTGCCCACCGCCGCCCTGGCCCAGGATCTGAATGAGACCAAAACAACTACAGAGATTGTGAACCTGGCTCCTGTGGAAGCTGGCACCCCCGCTGAGACCGGCGCCCCCGTCGAGACCGGCGCCCCCGTCGAGACCGGCGCCCCTGTCGAGACTGGCGCTCCCGTCGAAACCAGCAGCCCCGTCGAGACCCCCGATCAGATGCTGCCTCCTCCGGTCGAAACTCTCCCCATGCAAGCACCTGTCGCTCCCATGCAGGAGACGGTCACCGTCACCTTCTATTGGAAAGAGCGCCCCGGCCTGCTTTGGGAAACCTGGTCTGTTTATGAGGAGGTCGAGATCGCCGCTGGCGAAACTCTGGGCGACCAGATGCCCGGCACTCCCTCCTGGACCCTGTATGATTTCGTTGGCTGGAACACCGCCGAAGACGGCAACGGCAGCATCTTTACCAAAGACACTGTCGTCGAGAGTGATCTCTCTGTTTGGGCCATCTCCAGCACCCTGGGCGCCATCACCGAGTACCACGTGATGAATTACGATCACCTGCTCCAGGAGAAGGTCGCCGCGCTCTACAACCGCGAGGTTGAGCCCGAGGCTCGTGTCACCTATGGTCAGGTGGAGCTGGGCGACATCTCTGTCGCGGGTACCGATGATGAGACCGAGATGGGCTATTCTCTCAACCGCTGGGAGCAGAATGGGGACTACTATTTCATTGATAACATTGGTGTTGGCGGTAAGGTAGAGGCCGGCGACGTGCAGAGCATCACCGTAGAGGCCGTCATCAACGGCACCACCTACACCTACACCATCTCCATGCTGGAATTTTACCGTCCCAAAAGCAATATCGTAGAGATCTATCCCGTTCTCACCGCTGAGGATGAGACATACCTGGAGACCAATTTCTCCACCGTTACATTCTATTGGAAAGATTCCGCCGGCACCGCCACCTTGGATTGGAAGGTGTACGCTTCCGTCACCGTTTCCACCGGCACCGCTCTGGGCGATCTGATGCCCGCCGACCCCGAATGGAACACCAGCAATTTCGTGGCCTGGAACACCAAAGCGGACTGGAGCGGCCACGAGTTTACAAAAGACACGGTGGTCACGGAGAACATGGACGTGTATGCGTCCTGGAACAGTCTCCTGGGCGACACCGCCTACCATGTCATGAACCGGCTGGTGGATGACGCAGAGACCCCCATCCTTTATGTGAAGGCTGCCGAGTGGTACAACGAGACCTACAAACCCTCCGTGCCTGTGACCGCCTCCGACATTCAGTTGGACGACATGGTCATTGTGGGCGGCGGAAAGCAGACTGTCGAAGATTTCATCAGCAATGGCTGGAGCAGCTACGATGGCCGTGAGCAGGCTTACTATTACATCTACAACGGCGATGAACTGATCTCCGGCAACCAGCTGGTAGATCCGACCGAACTGAGCGAGATCCGGGTAGCCGTCACCGTGAACGACAGCACCGTTATCTGGAGTATCCCCAGAAGTGATCTGGAGATCATGCCTCCCAAGGACCACATCATTGAGCTTTATCTGAAGGAGAGCACCTCCCTCCAGACCGTCTCCTTCACCTTGAAGAAGGTGGACAGCGAGGACAGCACCAAGACCCTGTCCGGCGCCCAGTTTACCATCTACACTGACAGCACCTGCAACACTTCCTACACTACCGTGACCACTGGCGAAGACGGCACCGTCACCGTGACTCTCCCCGTGGGCCAGACCTACTATATGAAGGAAACCAAGGCGCCCGAGGGCTATCAGATCGCCGATACCACCGTCTATGAGCTGAAGACCGAGAACAACAGCAGTGAGGGCATCCTGTCCACGATCTGGGCCTGGCTCACCGGCGGCAGCCAGGAAGTCACCTCTCCCGCGTTTGAAAACGGCACCCTCACCGTGGAGAACGTCAAGATCCTGCCCGTGAAGTACTACGTCCTCTCCCCTGATCAGGCGGTGCCCGCCAACGGCGCCGACGCAGGCTATCAGAACTACTTCCCCAACAGCGAGGACCCCGATGACACTTACAACTATGCCGACGGCATGACCGGCACCGGTCTCACCACCCAGCTCTGGAAAGACCTGAAGGGTAACAATGGTGTGCTGGAGATCGGCGATCAGCTGCTCGGCTTCACCTCCACTGACGCCGGCACCCTGGACGATGGCTCCAAGACCGCCCTGGAGACCGCTTTCGGACTGGGCAGCAGCTATGGCAACTATGAGATCGTCTGGTATGTGGTCAAGGTCCAGAACGCCAATAAAGACGGCGATCGGTTCGGCTATATCAACGGCGTGGAGGCCGATGTCCATGTGGACGGCTATGTAAAGGGTGCTGCCGTCGAGATCCGCTACCATGACAATTACAGCACCACCGATACCTACTATACCCACGCTCAGCTGGATGAGCAGCCCATCCTCACCGGCAGCGACTACACTGTCCTGGATTATACCGCCACCGGCCTGACCAACCGTACGGACTACACCTTCAAAGGCTGGGCCACCAGCGCCAGCGGCAGTGTTGCCTACCCCGCCGGCAGCACCGTCTCCCCCCTGAAGAGCGACATGGACCTCTACGCGGTCTGGGAGCCCAAGACCATCGTACCCACCGGCGATCCCGTGCTGACCGTCACCAAGAGCGCTGACAGCAGCAGCGTCAAGGTGGGTGATCGGATCACCTACACCATCACTGTGCGCAACGACGGCGAAGGGACTGCCACCAATGTGGAGGTCACTGACACCCTGCCCACCGGCGTGACCTATGTGAGCAGCGACGGCAGCTATGACACCGATACCCGCACCGTCACCTGGACTGTGGGCACCCTGAATGCCGACGAGAGCGCGTCCTTCACTGTTACCGTGACCGCCGATACCGCCGGTACCGTGACCAACACCGCCTCTGCAACCTGCGATGAGCTGGCCAACCCCGCAACTGACAGCGCCTCTGTCACCGTGAACAGCTCCACCAGCCCTGTGGATCCCGACGACGGCGACGACGATGACGACGACAACAACAATAATAACAATAACAATAACAACAATAACAACAATAACAACGACGACGATGATGACGACGAGATCGTGAACATCGAGGAGACCCCCTCTCCTCTGGCGCCCGCTCCCGAAACTGACAACACTGAGGAGATCCCCGATGTGGAGACTCCCCTGACCGATGCCCCCGCTGTCCCTGAGGACACCGAGGACACCTCTGTGGAGATCACCGACAACGGCGTGCCCATGGGCAGTCTGCCTCAGACGGGCACCATGACTGAGCCCACCAACCCCACCACCACTCTGGGCGCTCTGGCCCTGATGGCCTCCCTCTCCGCCGCCGGCCTGGCCGTTTTCATGGCCCGGAAGCGTGAGGACAGCGAGGACTGATCTGTAACTACCGCTTCTCCTTCTAAAAAATAAGGCGCCGCCCCTTGCAGGGGCGGCGCCTTATTTTTTTTGTTACCGCATAGTCAGCCACATGATCCAGATGAGGACAAGTACAAAGAGGGTCATACCTGGATTCACCAAAAAGTGTCCCCAGGTCTCACCGTCGCCCCAGCTGGTCTCATCGGCAAAGTCGATCAGTTCGGCCCGGCGGCGGAAGAAGGTCCAGTAGAGGGCCCACAGCATAGACACCAGCACCAGCATGGCCAGAGCCAGGTTACCCGTCTCCCCCATCATCCCGGCCAGAGGCAGAAGCCCGGCGGAGACGAAGTTCGCCCCGGCATGGAGCAGGATGCAGCCTTTTATGCTGCCGGTACGGAGTAGGATACCTCCCAGGACCATGCCCACGGCAAAAGCGTAGATCATCTGATAGAGATTCCCGTGGACCAGGGCGAAGAGGAGGGCAGAGGCACACAGGGCGAAGCCGTCTCCCCAGGGGCGAAGCCGCCGGAGGAGCATCCACCGAAAGCACAGCTCCTCACACACCGGCGCCAACAGGCAGCTGTAAATGAGATTGAAGGCCACAGGCAGGTCTCCCATGGCGTCCAGGGGGTTGGAGATGGGCTCCCCTCGCAGGGCGGCCAGCGCGTCCATCAGGGAGAGGGTGACAATATTGGCGAGGTAGAGCCAACCGATGGCCAACAGCCACAGCCCTGCCCAATTCTCGCCGTTCAGTCGCTGCCGTTCCGGGTCCGGACACTCCAGCGGGGCGGTCCGCAGCACCAGCATGGCCGCCGGGAAGCCGATGAGATAGGTAGCGGCGGCAGAAATGAGGTAGGGCACCAGTGCATCCTCCAGTAGGGCCGGCGCCTGTGTCAGGAGCAGATACTGCAGCAGGAGCTGGACCCCCACCGGAAGAAGGATCATGGCCAGCATCGCCACTCCCACTCGGGAGAAGGTGCGGCGGTACCGCCTGGCCTCCTCCCCCACAAAAAATTCCCAGAGCTCCTCCATATGGGCGCTCCCCCTTTTTCCACATCATAGGTAAAAAGCGGACCCCGGCACAAGCCGGGGCCCGCCGCATATCGATTATTTTATCACTTGATGGCCTTGGTGTCCACTTCCTCGTGGAGCAGCTTGGCGAAGTCGGCGCAGGACATGGCGCCCAGGTCCTCGCCGGTGCGGTGACGGGGAGAGACGGTGCCGTTCTCCATGTCGCGGTCGCCCACCACCAGCATATAGGGGACCTTCTCCATGGTGGCCTCGCGGATCTTCTTGCCGATCTTTTCGCTGCGGTGGTCCACCTCCACCCGGAAGCCCTGGGCATCCAGGTCCTTGGCCACCTGGTCGGCGTACTCGGCGGCCCGGTCGGTGACGGGCAGGACCTTCACCTGGACGGGGGAGAGCCAGGCGGGGAAGGCGCCGGCGAAGTGCTCGGTGATGACGCCGATGAAGCGCTCGATGGAGCCCAGCACCACGCGGTGGATCATGACGGGGCGGTGCTTCTGGCCGTCCTCGCCGATATACTCCAGCTCGAAGCGCTCAGGCAGCTGGGAGTCCAGCTGGATGGTGCCGCACTGCCAGGTGCGGCCCAGGGAGTCGGCCAGATGGAAGTCCAGCTTGGGGCCGTAGAAGGCGCCGTCGCCCTCGTTGATGACGAACTCCTTGCCCATGGCGGTGATGGCGTTTTTCAGGATATCCTGGTTGCGCTCCCACTCCTCCACGGTACCGATGTGGTCCTCGGGCATGGTGGAGAGCTCGATGGTGTAGGAGAGGCCGAAGGTGGAATAGACCTCGTCGAAGAGGCGGACGGTCTCCTGAATGACGTCCTGCATCTGGTCACGGGTCATGAACACGTGGGCGTCGTCCTGGCTGAAGCAGCGCACCCGGAACAGGCCGTGGAGGGCACCGGAGAGCTCGTGGCGGTGGACCAGGCCGATCTCGCCCACCCGGAGGGGCAGCTCCTTGTAGGAGTGGGGCTCACTGGCGTAGACCAGCATGCCGCCGGGGCAGTTCATGGGCTTGATGGCGAAGTCCACATCGTCGATGACGGTGGTGTACATGTTGTTCTTATAGTGGTCCCAGTGGCCGGAGCGCTCCCACAGCTGGCGGTTGAGCATCATGGGAGTGGAGATCTCCACGTAGCCATAGCGCTTGTGGACCTGCCGCCAGTAGTCCAGCAGGGTGTTCTTGAGCACCATGCCCTTGGGCAGGAAGAAGGGGAAGCCGGGGCCCTCATCCCGGAGCATGAAGAGACCCAGCTCCTTGCCCAGCTTGCGGTGATCCCGCTTCTTGGCCTCTTCGATCCGGGCCAGATACTCGTCCAGCTCGTCCTTCTTGGGGAAGGCGATGCCGTAGATGCGCTGGAGGGTCTCACGGTTGGAGTCACCCCGCCAGTAGGCGGCGTTGCAGGCGGTCAGCTTCAGGGCGTTGCCCTTCACCCGGCCGGTGGAATCCAGG
>OGHJ01002982.1_pt1 | contig 13134 bp, 8 predicted proteins | sample 1571351 | NCBI WGS metagenome assembly OGHJ01 (sample SAMEA2582037, study PRJEB24529) | metagenome | biome: Human gut stool | place: China | collected 2011 | reverse complement strand
ACTTCATCATAGTCGAATTCCGACTCTGCATCCACGAAGATACGTCCCTGCGTCTTGTGTACCAGGAATTCTCCCTCACACTTTTTCAGTGCATACTTAATCTGGCGTACCAGAGCATCTTCAAACAGGTAACGGTTCTTTCCCTTAATGCCGATCTCGGCATATTTTATCAAAAATGATGTAAACACGTTCGTTTCCTTTCTGAGTGTTTCTCAAATCGCTTATCTGCGACTGTATCTGCGTAACATAGGTACTATATTGTACAATGCCTGAAGACATACGTCAATCTCTTCTTCCGTGGTAAATACGGAAAAACTGAAACGTATGGTGGAATCCAGCAGGGATTTATCAACGCCGATGGCTTTCAGTGTAGCAGAAGGCTGCGGCTTGTGTGCAGAGCAGGCGCTTCCTGCAGAAACATAGATTTCCTTGTCCTCCAGTGCATGCAGGAGTACTTCACTCCGGACTCCCGCAAAGGATACACTGACGATATGCGCCGCCGTACCCTCTCCGTAAGGAGCATCCGGCAAAAGTCCGTTGACCTTCACCTGATCCAGTCTTTCCACACCTTCAATGAATCGTCTCTTGCAGGCGCAGAGTCTGGCATGATCCTCATCAAAATGACTATAGAGCATTTCCGCTGCTTTTGCAAGTCCCGCAATACCGGGCACATTCTCGGTACCGGAGCGGAGGTTCTGCTGCTGTCCGCCACCGAATACGATGGGCTGGATCTTCACCCGTTCCCCTACATACAGCAGTCCGACGCCCTTCGGTCCGTGGATCTTGTGTCCACTGACGGACAGCAGATCAATGTGCATCTTCTTGGGATAGATCCGGGATTTTCCGAATCCCTGTACCGCATCCACATGGAACAGCGTATCCGGGTTCATCTGTTTGATCAGCGCTCCGGCTTCCTCAATGGGCTGCAGGGCTCCGATCTCGTTATTCGTGTGCATGATAGATACCAGAATGGTCTCCGGTGTCATGGCTCTGCGTAAGTCTTCCAGCCGGATACGTCCGCAGGGATCCACCGGCAGATAAGTGACACGATACCCCTGGGTCTCCAGATAACGCATGGTCTGCAGGATAGCGGGATGTTCAATCTGCGTCGTGATCAGATGATTGCCTCTGCGGCAATTCGCCAGGGCGCAGCCGATCAACGCCATATTGTCCGATTCCGTTCCCCCGGAAGTAAATAAAAGCTCTCTCTCCTCCACCTTCAGGATCCTTGCCAGAGTCTCCTTGGCATAGCGGAGGTATTTCTCTGCCTCCACTCCCTTCATATGCAGGCTGGAGGGATTACCGTAATCTTCACACATGATCTTCGTCATCAACTCTGCCACTTCCGGGAATGTCCTTGTGGTAGCGGAATTGTCCATATAGACTTCCATTCTCTTCTTCTCCTTGCTATCTATCTCTTCAGTAACTATTCAGCGCCCTATTCGCCAAATCGACTCTTCCGGGCTTTCCTTTTGCTCTGAATAATTACTATATTCTTCTTATGATTAAAATATGCCGCAGGCAGGCGATCCGTGCCGTCCGCTGTCTAATTTTCCAACTGATACATCAGCCATGCGATAGTCGTAAATCCGGCCGTCTCCGTCCGCAGGATCCGTTTTCCCAAAGTGATCGGTTGAATTCCCGCCTCCGTGGCAAGTCTTATCTCCTCCGGATCAAATCCGCCCTCCGGGCCGATGAAAATAGCAATCTGCTGTCCGGGTCTTGCGCTTTCGATGAGCTGTTTCGTCTGTTCCATGCCTTCCGCCAGTTCGTAAGGCACCAGTTTCAGATCCATTTCGGAAGCCATTTTCACTGCCTGCGCATAGCTCATTACAGGTGCCACCGTCGGGATCACGCCTCGTTTGCTCTGCTTGGCGGCTGCTTCCGCAATTCCCTGCCAGCGCTTTATTTTGCTGTCCGCTTTTTTCTCATCCAATTTCACCACGCAGCGTTTCATAGCCACCGGAATGATCTGAAAGGCTCCCAGTTCCACAGCCTTCTGGATGATGAGTTCCATCTTGTCCGCCTTGGGCAGTCCCTGGAACAGATAGATCTTCGCCGGAAGCTCTACTCCGTCTTCCTTGATAAAACGAAGCTCCAGACGGACACAGTCCTCTTCCAGTGCAAGAATCCCACAGCGATATTCCTTCCCGTCGATTCCATTGCTGACAGCCACTTCTTCGCCGGGGCGCATCCGCAGTACATTTTTGATATGATTCACATCGGTTCCCCGGATGATAACGCTCTTCGCTGCCACGTCGATCTGTTCCGGTTCTACAAAAAACTGATACATAGAAACTCCTATTTTAAGCGCTTAATTCTTTCTTGCGGTAACGCTGACCCATTCTCCCTGGTAGGTCACTTCCAGTACTTCCAATCCAGCGGCCTTCACAGCCTCCACCACGGTCTGCTCCTTGTCATCAATGATGCCAGAGGTGATGTAGATACCGCCCTTCTTCAGCTGATGTACGATGACAGGAGTCAACGGTACCAGTACATCTGCCAGAATATTGGCCACCACGATATCATAACACTCATAGCCTACCTTGTCCTGCACTTCTTTGTCTGTAATGATATTGCCGATCATCATGTCAAACTGTGCCGGATCGATTCCATTCACTTCGCAGTTCTGTGCCACAGCTTCCACAGCACAGATATCCAGATCGGTTCCCACGGCATGTTTTGCCCCGAACATGAGGGATAAAATTGCCAGAATACCGCTGCCGGTGCCGACATCCAAAAGCTCTGTCTCAGGAGTGATGAACTTACGCAGCTGACGGATACACAGCTGTGTGGTCTCATGCATGCCGGTGCCAAATGCCGTACCGGGATCGATATGAAGCACCATCTTGTCAGTATCTTCCGGTTTGATATTTTCCCAGGAAGAGAACAGCAGCATTTCATCGATAGAGAACTGGTGGAAATACTGTTTCCAGTTGTTGATCCAGTCAATGTCCTCCGTCTCATCTACCACAACAGATGCCTCGCCGATATCCATAAACTGGCGTAAGTCTTCCAGTTCCCGCTTTACATCCGCAAGTACAGCTTCGGTCGTGGTCTTCTCCCCGGCCACTTCCAGACTGCCGTCCTCTTTTTCCTCTACAAAAAAACTTAAATAGGCAATGCCGTCATCCTCCGGTCCGTCCGGCAGGATATCTACAAACATCTGCTCCTTCTCCATGGCGGTCAGGGGCACCTTGTCTTCGATCTGTGCCCCTTCCAGTCCGAGATCGTACAGGGTGCTGATAATAATATCTTCCGCTTCCGTTACCGTCTTTATTCTGAATTTAACCCACTTCATTGTTCTTTTTTTCCTTTCTTTTCCATTGTTCCAACACAGCATATATCATTGCAGCCACTATTGCAATAAAACTGTCGATTTCCAATACGCTGACCGCATCCAGCTTCTCTCTCCAGGTGTACTGGTTCAATGCCTGTCCGTCCACAGTTGCTTCATGTACCACCAGTTGCTGATTTTCCGGTACATGCGCCTTTTCCGTAGTAGTATATACTACCTGCGGCAGATTCTCGGAAATACTTTGATTCACGATCCGGTATTCATATACAGCGCCCCTTTTCAGCCGGGTCTCGATGACGGCAGGGAAAAATGTTGTCGATTCCATGGCATCATAAGGAATTACACCTTCATATATCTTCTGATCCTCTTTCCATATCTCCAGACCCAGAAGTCCGTTCCGTTCTTCCTCCTGATTATAGCTCACCGCGATTTCCAGTGTTTTCAGAAAATCTGTCTCCGCAACAAAATACTGCGAAGCATATTCTCCCACCTGCAGGGGCTCTGTATATCCATAATCCTCACTTAAGGAACTGTCCTTTTTATCTTCACGGATTCCTCCATACGGCCATACAAACAACATGGAAAGTATCGCTGCCAGCAGGACTCCTCTTTCCACCCATTTAATCATTTCCCGTTTCCTCCGTTATGTTCACCTTTAAAATATCAAAATCCGTATTCCCGTCCATATACTGAAATCCATAATGTCCCATATTTTCATAGGTTACGGTATATTTATCCGATTCCTCCAGCAGATGTCCGAAACACTGGAAATACCAGACTCTTTTCCCCACCAGTTCTTCCAGATCCGGCACCTCTTCCATGGTATAAAAGATCTGGTCCGGCATATAGCATCCGAATAGCTGTCCGAAGCGGGAATCCGTATCGTAGACGACCACATCTCCCGGCTCCATATTCTCCGCTATAAATGCCTTCGTCTCTTCCAGATATGAGATTGTACCATATTCTTCATGATAAGAGATTCCGTAGGCCGACACTCCCATCCACACAGTGAAGGACAGACAGGCGATCCATTCCTGTAAATTGATCCTGGATAAAATGATCGCCATTCCCAGCCAGAACAATCCCATGCTATGCATAACATGGCGGTAGGTAAAAAAGTGGGACGCATGTAATGCCAGCAGCGCCGCCATCAAATAGCTTACTGGGAAAATACAGGTACACAGAACCGCAAAAACACCGTTTCTTCTCCCCAGCCGCTTCCAAAAGAGGATCGCACAGACCAGTGTCAGTACAAAAAGAAGTTCTCCCATTTTGGTCGCATACTTCACTCTGGTTCCGAAAATGAAATTAAAAAATTCGTAAATACCGAATTTGGACTGGTTCGTCGGGTTTCCATCAGAAACCAGCAGATGAAAGAAATCGGATTTTATCAGCCATGCCACAAAAAGCAATACAACGGAACCACCACAGACAAACGGCTTCCAGATCTGTTTTCTGTCCTGCTGCCAAATCACCGCCACCAGATACAGGTAGATAAACAGGTAACTGAACGCGGTAAAGTAATGACTGAAAATACCGCAGAAGGTCGTCAGAAACAATATCGTCCACAGGGCCTTACTGTTCAGCCGCTCCCGCAGGAAATAAGCGGTCAGTCCGCAGACGGTAACTCCAAACACCGTCCAGGAATACATTCTGTTGTTCACACTGATCTTCATCATTGCAGGTGTCAGGCTTACCATGATCATATAAAGGGCTGCTGTCTTCGCTCCCCACTGCCTGCGGATCACGACAGGCCCCAGCAGCATGGACAATACCGTTCCCAGCAATGCAAACATTTTGTAGGCAATAATGCCGTCTCCTGCCAGAAACGACCACAGCCGCAATCCCATATACCATACCGGCACATCCGTATCATGGGCCGCCAGTACCACGCGAATGATTCCCATCATCGTATTGTCATGGGCGGTGCGATAACTGTATGCTTCATCATAGTCGATCCCCTCACTGAGACACAGGGAGAACAATACCGCCGTGCACAGAATGAGGATCAGCCATAAGCCAATGGTTGTAATTTTATGTTTCTTTTCCGAAGTCATTTTTTTCATCTGCATCAAATCATTAATCCTGTCTTCTCTTTACTCTTCTCTATCATATGATTCAGTTTGCGGAACGGCGGCTCCAACGCCAGACCAAGCAGCAATGCAATGATCATGAACAGTGCCATCTTACCGACATTGATCCAAAAATCCACTCCGTACATTCCCGCAATACATTCCTTGAAAGCTTTCATGCCGAACTGAAAAGGCAGGAACGGATAGATCCACTGGAATACCTGCGGAAGAACCTCGATAGGGAACGTTCCGCCGCTTCCCGCCACCTGGATGACCATGACTACAATAGCCAGTGCCTCACCCACGTTTCCAAAAGCGAAAGTCACAGAATACATAAAGCAGCTGAATGCCGCACTGGCCACGGCTGCTGCCAGCCAGTATAAAAACCTGTGCTGACACTGTATCTCAATATAATAAAGGTTCCCAAGAACAATAAGCAGTGTCTGTGCCTGTCCGATCAGGAAAAACAGCAGATATCTGCCAAAATATCTCTCATGCGCCTTATAATGATCCCCCGGTTCAATGGGTTTCACACCCACGTGAATAATAGCCACCAGGAACAGCGCTCCCACCCAGATTGCCAGGATCGTATAGAACGGCGATGCCGCAGAGCCGTAATGATCCACCGGATAAACAGGTACCGTCTCCAGTCTGACCGGAGAAGATACGAAGTCTGCCACCGCCGTCGGATCGGCAGCCATAGCGCTTAAAATATCCTCATAGGTCTCCGCACCGGTGATCCGTTTTATATTATCTGCTATTTTGCTGACCTTGTCCAGCAGTTCCTGTGCGATCACCAGGGAATCCTGCAGGCTGACATTACCTTCCTGCAAAGTCTGCTGATACTCTTTCAGAATATCGGAAATTTCATCCATATTCACATCCGTACCGTTCATCATCGCTGCGGCATTCAGGAAAGCCTGCTGCATGGATTTGCCGGTAGCCCGGAAAGAAGGTCTGACATTGTTATTGTAATCACTCATCAGATTATTCAGCTGTTTGTTGCAGATCTGGATCTGTTCCCGGATCTGTGCCCGCAGAGTATTGATATCATGATCCACATCTCCCTTGCTGTCTTGCAGCTGTTTCAGATCCGCTTCGATCGTTTTCAGAGACTGGTTGATCTCCTGAATCTGAGCATCCTGTCCGGTGATCAGGCTTCCCAGCACATCCATATTGGCCTGCATGCCCTGTACCAGTCCGATGGCCGTGCCCAATCCGGTGTCCGTGGTGCTTCCCACATTGTTGCTGCCCATCTGCTCCAACAATCCATCAGAAAAGACCGACAGATACTGCAACGCTTCCGTGACCATGTCCATACTGCTGCTCACCATATCTCCCATAACGTCAACCGCATCGACGCTGGAATTGATCATGGTCTGCATACCGATCATGGTATTTCGTCCATTCTCCAGCATATTATCCATATCCGGGAGCATATTCTGGCTGGTCTCCATGATCATCTCCGCGGAGGTCATAATACTCTGGAAGGACTGTAACATAACCACATAATCCTGCAACTGTGCCTGCATGGTATCCAGAGATTCTTCCACACTGGTCTGCCCGCCGGCATTCACCACCGAAAGGGCATTTCCCGCTTTCATCACCGCTTCTGCCACAGTACTGATAAAGGTGGCATTTACCTGTTCCTGCACAGCATTTTTCGCTTTGCCCGTGATTTTGGGGGCAATACCATTCTTTTTCTCATTTTCATAGTAGTAAATGGTGGGATGATCCACTTCACCGTCGATAAATCCCAGCATTTCCTGAGTAAAAGTCTCCGGAATAATCAATGCCGCATAGTAATCACTGTTCTTCACGCCTTCCAGTGCTTCCTCCGTGGTCTCCGGGAACACCCAGCCGATAGTGGTATTGGCTCCCAGAGCCTCCAGCACACTGTCTCCCACGTTCAGAGACAGCCCCATGATCTCCGCCCCGGCATCATCGGAAGCCACGGCTACTTTCAGCTGACTGGTAGCTGCGGGCTCGTAAGGATCCCAGTTGGAGAAAATATTGAACCAGGCATACAGTGCCGGGAGGATGCTGAGTCCCATGATAATAACGACCGCCACCACATTATTGCTGATCCGACGGATGTCGGTGGTAAATATTTTCCAGATATTATGCATACTATTCACCATCCTCCCAGTCTTCGGTCTCGTCTTCGTTTTCCTCTTCGCTTTCGTCTTCCGGATTCTCTTCGGTTTCATCTTCCGGATCCTCTTCGGTCCCGGTCTCGGCCGGGGAATTCAGGCCTTCACCAATCAGTTTCCGGGTCTCCCGGATGATCTGCGCCGCCCGGTCAAAGTCTGTCGGAGTCACCGCTTTGAGATCGCCTTCTTCTCCTTTGAGCTCCATGATCTTCTCCTGCAGATTATAATCCATATATTCCACAACGATCAGATAGATTGACAGGGCAAACAGCGACACGATCCACAGGATCAGGAAGATGACCTTGTTGCTGCCAGTCAGGAACAACAGTGCCAGAAAAAACAAGGGGACGATCCAGATACATTTCAGACCGATCTTTATTCTTTTTCTATTCTTCTCATGAAGGGCCTGCTCGTAATCCAGAACCTTCTGAAAAATTTCTTCGTAATTTCTCTCCATGATTTTACCTTTCTGCCTGTTCGGAACTTCATTCACTAACCCACTCCTGCGGAGTTTTCGTTTTCATGGTTCTGAACAGGTGTCACATTAACTCAGTGTCTTCCATACGCTCTTCCACAAAATGGTTCAGTTTTACGAACGGGATCCGGATCACCAGGCCGATCAACAGTCCCTCGATCATAAACAGGCTCAATTTTGCCAGTGCTTCCATATAGGCAGTACCGTACATACCCGCCAGTGCCTCACGCATGGCCCGGATGGCATAGGGGAAGGGAAAGAAAATATAAATCTTCTGGTAGGTGTCCGGTAGCAGTTCGATCGGGAAGGTACCGCTGGAACCAGCGATCTGCAATACCATAACAATAACGCAGACGGCCTTGCCCACATCTCCGAATGCCAGTGTCAGAGAATAGATCAACAGGGAAAATGCCGTAGCCGTAAAGCTTGCCGCCAGGAAAAACAGCCCCGGTTCCACAATGTTTACTTTTAACAGCCACAGATCTCCGGCCACAATGATGGCTGCCTGAATCTGTGCCAATAAGAAGAACAGCAAATATCTGCCGAAATACAATTGATAGCTCTGTACATTTTCAAGCCCTTTCGGAGAGGCTTTTACTTTCACCAGTGCCACCAGGATCGTAGAACCTACCCAGATTGCCAACGTGGAATAGAACGGTGTCATGGCAGAACCATACGTAGCCACCGGATACATGGCTATGGTCTCCATGGTTACGGGAGATGCAAAATATGCCCCCAGACTATCCGGATCTCCTCCAAGGAAACGCACCAGAATATCCATCATTTCCTCTTCGGATGCACCGTCCAGCTTCTCTGTCAGATCTGTAAGTTTGGCGCTGATATTATCTACCACATCTTTGATCTGTCCCAGACTCTCACTGGTTCCGGACACAGTGTCACCGACACCTTCCATGACAACTCCGACATTTTTCACCGTATTGCTCAGGGTATTTACCAGATTGGTCACCTGATTCAGAGAATCTGACATATTTGTCAGAACCTTCTGCATCTGGGGCACCAGATTGTTCTTATAGATTCCCTGCATATTGCTTACAGAAGTCTCGCAGCTGTCAATGGCACTCCTTAAATTATTCATGGCATTGTTGACATTGACCTTTGCATTCTCCGCAGCCTTGTCGTCCGTGGATTCCAGAACGCTGCCCACTACGGTATTCATCAGATCCAGTTCCTTCTGCATGGCTTTCAATGCTTCCATAGCAGCATCAGTTGCCGCTGCGTTGATATTGCTGCCGGTGCCGCCGTTCGCAGCATTACCGTCAGAGACGCTTTCCAGCTTTTGTTGGATCAGTGCCGCCAGCAGTGTATTTACTTGTCCGTTCAGCGTATTGGTATCTCTTGCCACCCGGTTCAGATCTCTCGTCATCTGGGCGGTATCCTCCGCCAGTTTGCTTTCATCCAGAGCCTTTTTGATACTTTCCAGAGAGTTATTGATATTGCTCATGGAAGTATCGATGTTGTTGCTGAAATTGCCCAGGGTGTCTCTGGTAGAAGACAGATCCTGACTGCTTTGGTTCAGACTGGCTGTGGTGCTGTCCAGTTTCTTCTGCATCGCGGGAATCTCATAGTTGACATGGGTGATGGCAGACTCCAGCCGCGCATTGCCTGCCTGAAAGGAGTCGATCATGGCACTGTATTCCTTCAGATTGTCATTCAGTTCCTCCAATTTGGAACAGAATTCCTCTACATAACTGTCCCCCTGTACCTGATCCGACACCGTATTGCCCTCTTCAAATACCGTGGTAGCCGCCACCTTGATAAAGGTCTCATTGATGGTATTCTGCAGAGTTCCTGCCACCGTATCCGTGATTTTGGTGGCAATGGCATTGCTCTTCTGATTCTGATAATAGATCAGCGCCGGATTCTCAAAATCATCCGAAAATACATTGTACATACTATAAGTAAATTTATCGGTAATGACGATGGCTGCATAATATTTTCCGGCTTCCACGCCCTCTTTTGCCTCTTCCTCGGTATCCAGAAAGATCCATTTTACACTGGTGTTGGAATGCAGGCTTTCCAGTACGGATTCTCCCATATTTACCACCGATCCGTCTTTCAGCGTATAGTCCTGATCCAGGGATACTACCGCCACAGGAATTCCTCCGGTATTGGCATAGGGATCCCAGTTGGCAAATATATTAAACCACGCATACAGCGACGGTATCACGCACAACCCGATAATAATAACCAGCGCAAAAGGCTGCTTCACCAGTTTTTTCAGATCTCGGGTAAAAATCTTCCAAATATTTTTCATATAGCTTCTAACAACTCCTCATCCGTATCCATTTGATTGGTTTTGGTCTTTTCTCCCCGGGCCGCCGCTTCACACAATCCCAGTATCAGGAAGAAAAGCGGCGCATTCAGCACCTGCTGAAAGCTGATCAGGGAATGTATCCCGTAGGTAAGCAGTAACAATACTGCGAGAAAATTCTTCCTGTATGTCTGCAGCGCCGTGATAAAAACAGCTGCATAGGCAGCCACACCCAGCAGTCCCATATTGACCAGTGTGGTGAGCCACTCATTATGTGCATTGGTAAAAACAGAGCCTTCAAAATATCCTTTATCAAAAAGCACCGTGCCTCCCGGCAACAGTTCTCCCAGATACGATGCAAAACAATCCGGGCCTGCTCCCAACAGCTTCTGATGCAGATTTCCTTTCTGGAAACCCATCCATGCCATCTGCCACAATCTTCCCCGGCGATTGCCCCATTCCGCAAAATCGATTACCGACAACCGATGCAGATACCATGCCAGCACTACCGCTATTCCTGCCAGTGCACAACACAATACTCCCTCTTGCAATATTTTTTTCTTATTCTCCGGAATCCTGCGACAGGCTCCCCAAAGCAGCAGACACCCTGCTGCAACCGGAATCCATCCCTGCCAGGCTGCCAGTTTTTTGGCGATGCCATCCTGCAGGAGAATGTCAAACGTTCCCAGATATAACATCCATTTACCCCAACGGCACATTCCCAGCGCCACCGCTGCAAGAAAAAGGAAATATACTTCCCAATGTCCGGTTTGCTTCCGGTCGAGCCAAAAGCACAACCCCATGACTGTGCATGCCACGATCACACCGCTGTCACTTCCCTGTAAAAGCAGAAGCATCATGGCCAACATATTACACGTTCCTGCCAGCAGTGTGGGACCTTTTTTCCCCGCTTCCACTGCCCGGTGAAACAGCGTCATGGAAAAGGGAAACATCACACTGTAATACCCGCTGAGCCAGTTGCTGTTCCCCAGCGTGGTCAACATATGGGTAAATTCCCAGTCCCCCACAACGTAACCCTTGAGAAGTCCCAGAGGATCATAGCCCAGCTTCTGCAACAGACCGATCAGGGTGACCGCCACAAAAGCCGCCTCTCCTAACCATATCGCCGTTTTACAACTACCTCCGTACTTCGCCGTCAGTAAAAAACCTCCGATCATCAAACAGATCGTGACAGCTCCCATGTACCATTCCTGCTCTCCGTTCCACGCGATACTGCCATAGGGGCTGCAGATTGCAGAGAGTAACGCACAGATTCCGTACAGGCAGACCGCCGTCGTTACCGCATGTGTTCTGCATTTATCGACCGATTTTTTCACTACTTCAGCCAGAGATCTGGCAAAAATCCGATGTTCCCCTGTCCACCGGCTGCTTACAGCAAAGACACACATTGCCAGCAATGCGATCCCCTGGCAAAGCAGTGAAACATTGCGATACAGGTAATATTTGGTATCACCCAGTTTATAATATCCATTCCAGGGAATATAATAAAGAGGCAGCACTGCCAGAATAACGATCAGATAACTCTGACATACAATTTTCAGAAATTCCTCTTTCCGGTTCTCCATCCTGCAGGCTCCTTCGTGTCACAGACAGCATAACTACTTGAATTGTAAGCGTTTCTGCCCATTCTGTCAAACCGTTCACCCTGCCTTTTGACAAAAAAACCAAACTGTATTCTATATCATTGGCCTTCAAAGATACCTTTCACTTTTTCCCAACAAACCAGTAGCCCCGGCTGGGTGTAAGAATAAGCAGTGCCGCTACGCTCTGCGATAGAGCGCGAGCGTGCCGCGTTTCTTACCCCAGCCGAGGCTACGGGGAATTTTATTTATTAACTTTTACTTCCAAAACTTTTTCTTCTTGCCGTCCCTGGAGTCATTCTCCCTGGTCTCTCCCTCTCCGCTTTCCGTTGCTTTCTTCACTGCATTCAGGGAATCTCCGGTCAGTGCATCGAACTGCTTCAGCAGTTCCTTTGCCTCCGGTTTTAATTTATCGGGTGTCTGTACCACCAATGTTACATAGTGGTCACCGCGGACATCCTTATTTCTCCAGGAAGGAACACCCTTGCCGCGCAGACGGATCTTGGTGTCGGTCTGGGTTCCGGCCTTTACATCATATACCACCTTGCCGTCTACCGTATCGATCAGCACTTCGCCGCCCAATGCCGCTACTGCAAAAGAAATAGGTACGGTAGAGAAAATATCGAAATCCTGTCTCTGGAAGATAGGATGACGACCTACGATCACTTCTACCAGCACATCGCCTCTGGGGCCACCGTTGACACCTGGCTCACCCAGTCCCGGCATACGGGTAGACTGTCCGTTGTCGATACCTGCGGGAATATCCACCGCATAACGTTTCTTCATAGGAATATATCCGGTACCACGGCAATCCGGGCATTTGTCCTTGATCACCTTACCGGTTCCCTGACAGTCAGGACAGGTCTGTACATTACGTACCGTACCAAAGAATGACTGCTGAGTAAATACAACCTGCCCCTTGCCTCCACACTTGGTACAGGTCTCGGGGCTGGTACCCGGCTTTGCGCCGGAGCCGTTACAGGTCTTACAGGTCTCTTTTACCGTCAGGTCAATTTCTTTCTTGCAGCCAAAAACAGCTTCTTCAAATGTAATATGCACGCTGGTGCGGATATTGGCGCCCTTCATAGGTCCGTTATTTCTGGCACCTCTGCTTCTGCCGCCGCCAAAGATATCTCCGAAAATATCTCCGAAAATGTCTCCAAAATCAGCTCCATTGAAATCGAATCCACCGGCACCTCCTGCGCCACCGTCAAATGCCGCATGGCCATACTGATCATACTGACGTCTCTTCTCGGGATCACT
>OGHJ01002981.1_pt1 | contig 13140 bp, 13 predicted proteins | sample 1571351 | NCBI WGS metagenome assembly OGHJ01 (sample SAMEA2582037, study PRJEB24529) | metagenome | biome: Human gut stool | place: China | collected 2011 | reverse complement strand
CCTACCGTTCCAACGGCGGCAAGAGCTTCTTATGCCTGCCGTCCACCAGAACGCTCAAGGACGGCAGGTGCGTATCCCTGATCACACCGATCCTGCCGCCGGGCTCTGTGGTCACGACACCACGTTCCTGTACCGGCTTTATCGTGACAGAATACGGCGCGGTCAATCTCAAGGGCAAGTCCACCTGGGAACGCGCAGAAATGCTGATCGGCATCTCCCATCCGGATTTTCGCGATGATATGATACGCGAGGCCGAAAAAATGGGCATCTGGTCAAACACCAGCAAACGGGAATATTAAAACGGAATCAAATCAAAAAACAGTATCGCGCGAAAGGCTGGCGTAAGGGCCGGCTATGCGGGGTGCTGTTTTTTTATGTAAAAATTCAAAAAAGGCATTGAAATGAAAACAAAAATGTGTTAATGTTTTGTTAAATGCAAACGAAATAGAAAAACGTTTATAAATACGCAAACGTTTGATGGGAATATAGATACAATAAGAGGGAGGCGGGCTATATGGAATTCAAGGAACTGACATTGGAAGAATTGATTCAGGGCTATGTTCGGTTAGATGAGGAACAGGCGTATCAATGCATCTTTTGCGGCGAAAGATTTGAAGAGGGGCTGATCTATACCTCACGCGGCAGATCCGTGAGCGCGCACCGCGCCATGCAGGAGCACCTCTTCGACGAACATGGCGGCGTGTTTGAAAGCCTTTTGGAAATGGATAAGCAGGTAAACGGGCTTTCGGACAGCCAAAAGGAGGTCCTGGAGGGTATGTACCGCCAAAAGGACAATAAGGCGCTCTGCGAGGCCATGTCGATCAGCGCCGCGACCGTACGAACGCATAAATTCAACTTGCAGAAGATGAAGCGGGAAGCGAGAGTTTTTTTGGCAATCATGGAGCAGATCGAGAACGAGGAGCTCGTTGCCGCACGCAAGCGTCTCGACTTGCAGGAAGATGCGCATACCCCGCGCAAACCGCATTTCGATCCGCAGTTCGCTGCGAATCTCCTGCATCCGTTCTTTACGCAGTATAATTTGAAATAGATATGAAATGTATGCTTTACGCAATCAGTCATTGACTGATTGCGCCATGCAGAAAGACAGGAGGACTATATGATGGAACATGCGCAATCTGTGCAGCAAAGACAAAAGAGAAATCTGATTTTGTTCATCGTCAGCTATGTGATCAATAATCTGGCGAGCGGCATTTTATATGATACCTATGTCAACTATCTGCAGGAGGTATCCCTGCCGACGGCAACGTCTTTTTGGGCGTTTTACGGCTATGCGACGTTTTTGAGTGCTTTCATTTTGCTTTTGGCGCCGAAGAGCGGCTACAAGAAGCTGCTGTTGTTCTGCGCAGCGGCTACTTCAGCGGCATTCTTCTGCGTCGTCTATATCAAATCGGAAATGATCTTTTATCTATCAACCCTGCTGGCGCTGACCGGCGTACAGCTGCATTTCATCATGCTGGCTCCGTATGTGGCAGCCTACGCGGATCATGCGGGAGGCAAAAGCATCGACTGGTATACGCGTACCTATTATATGGGCTATGTCGGATATTTCCTGACTACGTTTTTGGGCGGGGCGGCGACCGTCAAGCTCTTCTCCGTACACGCGGGATTTTCCTATGCCGAGGCGAAAGCGCAGACCGCCTATATTGCGGAGGTGTCAGAGAGCGTCCGCGCTGCCTATCTTGACGGAAACAGAGATGTGCTGATCCTTACCGGAATCGCGACGCTGCTTTCCATCCTCCCGATTTTATTCATCCACGAAAAAAAAGAGGACTATGCAGCATTAAAAGAGGAAACAGAGCAGAAGCAGAGCCTGCGGGAGAGAGCCGGAGATATCATCAGCGTCTTGTTCCGCAAGGACGCGTTGATGTATCTGCTGTATTGGGCGTTGATTTCCTTTGCCATGGGACTCTTCACCTCCTACTATACGGTATTTCTCAATCGGAATCTGCATATCGACAAGGCGACCGCGTCGCTTTTGGTTTCGATTTCCTACGCTGCGATTGTGCTGTTCATGCTCTTTACGCCGTATGTGGTCAAAAAGCTGGGAACGGTGGGAACCATCTGTTTTACGGTTCTGCTGTCCGTACCGTTTATGCTGATCATCGCAAACGGAGACCGGTTCGGTAAAGCGATGATCCCGATGGTCGGCATCGGACTGTTTATGCGGGCGGGTCTTGCCAATCTGGGAAGCCCTGCGGAAAGCTCGCTTTCGATGATGATCGCGCCGAAGCATCTGCGTCCGGCCTTTACCTCTGTGGTGAATTTTATGGCAGGCATCGTCAGCATCGTCAGCGGTAATTTTACGGGAAAATTTCTCTTCGCAACGCAGGAGGGATATCGCAGCGCGTATTATATCGCAGCCGCCTTATATTTCCTCGCAGCGCTAGTCATGGTGACACTGTTTCAAAAGTACAACAGAAAAGAGGAGGAAGCATGAGCTACCAGTCACAGCTTACTGAGTTAAAAAGCATCATTGAAAAAATAGAATACTATAAATATACGACGAATTCGCTGATTTACTGGGATAAGATTACCTACATGCCTAAAAACGCGATTGGATATCGAAGCAAGGTGATGTCCTTCCTCGCGGGAGAACAATATCGGCTTTTGTCCGACAGCCGCTTTCATAAATTGGCATCCTATTTTAAGGATAACCGAAAAAACGATTTTTTGACAGACGCGATGATCAAGAAGCTGCTTGTCAGCGCTGAAAGCGTGCGCGCCATTCCGGAAGCAGAATATCAACGCTATGTGGAATTGATCGCGGTTTCCGAGCAGGTTTGGGCGGAAGCGAAGGAAAAACAGGACTTGCAGAGCTTCCTGCCGTATCTGAAGCAAATTTTCGACACCTTTCGCGATTTCACGCGGTATTGGGGGTATGAAAAGGAACCTTACGACGCGCTTTTGGAACACTACGTCGAAGGACTTACAGTAGAGATCATCGACAGCATGACCGCAGAAATCAAGCCGCCGCTCATCGCGCTTTTGGGACGCGTGGAGGAAAAAAACAGAAGCGGCGACGCGCCGAAGCGCATCGAGGTCGGACCTGTCAGCCGCGAAAAGCAGCAGGCAGTCTGGGAAATGATCCTCAAAAAAATCGGCTTCAATTTTGACAGCGGACGGGTGGATATCGGCTCACACCCGACCATTCTGGCAAGCTCGCCGGAGGATGTACGTGTTGTCAACAGCTTTGCTGAGGACGATTTTTGGGGCGGCATTTTTAATATTCTGCACTGCGGCGGCAGGGGCATCTATCAGCAGTCGATCAGCAAGGAGCTGATGGGAACGCTGCTTGCCGAGGTACCGTCGTTCGCGGTAGAGGAAGCGATCGGCAGGCTTTATGAAAACATCATCGGCAAAAGCGAGGGCTTTTGGCAGTACATTTACGAGCCGCTGGTTGAGATCCTGCCGCAGCTGAAGGCTTATACGCCGCGGGATTTATTTGCGTCCGTCAATTACGCGCAGCCATCGCTGCTTCGCCTGGAGGCGGATGAACTGACCTACCTGCTGCATATCATCATTCGATATGAACTGGAGAAGGACATCCTCAGCGGCAGCTTAAGCATAGAAGCACTTCCGGAGGCATGGAGCGAAAAGTACGAAGCCTATCTGGGCATTCGCCCGCAAAACGACGCGGAGGGGGTACTGCAGGATATTCACTGGGCGGCAGGCTATGTCGGATATTTTCCGTCGTACTTCATTGCCAATATTACCGCGGCGCAGCTGGCGGCGGCAATGAACGAACAGCTCGGCGACATGCATACGCTGATGGCAGACGGCGCATTCGATGAAATCCATGCGTGGCTTTCGCAGCGAATCTATCGGTACGGTTCGCTGTATTCCAGCAGGGAGCTGATCGAAAACGCGTGCGGTAGACCGCTGTCCTCCGATGATTACATGGATTACTTACGGAACAAGTTTTCCGAGGTATATAGATTACACTAAATATTGAATTTTACCAGAAAAGGAGACAAAGCATGAATAAGTTACTTGCAAAGATGGGACTGGGCGAAAAAATGTCCAAAAACTTTTTGGCGATCCTGATTGTCGCGTTCAGCGGCGCGATCATCTATGGGTTGCCGTACTTCCGTTTTGACTATTACGATGTATATTTGGAAACCTATCACCTTACCAACGTGCAGATGGGCGTTTTTGGAAGCGTACTCGGCGTATTCGGTATGATTTCCTACTTGTTCGGCGGTATCGTCGCTGACCGTTTTTCCACCAGAACGATTCTGACCGTATCCCTGCTCGGTACCGGTATCGGTGGACTGGTACACTTACTGCCGTTGAACTTTCCGGCACTCGTCTGCCTGTACGCGTTTTGGGGTGTCAGCTCACTGTTCGCGTTCTGGCCTGCCTGCGTGAAAGCGGTTCGTATCCTGTCCGGCTCCGGAGACCAGGGAAAAGCCTTTGGTTTCTTTGAAGGCGGCAGAGGCGTCGCAGCTGCGCTGATGGCCATGGCGGCTGTCGTTGCATTCCGAATCGGCGCGGGGCAGATGGAGGATCAGGCACAGGGTATGAAATATGTCATCGTATTCTATTCCGTACTGACCATCCTGATGGGCGTCCTGTCGTTTCTGACGGTCAAGGATGATAAGATAGAAGAAAGCGAAAGAATTTCCTTCCAGGGCATCGGAGAAGTGCTCAGACTGCCTGCAGTATGGATCATCGGTTTCGTTACCTTCTGCAATTATGTTTTCACACTTTCCCTCTACTACTTCACACCGTATGCGACAGGTATCCTGGGAGCTTCTGTCACGTTCACCGCGACACTGGCTGCGATCAAGAGATGGTTCTCGCTGTTTGGCAACGTCGGCGGCGGTTTCATTACCGATAAGGTCGGTACCGGCAAAATGCTGCTGATTTCTTTCCTGGCTATGGCAGCAGGTACACTGGGCATTTTGCTTCTGCCGACACATTCCGGAAGCATCATGGCGTTTACGGTGCTGTTTATTGTCATTTACATTTTCTACAATGTTAACTACGCGATGACCTGGGCGATGATGGATGAAGGCGCGATTCCGGCGAAGTACTCCGGTACAGCGGCCGGTGTCATCTCTACGGTAGGATATCTGCCGGAGATCTTCTGCTCGCTTTTGGCAGGCGCGCTGATTGACGGCAACCCGGGCGTAAGCGGATTCAGACAGTACTTTGGATTCTTGATCGTGATGCTGCTCTTAGGCGTAGTCTTCGTATGCGTCTGGATCAAGTATTTGAAAAAAACAAAGAAAGAGGAAACTGAAAAATAATGGTGAATACAATGGAGAAGAAACCATACATCACAGAACGGGTCTACGTGGAAACGCCTGTGGATACCGACGGCGACGGCAAAAAGGATCTCATCGCCGTCTATCTCAGACTTCCGCGCGACCTGCGGGAAGGCGAGAAGGTTCCGGCGATTTACATTGCCAATCCGTATATGCTGACCTGCAACGAGGATTGGTATGTTCCGCACGATGTCAATTGTGAAGTACAGGCGTTCGCGGCGCAGGACATCAAGGAGGCGGATATCCGCTTTGATTACGAGGCGTATGAAGCAAAGATCACCGCAGGACCCTTTGCGGAACGCAAGACGATGGGATTCGCGGAACACGCACCGATTGACGCGGAACCGGAGTTTGAATGTGTTTCCGATATCTATGAATACTTTAACGCGCGCGGCTACGCGACCGTCCTTTGCGGCGGATTGGGGACCCGCGGCTCCGAAGGCTTCACCTTGACCGGGTCCAGAGAAGAGGTATTGGCGTTCAAATCTGTCATCGACTGGCTCAACGGACGCTGCCGCGCGTTTACCGACATGACGCAAAATATCGAAATCAAAGCCTCCTGGTGCAGCGGCAACGTGGCGATGACCGCGAAATCCTACCTTGGCACCATGTGTATCGGCGTGGCGACCACAGGCGTGGAGGGGCTGAAGACCATCATTCCGGAGGCTGCGATTTCCAACTGGTACGCGTATTATCGTGTCGGCGGGCTGAACCTTCCTGCGATGGGCTGGCAGGGTGACGACTTGGATATTTTAGCAAAATATTGTTTCAGCAGAGCCAAGGACGCGGCGGATTACGCGAAGGTCAAGGAGGCCTATGACGCGGCGCTTGCGGCGCTTGTACGCGGAGAAGACCGCGCCTCCGGCAACTACAATCGTTTTTGGGACGAAAGAAACTATTTGAATCTGGCAGATAAAATCAAAGCCTCGGTGTTCATCGTACATGGCATCAATGACTGGAACGTCAAGACCAACCAGTGCGTGCCGTTCTTCCGGGAACTGGAGAAGCGCGGCATCCCGGTAAAAATGATGCTTCATCAGGGACAGCATATCTATATCCACAAGCTGCGAGATTCCCATATGCTTGAAATCTTAGAACGCTGGCTGGAGCATTATCTCAAGGGCGTGGACAACGGTATCGAAAACGAACCGGCAGTACTGGTAGAAAGTTGCGTGGATCAGTCCGTTTGGATGCACTCCGACACCTGGCCGCCGGCAGACTGCCGGGAGGAGAGTTTCCCGATTAAGTCTACCGGCAAAAAGCTTATCGTTGATGATCTTGCCAAGACCGTTTATGATAAGGAAAAGGATAATTTGAAGGAATGGCTCGATGAGCTGGTGCTGCGTGATGACGCGGAGCCGCTGCACCGTTTGAAGTTCGTTTGGGACCCGTTTGCGGAAACGGCGCAGACTGAAACGGAGAGCCTGAGAATTAGCGGAACGGTCAAGCTCTCTTTCGATGCGGCAATCGACCGCGAAACCGCGATCCTCAGTGCGATGCTGGTGGATTTGGGAGAGGCCTGCCGCATCACCGAGGAGGAGATCCAGCATCCGGACGGTATGTATACGTTCGGTCTTGAAAAAGAGCCGTCGGCATACAAGGTGATTTCCCGCGGCTGGCTGAACGCGCAGAATCGAAGCTGCCTCTGGAGTAAGGAAAAAATCGTGCCGGGCGAGTTCTGTCACTATGCAATCGATATGGTTCCGACAGATCATGTCCTCGCGTCCGGTCACAAGCTGGCACTGATTCTTTACGGTATCGACGCCGAAGAAACGCAAAGACCGGATACCGTAACGAATATCACTGTCGATACCGCAAGCATACGCGCAGCAGTACCGATTTTGCGCAGCTGATTTGAAGAATTTCCCCTTGACACATGCGCTCTGCCTGTGGTAGAATCTTTAGCGAAAGAAATCTTTAAGCACGATACAGAGATGTCGGCAAGGTGGACATAGAAGCAAAAAAGAAAAAGAGAGCAGGGAGACTCCGCGTGGTTTATATGCGCGTGCCGAATGCGGGATATCCGCAGAGGGGAGTTTGTCACAAGCGCTCTCGCTTCGTGCGATTGTATTTAAAACCTGCCGTCAAGGCAGGTTTTTTTGTAGGAAATAGCGCAGCGCGATATTTCCGGAATAAGGGCAAAGGGAGCCTTCCTACCTTTGTCCCATCTATGAGGAGAAAGACGATGAGAAACGACAAATGCACAGAAACAAGAGAATATCCGGCTTTTGCTGCAGCCTCCGCACTTCGCGGCGAAGGCGTGTTTCCTGATTTATCCGCATCGCCATTTTTGACAATCCCATCTTTTGTGGATGTGCATGTACATCTGCGAGAGCCGGGATTTTTTTATAAGGAAACGATTTTGAGCGGCACGACGGCGGCGGCAGCCTCCGGTTACGGACATATCTTCGCGATGCCGAATCTGAACCCGGTGCCGGATACTTTGGAAAATCTGAACATCCAGAGAGCCATCATCGAAAAAGACGCCCGCATTGATGTCCGGCCGTACGGCGCCATCACTACCGGCGAAAAGGGCGAAAGGCTGGCAGATCTTGCGGCGATGGCGCCCTATGTCATCGGTTTCAGCGATGACGGGGTGGGACTGAATGACCCTGCGCTGATGCGGGAGGCGATGCGCATCGCGCGGCGGCTGGAGCTGCCGATCGTCGCGCACTGTGAAGATCTGACCCTGCGTGACGGCGGCTACATTCACGACGGTGTTTACGCCCGCAGACATGGACACAAGGGCATCTCGTCCGAGAGCGAGTGGCGGCCGATCCAAAGAGACCTCGCGCTGGTTCAGGAAACCGGCTGCAAATATCATGTCTGTCACATTTCTACCAAAGAGAGCGTGGAGCTGATCGCGGAGGCCAAGGCGCGCGGACTCGACGTGAGCTGCGAGACCGCGCCGCATTACCTCCTGCTCTGCGACGAGGACTTGCAGGAGGACGGCAGATTCAAGATGAATCCGCCGATCCGCGGCAGGGCGGATCAGGAAGCGCTGCTGCGCGGCATTTTGGACGGCACGATCGATATGATCGCCACCGACCACGCGCCGCACAGCCGGGAGGAAAAATCCAAGGGGCTTTCCGGCAGCGCAATGGGGATCGTCGGACTGGAAACGGCGTTCCCGCTGCTCTATACGAAGCTGGTACGTGCCGGTCTTCTCAGCCTCGAACGCCTTGTTGCGTTGATGGCAATCGCGCCGCGCAGGCGCTTCGGCCTGCCGGACGCCGAAGAAGCAGGCGACTACGCAGTCTGGGATCTTAGCCAGGCTTACGAGATTGATCCGGAAAGCTTTTATTCCAAAGGCAGAGCTACACCGTTCGCGGGCGAGCACGTCTACGGTAAATGTGTGCGCAATGTGCTGGGCGGCAAGACCGTCTGGGATACAAACGACGGCAGCGCGGACAACGCGAAGGGCATGCTGTAAATTTTACAAAGGGGTTCCGATAGCTATGAAACAAGGTATGTTTACCATTACAGCAAACAGGCGGCTGACACAAAACGTCTGCGAAATGATATTGGCGGGCGATACCTCCGCCTGTCAAAGACCGGGACAGTTCCTCAACATCAAGCTGGACGGGCTGTTCCTGCGCAGACCGATCTCGGTCTGTGACTACGATGACGAAAAGATCAAAATTATCTATAAGATTGTCGGCAAAGGGACGCGGGCGATGGCAGAGATGCGGTCGGGACAAACGCTGGATGTGCTGACCGGTCTCGGCAATGGCTATGACAGCAGCAAGGCAGGCACAAGTCCGGTGCTGATCGGCGGGGGCGTAGGAATCCCGCCGCTGTACGGACTGCTCAAGGCGCTGCAGCGGCAGCGCGCGGCGGATGCAAAAGCTGCGCGCGCGGCAGGCGGCTTGGCGCACGGCGAGTCTGCCGGTACAGAGAAAATCCGCGTGATCCTGGGTTTCAATACCGCGGAGGAAATTTTTTATCAAAAGGAATTTGAAGCAGCCGGAGCGGAAGTGCTGCTCGCGACGGCGGACGGCAGCGCGGGCGTGAAGGGCTTTGTGACTGATGTGCTCGCGGGGCTGGATTACAGCTATTTTTATACCTGCGGGCCGGAAGCGATGTTCCGCGCAATCGAGCGCGTCGCGAAGACCTCCGGACAGTACAGCTTCGAAGAGCGCATGGGCTGCGGCTTCGGCGCCTGCATGGGCTGCTCCTGCGAGACCAAATACGGCAGCAAGCGGATCTGCAAAGACGGTCCGGTGCTGGAAAGCGACGAGATATGCTGGTAAAGGAGGCGGGCGCGTGAGCGAAAACAGAAAAGTAAGCGGGGCGGAGCCCTGTCCGGACCTGAGGGTGGAGCTGAGCGGCCTGAGGCTGGCGAACCCGGTGATTCCCGCCAGCGGCACCTTCGGCTACGGCAGCGAATACGCGGAGCTTTATGATATCAACTGTTTGGGAAGTTTTTCGTTTAAGGGGACGACCCTGGAGCCGCGCTTCGGCAATCCTACGCCGCGCATCGCGGAGTGTCCGGACGGCATGATCAATGCCGTCGGCCTGCAAAATCCCGGTGTGGACGCGGTGATCCGCGAGGAGCTGCCTGCGCTGCGGAGGATTTTCCACAAGCCGGTCATGGCAAACGTCAGCGGCTTTTCGGTCAGCGATTATGTCGAAACGGTCGCGAAATTCGAGGCGGACGAAGCGGCAAGCAGCCAGATCGGCTGGTATGAGATCAACATCAGCTGCCCGAATGTGCATGGCGGCGGCATGGCCTTTGGCACCAGCGCGCAGGCCGCGGCAGAGGTGACCGCGGCGGTACGCAGGACAACCGACAAACCGCTGCTGCTCAAGCTTTCACCGAACGTGACAGACATTACCGAGATCGCGAGAGCCTGCGAAGCGGCAGGGGCAGACGGTATCAGTCTGATCAATACCCTGCTCGGCATGCGGATCGACCTTAAAACCAAACGTCCGGTGATCGCCAACAAGATGGGCGGCTTCTCTGGACACGCAATCCTGCCGGTCGCGCTGCGCATGGTATGGCAGGTCGCTAAAGCCGTAAACATTCCGGTAGTAGGTCTGCTGGAACAGTTTCGACCTCGAGATCGTCGGCATGGGCGGCGTCAGCAGCACGGAGGAGGTCATTGAAATGATGCTGGCCGGCGCGACCGCCGTCGAGATCGGCGCGGCGAACCTCGTCGATCCGTTCGCCTGCAAGCACATCATCGAGGCACTGCCGACCGTTTGTGAATCTTATGGCATCACAAAATTAGAAGAAATAATCGGAGGAGGACATTGACATGGGAAAAGATGTAATTGTTGCGTGTGATTTTGCGTCCGCGGCGGAAACCTTCCGCTTTCTGGATCAGTTCACCGAAGAAAAACCGTACGTCAAGATCGGTATGGAGCTTTATTACGCCGAGGGACCGCAGATCGTGCGCGAGATCAAAGCCAGAGGGCATCGGATTTTCCTCGATCTGAAGCTGCACGATATCCCGAATACCGTTAAAAAAGCCATGAAAGTCCTCTCCGGACTGGACGTGGATATGTGCAATCTGCACGCGGGCGGTACGATTGCGATGATGGAAGCCGCGCTCGAGGGACTTACCCGTGCGGACGGCAGCCGGCCGCTTTTGATCGCGGTTACGCAGCTGACCTCCACCGACCAGAAACGTATGGAAGAGGACCTTTGGATCGAAAAGCCGCTGGAGCAGGTGGTCGACCACTATGCAGCCAACGCCAAAAAGGCGGGACTGGACGGCGTGGTCTGCTCACCGCTGGAGGCGGCACGCGTGCATGAGACCTGCGGCAGAGAGTTCCTAACGGTTACACCGGGCGTGCGTTTCGCGGACGGTGAGGCAGGCGATCAGGTGCGCATTACGACACCGGCGCGCGCCAAAGAGATCGGTTCCGACTATATCGTGGTCGGGCGTCCGATCACGCAGGCGGCAGATCCTGTGGCGGCTTACCGCAGATGCGTGCGCGAATTTGTCGGCTGAGTCGTGAAGGACAAATACGAGCGGGCATGCTTGTGCAAAAGAGAAACAGATAGATAAAAATTAAAATAAATGGAATAGATGGGAAAGGAACATATCGATGGAATTCAAACAAGAGATTGCGAGAGGTCTGCTTTCGATTGAAGCTGTATTTTTAAGGCCGGAGGAGCCGTTCACCTGGGCGAGCGGCATCAAAAGCCCGATTTACTGCGATAACCGCCTGACGCTGACCGCGCCGGATGTGCGCACGATGATCGAGAACGGTCTGGTGCAGCTGATCCGCGCAAATTATCCGGACTGTGAGGTGCTGATGGGCACCAGTACGGCAGGCATCGGGCAAGGGGCGGTCGTGGGACATCTGATGGATCTGCCGATGGGCTATGTCAGAGGTTCCGCGAAGGATCATGGACGCACCAACCAGATCGAAGGGAAGCTGATCCCGGGGCAGAAGGTGGTGGTTGTCGAAGATCTGATCTCTACCGCGGGGTCCGCTGTCGATACCGTCAAGGTGCTGCGGGAAGCAGGCGCGGAGGTGCTCGGCATTGTCAGCATCTTTACCTATGGCATGCAAAAGGGGCTTGACCGCCTAGCAGCAAACAATGTGAAGAATGTCAGCCTGTGTGACCTTGACGCGCTTGTGGAGGTCGCGGCGGCAAGCGGCTATATTCGGCCGGAGGACAAGGAAAAAATCTTAAAGTTCAGAGATAACCCTTCCGATGAAGGATGGATGAGAGGAGATAAATAAATGAGTGAAATCAGAAACCTGATCAACATTACCGACCTGACAGTAGAGGAAATCGACCGACTGATTGCGGTGGCCGATGATATTGTCGCGCATCACAGCGCGTATGAGGATATCTGCGCGCACAAGAAGCTGGCGACGCTGTTCTTCGAACCGAGCACCAGAACCAGATTGAGCTTTGAGGCAGCGATGCTGGAGCTCGGCGGCAGCGTACTGGGCTTCTCAGAGGCAAATTCCAGCTCCGCGGCCAAGGGCGAAAGCGTGAGCGATACGGTACGCACCGTTGGCTGCTACGCGGATATCATCGCTATGCGCCACCCACCGAAAAGTCAGTGCCAGATCATATAAGCGCAAATGAGGGCAATCCTCTAATATCTCCTTATTCTTCTCATAATTCACCAGACGGTATACAATTCTGTCTCTCACATACTCAAACTTCTCCAAATTAAAATGATAATCCGCCACCCTGGATATCTTCCACTCATATTCTTCCCGAATTCTTGTGATAATCTCCTCTAATGCTTCTCCCTTTAAATAATAAGAATAATATTCATCCAGATAAATCGTCGGAGAAATCTGTTCTTCCTCCCGCCTGATATACAGCCCGCACAACTCAATTCCATTATTCTTCCTCACCACAGCCATCTCTATATCTGCATCTTCTCTCCATCCCTTCAAAACATTCTCCTTTATGTATGACTGAAATGCCTCAAATGTCATATTTTTCTCTCCTTTAAAATATTTTCAATAAGTGAAACACTCATATTCGGGTTAATTGTTTTTTCATGTGAAATAGCCACAATTCCGGCGGCAAGACCATAATCGATAGTTTTATCTAATGTAAATGCGTTAATATAGCTATATATAACAGCTGCCATAAATGCATCACCGGCACCGGAAGCATTGACCATATGCTCAACAGGTGCAAGCTTTCTTTCGATATGCTTGCCCTCTCTATCCATATAAAGACAGCCGTCTGCGCCAAGACTGATAAAAATTCTCTTCAGTCCCTTATCAAGTATCTTTTCGGCAGCCTTATAAAGATCCTTTTTGCTTTTGATTTTCATACCGCTTAATATTTCTGTTTCAAGTATATTAGGCTTTGCGGTATGGAACTTACCTATAAAGTCAACTATTGTTTCGGCATATG
>OGHJ01002979.1_pt1 | contig 13144 bp, 6 predicted proteins | sample 1571351 | NCBI WGS metagenome assembly OGHJ01 (sample SAMEA2582037, study PRJEB24529) | metagenome | biome: Human gut stool | place: China | collected 2011 | reverse complement strand
TTTTTAAATTTATAAATTTAAAGTTTTCAATTATGAACAAGAAGTTTCTAAGTGTGACCCTGTTCAGTGCCTTGATGTTGGGTACTGCAGGTACGTTCACGTCTTGTAAGGATTATGATGATGACATCAAGGACTTGCAGGAACAACTGGACAAGAAAGCTTCACTTGATGACCTGAATGCAAAAGTTACTACGTTGCAGACGGCTGTAGATGAAGCCAAAAGTGCCGCAAACGAGGCCAAGAACAAAGCTCAGGAAGCTTTGGACAAGGCTAATTCGACAGAAGGCGGAGTATCCGAGGCAGATTTGACTGCTTTGAAGAAAGAACTGGAAAAGCAAATTGAGAAGTTGGCTTCTTTGGAGGCAGTTGAGACTAAAATCAACGACTTGAAAGAAGAATTGGAAGGCGGCTTTGTTACAGACGAAAAACTAAAAGACTTGGCTGCTGAGGTTGATGCATTGAGCGCTCAAGTTATGTCTATTATCGGACATCGTTTGACTAGTCTGGCTGTAATTCCTACAAGTCATATCAATGGTATTGCAGCTATTACATTGACTACTCTACAGTATACTCCACAAGAGTACAAGGCAATGGCAAAACATGCAGACGGTCCTCAAACTGACAAAGATTCTGAAGGTACGTTTACAGCACATTCCAAAACTCCTGTACTTGACCACGTTAATAAAGCTGGTGCCAAGCCGTACACAGTGTCTACAGACAAAAATGAGGCTTACTTCCACGTTAGCCCCAATATGGGTGTACGTACAGAGGATATTTATATGCCTTCTTTCGATTGCATCAAATCTGAAAACATCCTCACCAAAGCTGGCGCAACGATTTCCGAGAATTCTCCTATCCAGCCTACTGACTATAAGATAAAAGACAATGTATTGACAGTACAATTCAAGAAGACTGTTGCCGAATCCATCAATGAAGCAGGCGGTCATGCAAGTGGAAAAGAAACTTTCTACATGGCTTCTCTAAAGGCTCCTATTGCTAAAGAAAACCTGACTGCTGATGAAGCTAAAGCTCTTAAGGAAAATGGTACTCAGGTTTATGTGAACTCTGAATATGTTCGTCTGCACGAAACAAAGGTGGCTCCCTACATTGCTAATGCACGTACGATGTACAACGGAAATATGGGTGGTGATTTTGCTGACGAAGTTCAGACTGATGGTGAAGGTAGATTCTATGTGCACTATCACGACTCTATTTGTGCATATGAGTCACAGGCTAACGACATGATTGACGTTTATGCACAGTATAACAAGGTACTCGACTTGAAAAAATTAGTGGAGGTTTGCACAACAGAGATTGATGCTACAGATCACAAAAAACATGCTGAATTGGAGAAATACAAAGACTATGGTCTAACATTCCGTTTCTACAAAGCTACTGGAGAATATTTTACTTTGGGTGGCCCTGAGGGTAATAGTAACAAGACCGACCAGCAAAAATTCGCAGAAATCGATTCTCCTATGAATGGTCACATGACTTCAAAAGTCTATAGCCTTGACGGTGTATCTGCCACTGCAGTAGGCCGCGAACCGTTGGTACGTGTAGAGTTGGTGGATACTGTAAACAATGCTTTGGTAGCTATGCGTTACATCAAGGTGAAATGGGTGAAAGAAGAAGGTATGCGTGAGATTGGCTTCACATACGATGACACCATGTTCAAATGTGGTAATTTCGCAGACAAGATTGGCACTGTAGCCATGAACGAAGTTATCTACAACGGTGCAAAAGAGGGTGGTATGACCAAGCAGGAATTCCACGCCGTTTACACTGATGCCGGTTTCGACGCACAAGATGGAGTAGATTATGGTAAGGTTAAACTTATTAAGAATACAGAAGACGGAGTTGAATCTTATAACATTGAGTGGACTTTGACTCACGCTGACATCGTGAAGAAATATCCGGTATGGAAAAATCACGAAGATATGGTATTCACTAAGACATTCTTCTGGAAAGATCCGACAAAGGCATATCCTACTTTGAAAATTACATTGACACGTACTATCTACAAACCTACATTCGGTGGATATGGATATGACAATCGTTATTGGAAGAAAAACACCAATAACACTGTATTCAATGTGAACCCGGTAGTTTATGGTGCCGTGGAATGGAATCCTGCATGGAATGAAACCACTGGACACATATTGACTGGCGATAAGACTAACAATAATCCGACCGTAAATATCTACACTGACTTAGTGAACGGTTTCTTGAACAAAGACGGCGTGAAACCTGCTACTGGTGCATGGGAATACCTGTACTTCCAGGATAAGAACGTTGCGAATGTGAAGAATCCTTATTCTCCTACATTTGAATTGCTAGGTGTACGTTTTGAATTCGATGCTGAAAAGTTGGCTGGTAAAACTTATAAGTACTTTGATGTTGCCAGCAAGACATTCAAGGATGGTGCTGTTACATTGAGTACTGACAACACAAAATTGTACATTGCAGGTGAATTGGCTGCAACAATTGACAATTATAAGGACAACCTCTGTACTGTCGTAGATAATCCTCTGAAAGGTCACAAGACTTATAACATCAAATTGCAAGAAGCTGATCCGGATGCAGCATCCAATTTCGGAAAAGACACCAAACCGACAGAAGCTGCCAAAGCTTTGGTAGGCCAGATTGTTCCTATCAAGTTGGTTGCAGACCTTTGCTATGGTGATGCAACTCCGGGACATCCGGCTGCTCATACTGAAGTTATCAAGGCTTATGATGCCAACATCATTGAACCGATGACTATCACAGTGAATAAGGAAGAAGGAGAAGTAACTGATGCTGTTGTTAACGGTAGCTCTGTAGATGTAACAGGTGCTTATACTTACACTTGCTGGAATGCAGACGAAAACGGTAATTTCTACACTGCTTCTGAAGCTCCCAATGCAACAGCTCTGCAAAAAGAACTGTTCAAATTCTACGAATGTACTCCGAGCAACTGGATGACCGATCAAGTTAAGACTAACCTGAAACTGGTAGACGGCAATTTGCAGCCTGTTGCTGGTTACAAGGAAGGTAAACTTCCTGCCAACACAACTGTAGTTTACAACGTAGATGCAACTGGTAAGGAAACACTGACTTACTACAACCACAGTGGTACTCCTGTAAACTGGGATTATGAAATCTATGTTCCTATCAAGTTCGGTTATAAGTGGAAGACTTTCACTCAGGAATTCAAAATCCACGTAAATGAAAATGCCGGTACTCCCGCAGGAAGATAAGAGACAACTCTGAAAAGAGATGCCAAGAAAGTAAACTGACAAGAGAGAGTGCTTCATCCGATTGAAGCACTCTTTTTTATAATATAACAACTAAAAATATGAAACAAACAGTCATTATAGGAATATTGTTGGGGATACTGCTACTAACCGGATGTGACAACAACGAAAAAGAACATGATTTTGTCGGTATATTCACTACTGCCAACGGCATAAAGTTTGAGCTTCGTCCAGATTCTACATCAATCATAACTTTCAAAGATTCTATGATTTACGAAAGTTCTTGGAAAATAAGCAAAGATCGTAACAATGAAACCTATGCCAACATAGAGTTTGCTGGTTATCAGAATTATTATTATTTGAAAAATGGTAAGCTTTATCGCAGTATACGCGAAATGAACCATGATGCCTTAGGTGAAGAGGTGAAGTATCTAGAATGATTTCCGCGCCTCTCATCACTCTCTAGATTTTTTTCTCCCCACTTTGCTTCCACACTTCCACCCACCTCCTGCATCCCCCTATCCATCGGCATTTGCCCCGCTGTGGAAGCAACCCAAAAAGGTGGAAGCAAAATCTGCTTCCACCTACTCAAAACGCCTAAGTTTTACCGTAACCTACTCGTCTCTACCGTAATACCCCGTACAAGGCACATAAATCGGTTGGCTCAGTTTTCCCACATTTTCGAGCTTACCCTCGCTGCGGAGCAGGCGAATATGAAGCTGCGCAGTGGAACGCATCATCCCGCAGAGAACCTGAAAACTCTCGCGCGTAAGGAACTGATGCGTAGAGAAGTAGCTTGTCAGCCGCCTGTCAATCTCTTTGTCACTCAGTTTTTGGGAATGCTCATTCAGCCCCAGTGGTTTAGCTTTGATAGCGCCTATCTCATTCTTCAGTACCTGGTCGGCACGAAACTTGATGCCCTTCAGCTTAATCTTGGTGGTTTTGCGTTTGGTCGCAGCGGTCACCGGCTCCGTGCTCGTCAGTACGGGATGAAAGTAACCGATACCGTCCAGATGCACCTGCCGCCCCTCGGCAAGGTCTTCCCCCATGACGTGCGACAAGGCATCCAGCACTGCCGAAACATCAGTCTTTGTCAACGAACAGCGTTCCTGAATCCGACGTCTCAGTTCGGCAGTGCTGGTAGAGCCGTTCAAGCGGATGCGCGGATGAAGTATCTTTTCTTCCCGCTGTTTGTCTTTAGGTTCCGGGAGCTCATACCAATCGAATAAAATTGCCATAGTTCAATGTCTTTTAAGTTGTTGTACAATACGTTCGCGCCCTATGCGGAATAGGTGCGGGTTACGTACTTCATCCGTAAAAGCTTTGGGAAGAGAAACGCCTAACGGCCATAAACAGCTCTGCTTACGGTCGTCAAGCAATTGCTTCATGGCCGTAAGCAGAGCTGTTCATGGTCGTTAGGCGTCATCTATTCCCTATACAAAAGTAGACAAACAAAGGGAGAAAAGCAAAGGAATGCCTATGTTTAAAAAAAGAAATCCAAAGGTTTCCGACACCACGCTGTATAGTTTGTGCAAGCAGGCATTTATTTAATAATTATTCTGCTGAATACTTGTTTTCCGCCTCCTGATGTCGTATCTTTACGAGAATTATATTTACCCAAACAAGCTGACAAACAGAATGAAAATTACCTTGATTAGAGCAGAAAAAGAGAGCGGAAAGGAAGCCCTCAGCACCCTGGAAACGGATGCACTGATTAAAAAACTAAAAACCGAAACCAAAGCCGGACATGTATCGACCCTCCGGGCCATCCTTCCTCAACTGGAGGGCACTTGCGCCCAATACGAACATATAGACAAGCTGCCCCGCATCTATCCCGCCGTGGAATATAGCCGTACACAAGAGGGGGAACGACGGATGAAGAACTATAACGGACTCGTACAACTGGAAATAAACCGTCTGTCGGGCATTGCCGAAGCGGAATATGTAAAGCAACAAGCCGCCCTGCTGCCACAGACCTTTGCCGCTTTCTGCGGTTCCAGCGGACGGAGTGCCAAGATATGGGTATTGTTTGCCCTGCCCGACGGCACGACGCCGAAGCGGGAGAGCGATGCCACCTTGTTTCATGCCCACGCCTACCGTATGGCGGTGAAGTGCTACCAGCCCTTGCTGCCGTTTGCCATTACATTGAAAGAACCTTCCCTTACACAGAGTTGCCGCATGACTCTGGATGGATATCCTTACTACAATCCTGCCGCTGTGCCTTTCTGCTTGGAACAACCCCTCGGCATGCCCGAGGAAGAGAACTTCCGGCAACGAAAACTCGCAGAAAAGAATCCGCTGTTGCGGCTGCATCCGGACAGTAAAGCCTCGGACACCTTTGCCGTACTCTTCGAGTCGGCCCTTGACCGTGCATTCCGCGGATTGGGCGGCTGGAAACGGGACGGGGATTTACGGATACTGCTGGTGCCTCTGGCCGAACATTGTTTCAAGGCAGGCATTCCCGAAGAGGAAGTAGTCCGCCAGACATTGATGCACTATTACCGGGAAACGGATGAATTCATTGTCCGTCAAACGATTCATAACCTATATCAAGAGCTTAAAGGCTTCGGGAAAAAGAGCAGTCTGACGCAAGAACAGGAGAGCGTTTTCCGGCTGGAAGAGTTTATGGGCCGCCGGTATGAGTTTCGCTACAACACCGTTCTGGATGATTTGGAATACCGTCAGCGCGACTCCGTCCATTTCTATTTCAAGCCTGCTGACCAGCGTGCCCGCAGTACGGTCTCCATGAATGCCCTGAAGGAGGGTATCCGCGTATGGGACCGCGACATCAACCGTTTCCTTACTTCAGACTACGTGCCACTCTATAATCCCGTCGAAGAATACCTTTACGACACCGGCCGCTGGGACGGGAAAGACCGCATCCGGGCGTTGGCCGACCTCGTTCCGTGCCACAATCCTCATTGGCAGGAGCTGTTCTACCGCTGGTTCCTGGGCATGGTGGCACACTGGCGTGGAATGGACCGGCAACACGGAAACAATACTTCTCCTCTGCTTGTCGGTTCTCAAGGGTTCCGGAAATCCACCTTTTGCCGCATTTTGCTGCCACCGGAGCTGCGTTTCGGCTATACGGACAGCATCGACTTCAAGAGCAGGCAGGAAGCAGAACGCAGTCTGGGACGCTTTCTGCTCGTCAACATTGACGAGTTCGATCAAATCAACATCAACCAGCAGGGCTTCCTGAAGCATCTGCTGCAGAAACCGGCTGCCAACCTGCGCAAACCCTACGGCAGCACCATCCGTGAGATGCGGCGGTATGCCTCCTTCATCGGTACCAGCAATCAGAAGGACTTGCTGTCCGATCCCAGTGGCAGCCGCCGTTTCATCTGCATTGAGGTCACCGGTCCCATCGATACGAATGTCACCATCAACTACCGCCAGCTCTATGCGCAGGCTCTGAATGCCGTAGCCAAAGGTGAGCGTTACTGGCTGGATGATGCCGATGAAGCCATCTTGAAGCGGACGAACCGGGAATTTGAACAGCTCACCCCACTGGAACAACTCTTCCACAGCCATTTCCGCGCGGCAGAAGAGGATGAAGAGGGGCAATGGATGATGCCCATGCAGATTCTTTCCGCTTTACAGACAAAGACGCGTGACCGTCTGGCAATCAACAAGGTTGCCGTATTCGGGCGGACGCTCAAGAAGCTTGAAATACCGAACAAGAAGTCAAGGCAGGGGACACTGTATCATGTAATGCCGCTGGATTAAATGCTCTGCAGTAACCCCGCACAAGCATCTTCCAGAATGTCTAGCACATACTCAAAACCTTCGGAACCGCCGTAATAGGGGTCCGGTACATGGTCAGCATGGGTAAACTTTGTACAGTATTCCGTCATGCGGTGTATCTTGCTCCATTCGGCGGTTGAAGGGGCACGATCTTTCAGGTCGTCGATGTTGCGGTCGTCCATACCGATAATCAGGTCGAAGTTGTAAAAATCCTCGGTACGTACGGGTCGCGAAAGATGCGTCAGATTGTATCCACGGCGGGCGGCATGGGCACGCATCCGGCTGTCCGGCAGTTCGCCCTGGTGATAGGACAGAATGCCTGCAGAATCGATTAAAAACTCATCCGCACGTCCGGCTTCTTCTACCAGATGTTTCATGACTCCCTCTGCCGAGGAGGAACGACAAATGTTGCCGAGGCAAACGAAAAGTATCTTCTTCATATTTCTTTAGTTACGAGTTATTTACATCGGGTCTACATCATAATACACTATCAACGACTTGAAGCGGTCTTCCGCCACCATCTCCTTTTGCACCTGGACGAGCAGCTCGCGAGCACGTGCCATTGGGGCATTGGTTTCTATCTTCAAGACAATCTTTCGGATGAACAGGGTCTGTACGCGTGCTACGGGCGGCTTGTCCGGTCCCAGTACCCGGTTGCCAAAGACGGTGCGGAGCTTGGCGGCCATAGTCTGTGCCATGAGGTCGAGCAGGGTCTCGTTCCGGTTCTTCAGGTAGACATACACCAGGCGGTAGTAGGGCGGGTAGTGGAACATCTGGCGTTCGGCAAGCTGCCCGCCTACCATGGCTTCGTAGTCGTTGGCAATGACTTGCGGGATGATGGGATGGTCGATGCTTTTGGTTTGTAGCACCACCCTGCCGCGCTTGTTCTTCCGTCCGGCGCGTCCGGCAACCTGCGCCATCAGCTGGAAGGCGCGCTCGTAGGCGCGGAAGTCGGGATAGTTCAGCATGGTGTCGGCATTGAGTATGCCCACAATGCTGACGTGGTCGAAGTCCAGACCCTTGGACACCATTTGCGTGCCTATCAGGATGTCCGTCTTGCCTTGCTGGAAATCGGAGATGATGCGCTCGTAGGCGGTACGGGTGCGGGTGGTGTCCAAGTCCATACGGGCTACGCGGGCGTCGGGGAAGAGGGCTTTGATGTCATCTTCTATTTTTTCCGTGCCGAAGCCGCGGTTGCGCAGGTCAGTGCCCTCGCAGGCGGGGCAGATGCGGGGCAGTTGGTAGGTGTAGCCACAGTAGTGGCAGGTCAGTTGGTTCAGCCCCTTATGGTAGGTGAGGCTGACGTCGCAGTTCTTGCACTTGGGTACCCAGCCGCAGGTGTTGCACTCTATCATGGGGGCGAAGCCGCGGCGGTTCTGAAAGAGGATGACTTGCTCTTTTTGTTCCAGCGCCTCGCGGATATATTGTAGGAGCAGTGGGGAGAACGGACCGTTCATCTTCTTCTTGCGGTGCAGCTCCTTGATGTCTACGGGGATAATCTCCGGCAGTTGTATCTCTTTATAGCGTTCTTTCAGTTCCACAAGGCCATACTTGCCGGATGTGGCATTGTGCCAAGTCTCTACAGAAGGGGTTGCCGTACCCAACAGAGTTTTGGCGCCGTACATGGAGGCGAGTACAATGGCTGCATTGCGGGCATGATAGCGGGGGGCGGGGTCTTGCTGCTTGTAAGTGTTTTCGTGCTCCTCGTCCACAATCACAAGACCGAGGTTGCGGAAAGGAAGGAAAACGGAGGAGCGGACGCCGAGAATAATGTCATAGTCTGCTTCCGACAGCTGCTTCTGCCAGATTTCCACCCGTTCGGCATCGGGGAACTTGGAGTGATAGATGCCCAGTCGGGAGCCGAATACGCGTTGCAGGCGCTCTGTGATTTGTGCAGTGAGGGCTATTTCGGGCAGGAGATAGAGCACTTGCTTTCCTTGCCGGATGGTTTCCTCTATCAAGTGAATGTAGACTTCTGTCTTGCCGCTTGCCGTGATGCCATGCAGCAGGCAGACATTCTTGCTTTGGAAATTCTCTAAGATGGAGTGATAAGCGCGTTGCTGGTGCTCGTTCAGCGGGTTGACGGGGATGACTTCTTTGAGGAGTGCTTTGTCTATGCGACCTATTTCCTGCTGGTAGACTTCGAATACACCACGGTCCACAAGACCGTTGAATACGGCAGGGGTGGCAGAGGTGCGTTGCAGCAGTTCGGCTTTGGAGACTTCTTTTATATCTCGTCCGCTGAGGTAGCCGGAGAGTTCCAGATATTTCATCAGCAGGTCCAGTTGCTTGGGGGCACGGCGCTGCAACTCGTCGAAGAAGATGTGCAGGCGGTGTTCGTTGCGGGCGGCGGCGGTGAGGCGTACACGGGTTTCGGTCTTAGGCTTGTAGGTGCGGCGCAATTCTTCCTTTACGAAGATGGCCTCTTTGTCGAGCAGTGACTTGATGACAGAAAGTATGTTCTTGATGCCGGTCTCCTTCTCCAGTTTCGTCACGCATTGCTCCGGGTCGGCAGAGAGCATATCCAGTATCTTCTGTTCCTTCTCCGGCAGGCGGACATCGGATTCGAAATCGGGGTTGTACTCTACGATTGTTTCGCTTTCCAGCTTCAAGCCAGAGGGTAAGGCAGCTTTGTAGACGTCTCCTTGCGTGCAGAGATAGTAATCGGAGAGCCATTCCCAGAACTTGAACTGCCGCGGAAGCAGTATCGGGCGGGCATCCAGCAAAGCGGACACTTCCTTTACTTCGTATTCGGTGGGGGCACAATAGTGCACGTTGCGCACGATGGCTGTATAGTATTTCTTCCGTCCGAATGGTACTACCACCCGGCAACCAATCTGCACTTCATCCGCCCACTCGTCGGGCAGGGAATAGGTGAAGCAGCTGTGCAAAGGCAAAGGCAATATGACGTCGGCAAACTTTTTCATCGTGGGGACAAAGATAGTGGAAAGTGGAGGGAGAATGAAATGAACGGGGGCATTTTTTATGCTGAGAATAGGATAGCCGAATGAAAATGAAGGGGCAAATTTCAGAAGTGTAAAAAGGGGATATGCTGATTATCAACATATCCCCTTTTCAATTTAGAGTACTTCTAGAAGTACAGTTTTCTCTATGTTAGAGAGTAGGCTTAACTTCTACATCGATTTCTTCTATCACACTACCCCATACGTAAACAACTTCAATAGGAATACGCAGGTAGAAAGAAGAGTGAACTTTCACATCCTTATTGTTGTAGGTCACAGTACCAAAGTTTGGAACTTCTGTAGGAACATTCTCGTATGTTTGTGGTTTAGAATCAAATGTCAACAACGTTTCTGCACCAGTTTTACCAAATACTTCTTCGATAGGAACAAATGTTTCACTGTTATTCAAATTAGTCAGGATGTCTTTGTCTTCAGCTAACTTGATAGCTGTTACGTTGTAGTACTTGTAGTAATTCAAGTGCTTAGAGAACTCATTCAAACCACTGCTTGCATCCAGACGCCAATCTTTCAATACAACCAAGTCTCCTAAGTTCAATACGCTCTTACCTTCATTGTTACCATCCTCGAAGTATTTGCCTTCATTTCCGGAAATATTAACCGGACGGATAAATTTGGCATTGAATGTACCATCGGTTACAGGAACATACTGGTCACAGCCATTGTAATACTTCATATCAATAGTAGCATACAACATTTCATCTGTATCACGTGCAGCCCAGTTAAGTACAGCCTTGGCAACGTCATTGCTCTGGTAGGAAATCTTAATATTTTCGGCAATAGTCACATCATCCGATGTTTCAGTAGCAGTACCATTGTCATCAGTTTCATTTTCGCTGAGAGTTGCAATTACATTTTCATCAGAAGCGATAGCTGTGAAATCACCTTCCAATACTTCAAGAGCATGAATTTGAGTGCCGTCGGCATTTACAAACAATTCATAATTCTTGCCGTCATTCCCCTTTACGATACGCTTGTTGTTTTCTGCAGAGAATACAAACTTAACAGTCATATTTTCATGAGCAAATGATGGATATTTTTCTTCTGCATCCTCCTTGTTATATTTCAGAGCTACAGTACGTCCATAGAAATTGCTCAACAAGTCTTGTTCAATAACAGCCTTCGTTGTTGTTCCTGCATCATCCGGAGTTGCACAGTAAATGTCAATAGCCGATTTTCCCTTGAATGTTGACCAGTATTCTGCAATCTTAGCGCCTGCGGTAGAGCCTTGTGGAGTATTAGCAGTAAAGTCGATATTTTTCACTTCAACAACATACTTGATAACCACATTTTCAGGATATGTACGGCTGTTGGCAACAGCATCCAATTTAGTGTCTTCTGTTGTTTTAGTAAATACGGCATAGCCCACATAAGACTTCACTTCAAACGGAGTTGTTTTAAGCACGAATTTTACCACTTGGTTAGCTTCATTATTCTCATCGTACTCAGTTGCAGTTATCGTCCAGTCACCTACCTGATTTTCGGCATATTCGGTGGTGGCATCTTCATCGAATGCATAGATATGATGCCATTGTTGTTTGCTCAGTGCTTCCAAGTCAGCATTGTTCTTGAAGTTATAAACCTGTGCACTCATGAACTCGTCTTCAGTCTCGTACGTCCAACCTGCACCACTGTTGCATCCCAGATTTGTTTCCACTTTCTTTTCTGCTACATAATCATCCTCAATATCAGTAGAAACTTCACCTGCAACAATCAGCAGTTTAATCCATGCAGCTGCAACCAACTCGTTGTTGTTAGTTTTGTCTGTCAACTTAGCCAATACAATAGGAGACTTACCGATAGCGCTCTTGTCTACACCGCCATAATTCTTTGCATGGAAAATACCATCTTCCAAAGTCATATAATTTTCTTGCGGAGTATTGTTCACCTTATATTCCACTGCCTCAAATGTCAGTTCATATGTATCGGCATAATTGGCATAATTGAAGAATTTATGTTGAGAACCGGCAATATTACAAGTTGTAACCAAAGTCTTCAAATCAATACCTTGCTCAGAAACCGCATCATCATAAACAACATTTTGTACCAAATGATTGTTGTCAGCAGCAGGCTTATTGTCTACTCCAATCTTTGCTTTTTGTTCTTCGGCAGCAGCTAAATTCGTTGCAAAATGGCACTTATCATCCTTTGCATTTTCACTAGTTACCTCTTTATCAGCTAAAACAAGTTTCAATTCCTCTGTACGGTTTACAACACCTACATATTCTGTAGTAACCTTGTTTCCCGCTTTGGTTGTAAACTGAAGAGCTATTTCGTTCAGTTCGGGTTTTTCATTATCTTCAGTCAAACTAGAATTAGCAAACAAATTCGGGTTGGCTTCCAAAGTCACAGTAGCCAATCCTCCTTCAATAACAGTGTTTTTCCAAGTAACAAGACCCGCGTTCACACCTTTGGTCATTGTAACGGTCTTATCTAGTACATCTGTTTTAGTAATTTGTTCTTGTGTAGCAGAAGAAGGATTTACATGGAATTGAGGTGCTGCTTGATTCGGCAAATAATTTGTTTTTGCAAGTGCAACAATTGCATCATTTTTAATTTCTACCGGTTTATAGCTATCCTTGTGGAATACAATTACGCGTTCACCCCAACCTTGCAGAATAGATTCTGGAATATATTCGAAGCTTGTGATAGGCAACACATCTGAAATTCGCAGATTGATAGGAGTAGCGCTACCATATTTTATAATATAACCCAATTTGACACCGTCTTCGTCCAAAATCTCCATAGTAAGAGTAGGAACTGTGGGCAAGTCAATCTTTCCACCAGTTTTTTCATCATCGTACAATATATTGCCATCCTTATCTATGGAGAGCAGAGTAGCATCAAACCCTTTAGGCATATCAATTTTTACATCTGACGTGCTACCGTCACTGCCCTTCAAAGAGATTGTAACTTCGTCCCCATCCTTAGAAACAGACAATGTATAGGTTACACCTGCCGGAATGTCATACGAATGTGGATTACCATTTTTGTCAACGACAACTAGTTTGCCGTTCTCAATTTTTGCATCCTTCACGTAAGTTAAGTTGTCGACTGTAGTACCTAAAGTCGTCAAATCGCCTTGTAGCTTTTTAACGTCTCCAGCCAAGCCGTCAACTTGTCCCTGCAAGTCCTTGATGTCGTCATCATAGTCCTTACAAGACGTGAACGTTCCTGCAG
>OGHJ01002978.1_pt1 | contig 13151 bp, 14 predicted proteins | sample 1571351 | NCBI WGS metagenome assembly OGHJ01 (sample SAMEA2582037, study PRJEB24529) | metagenome | biome: Human gut stool | place: China | collected 2011 | reverse complement strand
TGGGCCGGGGACATCCCCGGCGTGGACTGGCAGGCGCGGCTCTATGCCCCCGGCGATCTGAAGGGGGCCTTCCTGGCAGTGGCCGCAACGAACGACCGGTTGGTGAACCGGCAGGTGGGGGAGGAGGCCCGGGCATTGGGCATCCCCGTCACCGTGGCCGACTGCCGGGAGGAGTGTACCTTCTTTTTTCCCGCCGTCTGTGAGGGCGGCGGCGTGACCGCGGGGCTCATCTCCCGGCACGGTACCGACCACCACCGGGCGGCCAAGGCCGCCAAGGCAGTGCGTCAGGCATTGGAGGGATTGGATTGAAGAAGCTGAGAGCGGGGAGCCGGGAGAGCCGGCTGGCCGTCATCCAGACCGAGCTGGTCATGGAGGCCATTCGGACCCAGGACCCCGACTGTGAAATAGAACTGGTTACCATGAAGACCACCGGGGACAAGATCCTGGACCGCACCCTGGACAAGGTGGGGGGCAAGGGCCTTTTCGTCAAGGAGCTGGACGCCGCCCTGCTGGACGGGCGGGTGGACTTCACCGTCCACAGCTGCAAGGACCTGCCCATGGACCTGGATCCCCGTCTCCCCCTGGCGGGCTTCTCCCGCCGGGCCGACCCCCGGGACGCGCTGGTGCTGCCCGAGGGAGTCACCGAGCTGGACCCAGAAAAGCCCATCGGCTGCGCCAGCGCCCGCCGGGCCCTTCAACTTAAGAAGTTGTTTCCGGGCCAGCCCATCGCCCCCGTCCGGGGCAATGTGATCACCCGGCTTGCCAAGCTGGACAGCGGACAATATGCCGCCCTGGTCCTGGCCGCCGCCGGGCTCAAGCGGCTGGACCTGGAGGGGCGGATCACCCGCTACTTCTCCACCGATGAGATGATCCCCGCCGCCGGCCAGGGCATCCTGGCCGTCCAGGTGCGCTCGGGGGAGGACACCGATTATCTCGCCGCCTTCCTGGACCGGGACGGCACCGACTGTGCCACGGCGGAGCGGGCCTTCGTCCGGCGGCTGGACGGCGGCTGTTCCTCCCCAGTGGCGGCCTTTGCCACTGTGGAGGGAGACACCCTCACCCTCCGGGGCATGGACATTACATCGGAGGGAGAGCCCATTTTCGACACCATCACCGGCCCGCGCAGCCAGGGGGAGGCCCTGGGCATCGCGCTGGCCGACCGAATCAGGGAGGGAACGGCATGTACGGCAAGGTGACACTGGTGGGGGCGGGTCCCGGAGACCCGGGACTCCTCACCGTCAAGGGCCGGGAGGCCCTGCTGGCGGCACAGGTGGTGGTCTATGACCGCCTGGTGAGCCCCGCCATCCTGGCGCTCATGCCGGAGGAGGCGGAGCAGATCAACGTGGGCAAGGAGGCCAGCCGCCACCCCGTCCCCCAGGATCAGATCAACCGCATCCTGCTGGAAAAGGCCCTGGAGGGCAAGAACGTAGTGCGGCTCAAGGGGGGAGACCCCTTCCTTTTCGGCCGGGGCGGCGAGGAGCTGGAGCTCCTGCGGGAGCACGGCGTCCCCTTTGAGGAGGTGCCCGGCATCACCTCGGCCATCGCCGTGCCCGCCTACGGAGGCATCCCGGTGACCCACCGGGATTTCACCTCCTCCCTCCACATCGTCACCGGCCATGCCCGGGCGGGCAAGGCCCTGGACATCGACTTCGAGGCCCTGGTCCGCACCAAGGGGACCCTGGTCTTCCTCATGGGGGTGAGCAGCCTCCCCGACATCTGCGAGGGGCTCTTGAAGGCGGGCATGGCCCCGGACACCCCTGCCGCCATCGTGGAGCGGGGCACCACCCCCGCCCAGCGGCGGCTGGACGCCACCGTGGCCACCCTAGCTCAAACAGCGGCGGAGGGGAAGGTGGAGAGTCCGGCCATCAGCATCGTGGGCCAGGTCTGCTCTCTGGCCAAGGACTTTGACTGGTTCGATGCCCTGCCCCTGAAGGGGAAGCGCATCGTGGTCACCCGGCCCAAAGAGCGGGTGGGCACCCTGGCGGGTCGCCTGCGGAAGCTGGGGGCCGACGTCTTTGAGTACCCCTGTATTCGAACAGAGCCCATCACCCCCTGTCCCGCCATGGAGCAGGCGGTGGAGCACCTGACCGACTACGAGTGGCTGGCCTTCACCAGCCCCGCCGGGGTGGAGGCCTTCTGGGCCATGGCTCAGGACAAGGGCTGGGACGCCCGGGTGCTGGCGGGGGTCAAGCTGGCCGCCATCGGTACCGGTACCGACAAGGCCCTCCGGGGCCACGGCCTCCGGGCCGACTACATTCCCGAGGTCTACGACGCCGCCCACCTGGGGGCGGGCCTGGCTCAGCGGGCCAAGGGAAAGGTGCTCCTCCTCCGGGCGGAGTGGGGCTCTCCCGCCTTGACGGAGGCCCTGGAAGGGAGTAACATTTCCTATGACGACATCCCCTGCTACACCACCTCCTATGAGAGCGAGCACGCCGCCGCCCTCCGGGACCTGGTGGCGGCGGGTCAGGTGGACCTGGTCACCTTCACCAGCGCCTCTACGGTGAAGGGCTTCGTCTCCTCGGTGGGGGAGCTGGACTTCTCAGGCCTCACCGGGGCCTGCATCGGGGCGCAGACCGCCGCCGAGGCGGCCAAGCACGGCATCCCCACCATTGTGGCGGAGCGGGCCACCATGGACGCTCTGGTCAATATTATCATCAAAGAAGGTCAGACAAATGGAACTCATTAACCGGCCCCGCAGACTGCGGCAGAACGACTCCATCCGGCGGCTGTGCCGGGAGACCCGACTCTCCCCGGACAGCCTCATCTATCCCATCTTCGTGGACGAGACCCTGAAGGGCAAGCGGGCCATCCCCGCCCTGGACGGCCAGTTCCACTACGGCCTGGACGCCGTGTGCGAGGCGGTGGAGGAGTGCATCCAGGCGGGCGTGGGCCGGTGCATTCTCTTCGGCCTGCCCGCCCACAAGGACGCCGTGGGCTCCTCCGCCTGGGATGAGCACGGCGTGGTCCAGGAGGCCATCCGCACTATCAAGGCCAAATACCCCGACTTCTATGTCATCACCGACGTGTGCATGTGCGAGTACACAGACCACGGCCACTGCGGCATCCTCTGCGGCCACGAGGTGGACAACGACAAGACCCTGGAGGTCCTGGCCAAGACCGCCCTCTCCCACGCCCAGGCCGGCGCCGACATGGTGGCCCCCTCCGACATGATGGACGGCCGCATCGCCGCCATCCGGGCCATTCTGGATGAGCACGGCCTCCAGAACGTGCCCATCATGTCCTACTCCGCCAAGTACGCCTCCGCTTTCTACGGCCCCTTCCGGGAGGCCGCCGGCTCCGCTCCCTCCTTCGGGGACCGGAAGGGCTACCAGATGGACCCCCACAACCGCCGGGAGGCGCTGAAGGAGTGCGCCCTGGATGTGGAGGAGGGCGCTGATATCCTGATGGTGAAGCCCGCCCTCAGCTACCTGGACGTGATCCGGGAGTGCTCCGACGCCTTCGATCTGCCCATGTGTGCCTACTCCGTCTCCGGCGAATACGCCATGATCAAGGCCGCCGGTGCTGCGGGGCTCATCGACGAGTACAAGGTCATGTGCGAGAGTGCCCTCTCCGTGTTCCGGGCGGGCGCCGACATGCTCATCACCTACTACGCCAAGGAGCTGGCCCAGGCCATGAAGAAGGGGGATATCGGCTGATGGAGCGCTCTCAGGAACTCTTTGACCGGGCCCAGAAGGTCCTCCCCGGCGGCGTCAACTCCCCGGTCCGGGCTTTTCGGGCGGTGGATCTGTGCCCCCGGTTCATTACCAAGGCCCAGGGCGCCTATATCTACGACGCCGACGGCAAGTCCTACATTGACTACGTCTGCTCCTGGGGTCCCATGATCCTGGGCCACGACCACCCGGTGGTCCGGGAGGCGGTGGAGAAGGCCGTGAAGGACGGCCTCTCCTTCGGCGCTCCCACCGAACGGGAGGTGGAGATGGCCGAGCTCATGACCGAGCTGGTCCCCAACATCGAGATGGTCCGCATGGTGAACTCGGGCACTGAGGCCGTCATGTCTGCCATCCGCCTGGCACGGGGCGCCACCGGCCGGGACAAGATCATCAAGTTCGAGGGCTGCTATCATGGCCACTCCGACTGCCTGCTGGTGAACGCCGGTTCCTCCGCCCTGGCGGGCGGACACCCCTCCTCCGCCGGTGTCCCCGAGGACATCGTCAAGCACACCCTCACCGCCCAGTTCAACCGCCTGGAGACCGTGGAGGCCCTGCTGAACGAGTACCCCGGCCAGGTGGCCTGCGTCATCGTGGAGCCGGTGGCCGCCAACATGGGTGTGGTGGCCCCCGCCCCCGGCTTCCTGGAGGGCCTCCGGGCCCTGTGCGACAAGTCCGGCGCCCTCCTCATCTTCGACGAGGTCATCACCGGCTTCCGCCTGGCCCTGGGTGGCGCCCAGGAGTATTTTGGCGTGAAGGCCGACCTGGTTACCTTTGGCAAGATCATCGGCGGCGGCATGCCGGTGGGCGCCTACTGCGGCAGCCGCGCCCTCATGGAGCAGGTGGCGCCCTGCGGCCCGGTGTACCAGGCGGGAACCCTCTCGGGAAACCCGGTGGCCATGGCCGCCGGTCTAGCCCAACTCCGGTACCTGAAGGCCCACCCGGAGGTCTACGACTACATCGGTACCCTGGCCAAGGAGCTGGCCGACGGCATGCGGGAGGCGGCAGAGCGCCACCACGCCGGCGTGGCCGTCAACCAGATCGGCTCCCTGGCCGCTCCTTTCTTCACCCCCAACGCCGTCACCACCTTCGTGGACGCCAAGGGCAGCGACGTGGGCCGGTACGCCCGCTACTTCAAGGGCATGCTGGAGCGGGGCGTCTACCTGGCCCCTGCCCAGTTCGAGGCTATGTTCGTCTCCGCCGCCCATACACGGCAGGACCTGGCCCGGACCCTGGAGGCCGTGGACGAGGCTCTGGCCGAGCTGTAAGTTTTTATATGGTCTATCCCCGGGGCTGCACAGCAGTCCCGGGGATATTTTTTGCAATTCGTACCCTAAACGTACAGATACCACGCGATAACAACGCACCCTGTACGCGTTAAATCAGAAGAAAAAGCTCCGCAACACAAATAGGGTTGCGGAGCTTTTGTGTTTTATTTCCAAATTCATTGTATCGGAGCAACCAGGAAGCTTCGTATGAAATCTGACTGCTTTTGCCGTTTTGTTCGAAATTCGGACATTTTGCCGAAAATGTCAGTACAGATAGCAGTCCAAGACTGCTATGCTTCGTGATGACGAGGCAGAAATTCCCCAACAAAAAAGAGCCGTCAGCTCAAACGATCTGACGGCTCCCAAAATTATGAGAAAAACTGTGTGGGATAAGGATCGTGATACGAAGAAGAACAGCTATGGCTCGTCACGATCCCTGGCGCTCCGAAAATGCGGTATCGTCTCTCTGAGAAATGATCTGACGGAAAATTTCTCCTGACAACAATTCTTCCAGCATGGTCACTGTTGTATCGGGTTCCCTGACCATACCATTTCTGATCCAATCCAGCAAGGCACCTGACATGCCATGGGCATAAAAGCGGGAGATAATCTTGATCTGCTGAGGCCGCAGTACCTTTTCGCCTGCGGAATTGAGAATCATGTTCTGTACCAAATTTTCGTAAAACTCCATGAGGCAGTCGGACAAGCCATTTTGTCCCTCAAACTGAACCACATTGGAGTAGAAGGTTTTATTCTCCTGTATGTAGTGGCAGAGAGCACGCATGCCGCTGCCCCACTTATCAATCGATACTGTATCTCCAATCAGCGGCGTGATCTCTGTATAGAAAATCCAGTTGATTACATCGTATTTGTCTCTGAAGTGATAGTAAAAAGTATTGCGGCTTATTTTATAATGCCATGCGATGTCTCCTACGGTGATGTCTGTGAAGGATTTCATCTCCAGCAGCTGCTTCAAGCCCTTGGCAATCATAAATTTTGTAAAGTCAGAGTTTGACATAGCCGATTCTCCCAGAATACTTTCCTGTATTTTATCACAAAGGATTTGGACACGCAATCTATAGAAAATATGATGGATCTGAGAGCTTCATATGCCTCTTTGGAGAAAAATCGCTCTGGAACGCAGCGCGTAACCGAAGGAGATGCTTTTGTGGACCAAACAAATCAATTTGGAAAATTCATACGCAGTAAATACTTTGCGGTGCTATTTTTTGTTGTGCTCCTCTTCGCGAACTGGTTTGCATACAAGGAAATCTGCGCCGTCTTACATAGTACAGGACATCGTGTGCCTGGCCGGTGGCTGCTGCTTTTGATGCTTAGTGTCCTGGCTTTGTATGAGGTGGTTCGAAATACAGAATCCACTTCTCGTATAAAAAAGTGGATTCTGTATATCGGCGGACTGTATGTCTCCTTTTTCCTCTACTGGGTTCTGAGCCTGCTGTTCTTTCAGCTTTTGGCTCTTGTCATGGAATGGGTTGTGCCATACGGAATGTGGGACACGATTGGATTCTGTTTGGCCTCTGTCTGTGCTTTTCTTGTTTGCTTCTATGGCATTGTTCATGCCCATGTGGTTGTCCCTGTCCATTATTCTGTTGCAGCAGGGAAAGGTAAGCATACCTACCGTATTGTTTTACTCAGTGATCTCCACCTTGGCATTTACAACGGAACGAAACACCTGAAAAAAGTCATAGATGCAGTCAATGACGCACAGCCGGATATGGTGGTGATTGCGGGAGATCTCTTTGATGGCAGTCAGGCTGACGCCTACTTTGATCAGGAGGGTGCAGCTGCACAGTTTCGGCGCATTCAGGCACGGGACGGCGTGGTATTTGCGACCGGAAATCACGATCCTGCCACGACCGACCCAAATCTTCGCACTTACTTACGTGCGAGCAATATTTCCATGCTCAATGATTACGGGCTGATTATAGGACGTCTGGCTATTTTTGGGAGGAACGATGGGATTTCCGTCCGTGAACCAGACCGCAGGAGGCCGCTTCAAATGGTAATTTCCGGGTACCAGCACTATCGACCTATGGTTGTAGTGGACCACAATCCACAGGGAGCCGATGAGGCAGCCGCATGTGGCGCCGACCTGGTGCTGTGCGGCCATACCCATCGGGGGCAGATGTTTCCTATCAATCTCTTTACAAAATGGGCCTATGGAACGGAACGCTTCTGGGGGCACCATCAGTTAGGAAAGACTCACGTGATCGTGTCTGCCGGATGCGGCGTGTTTCAGCTGCCGGTTCGGGTCGGTACCGACAATGAGGTAGTGTCTATTGATCTTATTTACTAACTATGAAATCAGGTGGTTCCATGCAAATTAACACGATCTATACCCGAAGCGTGATTCAAACGATGGCAGGCAAAGCGATTCGGGATCTGCGTGGCGGCGGGGAACGGGAGCTGCGTAATGTAGTGGAGCTTTGCAAGGGTTGCTCCGCTTCTCCTGATTACCAGAAATTCTGGAGTATGTTGGAGAATATCTTGCGCCGTCCAGGCCAACGGTATGGAGCGCTTCTTTCCCGCGCGGCAAACGATGTGGATATCAACTGTCTTAAAACTTTGATTGCGAATCTCGGACTTCATGCATACACCACTGGAGGGCAAATGCTGCGGGATAACTGGAAATCCGGGGTATCGTCAGCCTATTGGATGGAGCCTTTGGATGAAACTATTAGACCTGATATACTGCACCAAACCATCTCCGGCTTGGAAAGGCAGGGGACTTCTTCCTTCCTTTTTCCTGTAGGAGAGGAGGCAGAGCTGAGGACTGTTTTGAACATCGGAAGCAAACATCACCAATGTGTGTTTTTGATGATTTGCAGGACGGCTCCCTGCTTTCAAAACGATATGGAGGAGGTGACCGCTCTTGGAAATGTGATCCCTCTGGTCAGGGTGGAGGATCTTTCGACGCTTGCCGGCCCACTGAAGCAAGCTGGGGTACTGTTTGGATTCCACCGCGGTTATCGTGAAATTGAAAGCCTGGAGGCTGAGAGGGAACTTTTACACCAGTGTATTGAAATGGGCTGTTTTCTGGGCGTTTATGAGGGAAACACACAAGACCCATGTGAAAAGCGAGATCTCTTTTATTATGCCGAGCTGCAGGAAATTCGACAAAAAGGGGCGCAAGAGATTTTTCTGATTGATCTCTGGCGCGATCGGGAAGTGGTACAGAAATTACTGCTGTATCAACAAGTCCTCCCTGATTGCTCCTGGAATGGAGAATCTGCAAAAAACAGCAGATAGAGAAAAGAAGAGATTTCAAACGATGAAAAGCTGCCCGTTGGCATTTCCACCTGTTCAACGGCGAAAATTGGGCAGCAGCAGTATCTTCACATCTTGCCCGGATCGCGATGTGGGGCTCTGTGTCTTTATCCACCACGAAAGGAGCGCAATGAAGGATGCGCACAGGTATTGTTGATGTAGGCGGTGGACTGCGCGGGATCTATGCTGCGGGGATTTTGGACTATTGTATGGTCCAAGATACCCGGTTTGATTGCTGCATCGGTGTTTCAGCTGGGAGCGCCAATATGGCGGCATATCTGGCGGGTCAACAAGGGCGAAATTACCGCTATTACCAAGAGTACGCCTTCCGCAAGGAATATATGGGGACGGGAAATCTCCTTCACACCGGCTCTTACATCAATCTCGAGTATGTCTATGGGACACTTAGCAACGCGGATGGAGAAGCTCCCTTGGGTTATCCGGCGATAATGGACAACCCCGCCAGACTGTTTGTGGTGGCTACTCAGGCCAAAACCGGGGAGGCCTGCTACTTCACCAAGGCGGATATGTCCCAGGACCATTATCAGATCCTCATGGCATCCAGCTGTGTTCCTGGGGTAAATCGTCCCTATGAAATTGGCGGCATCCCCTATTTTGACGGAGCACTGAGCGATCCGGTCCCCATTGAGAAGGCGTTTGCCGAAGGATGTGACCGGGTGGTGCTGATTCTGACCAAGCCCGCGGCCATCCCGCGAAAGCCTGGAAAGGACCGGCTTCTGGCTGAGCTTATACAGCATCAGTATCCCGTTGCTGCCCAACAGCTCCGCTTGCGAGCAGAGCGGTATAACCGGGCTGTGCAGTTGGCCATGAATTATGAGAAGGAAGGTCGGATGATCGTGCTTTCTCCGGATGATATTTCGGGGGTGGATACCTTAAAAAGAAACCGCCCAGCATTGCAAAGACTGTACCAAAAAGGTATCCAGGATGGGAAAAAACTGCTGGATTGGATGAGATAATATTTTTATGGGGTGGCGACCAACGATGGTGCTCAATCTATTTCGGCTGCTCGTTGTAGTGGCTCTTGGCTTTCTGTCTGGTAAGCTGGCGTCCAAACTGAAAATGCCGGCGGTGTTGGGCTTCTTGATTGCGGGGATGGCACTTGGCCCCAATGCGGCCAATCTGCTGACCCAGGAAATTCTTGATGCGCCTTCCTATGGGCAATATATATTAGGAAAACCAGCAAACGGATTAGGTAATAGGGCTATATATCAGCCCGCAGCCTCTTGAACCATAGGGGCGTTGAGCTCGATATATTCAGCCATGCGGCGGAACTCGTCAGCGTATTTGAATTTCACGCTAATATTGCCGCCCTCGTAAACTTTGATATAATCAATGAGCTCGGCCAGAATTTCCCGTGTCAGTTTGTCGATGTTCTGATATTTGAGAAATGCTGCCAGGAAAGGACTTTCCGCATCCACGCCGTTTTCCAGTTGTTCCTGCTCGTCTGTCAGCGTCCGCAGGACATTATTTAGGGCCTCGGCTTGCCGCTCATAGTCCTCGCTCATGTGGCGGTAATCGTTGCGGGTGATTTCCCCGTCTTTCCAGTCTTGATAAAGGGCTTGCTTATATCGCATGATTTTAGCAAGCTCTTTTTCTTTTGCGATGATGGTATCCTCCAGCCGCTTTGACTTGCTTTTTTTGAGGGGCGCGGAATTGATACGGGACACCAGCTCTGAATAGGCAACAGCCAAATGCACCTGTTGTTGAATTGCAAACAGGACACCAGCCTCCAGTCGGTCACTCTTGATAGAGTGCATGGTACAAGCCTTTTTTGAAAGGCTTTTATATGTTCCGCACTGGTAATAGACATAAATGCCTTTTGAAGCGATCCGGGACATCGCCCTGCCGCAGTCGGCGCATTTCAGAAAGCCGCTGAATAGGTAAAGCTGCTTTGCCTTTGGAGCGGTGCGCGTATCGCGCTTGAGCAGCCCCTGCACCTTATCAAAGATTTCCCGGTCAATTATGGCCTCGTGGGTATTTTCTACGATAAACCACTCTTCCTCCGGCACCCGCTCCTGGATATGGATTTTATAGCTTTTCACCCGTTGACGGCCCTGCACCATATCCCCCACATAGACGCGGTTTTTCAAGATCGTGTCTATGGTGATCGTGCTCCACATTGGATTGCTTTGGGCGTTAGGCGCATTGTATTTGAGCCCCTGCTGTTTCTTGTAGGCCGTAGGGCAAAGGACACCATGATCGTTCAGATAATAGGTAATCCCGCGCTTGTTCATGCCAGACAGAAACATGGAAAAAATGCTTTTGACTACTTCGGCTGCCTCCGGGTCAATCAGTAAGGCGTGTTTGTCGCCGGGGTCTTTCACATATCCATACGGAGCATACGAGCCGATAAATTCACCGTTGCGGCGCTTCATATCAAACACCTGACGGATTTTCTTTGAGGTCTGGTAGCAGTATTGATCGTTCATTACGTTGGTGATGGGAACGATAATGTTTGATACGCTGTCGGGGTTGCGGTAGCTATCCACGCCCTCCGCCAAGCTGATAAAACGGACGTTGAGCCGGATGAAAAGATTTTCGATCAGGTTTCCGGCATCGGTATAGTTTCGGGAAAGACGGGACAGGTCTTTTACAATCACGCAGTTAATCCTGCCGCTGGATATATCGGACAAGAGCCGCTGGAAGTCCTCGCGGTTGGTGTCCGTACCTGTTTTTCCGTCATCCACATATACGTCCGCTTCCGCGCCTTCATAGAACTCATCCAGGTGGGCCTGGTGGTATTGTTCCAGGAGCCGCCGCTGGTTTACAACGCTGTTGCTTTCATCGCGGCCACGGAGTAAATCTTCTTTAGAAAGGCGGATGTATTTTCCTAATCTCCAGCGCATCACATTGTATGAAGTTGGGGAACTGGCGCTCATTGTCCCCCGGTTTGCTGTTCTTGCCATGTGTCCTCCTTCCTATCACATTACATCTATATTATACCTCTGCACCGGGGGTACAACAAGGATGACTCCACCTCTGGACAAAGTGTCTGGAAGTGGCGGATCGTTACAGCCCGCTTTTCTGCCGCAGGAAAAAGCCCGTCAGCAGTTCCTGGAGAGAGGGGCCGTCCTCGGCAAATTCCAGCTTGATGGCCATGTCGCCATAGCGGAAACAATAGGGGTTTTTCAACTGTTCCAGCATACGAGCAGCTCGCTTTTCCAACGGCAACGAATTATCAAAAACAAAACCGCTTGCGTCAACAAGCGTTTCCTTATCCACTGCGTCAAGATTGACGCTCCGCATCTTTTCGATCACTTGTGCGTTTAGCTTCACAGAAAACCTCCTTTGCAGTTATTCGCCAGTATTTCCAATAGTGAGCAGAAACGGCCAGCACCGAGAAGTGCTGGCCGTCCGGCTAAATGGCTACCTCTGGACAAAGTGTCCAGAAGTCAGTATGGGCTTTCCTCAAAGTGCTGCTGGGCCTCTTCCAGACTGCGGAAGTCGAAAACCTCGTAGAGTTCCGCTACCACGCGCCGGATTTCGTTGGGAGAAAAACCACAGTTCTCCATCGCGTAGATGACATAGCCACGGCAGGCGTTATTGCTCCACGGCTGAGACAGCATAGCAGCCAACATAGGATCATAGTCCATTCTGTTATCCCTCACTTTCATAAATGGCGGGGAGCGCCGCGCTCATTTTCTTGCCCCGTCATAAGACAGCCATACTCGGCGGCGGCGCTCCCCCACAAAGGGGGGCGGCGGCCTGTGGCCCCCGCGCCTCCTTTGCGGAGAGAAAACATCCTCTCACATACCACCAGAAAAAGAGGGGTGAATGGAGATGGTAACTTAGAAATTTTCCTGCAAATATTTTTTCATGCGGTCAATCCCGCATTTCACGGAGCAGCGGACGGCGCTCTTGTCCACGCCCTCCTCGCGGGCGATCTGACGGTAACTCTTTCCCAGTATCAAATGAGCGTCCACCCGGCGGCCCTGGATCTCCGGCAGAGAGTTGAGGGCGTTCCACAGCCGGAAGAACAGCTCCTTGCGATCCATAAGTTCCTGGGGGCTGGGCTCGTGCAGGCAGGCGGAGTATTCGATCCCATCGTCACAATCCAGGGAATAATAAGCCTTGTTGTAGCGCGCCCGTTCCGCATGGGCGGCCTCGCGCCGCTTACTGGCTATGAGTTCCTCGGCCACTTCATCGGAAACCTCTATGTATTCGTCGTGGGTGTACCACGGGTAAAAGTCTTTCAGATTGATGGTCGTCATTTGTAATTCCTCCGTTCAGATGGTTAGGGGATGAATGGCAATCTGAACGGGGGAAGGTGGAGAGCGGCATCAAAACTCAACTCGTTTCTCTTTTCTTGATATGAATCGCAGTACACTTTGTTTTCCGTACCGAACTTCTATGCAACATTGAAATTCACATTCGACAACTCAGAAAACCAAAGTGGCCTAGGATTCATCGAAACCTCCCTTCACCAAACAAATAAATTGTAATACCTAAAAAAGGCGCACTGTGATGAATTTAGTCAGAAAAGAGTGTATTGTAAAATATTTTTGAGGTGAATTATAATGCAATCTTATTCTAGGCCTTTAGGCGACGCAGTAAAGCGTGCGCGAGCTGAACTTGGTTTCACACAGAATCAAGTTGCAGAAGCGGCAGATATTGATGTGCGTACAGTACTGAACATAGAGAACTATAAAGGCAATCCTAAAATGGAAGTGCTCTTCCCTCTTGTGCGTGTGTTGAAAATGGACTCCAGAGAGATTTTCTATCCAGAAATGCGTCGTGAAAGTCCAGCAATTCGCCGGTTGCGCTTCTTGATAGAAGAATGTAGTGAAGAAGAAGCAACGGCTTTAGCACCTGCGATAGAGTCTATTCTGTCTGTATTGAGATCAAAAACAGCTGCTACGGTTGGCTAATCATAAAAAAGAGAGCTTGCATCCCTTATATTGGGGAA
>OGHJ01002976.1_pt1 | contig 13153 bp, 9 predicted proteins | sample 1571351 | NCBI WGS metagenome assembly OGHJ01 (sample SAMEA2582037, study PRJEB24529) | metagenome | biome: Human gut stool | place: China | collected 2011 | reverse complement strand
CTTTGCATTTTCTTTGAAAAGGAGTAACGGTTCAATAACTGATTCACGCAGATTTTCAACCTTAGCAAGAACCTCTCTGTCATAATCCGAAAACCTGTCAGAATAGCCTTTAGGATTCTGAACAAATTTATTTTTAAAAGCCGAGCCTGAAACATTCCATACAAAAAGGTAGTTTTCAAAAAGGCTTATTTCTTCAACAGAAAATTCGGTTAAACCCGATTTCAAAAGTGCAAGCACATCTTCTCTGTCAAAATCATAAATAAGGCATCTGAAAATTGAGTTTACAAGCCTTATTACGGGTTTTACATCAATATCTGCGTGTTCATCGCTGAAATACGGAATTTCGTATTTTTCAAGAATTTCAGATAAAACACCTCTGTACGGTTCTGTATCGTGACAAATTACGGAAATGTCGGAGTAGAGATAACCTTTTTCTATAACAAGGTGCTTGATTTTACCGGCAACATATTCGCACTCGTCATACATATCAACGGCATTATAAACACAGATATTTTCAGGAACAATTTCAAGCGGTTCAATGTGCGGTCTGAAAATATTCTGTTCAAGCAAAGCAAGGTTATCATTTTTAAAGCGGTGCAAATCGGTAAGCTTCATCGGAGCTTTAATATCAACTCCGTCACGCTTTGCATATTCCTTGAGAATTTTATATGTCTGTTGTGAGGTTGCAAAAACCTCCTCAGAACCGTCCGTAAGGGGATCAAGAGTAAGGGTAAAATATGTAGCGGTACAGTCACGAATAAGGCTTCGTACCACCTTGAGCTGTTGCATTGTAAAGCCTGAAAATCCGTCAAAGATTATCGTATAATCCCTGAGAACATTATTCTTTAAAAGAATATCATTAAGCCTTGTCAAGTCATCCATAGGATCAATATAGCTTTGACTGACAAGAGCGTCGAATGTATCGCTTATGAGGGCGGTTTCGTTGAGTTTTGTCTTTAAGGTTTCATCGTCAACAAGCATTGACGCACTTCTGAGTTCATCGCTTGTAACCGAACTTTTCTTCAAATCGGAAACAGTCTGCAGCATAACATCAACAAGGCTTTTGTTGCCCTTTGATGAAAGCAAACGGAGTTTTTCGGTAAGCTCTTCAAGCGCAAGGCTCATTACAACGGCTCTTGTACCCTCGTCAATAACATTATCGGCTGAGTTTCCCGTCAACTCAAAAACATATTTGCAAAGTCTTGAAAAACCGAATACAAGAACTTTCTCGGCTTTTTTTGCGCCGAACACATCAAGCAAGGTTTTTTCACATTCAAATGTGCTCTGGTCAGGCACAATCAGCATTATGGGAAGATTGCTGTCAGCAAGCTCGCCTGCAATCTTCAAAGTCTCGGTACTTTTTCCGCTGCCGCTTTTTCCGAGAATAAATCTCAACATTTCATCACTTCCATAAATTTAATTTACAACAAAGTAATTTTATTTTAAATATCTGTACAAATAATAACATATTCTGTGGGTTATTTAAAGAACTTTGCAGTTGTTAAACAAAAATTTTCTGAAAAAGTTCTACTATGAAAAATTTATATTCCACCTTATCATCGGTTACTAAGCTGTATTCATCATCCGAAAGAACATCTTTTGCCCTGTCTTTTCCCTCATCTGCCGTTGAAATGCAGATTGACGGGTACATTACGCACCACCAATTATGACCTTTTGCATTGCCTATTGTTATGCGAAGTGCGTCGTACATTCCGGCAGGCAGAGTATAGCTTTCGTAATGGCGGGTATCAAAGTGCATATTGACAATTTCAGCTTTTACAGGATAGTTATAGCCGTTTTTGTACACCTCATTTTGTGCAATTTCTTCTATAGTTTCAAGGTTTGCTTTTACAAATTCTTCGGCATCCGACTTTGAATTTGCCGTATCAAAAAGAATTTTTGTCCTTTCAAGAACCTTATCACGAACTTTGAGTTTCAATGCCTGATCTTCTTCCGTGTCTGAATTTGCAAGTATGTGAAAGCGAAAAACATTGTTAGGGATTTCAGCACACACCGCCTGAAACGGAATTACCGAATAGAGTGTTGTAAGTACGAATGCAATTATTGCTGATTTGATTAAAAGTATTGATTTATTTGTTTTCATAAAAATAACCTGTCCTCTCTTGAAATAAGTATGGACAGGTTATTGTAATTTTAATCAGAATTATTAAATTTTATCAAAGCACCTTACAGCCGTCTGAAACGGGCTTGCAGAGAAAAACTTCTTTGTAGCTTTCACAAAGCTTGTCATAGCACCTCTTTGCTCTGCGTGATGAAGTGAACACACCGAACACGGCTGAACCCGAACCGCTCATACCTGCTCCCCTTGCCTTTGACTTGAGCATAATACCCTTGATTTCATTAACTTCCGGAATTTGCAGAGCAAGTTCAAAGTCATTGAAGATTGTTGTTGAAATCATAAACATATCTCTGCTGAACAGTGCCTTTACCATTTCATCGGTATAGCAGGCGTGAGGATTGAGTGCGTCAACCTTTTTGTATGCATCGACAGTAGACACGCTGACTGTGTCGGGTTTGCAAATTACAATACTGTCACAACGAAAAGAGGCAACTTTTTTGATTGCAGTGCCTATTCCCGTGCAAAGCTTTGTTCCGCCCTCAAGGCAGAAAGGTACATCCGCACCGACTTTTTCACCGATTTCTCTCATCTCTGCCGGTTTGAGCATTGTTCCGAACATATTGTTCAAGCCCAAAATAACAGCCGCACCGTCACTGCTTCCGCCGGCAAGACTTGCCTGTGTGGGAATTTTCTTGTCAATGTCGATATGAATGCCCTTAACATCCGTTTTGCAATAATCAAAGAACTTGTACGCCGCCTTTGCACAAATATTTGAATCGTCGCAAGGCACGCCCTCACAGTTACATGAAATTGTCACCGTGCCGCTTTCATTGTCAGTGATTGTGATTGTATCATACAAATCAACGGCCTGCATAACAGTTGAAATATTGTGATAACCGTCTGCTCTCTTTGAAAGAACATCGAGAGAAAGATTTATTTTTGCAGGAGCAAGAACTTTTACTTCCATATTTTAACCCTTTTTCAGTTCATCAAGAAACTCTTTGATTCTTTCAAGCGCAATTTTAAGATGCTTGATAGAATATGAATATGACACACGGACAAAGCCTTCACCCGATTCACCGAACGCAGTACCCGGAACAACGGCAACATGCTTGTCCACAATAAGTCTTGTACAGAATTCCTCACTTGTAAGACCTGTGCTTTTGATACACGGGAACACATAGAATGCACCCAATGGTTCAAAGCAGGTGAGTCCCATTGCGTTAAAGCTGTCCACAACAAGTCTTCTTCTCATATCATACTCGCCACGCATCATCTCTACATCCCTGTCACCGTTGCGCAGAGCCTCAATAGCGGCATACTGTGCGGTTGTAGGAGCAGACATAATTCCGTACTGGTGGAGCTTTGTCATCTGAGCAATAACAGGAACAGGACCGAGTGCATAACCAAGCCGCCAGCCTGTCATGGCATATGATTTTGAAAAGCCGTTTACAACAATGGTGCGCTCATACATACCGTCGATTTCAGCAATTGAAACATGGTTTTTATTGCCGTATGTAAGCTCACAATAAATTTCGTCCGAAAGGATAAAAATGTTATGTTCCTTAATTACCTCTGCAATTTCTTCAAGATCTTCCCTTTCCATAATTGCGCCCGTTGGGTTGTTCGGGAACGGAAGTACAAGAAGCTTTGTCTTTGGAGTAATTGCGGCACGAAGGTCTGACGCTTTAAGTCTGAAATTATCTTCGTTTTTTGTGTTGATAATAACAGGCACACCGTCTGCCATCACCGTAAGCGGTTCGTAACAAACAAATGAAGGTTCGGGAATGATAACCTCATCACCCGGATCAAGCAATGTCCTGAAAACAAGGTCAATTGCTTCGCTGCCGCCGACAGTTACAAGCGTCTGCTTTTTAGCATCATACTCAATACCGAATCTTCTTTTGTAGTAAGCTGCAATTTCTTCACGAAGTTCGGCAAAGCCTCTGTTCGGAGAATACCATGTCTTACCTTTTTTCAGACTGTTAATGCCCTCTTCACGGATGTGCCACGGCGTCTGAAAATCGGGTTCGCCGATACTCAGAGAAATGACATCGTCCATTTCGTTAGCTATATCAAAAAACTTACGGATACCCGAAGGTTTTACCGTTGAAATCTTTTTATTAATAAAATTATTGTAATCTATCACAGAATTAAATGCCTCCCGTCACGCTTCTCTTCATCGCTGAAGAGGCACGCTCCTCTGTCTTTGTAGCGACGCATAATAAAGTGTGTACCCGTTGAAAGCACACCGTCAATTGTAGAAAGCTTTTTGGCAACAAACATTGCGATATCCTGCATCGACTCACCTCTTACAATGAGAGCAAAGTCATATGTACCTGCCATAAGATAGAGAGATTCAACCTCTTCAAAGCCCATGCAGAGTTCTGCCATTTCGTCAAAGCCTGTTTCCTTTTTGGGAGTTACCTGAAGTTCGATTAAAGCCTCAACATAGCTGTCATCAACCATATCCCAGTTTACGACTGCCTGATAGCCCTTGATTACCCCCGAATTTTCGTATTCCTTAATCTGCGCCTTAATGTAATCCTCAGGCTCGCCGAGCATTGCCGCTATTTCCGCTGTTGTAAAACCGGAATTTTCACTTAAAAGCTTTAATAATTTGTCCATATTTATTCCTCCCTGAGAATATATTAAACGCAAAATTTTGCGTTGCAAGCTGAATTTGCAAAAAGCGACATCAAAGGATGTCGCTTTGACAATTTCAATTTTTAATATTTATCTGCGCTGTTTGCACTGTTATTTGCTTGCTCTGCGGCAGTTCACATGGCTTTAGCGGTGGAACTGTCTGCACATAGATTATACAACCTGTACCTCTCGCTTGTCAACTGTATTTATCATATTGACGCATAAGGCGGTCATCAAACATATCAATTCGTTTTGCGCATCGGCAATTTCAAGTTCGCATTCTAAAGGGTGCTTGATGTGGTTGCATATCTGTGCGTTGTCAACATCAACAATGCTGAAATTTTTTGAAATTACATCACCGAGAATTCTCCAATTATTGCCGTAGAATCTGCATTGAACCATATTGTTAGCCATAAGCACCACGAGGGTTGCTGCTGTTTTGTCTGTTTTTAGAGTAAATGAATTTACTCCTGCAACGGGCAACTGTCGAAGTCTTGCAACAAGATTTTTATTCTCATCAAGAATATTAAGTCTTACAATGTTGTTGACAACACCACGCATACTTCTCTTTCTGCGTTTCATAACAGCAGTATATTTATCCCTGCCCAATTCATCACGAATCAGAAAACAAACATCGGACGGAGATACATCTCGTGTAATAAACAATTTCATAAAATCACCGTCAAAATTTTATTTCTTAATCTTCTTCAAGATTTTCAAGCCAAAGATTTACACATGCATCACTCGGCATTCTCCAGTCTGAACGAGGCGAAAGTGTTACAGAACCAACCTTAGGTCCGTCAGGCAGACATGAACGCTTGAACTGCTGAGTAAAGAATCTTCTGACAAAAGTTGTGAGCCACTTTTTGATTGTGGCATTATCGTATTTCCCTGCAAATGATTTCTTTGCAAGGTAGTATATTTTATTCGGCTCAAAGCCAAATCTTACCAAATAATATAAGAAAAAGTCGTGGAGCTCATAAGGACCAACCACATCCTCGGTTTTCTGTGCAATTTCGCCGTTTTTATCGGGCGGAAGGAGCTCGGGACTTACAGGCGTGTCGAGAACATCAAGAAGAACAGTTTTGAGAACTCCTTCGCTGTGCTGTGCCTCATAGGCAGTGAGATAGCGAACAAGGGTTTTCGGAATTGACACATTTACGGCATACATACTCATATGGTCACCGTTGTAGGTTGCCCAACCGAGAGCAAGCTCAGAAAGGTCGCCTGTGCCGATAACAAGACCGTTATATTTGTTTGAAAGATCCATGAGAATCTGTGTTCTTTCTCTCGCCTGTGAGTTTTCGTAGGTTATATTTGTAACGCTTTCATCGTGGTTAATATCTGCAAAATGCTGACGAACAGCTTTTGTAATGTTGATATCTTCAAAAGATACTCCGTAAGCCTCAGCCAGAAGCTGAGCATTTGATTTTGTACGCTTTGTCGTGCCGAAACACGGCATTGTTACAGTATGAATATTCTTTCTGTCAATACCGAGCATATCAAAAGCATGAACGCAGACGATGAGAGCAAGTGTACTGTCAAGACCTCCTGAAAGTCCTAAAACAGCATTTTTAATTCCTGTGTGAGCAAGTCTTGTTGCAAGACCTGTTGCCTGCATTGTTATAATCTCCTCACAACGGGCATCAAGATCTGATTTGTTTGACGGAATGAACGGAGTCCGAGAAAACTCTCTTGTAAGCTCGGTATGTTTTAACGGCATATCAAAATATACCGAGGTAAAATTGTTGTCATCACTTTTTGTGAAAGTATTTGTCTTTCTGCGTTCTGCCGAAAGCTTTTGAACATCAATATCGGCATAGATAATGCCTGTTGTAAAGCGCTTGCTTTCTGCAAGCAGAGATGCGTTTTCGGAGATTATGTTCTGTCCCGAAAATACCATATCAGTTGTGCTTTCGCCAAAGCCCGAATCGCTGTAAATATATGCACAACAAAGCTTACCGCTCTGCATTTTTACAAGGTCACGGCGATACTGTGCCTTGCCTATTACATCATCCGATGTTGACGGGTTGCAGATTATAGTTGCGCCGTGTTTTGCGTGTTCAACAGACGGAGATGCGGCAACCCACAAATCCTCGCAAACTTCAACACCGAAGATGAAATCACGCATTTTGTCACAACAGAATACAAGATTATCTGAAATTATGGTTTCGACGCCTGCATATGAAATTTCATCATAGAGGTTCTTGCCGCTTGTGTAGTGACGAACCTCGTAAAATTCGCTGTAGTTAGGGATGTTGACCTTCGGAACAATGCCGAGGATATCTCCCTTATAAATTACTGCGGCACAATTATAGAGTGCCGATTCAATTGCGACGGGAACTCCTGCAATTGAGATTATGTCAAGGTCTGCTGTTTCTTTAAGAATTTTCTCAACTGATTTTTCAGCCGCATTAAGCAAAACACGCTGATAAAACAAATCGGAACAGGTGTAGCCCGTTACGCAAAGCTCGGGAAATACAACCAGTGACGCACCGTTTTTGTGTGCCTCTTTAATCTGTTCAATAATATTTATTGTGTTGGTTTTACAGTCTGCAACCCTGATTTTCGGTGTTGCGGATGCAACCTTGATGAAACCGTATTTCATAAAATTATACCTCACAAAATAATAACCGCAGAAACAAAACGCTCCTACGGTTATTATACATCAAATTTTCCGATTATACAAGCATCAGAGCATTGTTCTTGTTACCCGTCTGAGTCTTTTTCCGTGAAAAAGATACTGACTTTCAAGCGTCGGTTCAAACTTTGTGATGTAGCAACTCATATATCCCATAATCAGCCAGAACCACACCACCATAAACGATATGTCATAAAGCAATGCCTTTTCAAAGCAGGCAAAAATCAAATATGCGAAAAGAAAAGCAAACAGACAGGGATAAACATCGTCACGATATGTTTTTTTCTGCAAAAACAGGTGCTGTGCGGAGTGTTTTGCAAATCGAAAACCGAAAATTCCGAAAAGAACAAAACCGATTACACCCGTTGAAACAAGAATTGTAAGAAAACCGTTATGCAAATCACTTTTGTGATACGAATATTCCAAAGCACCGTTTGAATATTCGGCACTGTAGAGAACAATATTTCCGTTGGAAATTCCGATAATCGGCGACAGTTTAAAAAGATTGATTGATTCAAGCCAAAGCTTCTTTCTTCCGCTGTCAATGTTTTTGTTTTCGTGTGAAAAGGTGATTTTATCCTTTTCAAGCTGTTCTCTCTGTTCGGGAGTCAGTTCTTCCTGCACAAGTTCGCTTTCGGTTTTGCCTAAAAGCAAATCGACAACAGAGGTTGTCTTTGATACAACAACGGAAAAGCCTTCCTGACAAATCGTTCTGAACATCAAGGCAGAGCCTGTAAGGAAAACTCCCACAAGAAACAGCGCTGTAATTTTCAAAATAATTTTTGAAGGTGAAAGTCCCGCCTTGTCGGCAAAGAACATATAAACTATATAAACAATTGCATATCCGAGAGCAAGCACAAGTGAGGCGTTTGAATCGCACAGAATGAGCGAAAACGCATTTGTGGCAAGACAAGCTACAATCCATATCTTACTGATGCCGGGTTCAGGAATTTTTTCGGCAATTCTGCGCATAAAATGCCCTTTTGAAAGTATATGGCAACAGAAAATCGACACCACAGATATGAAGCCGAGGAGATTCGGGTTGACATAACAACCGGTGAACCTGTTTTCGTAAACGGTAAATTTAATCCAGTACCATTCAAATTTAAAGCCGAACATAAGGCAGGTTATCCCGATTATGTTCATTACCGTGGTTGCGTACATTATGAATTTTGCAATGTGATAAAGCTCTATTCTGTAATCAAATTCAGGCTCTGTGTGCATTCCGTAAAAAAGAAAAAAACACATTACAACGTGCAGAAGCATAAGAAGGCTGTAAAGAAATGTCTGTGAAAAATTGATGAGCATCGAAAATACCGTTACGGCAAGAAATGCTCCGATCCATATTCCGAAGCGCAGTTTAAAAAAAGTATTATTATGTCTTTGATTATATACCGAAAGGCATACACCCCATATAAAGAGAAAAACAAGAAGTACATACGCAGGAATCTGGAGAAACGCAATGTTTGTAAAAAACAAATCTATAATGTAGATTCTTCTGAAAAGCGATGAATCGGAAAAAAATCCTCTGAGCTTTTGTTTAAAATCGGTCATCTGAATACTCCAATCAAAACGAAATCAGCTGAAAACTTCTTTTACGGTTTTGAACATCAGCTTTATATCGGAACCAAAGCTGAAATTTTTGACATATGAAAGATTGAACTTCATTTTTTCGGGAAGAATTTTTTCAACATAAACCCTGTCAACATCTATCTCGCCTTTCAACAGCTTTTCTTCGTCCTTATACATAATTGACGCCAACGAGGTTATTCCGGCAGGCATAAGGAGTGTTGCAAGATATTCGGGTTCGTACATATCTACATAATGCTGAACCTCCGGACGGGTTCCGACTATTGACATACTGCCCGAAAGAACATTGAAAATCTGCGGCAGCTCATCAAGACGATATTTTCGCAAAATTCTTCCTGTTTTTGTAACCCGGGAGTCGCTGTCGGTTGTGACAAGTGTTCCGAGCCTGTCAGCTCCCGTTACCATTGTACGGAATTTAAGAATTCTGAACTTCTTTCCGTAGGTTGTAACCCTTTCCTGTCTGTAAAATACAGGACCTTTGGAGTCGGTTTTAACTAAAATCGCAATAATTGCAATCGGAATGATGAGAAACACAAGAAGAATGACAGAAGCAAAAATATCAAGAATTCGCTTTAAAACAAAACTTCCCTGTTTTTTGCAGAGAATGTCATAGTATTCTTTTACTTCGGCACACTGAAACTGCGGCGGAAGCTTTTGAAATGATTTCATTAAATTAAAAACTCCATTCTGTGTGTTTATTGAACATATTGTGGGGGCTGATTTATGCGATAAAAACGGGATTTTGCCGTATTTTTCCGCACTAATCCATTATCAAAAGCATTATATATCTTTTAAAATCATTTTTCAAGGCTATTTGTCTTACAAAAAGTTTACAATTTAATAAAAAGAATTTTAACACAACGTAAAAACCGACGGTATGCAGCCGTCGGTTTTTAGGTAATTTTATGGAGTAATCAAGCACATAGAAAGGAAGTTGTTAGTTAATTAATATCGATATATGATTTATCGTGTTTATACTATATCATACCTTTTAGTCATTGTCAACACTTTTTTTAAACTTTTTCTATTTTTTTAATACTTTTTAATTATTTCAACCAAAAGTGTTAAACATCTTGACTAAACGCTCAAAAAATTGTAAAATAATTACGGTGGAAAAAGCAAACCCAAATTTCTTAAAAACCGGAGGTTCTGGAATGGCTAACGAATATACACCCGACCTCATTACCCTTATCGGTGATGACGGTAAAGAAATAGAATTTGAAATTCTTGATATCATTGAAAACGATGGTAGCGCCGCAGTTTGCCATAGCGGTGGCGATAGCAAAACCGATGCCGTAAGAAGCGCCGGTAATCAGGGCGACCTTGCCGGTCAGGTCAAAGGATTTGGGTGTACAGACAGACATAAAAGTACCTCCTGTTGAATAAAAACGATTTATCTTTCCAGTCCGTAGGGAACCGGGTGCTTGCCGTAGCGGTTGGCGGGGCTGCCGGTCAGGGTCAGCGTCAGGGTGTTTTCGCCGGGGGTCAAAAGCCCCGCCAGCGGGAATTTGTGCGGCGGCCAGAAGGAGACGCCCGCCGGCTGGCCGTTGACAGTCAGCTCGGCCATCTCCTGCCCGGGCAGGGTCAGCAGCGGCGTGGCGGTCTGCAGCTCCGTTGCTGTGATCTGCAGGGTGGCGCGGTAGGTCTTGGTGAGATGGGCCGCGTCCTCGTCCGCAAGGGAAAAGGCCGGTGCGGCCAGCGACAGATAGGTAGGCGGCAGGGGAAGGGCCTCGCTTTCCCGCGCAGTGCAGGTGAACAGCAGCAGGCTGCCGCGCGCGGGCAGCTCCAGCGGCAGGCAGGCCCCCTTGGCGGTGCGCTCGGCCGGGCAGGCACAGGGCTGGCCGTTCCACAGATCGTACCGGCAAAGCGGAGCATCCACCGGCAGGGTCAGCCGGGTCTTGATGGGGGTGTTGCCCTCGTTGACCAGCAGCCAGCAGGCGCGACCTTCCTTATTAAAATAGGCACAGCGCAGCATGGGCTGCGGCGGGTCGCAGCGGCAGTCCGGCTCCAGCGCCGAAACCTCCGGGTGCGCAGCGTCCGGGAACAGCGCCTTATCCCCCAGCACGGCGGTGTATCGGTGCCCGTGTAACCAAAGCGCGCCGTCCTCGACCGTGCAGGCGGGAAAGCAGCTTTCGGGAATGTACTGAAAGCCGATCTGCCGCTCAAACAGCGGGCGCACGGTGTCAGGGCATAGGTCGCGGTTGCGGCAAAGCACGGCAGTCTCCGCATGCAGGTCGATGTCGGTCATCAGCCAGGACAGCCGCCGCCAGTAGGTGCTCCACGCCTCGTAATGCGCCCACCAGATGCTGTGGGGACCGACATCGGGCGGGCGCTCGCCCTTGCGCTTGCCGCGGATGCTGTAATAAAAGGCGTGCGGGATAAACAGGTTGACCCCTCGCACCGCCAGCCAGTCGGTGTACCATTTGATGTCCCCGCCCGAAAGCTGCCACGGGTTGTCGTCCTTGTTGCAGGCGCCAAAGCACTCGTTGGCGTTGCGGCGGCGGTGCATCAGCCGCGCGGCGTCGGCGCTGCACTTGGCCATCGTGGAGTCGATGCCCGCCAAGCCGTCCTTTTCGGGGGCGAGCCAGCGCAGCACCAGATCCTGCCCCGGCACGGCAAAGTATTTTTCTACTTCTATATCATCGCTCTGGTGTGGGTGGCCCATCAGACCGATGCCGTGCGCCTTGCACCAGCGGGAGAGCGTGCCGTAGTAGACCTCGCCCTCGCGCTGCAAAAGCAGCTTGTGATACAGCCGTGTATCGTCGTTTTCCCTGCCGTCAAACAGGGCAGTGAGGTTGGCGGCGTTGCCGCCCGCACGGCGGAAAATCTCGGCAAAGCCGTGCGTCCACGGGAACATACCGCTGACGTTGCGCCCCAGAATGCTCGGTTCATCGGTAAAAAAGCCGATGATCGCAGTTCCGAAATACGCTTTCAGTTCCCGATAGTAGGCTTCGTGGGTCAGTTCAATAAAGCGGCTGACGGCCGCAGGGTTCAGAATATCAGCGGTTTTGGGGGCTTTTTTCTCGCCGTCATCCTCGCCCCAGTGCAGCCCGCGCATCGTGCCGCCGCTTTTGCGCACGACCAGCGCGCCGTTTTCCGCCTGCGCCAGCAGCTCGTCCCCCGGCAAAACGGTTTGAGTCAGCGTGATGCCCTCGCTGGCAAGTTCAGGGTGATCCTTTACGACCAGCCCGCTCGCCGAGCCGGAGGGGTACATCCCCTCATCGTACAAAACGATTTTCATATCCAGCGCGGCGGCGGCTTCGACAGCCGTGCGGATATGGGCAAAGTAGCGTTCACCCAGATAGGTGATGTCGGGGCTAAGCCCCATGCGCGGGTGCAGGACCACGCCGTAAATGCCGTGGGCGGCAAAGTCCGCCAGCTGACGGCGCAGCTCCTCAGCGGTCAGATCGCCGTTCAAAAACCAAAACGGGATGGCGGTAAATTCTCTGGGCGGGTTTTGCAGTTGATCAAGAAATTTCATTTTGAGCTCTCCTGTGCCTCGGCGTGGGCGCAGATGTCCGCCCATGCGTGGGATTTATAGTAGAACAGCATCGCCAGCAGCCCGACAACAAAGCTGAACGAAACACCCGCCATGGCGTAGCCGCCGTAGCCCAGCCACGCCAGCAGGTAGGACGCCGGGATGCGCACACCCCACAGCAGAATGATGTTGACGATGGTAGAATAGCGGATCTCGCCCATGCCGTTGGCAAAGCTCATAATCGCGTTGAAGGCTGCATAGCACCACTGGAACGGCAGCACAACGCGGATATACCGCACAGCAAAGGTCAGTACGGCTTCATCCTGCGTAAAAAGCAGCAGCAGCGGGCGGCAGCACGCTGCCATAAGCAGCCCGCCCGCCAGCGAGAGCAGCCCCGATGCCGCCGGAATCATCCACCCGCCCTTGCGCAGGCGGCGGTAGTCCTGAGCGCCGAGATTTTGCCCCGCAAACACCGAGGTTGCCTGCGACAGCGAGGTGACCGTGATGTTGGCCAGCCCGCCGACCTTGCCCGCTACCGAGCAGCCTGCCACAAAAACCGACCCCTGCAGGTTGTACAGCGCCTGCAAAAAGACATGACCGATGGAGTAGAGCGCTGAGTTCAGCCCCAGCGGCAGACCAATGCGCACGATCTGACGCAGGGTCCCGGCATCAAAGCCGCAGGGCAAAACAGGCAGCGCAAGTTCTGTGCAGCGGCGGC
>OGHJ01002957.1_pt1 | contig 13252 bp, 18 predicted proteins | sample 1571351 | NCBI WGS metagenome assembly OGHJ01 (sample SAMEA2582037, study PRJEB24529) | metagenome | biome: Human gut stool | place: China | collected 2011 | reverse complement strand
CGAGAGCGAGAGCGAGAGCGAGAGCGAGAGCGAGAGCGAGAGCGAGAGCGAGAGCGAGAGCAAGTATCGACCCGTGGCCCAAATTTCGCTCCGCTCATTTGTTCCCCTGGTCTGCTACTTGTTGGGGAGTGCCTTCCCCAAACCCTGCTGACCGGCGCTCCGCGCCGGTGTTGTGGCGCAGCTGCGCCACAAAAATCCGTCAGCCTCGCCCCCTGCGTTCTCGCCTGACTGGGCGGAAATCGGAGGCCGTTTCCGCAATCGCCGCAGGGCGGCGCACCCGATGGAACAGTACACCCGCTTTGCGTCTGTGCTGTTCCATCGGGTCAGAAAGGGATACGACAAAAGTAGACAGGAAAACGCATTGACAATACTTTGCGTTCGCTCTATAATAATTCCAGCGATGAGCGATGCCAGAAGTGAATATCGGGAAAAATCTCTGCACCCAAGTGGTCTTGACCACCTGGGTGCATTGTGTTTTTCCAAAGCCTGATGTTCCCTTCTAGTCGCGTAACAGACCGCCCATGACAACTGAATATGGAAAACTTGAAAGGTGTATAATGGGCGAACTATACCCTAAAGGGAATTTTGAAACAGGAGGTAAAATGATTGTCCAAACGCTACAACACGCCCCACCGCACCCGCATCATCAAGACCCGTGTCACCGAGGAAGAACACGCCGACTTTATGGAGCGCCTGACCGCCTACGGCATGAGCCAGTCTGAATTTATCCGGCAGGCCATCACCGGCGCGACCGTCAAGCCCATCATCACCGTGTCCCCCGTGAATGACGAGCTGCTTGCCGCTGTCGGTAAACTGACCGGGGAGTATGGCAAAATCGGCGGCAACCTCAACCAAATTGCCCGGTATCTCAACGAGTACGGAACGCCGTACAATGCTCTCGCCGCCGAGGTTCGGGCGGAGCTGTCCGACCTCGCCGCCCTCAAGTTCCAGGTGCTTCGGGAGGTAGGTAAAGCCATTGGCAACACTGAAACATTTAAGCTCTAAAAATGCCGACTACGGCGCGGCGGAGCAGTACCTCACCTTTGAGCATGACGAGTTCACCGGCAAGCCCATCCTGGACGAGAACGGGCGGCTTGTCCCCCGCCAGGACTACCGCATTTCTTCTTTGAATTGCGGCGGGGAGGACTTCGCCGTGGCCTGTATGCGGGCCAATCTCCGCTATGGGAAGAACCAGCGGCGTGAGGACGTGAAAAGCCATCACTACATCCTATCCTTTGACCCCAGGGACGGCCCCGACCACGGCCTGACAATGGATAAGGCCCAGGAGCTGGGGGAGCGGTTCTGTGCCGAGCAGTTCCCCGGACACCAAGCCCTGGTCTGCACCCACCCGGACGGCCACAACCACAGCGGCAACATCCATGTCCACATCGTTATCAACTCCCTGCGGGTGGACGAGGTGGAGCGCAAGCCGTACATGGACAGGGCCAGCGACACCCAGGCCGGGGCCAAGCACCGCTGCACCGCCGCTGCCATGCGCCACTTCCGGGCCGAGGTCATGGAACTGTGCCAGGGGGCGGGGCTGTACCAAATTGACTTGCTGGGCGGGAGCAAGAGCCGTGTCACTGAGCGGGAGCATTGGGCGCAACGGAAAGGGCAGCTTGCTCTGGACACCGAGAACGCCGCCCAGGGTAAACCGCCCACCAAGTTTGAAACGGACAAGGAAAAGCTGCGCCGGGAGATCCGGGCCGTCCTCGCCGTGGCCGTCAGCTTCGAGGACTTTGCCCAGCGGCTGTTGCAGCAGGGCATCACCGTCAAGGAGAGCAGGGGCCGGTTGTCCTACCTCACCCCCGACCGGGCCAAACCCATCACCGCCCGCAAGCTGGGGGATGACTTTGACCGCGCCGCCGTCGGTGCTACTCTGGAACGCAATGCCGCCCGTCCCAGCCGGGGAGCCAAGCCCAGCGTCCGGGAGCAGCTTCGCCAGCCCCAAGGTGTCCAGCGCATGGTGGACATTGAGGCCAAGAAAGCCCAGGGTAAGGGCATCGGCTATGAGCGTTGGGCATCTGTGTTCAATTTGAAACAGATGGCAAATTCGTTCAACGTCTACACCGAGTATGGCTTTTCCTCGCCGGAGGAACTGGACGCCGCTGTGTCCGCCGCCTATGCCGCTGTGCATGACAGCTCCGCCAAGCTGAAACCCACCGAAGCGGCCTTGAAAGAAAAGAAAGAGCTGCGGCGGCAGATCATCATCTACCGGAACACCAAAGCCGTCCGGGAGGGCCTTGCCGCACAGAAAACGCCCAAGGCCCGCGCCGCCTACCGGCAGGAGCATGAGGCCGACCTACTCCTCTCCGAGGCCGCTGTTCGTTTCTTCAAGGCCAACAGCATCACCAAGCTGCCCTCCACCAAGGAGCTGACGGCGGAGATCGAGGCGCTGATGTCCGAGAAGAACGCCGGGTACACCGAGTACCAGGAGTACAAGCGGAAGGCGGACGAGCTGCTGACCGTCAAGCGGAACATCGACCAGGTGCTTCACGGTGCGCCCAGCCAGCGGAGGGACGAGCATGACCGATAACGCCGTCCGGCTGACCTACCAGCAATACCGAGCCGTCCGGCGGCTGGTGCATGACTGCTGCAACTACCAGGACGGCAACTGTCTCCTGCTGGACGATGGGGAGGAATGTGTCTGCCCACAGAGCATTTCCTACTCGTTGATCTGCCGCTGGTTTCGGGCGGCGGTGCTGCCCCTGGACGAAAGCCTGTGCGCCGAATTGCTCCACCGCCGGGAAAGAAAAAAGTGCGTCCTGTGCGGCGGCTGGTACATCCCAAAATCCAACCGGGCCAAATACTGCCCGGAATGCGCCAAGGAGGAAGAACGCCGCAAGACCTGTGAGCGGGTGCGCCGCCACCGGGCCGGTATGTAACGGTTTAGGCCCTTGAAAAGCCCGGTATCACGGGACTTTTGGGCCGTCCTCAACAGGGGGGCTGTATGTTACCATTCCGAGCCTCAAAAACAGCCCTCTGAATGTCCACAACAAAAATTTGAAAGGAGCCGCCTATGACCGACACCCCCAGCAAGACCAAGACCACCCGCCGCCCGGACTGCGTGACGCAGCTCCGTATGGGCAACACTGTCCTCACCGTTTCCGGCTACTTCAAGCAGGACACCACCGATACCGCCGCCGACAAAATGGCGAAAGTCCTGGAGGCCGAGAGCCGCTGCCAGACCCGCCCCGGCCCGTGACCTCCTGCCGGTAGTTCCGCGATAATCCCCAGCTTCAAACTTTTTCTTGTAAGGAAGTAAAAAGCACTATACAACCGCCCCGGCCTGTGCTATACTGTTGCCATCGGAATAGCGGGGCCGGGGCTGTCGGAACGGAGGAACGATGATTAGACAGCAAACCACGCAAGCCCCTATCACCGCCCTGTACTGCCGCCTCAGCCGCGACGATGAATTGCAGGGCGAGAGCAACTCGATTTCCAATCATGATGTAATGTATAGAGGGTGGATTACACCAAAAAACATTACATCATGACTGGCGGCTCATTTGTGGCGAATGAAAAGACAGTTATGATAAAGGAGGGATGCCCTCAAACCTACCGTAACTGTCAACCACATTCTCACGAAAGGAGCCTTGTATGGAACTGACTTACACCCAATGCGGCGACTATCTCATTCCCAACCTTGTGTTAGCAGACACCAAAGAGTACCATATCGGGAAATATGGCCGGATGCGCCGTGCCTACTTAAAAGAACATCGGCCCATTCTGTATACCGATCTCATTGTCACTGAAAAGCTGCTTCCCCACTTGGAGGAAATCGACATCGCCTGCCGGGAGCGGCTGGAAATCATTGAAAAATCCATGATGCAGCAAGAGGGCGTCACAGAAGCCCTGAAAGCTGCCGACCAGATGGCATGGGTGCGCTCCATGAACTCCATCCACAACAGAGCCGAGGAAATTGTCCTGGCTGAGCTGGTCTACTGTTGAGGGAGGGAACACCATGATTTTAGAAGCCATGTATAATGGAGAGTTTTATCCCTGTGAAACAGTCGTACCCACGTCCCCGGAATACCACAAGGCGATCCAAACCTGTGCAGCGTTGATGGAGCAGTTATCCCAGCGGCTCAGCAAAGAGGACTATGCGCTGGTGGAGGAACTCCGGGCGCAGAACGCTATCGCCCAGTGCGAGGAAAGTGAAAGCCATTTCAAGTATGGATTTTCGGCGGGGTTGATTGTCCAGCAGGAAGCCCATGAACAGCTGCAAAACAAGAAATAAGCGATGGCCCAAAAAGCCCACGCAGCCGGAAAGAGAACCGGAGGCGTGGGCTTTCTGTGTATACGGTTATTCTGTCTGATCAGCCGAAGTCTCTGCAACCAGTCGGTCAAAGTCGCTCTGATAGGTCCGATCCTGCAATACCCGGAACTTTTCAAACTCTTTCTCGGCAAAGGCTTTGGCAATGGCAGCGGTCACCTTGCCTTTATCATGCAGAATATCTTCCTCGTTGAACTGTAAAAATGCGTCAAGCCGCTTGACCCAATCGGCCATATACATGACATTTCCCCGGCGGGCCTGCCGTTCCGCATAGTCAAGGTACATGGTGACAATTTCGTTCAGGTTCCGCATTTCTGTTTCGTTCAGATAGTTTTTGGCAACGGTGACATCGGATTTGCGGATGCGGCCTTTGGGGGCGTTTTTCCATGTGGTCAGGCCCATATTGGGCTTGGTGCTGTCGGCACGGCCATATACGATCTCGGCAGCTGTATGGTGGGTGACCGCATAGTGGAGCTTATTCTGCACCGTTGCGAAAAACTCCTTTGTGATGGGGCTTTCCACATCGTAGTCGGCGCTGCACTGGGAATAGATGTCCGTGATTTTCTGGTAAAATCTTCTCTCGCTGGCCCGGATGTCCCGGATACGCTCCAGCTGTTCCTCGAAATAATCTTTGCCGAAAAAGTTCTCCGGCTCCCGCAGCCGTGCGTCATCCATCACATAGCCCTTGATGATGAACTCTTTCAACACCCTGTTCGCCCAAATGCGGAACATGGTCGCCTTTTTGGAGTTCACACGATACCCCACAGCGATAATGGCGTCCAGATTGTAATAGTTGGTCTGATACCGTTTCCCGTCCGCCGCAGTTGTTTCCATTTTGGAAACAACTGAATCCTCGCTCAGTTCGCCGGATTCAAAAATGTTTTTCAGATGCTTGGAAATGGCCGCTTTCTGTACCTCGAACAGCTCTGCCATTTTTGCCTGTGTCAGCCAGAGATTTTCCTGAAAGAGCAGGATTTCCACCCGCACTTCTCCGTTTTCGGTCTTGTAAAAGAGGATTTCTCTGGTTTCATACGGGGTCAGTCCCTGTTCCTCGCTCATTCTTCGTCACCTCCATGGTTTGGTAAACTTTTGATTACTTCCTGTAATTCATTGATAAAACGGCAGGTATGAAATCCATCGCATACCGCATGGTGTACCTGAATAGATAACGGAATCCAATATTTTCCGTTTTCTTCATAGTATCGTCCAAACGTAAAAATGGGAAGCAGATAGCCATATCCCTTTTGTAAATTCAGATTAAATCCTTCAAAGGTCGTCCATGGAATCATGGAGACCGGGAAAGTATTCACAGGCGGATTTGGCTTTGCCATCATGCCCTTGTTTTCACCGTATTGCTGCATATCCTTTTCATACTGCTTGCAGAACTCCGTATAATCACCGATATACTTGGTCCAGATATTTGAAAACATCTCCGTGTCCTTATGGAAAATTGTATAGCACGGCATCATTTCACTAAATATCCCGATTTGCCCTTCATCGTCCACAGCCATACGGAATTCTTCGTGCCGGTTAACTACTGTTGAAACGGCATACAAAAGGGTGGGATACAATTTTGCTTTACCGGTTTTAATCGTAGTAATATCCAGCTTTACGGTCATGCTATATGTGCAAGGCACAGATTCAAAATAATGCGTAAAGTACGCTTTTCTTTTCCATCTTTTCAGATCAATCAAACGAAATTCCATAATTTTCTCCTAATCATACATATCCAAATAGCCGTTGCAGATGATTTATATGTTGTTGTTCTTTCCCCGGCTCTTGTAGACATTGTACTGGTTCTTGCACCGTGGGCTGCAAAAGGCGGCGTTGGACCGGCTGCCCAGGAACACCTTCTGGCAGTGCTTGCACAGGCGCAGGGGCTGGTCACTGTCCACCAGCATGAAGCTGAACATCATCTGGATGCCCAACAGCAGGGAGTGAAAATCCCAGTAAATGGTGGGCTTATCCAGCAGCTCAATGTGGTAGCTGGGGGCGATCCCGCCGAACGCAGCCATGGCCTTGCGGTGCAGCCCCCGTTCGTCCTCGCCCATGAAAGCATAGTCATTGTAGTAGAAAAAGGCGGTGGTCAGCGTAAAGGCCCAGTCTTTGAACTGCTGGGCAACCCAGTCGTAAGGTTCCGCATATTCCCGTTGGAAGCTCATATTTTTGGCCATCGGCTCATCCATGAAGGTCATGGTCAGAGCGATCATGGTCCGGTCTCCGGACACATTCCACGTGGATTCAATGCCTTTCTTCACCACGTCCAGCTGGTCGAAGGGGTAAAACAGGGACAGGTATTTGTCTGTCGCCATGGATTCTTCCTTGATAAAGTGGTTTTTCGGCAGGTACACCGCCTCATAATCCATAAAGGACGGCGTGGTGGGCAGGGCGGTCATCAGCCCCAGCAGGCCGTACCGGGTGATAAACTCCATTACCGCCTTTTCTACTTCTGCTTCCGGCTTGCGCCCCATCATCAGCATCCCCACATTCAGCGCATCCAGCACAATGTTGGGGACCTCTTTCAGCGGATTGTAGACATCCGGCTTTGCATTCTTGCCGGGGGTGATGTACCGTTTGCCATCTTCCGCTGCTTTCAGCTCATAGTGATCGTACCGCACCCAATGGGAACGGGACTGTTCAAATAAATTTTTCATCATACACGCCCTTTCTCCTTAATCGTCCCAATTATCAGGGGCGGTTTTCTTTTTTCTGCGCTTGGTCTTGTTTTCCCGCCGGATCACGGCGTCCTTGCCCTGTTTTCTTGCGATTTTCGAGTATTCCTCCAAAAATTGGCGTTCCCGCAAGGTCAGGCTGCCGCCATGCTCCTGCTTGCCGCACAGATGGTCATACATCCGGCGCTGCAATTTCTTGTGGATGGTCTTTCGCAGCTTGCGGATATTGCGGTCAGACTGCCCACGCACAGCGGCAAGCCGGGTGGTGCTGTACAGCCGCAAAGAGAGAAAATATAGAACTTCCTTGTGTTCCTCGCTCAGTTCCTCCACCATGCGGGAAATAAAGGGATCAGCGGTCAGGTTGTGCATCTCATAGGGGCAGTCAAACAGGATGTCCAGAAAGTTCCCGGCCATCAGCTGCCGGTATGCGGGGGTGTTCATCCAGCGGGGAATGAGCTTTGGTTCCGGCACCGCCTGATATTCCAGCGGCACATCCCCACGGAGGTTTTCGTGGTCCCGTTCCCGGCGCTCCCGGTTCCGGTCCAGCTTGTTCCATTCCTCCACCACGGCCCGGAAATCCTTCTCCGTGCGTGCTGCTTCCTCCAGCCGCCGTATGGCCTCGGCCCGCATCTCCCGTTTGAGCCGTTTATCACTGACCGGGGCAGCTTCTTCCTCCTCGTCCTCCAGCTCCGCTTCATAGTCGATGGGATGCTCGTCCTGCTCCAGCTCGCTTTCCAGCTCGGCCAGACGTTCTTCCGCAAGCGCCTGTTCCAGCGTTTCTTCCGCCCCTACGCCTGTCCCATCGTCCCATCCGGTGAAGCCACCTTCGGTATCCAGAAGCTCGTCATCAGACAGATACGCCATGACCCCACCTCTTTTCAAAAAAATATTTTATGATTTTTCAAAAATGGTTCCGTTTTGCACCCCGGATTTCTCCTATCAGTGAAAGAGTAATCTGATTACAACTTACTTAGATTACATTTGCTCATTCACACAGGAGAAAGGGGGCACATGCCATGTTCAGGCTTGACACAAAAAAGAAGTAACACAATCGCAGGTTACAAACAACGGAACTATAACAACAGTATACACCGGATGCGCCGAAAGCGCAAGAAAGAGAGGTTCTATGGCAGATAAAAACGCCGTGTTTCTGACCCGGCACATTGGCAAGACCACCTATAAAGTTCGTGTCTACCTCAGCGAAGCCGCCGAGGAAACGATGGAAGATAAAATTTTGCGGCTGATCCGCAATGACGGGCTGGCAAACCAGCCGGAATGTGGTATAATGGAACTGCCACAAATGAGCCGTCCGTCTGAAAGGAGCGCCTGATATGGCAAACAGACAGACGGAAGAAAAAATCACTGCGCTCTATGAGCGCCTGTCCCGTGACGATGACCTCACGGGTGACTCGAACTCCATTCTGAACCAGAAACGGTATCTCGAAAGTTATGCAGCACAGCGGGGCTACACCAATATCGTCCACTACACAGACGATGGGTGGTCCGGCGGCAACTTTGACCGTCCCGCATGGAAGCGCCTTGTGGCGGACATCGAGGCGGGCAAGGTGGCCCACTTGCTGTGTAAGGACCTAAGTCGGATCGGCAGAAATTACCTGCAAACCGGCTTTTACACCGAGGTAATGTTCCGGCAGAATGGGGTTCATTTTGTTGCTGTCGCCAATAACATTGACAGCGAGGAACAGGACAGCGGCGAGTTTGCGCCCTTTCTCAATATCATGAACGAATGGTATCTGCGTGACCAGTCCAAAAAGGTTTCAGCAGCATACCGTGTCAAAGGAAAGGCGGGTAAGCCCACCACCAACAACGCCATCTATGGCTACAAAAAAGACCCGGAGGACAAGGACCACTGGCTGGTGGACGAGGAAGCCGCTGCCGTGGTGCGGCGAATCTTCCGGCTTGCGGTGGAGGGGCACGGCCCCCATGAGATCGCCAAGATACTCACACAGGAAAAGGTGGAGTGCCCCGCCTATTATCTGGCTCGCAACGGCAGAGGCAGCCGGAAGAACACCGTGGACACCAGCCGCCCCTATGACTGGTACGGCTTCACGGTCAGTTCCATGCTGACCAAGCCGGAGTATATGGGGCACACCGTCAATTTCCGTTCCTCCAAAAAGTCCTACCGGGATAAGCGGGTAAAAAATGACCCGTCCGACTGGCTGATCTTTGAGAACACCCACGAGGCCATTGTTGATCCGGAAACCTGGCAGCTGGCCCAGCAGGTGAAACGGACGGTGCGCCGGACGGATACCACTGGCGTCGCCAATCCCCTGACCGGCCTTGTGTTCTGCGCCGACTGCGGAGCCAAGATGTATAACCACCGGGGCAAGCGCAAAAAGGACGGGCGGGAGTATGGAACTGACTTCTATAACTGCTCCACCTATACCCTGACTTTTGAGCGTGAAACCCAGATGTGTTTTTCTCACACCGTCAGCACCAAGGCCCTGAACGCCCTGATTCTGGAAACCATCCGCACCACTGCCAGCTATGCCATCCAGAACAAGGAGGAATTTATTCAGAAAGTTCGCAGCATATCACAGGTTCGCCAGCAGGAAGCGGCCAAGGAGCTGAAACGTAAGGTCGCCAAGGAGCGCAAACGCAGTGCCGAGCTGGATGTGCTGATTAAAAAGCTGTATGAAACCTATGCCATGGGCAAATTGGAGGAAAAACGGTTCGAGCTGCTGTGTGCCGAATATGAGAAGGAACAGGCCGAGCTGGAACAGCTGCTTGCCTCCGAGCAGGCACAGTTGGATCAGTTCCATGAGGACACGGACCGTGCCAGTCACTTTCTGGCGCTGGCACAGAAATATACGGATTTCACCGAGCTGACTGCCCCCATGCTCCATGAATTTGTGGAGAAAATTCTGGTCCATGCCCCGGACAGAAGCACCGGGGAACGGGTGCAGGAAATTGAGATTTATATGAATTTCATCGGGAAGTTTGAAGTGCCCATGCCCGAACCCACCGAGGAAGAACTGGCTGCGGAGGAAAAGCGCCGCCAGAAGCGCATCCGTGACCATGAAAAGTATCTGCGCCAGAAGGAGCGCAAACAGAAGATTGCCGAGGGGCTGATCGTTCCGGGTGAACCGTACCAGCTGGTATGCCAGTGCTGCGGAGAGCCGTTCCAGTCTGTTCGCCCCAACGCTAAATTTTGCAAACCCGCCTGCCGGGAGAAGTTCTACCGGCAGGAGAAGCGGAAAGCCAAAGAAACGGAAACATCACAAACTGCATAAAGACTGCGGCCTGCCCCAACAAACCGGGCAGGCCGCTTTTTTTATGCCCTGAAACGGAGGGATTTTCATGACACTCTTTGAACTGGTAAAACAGAATATTTGTGTGCCGGATGCGGCGGAACACTATGGGCTGCAAGTCAACCGAAATGGGATGTGCAGATGTCCGTTCCATGAGGACCGGCACCCCAGCATGAAGCTGAACGAACGGTATTTTTACTGTTTCGGCTGCGGAGCCACCGGCGATGTGATTGACTTTGTGGCAAGGCTGTTTGGCCTGAGCAGTTTCGAGGCAGTGCAGAAGCTGGCACAGGATTTTGGGATTGGCCCGGACAAGCCCCCTGCGGCAGCTGCCCTGCCCAAACCGGAGCGTCCTCTGCTGAAAGCATACCGGCAGGAGGAAGTGCGCTGTCTGCGGGTGCTGTGTGATTATCTGCATCTTCTGGAAAGCTGGAAGGTGCAGTACGCACCCAAGACGTCGGAAGATGTTCTGGATGACCGATTTGTAGAAGCCTGCCAGATGCTGGACTATGTGGAGTATCTGGCGGATTTGCTCATTGCCGCCGAACTGGAACAGCGGGTGAAAATCGTGGAAATGCTGAACAAGGATGGCCTGATTGCCGGTTTGGAGGAACGGCTGGACAGGCTGAAAAAGGAGGACGATGCCTATGAAAAACAAAACGCAGCTTGACGGGATGCCTGTCTGGTTTGATGGCAAAAGCATCAACGAAGCCCTGTTTTGTGAGGAGTTCTTGCAGACGCACAAGATCATCTTCACAAACGGGGCTTTTTTCACGCCCGAAGGTCGTGTGACCGATGAACTACCCCTGCGGGGAGAGATTTTTGAGGAACTGAAATGCTGTGCGGTCAGCAATATTCCCCGTAAAATCAGCAACATTGTGGAGCTGATGAAGCTGGCAGCACTGGTGGAGGATTTTCCCCCGGAGCCAGACCGGATTCATCTTTCCAACGGGACGCTTTTTCTGGACGGAACCTTTGCGGAGGGAAAGCCGAAAATCGTCCGCAACCGCTTCCCTGTGGCCTACAACCCCAATGCCCCGAAACCTGTTCTCTGGCTGCAATTTCTGGATGGCCTGCTCTACCCGGAGGACATCCCAACCTTGCAGGAATATATCGGCTACTGCCTGATTCCCAGCAACAAGGGACAGCGGATGATGGTCATTAAGGGCAGCGGCGGCGAGGGCAAGTCGCAGATCGGCGCTGTGCTGGGAACTTTGTTCGGTTCCAACATGAAGGATGGAAGCATCGGGAAAATATCCGAGAACCGGTTTGCCCGTGCCGATTTGGAACATATCCTCCTGTGCGTGGATGACGATATGCGGATGGAGGCCCTGCGCCAGACCAACTATGTGAAATCCATCGTCACTGCCCAGGGCAAGATGGATTTGGAGCGCAAGGGCAAGCAGAGCTATCAGGGATGGATGTGCGCCCGGCTGCTGGCTTTCTCCAACGGAGATTTGCAGGCGCTGTTTGACCGGAGCGACGGATTTTATCGCCGCCAGCTGGTGCTGACCACGAAAGAAAAACCGGCTGGTCGTGTGGATGATCCCGACCTTGCCGAGAAGATGAAAGCCGAGGTAGAGGGTATTCTGCTGTGGGCTTTTGAAGGATTGCAGCGGCTGGCCGCCAACAACTTCAAATTCACCGAAAGTGACCGCACCAGAGAAAACCGGGAGGCAGTCAAACGGGACAACAACAATGTATATGATTTTCTGGATTCTGACGGATATGTTCGCCTGAAAGCCGATCTGTCCGCCAGTTCCAAAGAGCTGTACGAGGCATACCAGATTTACTGCACCGAGAACAACCTGCCTGCCCTGAAGCCACGCAGCTTCAGCGAAGCCCTGATTGCCTGCCAGAGCCGCTACAATCTGGAATACTGCAACAATGTGACCAATGCAGCCGGGCGGCGGGTGCGTGGCTTTCTGGGGATTGAGGTATTGGTGAGAAATCATATATCAGTGTTTTCCGGTGATTCGATGCGTACGTACGTACCGGAAGATGTGCCGGAGGAATGGCGGCGCTGAACCGTGTACGTACGTACACTTTGATTGACCCTTGTTCTCCCTTTTATAGCAATTCGGCGGCTATGGCAGTCAGAATCACTGGTCAAATCCCCATGCAAAATCAAGGCAAGCGAGAATCGGAAAGTAGTTGACGATTGGCAGAAATCATTTTGCGAAATCGCGCTTTTCGCCCCGGTGAACCGGGTGCATGGAATTATGGGGAAATGCACGGTTTCAAGCCAAATCACACGAAACGGAAAAGTCAGAAAGTGCGACCTATGGACAGGACATCACACTGGCAATTCTGAACGGATTTGGTGACAAGGAGATTTTTCGCCACACAGCGAAGCGGTTATGCCAGAGGGCGTGCCAGCTTCGCTTTTTTATCAAGTAAATTTAGGAGGATTTTTGATGATGACGGTACGCAACGAAATCAAGGCACAGATCGTCCGGGCCGGATATACCATGCAGGAGGTAGTTGACCGGCTCCATGAGGAATACGGCTGGTCGGACAGTGTTTCCAACCTGTCCGCCAAGCTCCAGCGGGAATCCATCCGCTACAAGGAGGTTGTGGAGCTGGCCGATGTGCTGGGCTACGACCTGATCTGGCAGAAACGGAGGTAAATCTATGACAAGTGAAGAAAAGAAACTGTTGCAGGCAAAGCACCGCTTGGAGGAAGCCCAGGCACGGGATCGGGTGAAGGAACGAAAAGCCCGGACAAGGCGGCTCATTCAGGAGGGCGCTGTACTGGAAAAAGTGCTGCCGGAAGTACAGGCGGTAGGGCTTGATAATCTGGAAGAATACCTGCGGCGAAAGCTGGCAGCGCACGATTGAAAACGGCTGGGAGGTCTCCGGGAAACCGGGGGCCTTCCTCTTTTCTATCCCGAAGGGCGCACTTACTCACCACCTGCTAAAGCAGGCGGTGGTAGCCCTCCCGTTGGTCGGGCACGTGCGCTCTCCGAGGGGGATTGCGGCTCCTGCGGGAGCCGCTGGACAAGGCTGCATTTCTGCCAAACCGCCAGCCTTGT
>OGHJ01002950.1_pt1 | contig 13279 bp, 9 predicted proteins | sample 1571351 | NCBI WGS metagenome assembly OGHJ01 (sample SAMEA2582037, study PRJEB24529) | metagenome | biome: Human gut stool | place: China | collected 2011 | reverse complement strand
CCCAGCGAGGCCTTTACCGCCGTGCTCAAGCTGGACAGCGACGACGATTGAGCCCCCGCTTTTCCCTTATAAAATACAGCGCCCCTGTGCACGGAACCCATCCGGTGCACAGGGGCGCTTTTGTTGTTTCGTCTTTTCAGCGGCGGTTGTTCCAGCTGGACAGGGCAATGACCACCGCGCACAGCCGCGCCTTCAGCAAGGCCAGTTTGATGCGGTCGTTGCGGCTGCGGGCGTCCTGCAGGGGCATGTCCCGCACAGCGGCTCGCACCGCCGGGATGCGCAACGCCTGCCGCAGCCATGCGGTGCGCTGCCGGAAGCTCAGCGGCCCCAGGCAGACATTCTTAATGCCCAGCTGCAGGTCCAGCACCCGGCTGTGGTTTACGGCCCGGCGGCAGGCGGGGTCGTCGTTCAGGCCCCAGTCCCTTGCCACGGCTTCCACCGCGTCCGAGAGGTAAAAGTTATCCGTCAGGCGTTCCGGGTGGTAGCTCTGGGAGGCCGAGCCGTCATCCCGCAGACGATAGCGGTAGAGCCGGTCCGGGATGCCCACCACACAGCGGGGCCGCTGCCGGTAAAAGGACACGAAAAACAGCGCGTCCTCCGCGATCTTGTAATCGGTAAAGCGGCAGCTGCCCTCTTCGATGCAGCGGCGGCGGAACAGCTGCCGCGTGACCAGCGACATGGCCGACAGCTGCGGGAACAATTGCGGGCAGGGGTCGCCGCGGTACACCCCTTCCAGCACCGGTGCGACCTCCGTGCTGCTCACCCGGGTGCCATCGGGCGCATAGCGGTCATCGTAACTGCCAAACAAAATCAGGTCGGCATCCGTCTGCTTTGCCGTGCGGCACAGCACCTCCACCATCTGGGGCTCCAGTGCGTCATCACTGTCCAGAAACTGCACATAGGTGCCGCGGGCTGCAGCCAACCCGGCATTGCGGGCCGCGCCGACCCCGGCGTTCTTCTGATGGATCACCCGGAAGCGGGCATCCTGCCGGGCGGCCGCATCACACAGCGCCCCGCAGCCATCCGGGGAGCCGTCGTCCACCAGAATGGCCTCCCAGTCCGGGCAGGTCTGGGCCCGCAGAGAGTCCAGTGCCGCCGGGAGATATTGCTCTACGTTATAAACCGGAACAATCATACTGATCTCAGGCATGTGCGGCACCCCTTTTGGCGATCAGGCTGGTGTACAGCTGCTGCAGGCGCAGGGTCTCCTGCCGGATGTCGTACCCGGCAGCCCGCACCTGTGCCGCCGCCTGCGCACGGTCGGGCAGATTGCGGTCCGCATCCTTCAGCACTGCGGCCCATGCTTCGTCCGGCTGTTCCAGCGAAATGCGGCAGCTGTCCGGCCGCAGCAGGACTTCCTCGGTGACGCCGGTGGAGAACACGCAGGGCAGACCGGACGCCTGCGCTTCCATGCCCACCACGGGCAGGCCCTCAAACAGCGAGGGCATCACGAACACATCCATGGCCTGATACCAGACGGAGGTGTCGCTCTGCACGCCCAGGAACTTCACATCCTGCGCAATGCCCAGCCGGGCGGCCTTGGCTTCCAGCTCGGCCCGCAGCTCGCCCTCGCCCACCAGCAGCAGGCAGCTGTCCGGCCGCACCTTTTTCAGGGCCGCAAAGATGTCCAGCAGGCGGGTGTGGTTCTTCTGCGCCATCAGGCGGGCCACACAGCCCACCACCAGCTTATCGTTCAGGCCATATTCTGCCCGCATCTTTGCCCGCACCTCCGGCCGGTAGCCAAAGCGGTCCAGGTCGATGGCGTTGCGCAGGGTCACGCCCCGGGCATCCCACGCGCTCTGTCCAAAGTAGTAGATGCCGGCCTCCCGCCCGCAGGCCCAGTAATCGGTGGCCGCGCCGGGAATGAACTGTTTGCAGAACCATTTGATCGGCAGCTTGGCGTCCTTGGGCAGACGAGTGTTGTGGGCGTGGGCGATGCGCACCGGCAGGCCCGCCTTTTTAGCGCCTTCCAACGCAAAAAGCTGCATGGCCTCGTTGTGGGCGTGCAGCACCTTGATCTCCGGGTGCTGGGCCAGCAGCTGCTGCATAGAGCGCAGGTAGGCCGGGTAGCTCTGCGGGGCTACGCCCGGGCTCTGGAAGATGCGCCCGCCCAGTGCGCGGATCTCGTCATCAAAAAAGCCGGACTTTTTCTTGTTGACCAGAAAATCGAACTGGAACCGCGTGCGGTCCAGATGCCGGTAATAGTTCATCAGCATCGACTCAATGCCGCCCCGGTCCATGTTGCTGACCGACTGCAGGATGTGGATCATGAAGAACTTCCTTTCTCCCGGTACTGTGCCCGGATGCGCCGCTGCACCTCCTGCGCCGAGGGCGGCTGCCATGTCTGTTTTTGGGCGGCAGGGTCCTTCGTCGGCTTTGCAAAGCAGCAGACCGCCAGCGGGATCATGCGCAGACCCATGGTACACCAGAAATAAAAGGCCGTGTTGTCGGTGAGGTAGGTCATGGACAGCGGGTTGAGGATGGCAAAATACAGGATGCCGGCCTCGGGCCCGTAGCGTTTGGTCCAGTACCAGGGCAGGATCAGGTACAGGAACGCGCACCAGAAGCACAGCCCCGGAAACCCCAGCTCCACGAACACCTTGAGGATGTCGTTGTGCAGCGGGTAGGCCACATCAATGAGGCCGATCTCATAAAAGCGGGTGACCATGGCGTCCACCGCCTCGAACCCCAGCCCGATGAAGGTAGGCGAGAACCGATAATAGGGTTTGGCCAGGCTCCAGATGTAATCGCGGCCCATCATGTTGATGCCCACCGCGTTCAGGATGCGGGAGATGGCACCGGTGTGCACCAGATACAGGTACACCCAGAACAGGGTCACCCAGGCCGCGCCGGTGAGCATGATCAGCTTTTCCTTGGCATGGCTGCGGCGCAGCATCCAGATGTAAAAGGCCGAGACCACCAGTGCCGGCAGCAGGATGCGCTTCATGCCCGCCAGTACAAAAAAGAAGGAGCAGCCCGCCAGCACCCAGTTGCGGGTGCGCTGCTGCTTGGTTTCTTTTGGCGAAAAGAACAGGTAGTACAGCACAAAGATGCCCTCCAGAAAGGTCACCTCGTGGATCTCCAGCCGCTCGGCATAGCCATAGGTATTGTTGCCCAGCGACAGGATGCTAGTGAGCAGGGAGCTCACGCTCTCGCCCACACCATAGGCGGGCACCTCGCTGAACAGGATGAAGAGGTTTGCGCAGCAGATGCCGATGGTGAACAGGTCGATGCTGAACCGCCCGTACAGGTACACGCAGCAGATGGCCACCACCGTGGCGATGCTCTGATACAGGATCTTTTCCACGCCGCGGGTGATGGAGGCAAAGGCCGTGAAGTTGCGCACCCAGATGAACATGGACCAGGCGGCAAGCACCGCCAGATACAGGATGTACAGCCCGGACGGCCCGGCCAGTTTTTTCAACCGGTCAAAATCGCCCCGGATGAAAAATTCCAGCCCGGCCAGCCCCACAAAGGCCAGCGTCACCGCCTTGGGCAGACCGCCCAGCACCACATTGATGCTTTTGCCTTCGCCCAGCCCGGACACGGTGAACAGCAGCACCGCCAGCAGTTCCATCCAGCGGGGCTGGCGGAACTCCCGGCTGCGGAACGGGTCTTTTTTGCCGTAATATTTCCGGGTCAGGATCTTGGAAACATCCTGCACGCGGTCCACCTCGCTTTCCGTGCCGGTGTAAACCGGTCAGTTGATCAGCTGGAACAGTCTGCCCTGCAGCTGCCATAGCCCATAGTCCGCCTGTTCCAGCGCCCGCTGCGCCAGCCGCACGGCATAGGGCAGCGTCCGGGGGTCCGGCAGCTTCGCTGCCCACCGGCGGTACAGCAGGCAGCAGCAGGCAAAGGCCGTCTGCCGGTCCGCCTCCGGCAGACCGGCCACACACACATAGCAGTAATTGGCCAGCTGCAGGATCAGGTTGCAGGCAAACAGCGCATCCTGCGGCAGGCCCAGACGCACCGCACCATCCAGCATTTCTTCAGCCACCCAGTAGGCCTGCAATGCTTTGGCCGTATTCTGGGAGGTCGCGGTGAGCCCCATTGTATTTTTGCGCCACAAATATACCAGAGGTTTTGTCGAAGCAATGCACTTCGCCCGCGGAAAGACCCAGAAATGGATCATGGCATCCTCAAAACAGGTGTACCCGGAGGGGAACCGTACCCGTTCAAACAGGGTCCGGCGGTACAGCTTGCCCCAGGGAGTGCCGGGCAGCTCCACCACATCCAGCCGCCGGGGGCCGGTGTAGCACGCTTCTGCGTACTGCTGCACCGCACCGCGGGTGTCGGCTTCGTCGCAATACTGCCAGCCGCCCTGCACGATATCCGCCCCGGTACGCGCCTGTGCCGCCAGCAGCGTCTCCACTGCGTCCGGCAGCAGGCAGTCATCGCAATCCACAAACAGGACCCAGCGGCCCACCGCCCGGGCCAGACCGGTGTTGCGGGCGCGGGCCGCGCTGCCGCCCTGCTCCGGGTGCAGCACGGTGACCCCTCCCTGCCGGGCGTACTCGGCCAGAATGGCCCCGCTGCCGTCGGTGGAGCCGTCCTCCACCGCCAGCACCTGCAGGCGGCGAGTGGTGTTCTGGTGCAGGATGCTGTCCAGACAGGCGCGCAAAAAGCGCTCCCCGTTGTGCACCGGCACGATCACCGACACATCCACCGCATCGTCCTGCGGCGGCAGCGGGCAGGGCTCCCCGGCATCGCACACCGGCTTCGGGCAGATGCCCGGCGCGCGGGCGGCAAAGGTCTCCAGCTGCTGGTCGGAAAAGCGCTGATGCTTCACGGCTCCCAGCACCCCGGCGGCACAGCGGCCCGCCGTGCGGGCACCCCACGCCACGGCAAGTGCCAGCGGCTCACAGCCGGTTTTGGAACGGACGAGCTGGCAGACCCGTTGATTCTGCAGCATGACTGCCGCCTCCTTATCTTTTTTACACCGTCTCGTGTGCGGTCTCCGGCTGCGGCTTATTGGCATCCCGCAGCTTCTTGAATGCGCAGCGCAGCAGATCCCGGATGTTGAATTCCTTTTCGTCATCCGAGGTGGCACTGGCTGCCTTGTACTCGATGGCGTAATCCGGGTTCAGGCTGTTGTACTCCTGGATCTGCTCGTCCAGCACTTCCAGAATGGCCTCCGCCTTGACGGCGTTGCATTCCCGGAAGAAGCCCATGATCTGGCCCGCACCGTTGGAACCGATGAAACTCTCCTCGGTGCCAAGGGCCGCCACCAGCCCGGCAAAGTCCCGCAGGACATGGTTGCCCACCGAGTAACCATACTCCCGTGAGAGATGGTTCAGGCTGGTAAACTGGAAGCACATGCAGGTAAAGTGGCTGGGCAGCAGGCCCTGCTTTTCCAGCCGTGCCATCATGGCATCCACACGGTCGCGGTTGGGCAGACCGGTCTTTTTGTCCACATACATAAAGTATTCCACAAAGTCGCGGGAACGGCCCACCACAACGGCCAGTGCGCAGCCCACGAGGAAGAAGAATACAAAGCCGATGGCCAGATACAGCTTGGTGTTGATGCTGGGCCACACTCTGGTGGAGCTGGTGGTCTGCAGATAGTCCGCGCTCAGGGAGCGGTTGTGCTCCATGCTGGTCTGGCTCACGATCTGGTAGTAGTCCACCAGCGTCTGCTCGTACTTGTTGATTTCCGACTCGATCGCGGCATGGGAGGCCTCATCGCCGCCCACCCCGCCGGCTGCCTGGAAGGTGTCCAGCAGCTGCTGGGTGTAGGCCCGGCGGATGGCGCTGCTGCGCAGGGTCTTGTCGATCTCCACATACTCCAAAATCAGCGAATCGTAGGTGATCTGCTTGCTCTGGTTGTCATCGTAGGCCTCTACGTTCTTCAGGATGTAGTCGGTGCCGCTGTCGTTGGCGTCGTTGTGGTAATGGTAGTTGATCAGGTCGCGGTTCTTCTCCGAGTAGTTCTGGATCAGGCCGCTGAGGTAGGCTTCCCGCTCCTGATACACCTGCTCGTTCTGCACGCTGCTCTCGATGCTCTGGGTCAGGTTGCGGCACAGCTTGTCGGCGTTGCGCACCTGCGGCCCGGTCATCACATTCGCGTACAGCGACGGGATCTCGTAGTCGTACAGCATCTTATAGATGTCGTACAGGTCCTCGTAGGAATAACCCGTGACCGAAGAGCGGAAGTTGGGATAGTTTGTCTTTTTATCCTCCAGATAGTTCAGCACTTCGGTGGTGTCGGACGACAGCACGTCCACGCACTCGTAATAGTCGTAGCCGCTGTTCAGCAGGCCGCTGGAGGGGTTCATGGTCAGGGGCAGCTCCACATATTCCTCCGTGTAGATGGTGGAATAGCTGCTGACGATGGCATCCAGCACCCGGCGGGCGTAGCTCGCTCCCAGGCTGCCGTCCACCACCAGCGTCACCTTGTATTCGTCCGGGAAGTAGGTAGACTCTTCCCCCTTGTCGATGAGAGCTTCCTGCAGGGCCTTCTGGTCGTCCGGGATCAGCTCTTCCACCGTGCAGTGGGAGCGCACAAGGTTGATGCCGCTTTGCAGCCCAAGGCTCTCCATGGCCTGCGAGATGACCTTGGAAGAATAGATCTCGTCCACGTTCATGGCGGTGCCGTCCGGGGCAAAGCCGTCCTTGATGCCGTCGTGCAGGTACTTGATGTTCACACTGGCGGTGTAGGTCTGGTTGTTCTTGCAGTACCAGTACACCACCACTGTGCCCGCCATGGTCACGGCCAGCACCAGTGCAAAGAACCGCCGGAGGTAGCGCAGGATATCAAACTTTTTCAACGCTGTTCCTCCTTCCGGATCTGCCGGGCGGTGCGCACCATGCACAGGCCGAAGCACAGCACCACAAAGACTGCCATTTCCACGATCACCCGCTTGAGGCCGATCTGCTGCACAAAGGAGCCGGCCGCATCGTTGAACACCAGGTAGTTCTGGGTCTTATAGATGATATAGGAGGCATCCGTCACCCGCAGTGCCTGCTGGATCTGATCCATGGTGGTTTCCAGTTCCTGCAGCATGGCGTTCACCGTGGTCAGGCCCGCCGGGTCGCTCATGGTCTGCATTTGCTGCACCACATACTGGGTGGTGGTGATCACATCCTGATGGGAGGTCGCCTCCGCCAGGGCACCGTCGGCGTCGCTGGCCATGGTGTCCAGCGCCGTTTTGGTGCGGGACATATAGAACTCGCGGTTCTCGTCCAGCGTGGGGATCATGACGATGGCGCTCATGCTCTCATCGTACAGGCCAATGCCCAGATTGTCGGAGTTGTAGTAGGCCATCTGCTGCTGATAGTCCAGCTGCTCGATCTGCAGCTTGTATTGCAGCATGGCCGTCAGGGAAGAAACGTCCGCCGACAGGCCGCCCCGCAGGATATAGGCCTGGATGCGCGGGATCTCGTAGTGGATCACGTTCTGGATCTGCTTGGACAAGCTCAGGAAGGTGTTGCCGGTGGTGGCGTCCTGATAGCTCTTGTTCTCGCTGACACGGGCCGTGAGGTAGCGGTCCAGCTGGTCGGCCCGCAGCGTCAGGCTCTTGAGGCGCAGATACGGCTCGGTGTCAAAGTAATCCGGCATGGTGCAGGAGAACACGCTCTGGTTCTCGCCGTAGTGCTCCATGAAATAATCCTTGTAGCTGCCGCAGAAGATCCGGAGCAGCGTGGCTGCGGTCAGGTGCTGGCAGGGTTCTTCCAGCTGCAGGCTGATGCTGCAGCTGGTGGTGATGTAGTTTTCCGAGCTGCTCACGTTGGTCACATCGGTGGGTTCCACCGTAATGGCCTTGCGCAGCTGTTCCACCGTCATCTGACCTTCCAGTCCGGCGTTGTACAGGGTGCTCTGCAGCACCTCGTCGGAGGTTAGGTCGGTAGTCGTAAACCGGGTGCGGTTGGGGTTGAGCCCATGCGATGCCTCGGAGTAGTTCAGGGTCATCTGGGCCGAGGCCACCCGGCTGCTGTCCTGATATTGTGCGGTGCACAGCAGTGCCGCGAGCAGGATGCACACCACGATCAACGGCACCCGCAGGCTCCAGAAGCGCAGCACAGCCTGTTTGAAGATCTGCTTGATCTTTGTCACCACGTCTCCGGGCCTCCTTTCAAGTTCGTTCATCTCAGTACCAGTTCACATCCACCAGAACCAGCTCCGGCGGATTGTATACGCGGGGGATCTGGTTGGAGTCGCCCAGGCCGCAGCCCACGATGAGGGGTGCCCCGCTGTCCAGCTGGTACATGCCGCCCGCATACTCCGGGAACAGCCCCTCCTCTGCGGTGTACAGCCGCCCCAGCACCGGCAGGCGGATCAGACCGCCGTGGGTGTGCCCGGCCAGCGCCAGGTCAAAGGGCGCATCCTGCATGTAGTCCACAAAGGCCATGGGCACATGGTTGATGCAGATGCGGAAGGTGTCGTACTGGCGGCTCAGGCTCTCCACACAGTCGCTGGCACCGTATTTGTAAAAGTCCTTCAGGGCACCTTCCAGCCCGATGAGCTCCACGTTGTTTTCCCCGATCTGGATGGTGCGGGTCTCATTGCGCAGCAGCTGCACCCCGGCCTCCGAAAATTTTTCGGCCAGCTGGTCATCCACCCCGCCGTAGATCATCTCGCTTTCGTGGTTGCCCAGCACCCCGTACAGCGGGGCCACATCGGCAAGGCTGCGGCACAGCGAAAGCATATTCTCATACTCCGGGTTCGGGAAGGTGACAAGGTCACCGCCCAGCAGGATCAGGTCCGGGGCCAGCTCCTGCACGGTCTGGATCAGCTCCTCGTTGTTCTCGCCGTATTCCCGCAGGTGCAGGTCCGACAAAAACAGGACCCGCAGCTTTTCCGACACATGGCTGGAGGTCACCCGGTAAAAGGTCACCTGAAAATGACTATTCGTATAATCCGTGTACAGTTTCAGTCCGGCAGCTGCCACGCCGCACAGCAGCACAAAAGCCGCCAGCAGCTGCAGCAGCCGGTTCTGCCACCATCGGCGGCGTGCGCCGTTCGGCGGGGGCGTTCGTTTTATTCTTGCATGTTGCGCCATGCTCTTCTGCCTTTCCTTGTCAATGGGTCAATGATTCATCACCCGCCGGAACAGCTCCGGCGAGAGGGCAAACAGCGCTGCCTTGGCCCGGCGGCGGGGCGTGCAGGCAAACTGCAGCATCCGCAGCCGCTGCGGGCGGTAGCCCGGCAGGGTCCTGCAATCGAACCGCGCCGCGCAGTCCAGATACTTCCAGCACAGGTCATCCTGCAGGCGGCGGCGCAGCGCCCGCGGGGTCACCGTACGGTAGATCTCCGCCAGACTGTCGTAGATGCGCAGCCGGTCCTGAACACGGCGGGTGCTCAACCCTTCCGCGTGCGTGATGGAACCGGCGCGGCAGTTATCGTAATCGTAGATCTCCTGCCCGGTCAGCACCACCCGCTGCGCCTGCAGCAGCACCCGTGGCGTGAACTCTTCGTCCTCGTGCAGGATGCCCTTGCGGAACTGCAGGCCGTTCGCCCGCAAAAAGCCGGTGCGGTACAGGTGCCGCCCCACTTCCACCCGCAGGCCGCCGGTCTGCAGGCATTTCAAAAGATACTCCTTACCGGTGTAAACTGTGTGAAAGGTGAAGTTTTTTTCCACCGCTTCTTCCCAGCGGGTCATCACCGGTTCCTCGCGCAGAAAATGCACCTTGCCGATGACCACATCGGCCCGGGTCTGCAGCGCCATCTGCAGCAGGCCGGGGCAAACGTTCTCTGCCAGCCAGTCATCACCGTCCATGAACAGGATATACTCGCCCTGTGCATGGCACAGCCCGTAATTGCGGGCGTCCGATAGGCCGCCGTTGGGCTTGTGGATCACTGTGACCCGGCTGTCCTCCGCCGCCAGTGCGTCACACACCGCGCCGCTGTCATCGGTGCTGCCGTCATCCACGATGAGCACTTCCAGCGGCACATCCGGCTGCGCCAGCACCGAGCGGACACAGCGCTCCACATAGTCCCGGATGTTGTACACCGGGATCACGACCGAGAGCAGGCCCTCGCACATCGCTTCTTCATTCCGCATTGTGTTTTTCCTCCGTCGCTCCTTTTTTGATCGTAAGCGTGTGCAGCAGCCCGCGCAGGGTGTCCACATTGCGCCAGTCCAGCACCGCGTTCACCACAAGGAACAGCGGCAGCACCCACAGCCCGAACAACGCCCCCTTCAGGCACACCATCAGGTAGCCGCCGCCATAGCAGCGGTCAAATCCCAGCAGGTACAGCAGCACAAAGCAAAGCAGCCCGTTGACGCCCAGCCGCACAAAATCGCCCACCGGCGACTCTCCCAGCACTTTGGTCCGGGTAAAAAGGATCAACGCCGTATAGCGGTACAGGTGCGCCGCCAGTGTGCCGAACAGGCAGCCCGCGATGCCGAACCGCAGCACCGACATCACCGACACCAGCAGGTTGATGCCCATCTCGATCAGGGCCTGCTGCCGGGTCTCTTCAAAGCGGCCGCTGATGTTCAGCAGCATCCCCGACGGCTGCTTGGCGCTGAACAGCAGCTCCACCGCCGTGAACAGCACCAGCAGGCGGGTGTCAAGGTACTCGGCATCGGTCACACCGGACGTATACAGCGCGATGATGGGCATCAGGAACACAGCCACGGTCGTGAACAGTGCAAAGGCCGCGGAAAGGTAAAGGGCATCGTACAGCCGGTACAGCCGCTTGAACTTTTCCGGCTCCACATAGAACAGCTGCCCCAGCCGAAAACTGATGCTGTTGACGATCGAGTAGAACAGCTTTTCGATGTTGGAGAAAAACAGCATATAAATGGTGTACACACTGGCCGACGCCAGACCGCACAGGCTGGAGATCAGGATCGTGTCGGTGTTGTTGAACACGATGCCCGTGAGCTGATGCACCAGCACCGAGCCGCGCTGGGCCAGCGCCTCCAGATTGGGGGTGTCGTGCGCGTTGAGCCACGGATAGTTTTTGCGCATATAGGCCGTAAGCACCAGCACCTGAAACACCGAAGGCACGCAGTAGGTCATCTGCACCAACAGGATGCTGCGGGTAAACAGCAGCGCCAGCATGCGCAGCAGGTTGCCCGCCGCCATGGTGGCCGTGGTGATGTAGGTGATCACATAGTTTTTGCCTTCCACTTCCATAAAGGAGCGGTATTTGCCCTGCACCAGATAGCTCACGATGCCCGGGATGCCGTAGAACACCACGATCAGGCTCACGGTGCCGTAGGACAGCACTGTGTTGATGCACAGGGGGTACAGCAGCGCAAACACCACCGTGACCAGCAGATACACGATACCGGTGCGGCGGTAATAGTGATGCGTGGCCGAAAAAATGCCGTTGATGGCTTTCCGGTCGCCCACGGCCACCGGAAGGTAATAGGCCTGCTGCGAGGCCAGGCCCACGCCCGCTTCCAGCAGAGTCAGACAGGAAAAAATCTGCTTGATGGTGCTGTCCAGACCGTTGAGCTCCGAACCGAAGCTGGTGAGGTACAGCCGCGGCAGCAGCAGGCCGAACAGGATCACAGACAGGTTGTACAACAGCGACGAGCACATGTTGTGCAGCACCCGGCGGCGGCTTTCGGCCGCGGTCAGGACCGGACCGGTCGGGTTTTGTGCGTTGTCCATCACACCGCACCTCCATGCGAAGGCATCGCCTTGAGCGGATCTCCGGTCACATGGTGATACACTTCCTCGTACCGGTCCAGCATGACATCATAATCAAAGTTGGTGCGCACATAGTCCACCTGTGCCTCGCGCTGTTCCGGCGTGAGGGGCCGGGCGGTGTCCCGCTCCAGCGCCCGGGCCAGACTGTCGGTGTCCTCGGTGCGGAACGCGGTGCCGTAGTCGGCGGTCACAGTGGTGTTCTCCGGGATGTCGCTCACGAGGCACTTCACCCCCAGCGACAGCGCCTCCAGCAGCGACAGCGAAAGGCCCTCGGTGTGGCTGGGCAGCACGAACAGGGCGCAGTTGCTGTACAGCTCCAGCAGCGCGTCGCCCACCACATAGCCCGTCGTGATGATGTTGGGGTTGCCCGCGATCTTCTCCTGCACCGTGGTGCAGTACTCGGTCTCCGCAAAGGGGCCGGCCAGCACCAGTTTTTTGTCCGTGTGGGCTTTCAGATAGCCCTCCACCAGGTCCAGCGGGCCCTTTTCCGGCGAGATGCGGCCCACATACAGAATGTAGCTCCCGGCTTCCAGCCCGTATTTTTTGCGAATCAGGTTGCAGGGCAGCGGCTGGCGCATCTGCACCGCATTGGGGATGAGAATGGCGGTACGATCGTACTTCTCCTGAAAATAGTTCCACTCGCTCTCCGACAGCACTACCAGATCATCCGCATACTTTGCGGCCACCCGCTCACCCAGCTTCAGGTAGGCGCTGGCAAAGCCGCCCCACTTGTCCACCTTCCAGTTCAGCCCGTGCACGGTGCACACCGTGTGCTTGCCGAACAGCTTGGCGATCACCAGCGGCACCGATGGGCCGATGGCGTGGTAGTGGATCACATCGCAGTCCCGCGTCAGGGCGTCAAAGGTGGCTAGGAACGAATAGACCATGGCATTCAGCGACGCCTTCTGAAAGGTAAAGATGCGGCGGGCCTGCACGCCCTCGGTCGTGTAAACATTGTGCCCCTTCTGCAGGCCGCGGTTGTACACCGTGACCTCATAACCGCGCCGGACCATGCTGACTGCCAGCCCGCCGACCATGACTTCCACACCACCCGAACGGGACGGGAAGTCCTTGTGCCCGATCATTGCCACCTTCATACCAAAATCTCCCTTTCCGTGACAGCGTTTGCTGCCGTTCTGCCGGTCGTGGCTGGCCGGCTTCTGTGTGCAACTCAATTGTAACATACCCGCAACACCTGCGCAACATTTCCGTGCATTGTTTTTGGCATAAATCCCCGCAGAGCCTGCATTTTTCTCCATTGACCGGGCCGTACCTGCGCCAAATGTTTAACAAAGTTTAAGGCGTTCCGTGCCCCCAAATTGATTGACATACTTTTCACAGGTATGCTAAACTGTTTTTGTTGGTTCTGTGCAGATTTTTCCACAGAGCAGGGCCAAAAATCACGAAAAGACACAAGAAGAGAAAGAGAAGGAAACCACTATGAACAAGATCTCCCGCAAAGGCTTTCTGAAGATCGCCGCTGCCGCCGCCATGAGCGGTGTCACCGCCGGTGCTCTGGCTGCCTGCAATGCAGCCTCCGGCTCCACCTCCACCGCTGCTTCCGGCAGCGCTGCCGCTTCCGGTGCAACCGGCACCTACATCCCCGGCACCTATGAGGGCACTGCCGAGGGTATCTCCTCCACCGTCAAGGTCACCATGACCTTCTCCGACA
>OGHJ01002946.1_pt1 | contig 13285 bp, 9 predicted proteins | sample 1571351 | NCBI WGS metagenome assembly OGHJ01 (sample SAMEA2582037, study PRJEB24529) | metagenome | biome: Human gut stool | place: China | collected 2011 | reverse complement strand
CCTGCTCTGCCAGCTGGGAGGTCAGGTTGGACAGCATACCGCCCGGCACCTGATACAGCAGCGTATTGGCGTCCACGCCCAGCATTTTCGGGCTGAGCTGGCCGCTGGCCAGATATTTCTCACGCAGCTTGGCGAAGTGCTCGCGCACCACGTTCAGCTTTTTCAGGTCAAGGCCCGTGTCGTAATCGGTACCCTGAAGCGCAGCCACAAGGCTCTCGGTGGGCATATGGCTGGTGCCCAGCGACAGCGGGCTGATGGCCGTATCTATAATATCCGCGCCCGCCTCAATGCCCTTCAGGATGGACATGGAAGCAAGGCCGGAGGTGTAGTGGCTGTGGATGTCCACGGGGATGGAAACAGTCTCTTTCAAGGACTTCACCAGTTCATAGGTGGAGTACGGCGTCAGCAGGCCGGCCATATCCTTGATGCAGATGCTGTGCGCGCCCATCTCCTCCAGGGTCTTGGCGTACTTGGCGAAATACTCGTTGTTGTGCACGGGGCTCAGGGTATAGCTGATGCAGCCCTGAACATGTGCGCCTTCCTTGTTGGCAGACTTGATGGCGGTCTGCAGGTTGCGGGGGTCGTTCAGTGCGTCGAAGATGCGGATGACGTCGATGCCGTTTGCAACGGACTTCTTCACGAAGTACTCGACGGCGTCGTCAGCGTAGGGGCGGTAGCCCAGCATGTTCTGGCCGCGGAACAGCATCTGCAGCTTCTGGTGGGGCAGCTCCTTGCGCAGGATGCGCAGACGATCCCAGGGGTCTTCGTCGAGGAAGCGGATGCAGCTATCGAAGGTAGCGCCGCCCCAGCACTCGACAGAGAAATACGGGATCTTATCCATTTCGGGCAGGATGGGACGCATGTCGTCCATCGTCATACGGGTGGCCAGCAGGGACTGGTGGGCATCGCGCAGGACGACTTCCGTGATCTTGATGGGCTTTTTAGCCATTGTTGTCACCTCTCTCTTAGTTCATGGAAACCAGAGTGTCACCGGAGTTGACGGTGTCGCCCTTGTTGACGTTGACGGAAGCAACCGTGCCGTCCTGAGGAGCAACGATCTCGTTCTCCATCTTCATAGCCTCAAGGATGGCCAGCACGTCGCCAGCCTTGACGGAATCGCCAGCCTTGACCTTGACGTCCAGAATGTTGCCGGGCATGGGAGCCTTAACAGCAACAGCACCGGCAGCACCAGCGGGAGCGGCAGGAGCAGCAGCCGGAGCCTTGGGGGCAGCGGGAGCGGCAGGAGCAGCCACAGGAGCGGCAACCACGGGGGCGGCGGGGCCGTCCGCCTTGGCCACGGAGACCTGGAAGGGCTTACCGTCAATGGTCACGGTAAAGGAGCCGGTCAGGTCCTCACGCTTGCCCATCTTCAGGTAGGCAGGCTGATAAGAGGCGGCGAACTGAGGAATGGGACGGCTGGTGTAGCCGGGCACCGCGGGGGCGGGCACCTCGGTGTAGTACACGTGGCCCTGCCAGGCGGGGATGGGAGCCATATCCTCCAGCTTGGGGGCGGGAGCAGCCTCCTTCTTGGGCTCCGCCTTCTTGGCCTCCTCCTTGGGCGGGAAGCCGGCCTCGCGGTCCTTGAAGAAGGCCATGGCCACCTGGGGGAAGGCGATGTAGCTCAGGACGTCCTCGTCGCTCTTGGCGGTGGCGCCCAGCTCCTTCTTGGTCTTCTCAAACTCGGGCTCCAGGGAGTCGGCATAGCGGCCCTTCACCACAGGGGTGTCGCCCAGGATCTTCTTCTGAATATCGGGGTCGATGGGGGCGGGAGTACGGCCGTACTCGCCGCGGCAGTAGGCCTTGATCTCCTTGCCCACCACCTTGTAGCGCTCGCCGGCCAGCACGTTCTGCACGGCCTGAGAGCCCACCATCTGGCTGGTGGGGGTGACCAGGGGAGGATAGCCCAGGTCGGCGCGGACCTTGGGGGTCTCGGCCAGGGCCTCGTCCAGCTTGTCCATGGCGTTCATCATCTTCAGCTGGGAGATCAGGTTGGACAGCATGCCGCCGGGGATCTGATAGTTCAGGCACTGGGTGTCGGTGGACATGGAGATGGGGTCCAGAGTGCCGTCCTTCAGGAAGTCGGCGCGGACGCCCTTGAAGAAGTCGGCCATCTCCACCAGAACCTTGTCGTCCAGATCCACCTGGTAGCCCAGCTGACGCAGGGCGTAGGCCAGAGTCTCGGTGGCGGGCTGGGAGGTGCCGCCGGAGAAGGGGGAGATAGCGGTGTCGATCACATCGGCGCCGGCCTCCACCGCCTTCAGGTCGGTCATGAAGGCCAGACCGGTGGTGCAGTGGGTGTGGATGACCAGAGGCAGCTCGGGCACCGCATCCTTGATGGCGGAGACCAGATCATAGGCGTCCTTGGGGCCCATGATACCGGCCATATCCTTGATGCAGATGGACTGCACACCCATGCTCTTCAGGTCCTTGACCATCTGGACGTTCTTTTCCAGGGTGTGGACCGGGCTGGTGGTGAAGCAGATGGTGCCGGAGGCGTGGGCGCCCTGCTTGTTGGTCTCGTCAATGGCCACCTCCAGATTGCGCACATCGTTCAGGGCGTCAAAAATCCGGATGATGTCGATGCCGTTCTTCACGGAGTACTCCACAAACTTGCGCACCACGTCGTCGGGGTAGTGCTTATAGCCCAGGATGTTCTGGCCGCGGAGCAGCATCTGCAGCTTGGTGTTGGGCATCTTGGCGCGGATCTTGCGCAGCCGCTCCCAGGGGTCCTCCCGCAGATAGCGCAGGCATACGTCAAAGGTGGCGCCGCCCCACACCTCGGCGGAGTAATAGCCGGCCTTGTCCATGGTCTCCAGGATGGGCTCAAACTTGTCGTAGGGGAGGCGGGTTGCGATCAGCGACTGGTTCGCGTCCCGCAGCACCGTCTCCGTAAACTGTACCTTTCTCATGTTGAATCGACCTCCAAATACTCTTTGGTATTCTCAATTCGGATCTGCCTTCTCACTCAGCATTCCGGTCTGTGGCGCCGGCCCCAAGCTCGCCGGAAAACTCACTGGTATCTATTTTAGTATATCTTCCGCCGCAACGCAACCCCTTAAGTGGAAAACCTTACAATTTTCCCGGGGCAAAAAAAGAAAAACACCGCGGTCAGCCGGGAAGAAAGCTGCCGCGGTGTCTATATGTCCAGAACTGCAGTGCCGGGACTGTTCGTCACCGCTCGCTGCATGTATGGTCCTCCTTGTAGCCGTAGTAGGACTCCTCGCCGAAGATCAGATCGTCGATGTCCCGGTCCTCCCGAACACGGCTCCAGATATTGTTGGGCTCACGCTTCACCATTGTCATGCTTCTCACCTCCTCCTTTCTGTATTTTGGGTATAAAAATACCACCGCCGCCTACCGCAAACGATGGAACAAAGTTTTGAGTTCGTATGAGCCTGTGGGAATTCACTCTTACGCACACACCAATGCTCCAGCACGTCCGCTCTGGTCCTTCCGGGTCCCCTGCTTCTCCATCTGCTGAGCCATTGGTCTTCACTCCATTCTCTCGTGGTAGCGTTCTTCGCCCGCACGCCGGGGCGCGTCCATTTCCTGTTTGGACATTCATTATTGTAAACCCAAACCTGTCATTTTGTCAAGTGCTTTTTTCAAATTTTGCAAAACATTTTTCTTGTTCCTGCAAAACGCCCCATCTTCTGCCGAAAAAGGCGGGGCCCAGGCGTGTGAAAATACGCCTGGGCCTCTCGCATCCGTCATCAGGATTTTTTTGCGGCTGAATCCTCCAGCAGCTGGAGCAGCAGTTCCTCGTTTCTCAGTGCAGCCTGGGCCAGGGCCTGGGACTTGTCCAGGAGGCGGGAGAGAACTTGGTTGTAGTCCGCCATCAGGCGGTCTGCGCAGGCAATGGCCTCCTCAGCGTCGAAGCGCTCCACATGGCCGGCGGAGGGCAGCTCCAGCTCCTGGAGGTAACTCTCCACCTTGGGGTCGTACACCAATCCCAAGCAGGGCACCGCCATCCGGGCGGCGAAAATCAGGGTGTGCAGGCGCATCGCTACGCACAGCCGGGCCTGTCCCAGCACCGCCATCAGCTCCTGCGGGGTGCAGGAGGCCTCCAGCAGATAGGAGGGCTCCTCCATAGCCTGGCGCACCTGCTGGGTGGCGGCCTGGTCGTGGCCGGGCTGCATCATCAGAAACAGAATCTCCATGCCGTAGGCCCGGCGCAGGTGGTCGCACAGGGCGGCCAGCTGACGGGGAAACTCCCCAGTCCCCGGCCAGTCCCGCACGGAAACCGCCGCGAAGGGAACCCCCTGGGGTAGCCGGGCTGTTTCCAGCAGCTCCTGTCCCCGCGCCTCCGGGGCGGGGGGCAGATTGAACACCGGGTCCGCCGTCACATACAGGTCGGAGCGGCTCACTCCCATATCCTGGAGTTCCTTGGCGGAGCTGCGGTCCCGGAGCGTGACCAAAGCCGCCCGCTCCACCGCCTTTTTGACCCGCCGGCGGTTGGCCGGCTTGCTCACAGGGCCAATGCCGTTGGCATAGAGCATCACTGGCTTATGGAACCGCTCCGCCAGCCGGATGATGGACAGATAGTAGAGAAGGGACCGGGTGGAGGTCCGGTCCTGCAGGAGGCTCCCCCCTCCCGACAGAAGCGCGTCACACCGGCGCAGGGCCTGAAGGACTTTCCATACCTGGAACCGGGGTACCGCATCCAGGCCGTACAGCCGCTCGGTCAACGCTGGGTCATTGGACAAAACGGTGATGGAGATCTCCTCGCTGGCGGCCACAATCCCCTCTTGAATGGACTGAAGGATGGCGTCGTCTCCCGCATTGGAGAAACCGTAGTAACCGCTCATCACCACGTTATACCGGCGCCGGCGCACCTGATCGTACACCTTCAGGCAGTCTCCCGCCATCCGGCGCACAGAGTAGAAATCAAAGATCACCTGACGGCCGTAGGCCCCCAACTCCGCCTTCTTCTCCGGCGGGAGGGCCAGGGCAGCCAGCACATCCTCCCGCAGCCGCTCCGGAGTGGACATAGGCAGACCCCGGCAACAGAAGTTGCCCTCCTGGGCCTCCTCCAGCTTGTCCGGGCCAAAGAGCCCCTGATAGCCCTCGTTGCCCGCCACGATCACCGGCTTGGCGGCGGACATGGCCTCCAGAGCCGAGCGGGACACCCCCACAAACAGATCCCCCGCCGCCACGATCTCGTTGATATCGGTGCGGGGACCGGTCATCACTACGCAGGTGCGGCCCAGATCCGCATTCACCTGGTCCGCCTGGGCTTTGATCTCGTCAAACACATTGCCCCCGCCGGTGATGATCAGTTGGATGCCCGGCACTTCCCGGTCCAGATCCCGGGCAACCTGCACCAGCTGACGGGCCACCAGAGCCCGGTCCTCGTCCATCCGGCTCACATAGGAGATCACCGGCTTTTGGGGGTCCAGCCCCAGCTCGGCCATCACCTTGTCCCGGGATACCTCCGGGGAGAACTTGTTGGTGTCGATACCGTTGACGGTGACAGTGATGTGCTCCTCCGGCACCCCATACTCCCGCATCAGATATGCCTTGATGTCCTCGGATACAGCCACCGTCCGCTGTCCCCAGTTGGTGAGATAGCGCAGCATCCCCCGAGTCTCAAAGACCCAGTGGGCGGTGGTGACAAAGGGGAAGTGCATAGTGGCATGAAGAGAGCCGCACAGAAAGGCGGGGATGCGGGCGTGGGCGTGGACCACATCGGGCTTCTCCTTTTGGATGATCTCCTTGAGAAGCTTCCGGGAGCGGCGCATATACCTTACGTTCCGCCGGTGCATGGGGACCGAGTAGTGGCGGATGCCCGCCGCCTTGATCTCGGGCACGTACACTCCCCCGTTGGAGGCGATGGCCACGTCATGGCCCTCCGCTTTCAGCTCCTTGGCCAGCTCCACGATGTGAGTCTCCGCTCCGCCGATATCCAGGCCCATGGTGGCCATTAAAATCTTCACGGACGCTTCCCCCTCACTGGGCCGAATCCGCTCCCTGGACCTGGATGTCCGTCACCATCCCCAGGAAGTAGGCGTACTTGGTGTTGAAGTGCCGGTGGGAGTTGACGCCCAGATCATAGATCCGGTTCAGGGCCACTGTGCCGTCCGAACCAATCAGAGCGTCTCCCTCAATGGTCAGCAGGATATCATAGTACCCCTCCGCCGGCACATAGGCCACGGTGCCGTCGTCCAGCTCCCCCTGCTCCGTACCGGGGCTGACCTCAATATCTACAATCGTTCCCAGAGAGCCGCCGGTGCTGCGCTCTTTGTCGTACATCTGGTCTCCCACCTGGATGGCGGAGAGCATATACTCCGGCTGGTTGTTCAGCTTCATCTGATAGACCACCTTGGTGGTGGTCACGCTGGTGCCCGTCTGGGGCATCTGAGTCTTTACATAGATGGCCAGCGCCAATACGGCCACCACCAGAATTACGATCACATCAATAATGCTGATCTTGCCGAACAGGCGGCCGTCCCGATCCAGTATTTTCATCCTTCCGCCTCCCTCACGATCTCCGTCACCGGGCCGCTGCCCATGTAGCCGGGCCCGCGGACATAGGTGGTCTGTCCCACCCGGAAGTCATAGCCCCCGTCCAGCAGGAGGGCCTCTCCGCTGTCGGTGCAGGTGCTCTCCACGGTGACATACACATCCTCAAAGCCCTCCAGCACCGCGTCCACATAGGTCTGGGTCTCCTGGTTGAGCACCTGAACCACGGCGGGCTCCGCCCGCACGGACACCACGCTGCCCATCTGATAGTTTTTCACCGTGTCCACCAGGGGGTCGCCGGGCTGGATCAGCTCGCTGCTCCCCTCAGTCATGCTTTGAAACATTATGGTGTACTGCACCGTCTGGGAGGCGGAGGACGTCTCCCCTCCCCCGGACCGAAGGCCAAACCAGGCCACCGCCGCGCCCGCCGCCAGAACCACCACCAGTACGATGGCGTCGAACAGGTTCAGGCGCAGGCGGAATTTATGGTTATTTTGTTCCATGGGGCACTCCTTTCAGAACGTCAAGATACACTTGCTCCACATTCTTGGCAAAAATTTCTCCGGTAAACCGGCTCTGGAAAATCTCCACCGCCCTCCGGCTCATCCGCGCCAGGGTCTCCGGCTCGTCCATGAGCCGGGCGATGCAGCGGGCCAGGGCGGCGCTGTCCCGGTTGGGGAAGATCAGTCCGTCCTCCCCGTCGTCAATAAGCCAGGGATTGCCCCCGTAACTGCTGACGACGGCGGGCAGGCCCATGCTCATCCCCTCCAGAATGGACAGGCTGGAGGTCTCGGTACCATAGGATGCGTTGAGCTGCACATCCAGCACGGAGAGCACCGGAGCCACGTCGGTCTGGAATCCCAGGAAAAACACTGTGTCCTCCAGCCCCCGGTGGGAGACTTCCCCGCGCAGCTCTTCCTCGTACCCGCCCACGCCAGCAATGAGGATCTGGAGTTTCCGCCCCTCCTCCTTCAGCTGCTGGGCCGCCTCCACAATGTGCAGGTGGCCCTTGTAAGGCTCAATGCGGGCCAGGATACCGGCAGTAAATACGTCCGGACTGAGGCCGTACCGTTCCCGAAAGTCCCGACACGTCTCAGGCGCGCTGCGCGCTACCGGAGCGACTCCGTTCATCATCACTGTGATGCGCTTGGACGAAATGCCGGCGTCGGTAAGATTGGCCGCCGCCGCCGGGCTCACGGCGATGATCCGGTCGGCGTAGTGCTCATTCACCCACTTATTCACCCACCGCCCGGGGGGATACCGCAGCTTGGCAGGCACCGGGAAGGCGGAGTGGCGGGTGTACACCACCTTTTTCCCGCACCGCCGGGCGGCGATGCGGCCGGACAGGGCCCCGTGGGTGTGGACGATGTCCGGGTCCACCCGGCCAATAAGCTCCCGGAGCAGCTTCACATCCTCTTTATCATAGGAGCGGTCGGCGATACCGTCCACCTCATAGACCGTGGTGTTCAGCTCCTCCAGAGGGGCCTTCAGCAGACTCCCCCGGGGGAGGGCCACCGCCGTGTCAAACTGCGCCCGGTCGGCATACTGCAGGTAGTTGATCAGCACCCGTCCGGCGCCCCCAATATTGGTATCGCTGATGATGTTCAGCACGCGGATCACTGGATTCTCCTCCCTTCCTCCGGAAGTTGTCCGCGCCGGGCCAGCAGGCCGCCCAGGGCGATGAACACCCAGAACAGGAACATGACCCGGTAATTATAAAAAGAGTAGTCTGTCATGGCCTGGACCATAAAGCCGGCCATGCCTGCCACCACCGCTGCCTGGTGCAGACGGCTGTAAGAGTCCTTCTCCCGGCAGAAAGCGGCGCACAAATCCCGGAAAAAGTGGAACAGGAGCAGCACAAAGATCACCAGAGCGATGACCCCCGCGTCACACATGATCTGCAAAAACAGATTGTGGGAGTGGGGGGCGGTAACGCCGCTGTAACTGTACCGGGGATAGACCAGGTTGAAGGCCGCATCTCCGGGGCCGATACCGCACAGCCAATAGTCCTTCAGCATGGCCAGGGTCCCCATCCAGATATATACCCGGTAGGAGGTGGACTGATCTCCCAGGTTTCCGATGCTGGTAAAGCGCTGAATCACTGTCTCGGGAAGGACAAAATACATGGCCACCAGCAGCAGCGGGGAGAGCAGCAGCAGCCGGGGCTGGAGGAACATCAAAAAGACCAGCCCGGCAAACAGCAATCCCAGCCAGGCCCCCCGGGCAAAGGTGAGCAGCATACATACACACATGAGCCCGCAGCAGCAGAAGTAGACCACTCGCATTCCCCACCCCTTGGCAGAGAGCAGTCCTGCTCCGCCCAGAGCGATGACCAGGATCAGATATTGCCCCAGCATGTTGGGATTCTCCAGGGTGGATGTCGCCCGGAAGGTGATGCTGCTGAACATGTCGCTGTCCACCCAGGCGTCCGACTGGTAGCCCCAGCCGAAGATATACTGACAGATGCCGTACAGGGCCACCGCTGTTCCCGCCAGCACCAGCAGGAGGACCAGGGTGTCCAGCTGCCGGCGGGTGGTGATGGAGTTCTCCAGCACCAGAGCAAAAAGGGTGAAAGCCACCGTCAGGCATCCGCCCAGCAGACTGCCCGACCGGGTGACTGAGAACCAGGTCCCCACCAGATAGATGGCCGCGTACATCCAGATATAGCGGTTATAGGGGGCGTAGAACAGTTCCAGTTCCCGCCGCTCCATCACCAGAAGCAGCAGGGAGAAGCAGCTCACCAGCATCAGCCCCAGCACCGCCATAGTGGGCAGGATGGGGGCCAGCGCCGCCGCCGCCCCCGCCCAGAGCCAGCACTTTTGAAAGACGCTCCCCGCGAACAGCTTTTGCAGGTGGAGGACCTCATAGATCCGGCACAGGCCCCGGTGGACACACCGCCACAGGCGGGTAAAGACGCTGCTCTCCGACTCCGCCCGCTCCAGCCGGATGGGTGGGTGGAGGAACCACTGGATAACGCCGCTCCCCTGCCACTGCCGCCCGAACCACAGGCACAGGGCGAAAAGCGCCCGGTACAGGACGCTCGCTTTCACGATCCGCTGCATTCGTTCCATCGCTCAACCTCGTTTTCTCAGTTTGTTCCAAACGCTCCCTGCCAATTTCATTTCCTCCAGCCGCATGAGGCCGGCCAGCAGGAAGTAAACCGCCGCTCCCAAAGCGGCGCAGAGTCCCAGAAGGACTACCTCGCCCAACTTGCCCGAGGGCAGCAGCGATTCCAGCCCGGTCCGGGCCAGCGATACCACCGCAGACATGCCAACGGCAGCCAGGAGCATCTTTCCGAAATCCCCCAAAAATTCCCGGGAGAGCACCCCCTCTCCCCGCGCCTCCAGGGGAATCAGCAGAAGAACTGCGTACAACGTGGAGGATACCGTGGAGGAGATCGCCAGTCCCGCCACCCCCAGGGGCTCTGTGAGTACCATGCACAGACCCAGGTTGGCCAGAATGGAAATGGCCCCAGCCACCAGGGGGGTGCGCCCGTCCTGCCTGGCAAAGTAGGACCGGCTCAAAATATTCTGAAGGCCATAGCCCACCATCCCCAAAGAGACCCAAACCAGGGCCTGGGAGGTGATGGACACGGAAAATTCGTCAAACTCCCCGCCCCCGTACAGGAAGGACACCAGGGGCCGGGCCAGGAGCATGAGCCCCGCCGCCATGGGGAGGACAAAAAACAGGCTCCCGTGGACCGTCTGGCGCAGAGTGTCCCGGAAGGCCGCCTCCTGGTGCTGGGCCGTAAGCCGGGACAGCTTGGGGAAGATCACATTGGTGATGGATAGAATAAATACCCCGGCAATTACCAGATATAAATTGGTGGAGTACTCCATGGCGGACACCCCCGCCCCGTCGTACAGGTGGGAGCCGAACCGGGAGTTGATGGTCAGATTGATGGGCTGCACCCAGGTAGACACCATCACCGGCCCCATCAGGGCGAAGGCCCGGCGCATCCCATCGGTGCGGAAGGAGAAGTTAGGGTGGTACCGGAAGCCGATCTGTTTTAAGGAAGGCACCTGTACCAGGGCTTGGAGCAGCCAGCCCGCCAGATAGGCGGCGGCCAGGCCGTATACCCCATACTCCTCGTCCAGAAAGTAGAAATAGCCGATGATGACCAGATTGGAAACCGTGCTGATGAGGGCGGGGATATTGAACCGGTCCATAGCCTGCAAAATTCCCACAAAGGAGAAGGCTACCCCGGTAAAGAGCACCGTGGGGAACATCACCCGGGTGAGGGAGGCCGCCAGGGCGGCGGTCTGCGCGTCATAGCCGTCGGCAAACAGGGCCACCAGGGGCTCCGCAAAGAGAATGCCCAGCCCCGTCAAAAGGGCGGTAAGCAGGGTCATGACAGACAAAAAGTTGCCTCCAAACCGGAATGCCTCCTGCTTGCCCTTCTTTGTCAGATACTCGCTGAACACAGGGATGAAGCAGGCCGCAATGGCCGAGGCAAACACCACATCAAAAAAGACTCTCGGAATCCGGCTGGCCACATAAAATGCCTTGGCCTCCATCCCGGCGGTGCCGTAGTGGACCGCCATGAGATGGTCCCGATACAGTCCCAGTATCTTTCCAATCAAGGTAATGACCATCACGATACTGATGGTCCGAGTTGCATGTTCGTTTTCTCTTGCCAAACTTTTCGCTCCTCTCCTGCTCCGGTCTGGATTGAGCCGCGCTTTATTGTACACCAACCCCCTCCCTTTTTCAACCATTCTCCGCCAGATTCACGGCTTGTTCATACTTTTCCTCTTTTCTTCGGCGTACCGCAGTTTTTTCCACCGCTGCTCACATTGATTTTATGTAAATTCCCTGCTATAATGAAGGCTGTTATGTCCCGCCCTGGCGGCGCGGTCCGCTGGAGGGTACTCGAATTTTATTCTCGATTGATTAAGGAGTGTATCATGAATCGTTCTGCCATTCCGAAGCTTCCCAAGCGCGTTTTGGCTCTGGTGCTGGCGGCGGCTTTGCTGACCCCATCCGCCTTCGCCTCCGCCGGAACCGCTCAGATCAATACCGCCCAGACTCTGGCCGACGGGCTGGTCTACCGAAACACTGTCTCCAACCACTCCAGCGCCGGAAGGATGGAGAGCTTTGCCCTGGAGCTGGAGCCCGACAGCGAAATCTATCCCATTATGATTCAGGCAGCCGGTACCGTCTACGGGGCGGCTACCATCAACCGGGCCATCCGCACGGCGGAGGAACTGGGCTATACGGTGGTGGGAGGCATCAACAGTGACTTCTTCACCCTGGGAACCGGAATCCCCAACGGCATTTCCATTGAGGACGGGGTCTACAAGTCCAGTCCCGGCGGGGAACACGCCATCTCCATGGTGGACGGAGAGCTCCGCCTGTCCGCCGCCCCACAGGTGGAAATGACTGTGACCAACCAGCGCACCGGAGAGTCCGTCTCCCTGACCAACTTCAACAAGTGGCGCAGCTCCTCCGGCGGGCTCTACCTGTTCAACGAGGACTTCTCCACCGTCTCCACCCATACGGACTCCGCCGGAGGGCGGATGATCCGCATGGTGGTCTCGGAGGAGGATCAGGACACCCCCCTCACCGTCAACAGCACCCTCACTCTGGAGGTGACCGACGTCTTTGAGACCGAAGATGCCCAGCCCATCGGCGAGGACAACTACATACTTACCGCCGCCTATGAGTCCGGCTACTGGGAGCTGTTCAACAGCTATCAGGCCGGGGACGAGGTCACTCTGACCACCACCTGCTCAGACGCCAACCTGTCTGAGGCCCAGTGGGCCAGCGGCTGCGGCGATATCATTCTCTCCGACGGCTCTATCACCAACAGCGCCACCTGGAACTACGCCTCCGGCCGGGCTCCCCGCACCGCGGTGGGCGTTCAGGCCGACGGCACCATGATCTTCTACACCGCCGATGGGCGGCAGACCGGCTACTCCGGCGGCCTGACCGAGATGGACCTGGCTGAGGAGCTCCAGCGCCAGGGCTGCGTCTGGGCGGTCAACCTGGACGGAGGCGGCTCCACCACCTTCGCCCTCCGCGTCCCCGGCTCCAGCGGCCTCACTGTGATCAACTCCCCCTCGGAGGGAAGCCTGCGCTCCTGCGCCGCCTTTATTTTGTTGGTTACCGACTCGGATACCGCCGACGGCGCGGCGGAGCGTCTGGCCCTGAAGGAGGATGGGCTGGTGGTGCTGGCCGGCTCCTCCGTCACCCTGGGTGATGTGGCTGCTCTGGACGGGAGCGCCTCCACAGTCTCCAGCCGGGTGTCCGACGCGGTCTTTACCTCGGAGGACGGACTGGGCTCCTTCAACGGCGGCGTCTACACTGCGGGGACCCGGGCCGGCACGGACACCATCTCCATCGAATCCCCCTCCCTGGGCATCTCCGGCACCGCCCAGATCCACGTGGTGGACGCCCTCACATCCCTGACCATCTCCCGCCAGGACAGCTCCTCCTCCCTCACCTCCCTGCAGGCGGAGCCCGGAGAACAGATCCAGCTGGCCGTCACCGGCAGCTACTGGGGCCGTGAGGCCCTGCGGGACTGGTCCACCGTCACCTGGACCGTGGAGGGACAGGTGGGCACCGTGGATGAGAACGGCCTGCTCTTCAGCTTCCTGACGTTTTTTCTCTGCCTCAATCATAGCCAGATGCTCTGCCTGCACTTTTCCAACAATCTGCGCCGCAATCTGCCCAATGATATAAAAAAGAAGTAAAACAATAACTAACGTAATTAAACTATTTAAAACAGGCCACCTTTGTACCACACATAAAACACAACACACAAGGCCGGCAACCAACATAATAAAAGCAGGTATATAACGATTTTTCATATCCTACACCT
>OGHJ01002941.1_pt1 | contig 13302 bp, 14 predicted proteins | sample 1571351 | NCBI WGS metagenome assembly OGHJ01 (sample SAMEA2582037, study PRJEB24529) | metagenome | biome: Human gut stool | place: China | collected 2011 | reverse complement strand
ATGACGCAGGAGGCCAAGGCCCATACCTATGTGGCCGGCGCCAAACTGGACGAGACCGGCAAGCTGGTCACCTCCGGCGGCCGGGTCCTGGGCGTCCCCGCCACCGGCGCCACCCTGGACGAGGCCATCGACGCCGCCATCTCCTCTGTAACGATTCCGGGAGCGGAGACGCCGACAAATATATCAGCGCCTTTCATCGCGTCGGCAAGCGTGCCGGTGCGGTGATTTTTGTTTGTGAATGCGGCAATTTCTGCCTTTGCGGGAGTCAGATCCCCACCCTCGCAGATTATGCCCTTGCGGTCGCACATGATAACATTCTTCAATCCAAGCTCGATCAGCAGTTTGATGATCGCACTTCCGGCTGCTCCTGCACCGGACATAACTACTTTGATATCTTCGATTTTTCTTCCGGTAAACTTCAGTGCATTCAGCAGTGCTGCTGCTGTTACAACGGCCGTTCCATGCTGGTCGTCATGAAATACCGGAATGTCGCAGCGTTCTTTTAGTTTTCTTTCAATTTCAAAGCATCTCGGTGCAGAAATATCTTCCAGATTGATGCCTCCGAAACTTCCGGCAAGAAGTGCCACAGTATTGACGATCTCGTCTACATCTTTGCTGCGAATGCAAAGCGGAAAAGCATCTACATCGCCAAATTCTTTAAACAAAGCACACTTTCCTTCCATAACCGGCATACCTGCCTCCGGTCCGATATCTCCAAGTCCGAGTACTGCTGTGCCGTCCGTTACGACAGCCACCAGGTTTCCTCTTCTTGTATACTTATAAGATAAATCAACGTCTTCTGCAATTTTCAGGCAAGGTTCCGCAACTCCCGGTGTATAGGCCACTGCCAGATCTTCCGGTGTCTCAATTTTTGCTCTGCTGATCACTTCGATTTTTCCATTCCATTTTTCATGCTGATTTAAAGCAAATTCTTTTTTATCCATTTTTATTTTCCTTTCTTTTCCGGATACAATTTGCATAGTAATCCTGTACTCTTATCATTACCAGATGACTGTCTGTTTACAACCATCTTTATCAAATCTGCATGAACACCTGACGTTTTCTTTTCTCACCCGTAACTGTTCTGTATCTTTACAGCTACTTTCACCCTTTAATAACCTGTTACGCGAAATCCTTTTTCACCTGGCTGCAGCGGCATACGCCTTGCTTCTATGTCTGTGATCCGTATGGATCTGGCTTCATAGAGGCGGGCAAGGAAGCGGTCTATATCAGAATCCCGTCCCTGTACTTCCATCTCGACCCTTCCGTCACAAAGGTTGCACACCCATCCGGTCAGCCCGAGATCATCGGCGGCATATTTCGCCTGATAACGAAATCCTACCATCTGCACATCTCCGGAAAAATAAAAATGTTTTCTTACTTTATCCCTCATAGGCTTTCTCCTTTGCCTCTGCCTGATTTTTCATTCTGTATAAAACAGTTATAATTTATGCCTTAATATTTTCCAGCACTTTTACCAGATAATCCCACATACGTGCGGTAGAAGAAATGGAAAGAACTTCTTCTGTTGTATGGATATCCTTCATGGTAGGTCCAAAGGAAACTGCATCCAGACCTTCGATCTTCTCATAGAAAAGACCACATTCCAGACCTGCATGGATCGCTTTTACTTCCGGTCCGTCTCCAAACAGCTCTTTGTAAGAATCTACCATAATGTCACGCAGTTTGGATTCTTTGCGGTACTCCCATGCCGGGTAGTCGCCCTCTGTCACACAGTCTCCGCCCAGGAATTCGCTGAGGTAGCAGACCTTTGCAGTCAGTGCATCTTTTGCACTGTCAATGCTGCTTCGCACACTGCTGACAATTTTGCATTCTTCTTCGTTCAGCATCAGAATACCAGGATTGATAGATGTCTCTACCAGTCCTTCGATGGAACCGCTCATTTTCTGGATGCCATATGGCATCTGTACCAGGAAGAAAATAATCTTTTCCTGACTTACCTGCTCCAGAGCTTTTTCGGTTGTCTCACCGATTTTTTTCACAGTCACGGTAATGCCTTCATCGGTTCCGGTATATTCCGTTCTCCAGTCATTCTGAAGTTTCTCTGCTGCAGCAAAAATTGCTTCTTCTGCTTCTTTGTCTGTAATAAAAACAGCTTTTGACAGTCTCGTGATCGCATTGTCTTTTGTACCGCCTTCCAGTGCTGTCAGGCAGAACGGAATATCCTGTTCCAATGTAAACAAAGCCTGTCCGATCAGTTTGTTGGAGTTTGCTCTGTTTTTATCAATCTCTGCTCCTGAATGTCCGCCGTTCAGTCCGGAAATAACCAGCTCGTATTTCTCTCCGCTTACTTCCTGATATCTGACCGGAATCGTTGTGATCGCAGAAAGTCCGCCTGCACAGCTTACCCACAGATAGCCTTCTTCTTCGGAATCCATGTTGATCAGGTATTTACCTTTCAGCTGTGAGCAGTCCAGAGCTTTTGCTCCGAGAAGTCCTACTTCCTCATCTGTTGTGATAACCACTTCCAGTGCCGGATGTTTCAATGTATCATCATCAAGGATTGCCAGTGCATATGCAACTGCAATTCCATCGTCTCCGCCAAGTGTTGTTCCGTTCGCAGTAACATAATCGCCTTCGATCATCAGATCCAGGCCATCTTTTTCAAAGTCGTGTGTGGAATCTGCTGTTTTTTCGCAGACCATATCGCAGTGTCCCTGCAAAATAACGACTGGTGCATCTTCGTATCCTGCAGATGCTGCTTTGCGGATCACAACATTGTTGCTGTCATCCTGACTGCACTCCAGGTTACGTTCTTTTGCAAACTGTACCAGATAATCACTGATCTGTTTTGTATGATAGGAACCATGTGGAATTTTACAAAGCTCCTCAAAATAATAAAATACTTTTTCCGGTTTTAAACCACTTAAAACACCCATTTTCATTTCCTCCAGACATTTTTATTGTCGTCCGAATCCAGACAGCACTTCCATTGTATAATTAAATATTTTCTGATACGTTTCCGCATCAAAGTGTACGCCGTCCTGTGTGGAATATCCACTCTCCAGCAGATAGGAATTTGTCTCTATCCAACCAGTCTCTGACGGAAGATTATTATAAAGAATATTGTTAAAATTCGCAATATCCTCATTGGAAATATACGGATGATTTTCTACCGGATTTACCGACATATAGTAGACTTCGGCTCCTTTTTCCATCCACTGAGGAATTTTCTCTTTCAGAAGATCAATATATCCCCATGCATTTCCAAGATCGTTGACTCCCATATTGATAATGATTACAGATCCCTGCGTCACTGACTCATCAATCTCTCCAACGGCAGTATCCTGAAACCAGGATAATCCCGCTGAAACCTGACCGATCCACACGCAGCCGGAATCTCCGACTGTTTCATGCATGCCGACCGTCCTGGAATCTCCGACAAAAATATACTGCGTCACATCAAACGATGTCTCGCTGTTCTGCTCTTCTGTTTGTTGTTTTGTCTCTGCCTCCTGCGTCTGTTCTGTTTCCACTTGCTGCGTCTCTGTCTGTTCTTCTTTTTCCGACATTATTTGTGTTGCTTTGCTTACTGCAACAGCATTGGTACGGATACAGCTGAAATTGTATTCTTCCAGACAATCCCACGCCATATCCAGCAGCACTTCTCTTGTCGGTGTACCAAGCGGTGCCTTCGCCCCGGCTGTAAATGCCGGAATAAAAAGGCAGCACAGAAGCAGAATCCATCTGCTAAACTTTCTTTTCTTCATGATCACATCATTCCAGTTCAAATGCTCCTGTATAAAGCTGATAATATTTGCCTTTTTCGGCGATCAGCTTATCGTGAGATCCTCTCTCAATAATACGTCCCTGCTCCAGCACCATTATAACATCAGAATTTCGTACTGTCGACAGTCTGTGTGCAATAACAAATACGGTACGTCCTTTCATCAGAGCATCCATACCTCTCTGTACGATTGCCTCTGTTCTGGTATCAATCGAAGACGTAGCCTCATCCAGGATCATAACAGGCGGATCAGCTACCGCTGCTCTTGCGATTGCGATCAGCTGACGCTGTCCCTGTGAAAGGCTTCCGCCATTTCCTGTGATCACCGTATCGTAACCATTCGGAAGCAGTCGGATAAAATCATCCGCATTTGCAAGTTTTGCTGCTGCATAGACTTCCTCATCCGTTGCATCCAGTTTTCCATAACGGATGTTTTCCATGATCGTTCCGGTAAACAGGTTTGTTTCCTGCAGAACCACACCAAGAGAACGTCTCAGGTCTGCCTTTTTGATCTTGTTGATATTGATGTCATCGTAACGGATCTTTCCGTCAGCCAGATCATAGAAACGGTTGATCAGGTTTGTGATCGTTGTTTTTCCGGCTCCGGTAGAACCTACAAACGCCACTTTCTGTCCCGGTTCTGCATACAGACTGATATTGTGGAGCACGATCTTTTCTTCATTATAACCAAAATCCACATCATAGAACCGCACTTCGCCACGCATTTTTGTGTAAGTCAGCGTTCCATCGCCATGCGGATGTTTCCATGCCCACAGTCCGGTTCTTTCTTTTGATTCCGTCAGTTCACCGTTCTCGTCATATTTTGCATTGACCAGTGTAACGTATCCTTCGTCAACTTCCGGCTCTTCATCCATCAGTTTAAAAATACGTTCTGCTCCGGCAAGTGCCATGACAACCATATTCAGCTGATTTGAAATCTGACTGATCGGATTCATAAAGCTTCGGCTGAGCTGCAGGAAAGATGCGATCGTTCCGATCGTCATACCGCCCACGCCGCCGAGTGCCATGGTGCCGCCAATGGTTGCCAGAAGCACATACTGCAGGTTTCCGAGATTCCCCATGATCGGCATCAAGATATTGGCAAAGCTGTTGGCTGCCGATGCATCTCTGCACAGTTCTTCGTTTTTCTGATCAAATACTTCTTTTGCTTTCTCTTCGTGACAGAATACTTTGATAACTTTCTGTCCGTTGATCATCTCTTCGATATAACCATTTACATCACCAAGAGCTTTCTGCTGACGTATAAAATAATAACCACTCTTTCCGGCAACACGTCCTGTCACCTGAAGCATGATAAATACAAAGCAGAGTACAAAAATGGTAAGCTGCCAGCTTGTGAAAAGCATGGCAAAAAACACTGAAATGATCGTGATCAGAGAGGAGAACATCTGCGGAATACTCTGTGCAAGCATCTGACGCAGCGTGTCCGTATCGTTGGTATAATGGCTCATAATATCGCCATGTGTATGCGTATCAAAATAACGGATCGGCAGTGTCTGCATATGTTCGAACATCTCGTCTCGAATACGTTTTAACGTTCCCTGTGCGATACTTACCATCGTTCTGTTGTAAAACAGGCAGGCAAGGATTCCCACTGCGTAAATACATCCCATGATCAAAATGGAACGGAACAGCGGTGCAAAGTCCGGTGTGGCTGCCTGAAGCAGCGGTGTGATATAACTGTCGATCAGTGTCTGCAGATACAGTGAGCAGGACACCATGGCAAGTGCATTGACTACGATACAGATCAGGACAGCAACAAAACGCAGTTTATAATGTCCGATATAAGACATCAGTCTTTTTACAACATCTTTATTTACTTTTGCCATTCCTTCCGGTCCTTTTTTGTTATTCGGCTGTCTCATCTTCGCTTCCTCCTTTCACCTGAGAATAGTAAACCTCCTGATAGATCTCATTGGATGCCAGCAGCTCTTCATGCGTGCCAACCGCAGAAATATGGCCTTTATCCATAACAATGATCTTGTCCGCATCCTGTACCGATGAAATACGCTGTGCGATGATAAATTTCGTTGTATCCGGGATTTCCTCACGGAATGCCTTTCGGATCAACGCATCTGTTTTCGTATCTACCGCACTGGTAGAGTCATCCAGAATCAGGATTTTCGGTTTTTTCAGAAGTGCTCTTGCAATACAGATTCTCTGTTTCTGACCGCCGGATACATTGCTTCCGCCCTGCTCAATGTAAGTATCGTATTTATCCGGGAATGTCTGGATAAAATCGTCAGCCTGGGCGAGCTGACAGACATGAATCAGCTGTTCATCTGTCGCATTTTCATTTCCCCAGCGTAAGTTTTCTTTGATTGTTCCGGAGAACAGCACATTTTTCTGAAGAACCATCGCTACCTGATCACGCAGAGCTTCCAGATCATATTTTCTTGTATCCAGACCGCCTACTTTCAGGCTTCCTTCGGTGACATCATAAAGTCTCGGGATCAGCTGAACCAGCGTTGTCTTTGCAGAACCGGTTCCTCCGATGATACCAACCGTCTCACCGGATCTGATATTTAAATTAATATCAGAAAGACAGATCTTATCCTTTTTCCCCGTGTAGCTGAAGCTTACATGATCAAATACAACGGAACCGTCTTTTACTTCTGTTACCGGAGATTCTCCATTTGTAAGGTCGCTTTTCTCATCAAGAATCTCTACAATACGCTCTGCAGATGCTCTGGAAATAATGATCATAACAAATACCATCGACAGCATCATAAGACTCATCAGAATCTGCATCGCATAAGAAACAAGGCTCATCAGCTGACCGGTAGACATACCATTTACCGGATCATTTCCGGTTGTAACGATCAGTTTTGCACCAAACCAGGAAATCAGAATCATACATGCATACATGCAGAACTGCATCAGCGGCATATTGAATGCGATCAGTTTTTCTGCAAATGTAAAATCGTTATAAATCGATGTGGAAATTTTTTCAAATTTCTCAATCTCATGATCCTCACGGACATAAGATTTCACAACACGGATTCCGTGAAGATTTTCCTGCACAACATTGTTCAGTTTATCGTAAGTTTTGAAAACTTTTTCAAATACTGGATGTGCATGTGTCATGATCAAATACAGTCCGATACCAAGGATCGGAGCTGCTGCCAGGAAAATCACTGCCATCTCGGAATTTACCTGAAATGCCATAAACATAGAAAAAATCAGCATGATCGGTGCACGAACCGCCATACGAATGATCATCTGATATGCATTCTGCACGTTGGTAACGTCCGTTGTCAGACGCGTTACGATACTTGCCGTTGAAAATTTATCAATATTGGAAAAAGAAAAATTCTGTACATTGTAATACATATCCTTTCTCAGGTTCTTTGCAAATCCGGCAGATGCCCGTGCGGCAAATTTACCGGAAAGCACACCGAACATCAGTGAGATCATCGCTGTGACAGCAAGCAGAATACCCATCTTCCAGATATATCCCAGGTTCTGTGCCTGAATACCGTAGTCGATCAGTCTTGCCATCAACATCGGAATGATCACTTCCATGATTACTTCAAGCGTGACCATCGCCGGAGATAAAAGGGAATCCTTCTTGTACTCACGGATGCTCTTCATCAGTTTCTTAATCATGATTGATTAGCCTCCTTATTATCTTTTTTTGCATAACATTTGTTTTTCATCGAACATTTTAAATCTTCTGTGAGGTTCTCACGAATCTTCTTTGTCAGCTGAAACAGACAGTCAATATCGTCCGCTGTCATATCCTTTACCAGCAAACGCTCCATTCTCTGGATATGCTGTATTACAAGCTGACTGGCTTCATCGCCTTTTTCTGTCAGGACAATTTTCTTCAGTCTCGCATCCCCGGGATAAGACTGCATCTCAATATAGTCATTCTGCTCCATCTTCTGCAAAATACCGGCAACAGTAGAGCGTGTAAGGCAGAAACGCTTCACGATATCCCGCGGAAAAATGTCCTTTTGAGGATTTTCTTTAATATACTTTATAATCCCGCCCTGAACATACTGGAGATCATAAATTCCACTTTTTTTCTTATCATACTCAATTTTTCGATATAAAAGATTGGATAATGACAAGATTTCTCTGCCCACTTCACGTTTTTCTCCAAAATCCATTTTCGCTTCACCTCCCGTCCGATTGTTCGTCGTCGAACAATTATAAGGCGAATAAAATTTTTTGTCAATCATTATATCGCACCAATTTTTTCATCTGAAATCAAATATTTTGGGAAGCATACTTTACATCTTTGCCGCAAAATATTTTTGAATACCATGACAGATTGATTCTGCTGCCTTCTGCTGATAGGTATCTGTAATTAAAAGTGCTGCCTCCCTCTCATTCGACAGAAAACCACATTCCACGATCACCGCAGGAGCTTCACTCCTCTTCAATATGTAATACGTGTCATTCGCTTTAATCTCACGCGGCCTTTCGATCTGTAGCTCTTTATTCATAATATTCTGAATACATCCGGCGATCTCCTTGCCCTCTGCCGAAGTCGTATAATAAAAAACCTGAGGTCCCGATACATACTCCTCCGTATAACTGTTCTGATGAACACTGACCGCCATCGCCGGTTTTGTCTCCCTGATCTTTGCACACCGGTTTCTCATATCCGTGCTCTTTTTATTTCCCTGCTCCGGTCCCTTTACACTTTCGTCCGCCTCCCGCGTCATCACAACCTCAAATCCCGCCTTCTCCAGACAAACTTTTAGCTTCTTTGCAATCGCCAGATTGATATCCTTTTCCTTCGCCTGATTGATTCCAATCTTCCCCGGATCATCACCACCATGTGCTGGTTGTAGTTTACGCAAATTGTGATATGTATTCCCCAGTATATATGGGGAGTTAGAAATGTATTGAGATTAGATAGCTTTTTTCTCCAAGTCCTCACAGTAAACGCTTGAAAATAAATGTTCCAGTTCATTTCCGAAGTTGTATGAGATTTTAAGTTTGCGGTTTTCATAAACTGTTATCTGGTCTATCATTTCCACAATAATATCTCTGTCTAATTCTTCAATGTCTTTCAGTTCCAACAACCGCCTTAACCACGGTGTTTCAAAAACATCTTCTGTTACACTTTCCTTTTTCTTTTCTTCCAGCGTTTCAATTTGTTTGGAGTAAAGCGTTTCTTTTTGTTGATAGTCCTCTCGATAAGAAAGAAATTCTTCTTTAGAAATCAGTTCGTCTTTGTAATCTTCATAAATTGACTTTTTCAACTTCTTCACTCTTTCAAGCTCTGCTTTTAACTTTATCAGTTCTATGTCTGTTGATTTTCTGATTTTTGTTGCTGTGAAAGATTGTGATTTTACAAGTTCCTGCAAGTTCTCTACATTGCGGATAATCTGCTTTAAATCTCCCAGCACAATATCATTCAATACTTGAAACGGGAGCGTGTGCGGAGTGCAATAATCTTTTCCACTTCTTTTGTAAGTTCCACAATAGAATGAATAGGACTTACTTCCGTCAGCACGTCGCCAGAAATTTTTCATCATTGCCCGACCACAATCGCCACACTTAATAAAACCTGCAAAGATATTTTTATTTGTTTCTAAATCAATATCCCTATGCTTTTTCGTCAGCAGTTTTTGTACCTTATCCCACAGTTGACGGTCTATAATCGGTTCATGTGTATTTTCAACCCTTATCCAGTTTTCTTTCTCAACTGGACGCTGTTTGCTTCTCATTCGTTGATGTTTCTTTCCTTGTACCATGTTTCCAATATAAATCTCATTTTGCAACATCACTTTAATTGTAGAATAAGTCCAATAAGAAGTTTTTTCTAACCGATTACAATTTTTGTAATTTTCTCCATTGAGCTTTTTATATTCCGACGGACAAAGGATACCCTCTGCATTTAGTATTTTGGCAATGCTTTGTTTTCCTATTCCTTGTGCATACATAGTAAATACTCTTTTTACAACTTCGGACGCATATTCATCAATCACAAGTTTATTTTTATTTGCAGGAGATTTCTTATAACCATAACTTGTAAAAGCTCCGATAAATTCTCCTGCTTTCTGCTTTGATTTTACAGTCGCTTGAACTTTATTAGAAATATCTCTGGCATACTGTTCGTTGAATATATTTTTAATAGGAAGTAACATATCGTATGCCTGCTTCATACTATCAATATTATCTGTTACAGAAATAAAACGAACATTAAGCTCTGGGAATATTCTTTCCAAATATCGCCCCGTATCAATATAATCTCGTCCGAAACGGGAAAGGTCTTTTACAACAACACAATTTACCTTGTTATCCTCAATGTCAGCAATCATTCTATGAAAGTCTGGTCTATTAAAATTCGTTCCCGTAAAACCGTCATCAATATAAACATCATATAGGATAAAGTCATCATGCTTGTTCACATATTCTGTTAAAAGTTTTCTCTGATTTCCTACACTATCGCTTTCTTCCTTATCTCCGTCCTCTCGTGATAATCTGATATAAATAGCCACGTTAAATAAGTTTGAACCTTTTTGATAAATCATTTTTCCACCTATTCAACTGCCGTACCTATGATAATATTATACCATAAAGTACGGCTTCTTTCCATTATTTTCAAGGGTTTTACCCTCTTGATAGTCCTTTTTTTACATGAGATTTCACGATACGGACAAGCAATTCCTCTACGGAAAATTTACCTAAAAATTCCCGTTCTACAATATATTGTGCTGGTTGTTTTTTAGCCAAGTTATCAGCCCCCTTAGTCAGCTATCTATTCTCAACATACGCACATAGGCTTATCCAATATGCGTATTTTTCACAATGTTACAGAAGCAGACAGACGGCTTTGGAAAGCTCCATTAGTATCTCAACTATTCCCATTCTTGTGGGCAGAACCGCACCATGCGGACGTATCATTATTCTGTGAGGATAGGTCGTGGCAAAACAACTTTTCCAACAGTCGCTCTCGGATCACTGCGTGGGTCGCTCGCTTTCTTTTGAAAAGGTCGTGGCGTACAGTCCCCGTGGCTCGCCATCTCACAAACGTATCTGTCTGCTTTATTCAGTTGTCAAAGAGCTGTGGTGAAAGCGTGTTGCTTTCATATAAAAGCAGGTGGCAGAGCAGGAAAGAGGGGGATATTAAATCATGCTCCGCTAAAAACTGCTTATTCTTCTGGTTCTAAGTCCATATCTTCAATATCAAAACCTAAAATCATTTTGATAAGTGCTTCTCTGATACGTCCTTTTAATTCCATATCTACAACGATATAAACATTGCCGTATTCATCATAAAGTGAACGCAAACAGCACTTTGATATGTAAGGGTCATAAAATGCCAGTAATTTTTCAATCGCTTTTTCGTTTCCGTCCATAGCTGATGAAATCAAGTAATAAGACGGTTTCTTAAATAACTGTTTCATTTTCTAATGTTCCTCCTTGAGTATTTTTTTCATAGTTTCCAAAGCGTGATGTCGGTTTCTAAATACACCGCTTTGCGTGATTTTCTGCAAGTTGGCAATTTCACTTTCTGTCATTTCCAAGAAGTAATACATCAACAGAGTATTGCGTTTTCTTTCTGGAAGTTTCTTCAAGGCTTCTGCCAATTCATCATCAAGGACACGAATATCAATGCCACATACTGAAAAGATTGTATAATCTGTTTCGTAGTCGTCCCACACAGCAAAATTTTCAACGAAAATTTCTGGAAGTTCACAGAATGGAATTTCTTTATCTTTTCGTCGTTTCAATCCTTGCTGGTAGTCCTTTACAACATGACGGACAACTTTCTTCAAACAACTTTCAAAGCGACATTGAACTGTTTTCTGGAAGTCAGACGGTTTCATCAATCTCACCCCCTTTCCTCTATGATTTGAAAAGTGTTTATCCCTCTTTCCGCACCATATAGGGAATGAAAGGTGTGATTTAATGACCTATTTTGAAAAAAATTTAATTTTTTCGGGTATGAAAAAAGCCCGCACAAAACATATAGTTTTATACGAGCTATGATAGCTATAAAATATTCAGTTGTTGATAAAATGCTGTTAGGTAGTGTATGACCGTATAAGATTGTGCTTAAAACTTTCCATGATACAAGCCCCCTTACAGCACTTGTTTTGTATTACACCTTTGTTTTTTTGGTAATCGTATAAATATATTCTTCTGGCGTAGGGCGTTTATTTCCAAAATACTTTTTGAAATTCGCCTGTACTTCTGGGTCGGTGCTGTTCATAGCTTCTTCAATCGTAGCTTCTATATCTGCCCGAACATCAGCTAATGATACACCGCCAGCTTTTGCACCAGCTTTTAATGCCTTTTTAATATCACGTTTTCTAAGCCCTAACATACTTATTCCTCATCATTATTAAACTGTTTTTCAAGTCGTTTTTGTCCTATTTTTTCAATAGAATATACAGCTCCCAAAATTAAAGTAACAAAAATGAGAGAAGAAATAAAAGTAACACCTATTACAGCAAGAAAATGTACGTCCAATATTCCAGTATATTTTTCCCCATACATAGTATAATTTCTAATTCCGTTAAAAACGGTAATCAGAACTGCTAATAGTAGAGCAGAAATTACCTTAAATTTTTTCCCAAAATATAAGTTATCCATTGAACTGTATCCGACCATTGCACCTCTGATTGGAAGATACACGATTGAAACAATCATAACAATCATTTCTGTTAAATATTCTCGTACTCCCATATCTAGCATATATGCTTTTATAAAAATAGATAGTGCTAAAATAGCAATAATTAAAATAAATGCTTCACTCTGAATTTTGTTATTTAATTGAACGATACGTTCATCTTTAATTTTATTTGTTTTCATGCTTTTATTCCTCCCAAAATAAATCGTCTAAAGTCTTATTAAGTGCTTTACAGATTGCTAAACAAAGTTTAAGTGTCGGGTTATAATTTCCAGCTTCAATCAATCCGATTGTTTGACGTGTTACACCTACTGTTTTTGCTAAATCTTCTTGACTCATATCACACTCAAGTCTAGCAATTTTTATTCTTTTATTCTTCACAATTTCACTTAATGCTCCTTTCTTTCTTCTTATACATGGATTATATATTATAAATTCCATAATGTCAAGTATATATTGCATTATGGAATTTATAGATTTCATTACACCTGACAAAATTGAAATAATAAGTAGTATGTGGGAGTATAGCAACATTTATGAACTTTTTATCCTACAATCTTCCAGTTGCTATCCTTATGTAGTACAAGCTCATACTGTGATACCTGCGTAGCCTTTGTCTGATTATCAAGGAATTTCACAGCTACTTTAACTTTTACATTGTCCCCGTCCTTTATAAAGATAGGGTTTACCAATTCAGAATAAAGATAGTCCCTGCCGATAGGTTCAAGCACATTTCCAGATACATAGTAAGCAAGCTCTTTTTCCGTAGCTGTCGGGTACAACTTAAAGAATGTTTCCAGAAAAGCGGTAGCGTCATTGACAGTATCAGCGTCTACACTTGCGTCTGCTTCTGGTGTCTTAGGCTCATAGTCTGATTTTTCGATTGCTGGTGCAAGGGTAGGGTTCTGAACGATTACCATATCCCCGTCAGCGT
>OGHJ01002940.1_pt1 | contig 13306 bp, 9 predicted proteins | sample 1571351 | NCBI WGS metagenome assembly OGHJ01 (sample SAMEA2582037, study PRJEB24529) | metagenome | biome: Human gut stool | place: China | collected 2011 | reverse complement strand
CGAAGGCTCTGAACCTGGATGCTATCCATGATACCGTTCATGAGATGGCTCGTGACGAGGCAAGACATGGTAAAGCATTTGAGGGTCTTCTTAAGAGATACTTTGGCTAAGCTGTAAGCCATGCAAAATGCAAAAATAACGTCCTTGCAAGTTTACTTGCAAGGACGTTTATTTTTGACATTTTATACGGCGACAACCGTCCATTCATAGATGCGAAGCATCTATGAATGAGCATGGCTTATATATTTCCTGTATTTTTCTAAAAAAAACGTTGATTTCCTGATTCAATTAGGATATTCTGATAATAGAAAAGGCATTACCGGTAACGGTTGCCCTTGTGTTGGTAAAAAATAAACCGCAACTTGGGAGAAGGGCGGTTTATTTTTTTGCTATCTTGTAAACAAGACCTATGATCGCAACAATAAGTAATCCAAACTGAATCAACGTATCATATGTAACCATAGCGCATCCCTCCTTTCTCTCGATTGGAGAGCAACCGCCAGCCGTATCGTGTAATACCTTTTCCTGTCATCTATTATTTCAATTTATCGGTATTTTGTCAACATAAAACGCAAAATCATTTTTAATAAATAGAAGCTATGAAAAAACTACCATTTATCCTTTTAAATTTTCTGATCATCCTGTACGTCAACTTCATCTCCCTTTACCTGGAGATTTTTTATCATGTCCGGGGTGCCGGTGCCGTATCCGGCATGGTCCTCTTTGATTTCAGTCTTCTTTTTAACCTGCTGCTTGCAGTCTTTCTGCTGGCTAATATCTGGATCAAAACAAAGAAGACCCCAACGAAGACCATTTATCTTCTGCACAGCGGCAGCCACCAGCTTGTCCTGTTTCTGACTTCCCTGTGTACATCCCTTGTTCTTACCCTGTGTATTTTCCCCGGGCTGTACAGGGCAAACCAGTCTGCCAGAGATATCAAAACCACTGCCATATTGGGAATCATCAGTCTGATCCATATCATTCTGGCAGAAACAATCCTCTTCTGGAATGGCATGATCCGCATTTTTGTTTCCTCGACCCAGCTTGGCATCAAACGGCGGATTCTGTCTGTGATCTGTGCCTGGATCCCTGGTCTGAACATTTACTACCTGACGAAAATGATACACATTACTTCACTGGAAGCTGAGCAGGAGACAGAAAAATGGGAACTGAACCAGGCCAGAAAAGAAAGCAGAGTCTGTGAAACCAAATATCCCATTCTTATGGTACACGGTGTTTTCTTCCGGGATTTCCGGTATCTGAACTACTGGGGCAGGATCGCTCCGGAACTGATCCGGAACGGTGCCTGTGTTTATTTCGGCAACCAGCAGTCTGCCGCTTCTGTGGAGGAATGTGGCCGTGAGCTTGCAGAACGGATCCAGCAGGTCTGCAAGGAAACTGGCTGTGAAAAGATAAATATTATCGCCCATTCCAAGGGCGGTCTTGACAGCCGCAGTGCCATCACACACTTTGGGGCAGCCCCTTATGTCGCTTCACTGACGACGATCAATACACCACACAGAGGCTGTCTGTTTGCAGACTATCTTCTTTCCCGTATTCCGGAAAAGACAAGAAATACGGTAGCCAGAACTTACAACAGCACACTGAAAAAGCTCGGCGACCATGATCCCGATTTTCTGTGTGCCGTAACAGACCTGACTGCCTCTGCCTGTGAAGCCTTTAACCGGAAAACACCAGATATGCCGGATGTTCTTTATGAAAGCGTCATGTCTTATTGCAAAAAGGCAAAAAGCGGAAAGTTCCCCTTAAATATGAGCTATCCGCTGGTAAAACATTTTGATGGAATTAACGACGGTCTGGTTTCTGTAGATTCTGCCAGATGGGGCAGTCATTTCACTCTGATCGAGCCTGCCGGCAGACGGGGTGTTTCCCACGGAGACATGATCGATCTTTACCGGGAAAATATTTCCGGCTTTGATGTAAGGGAATTTTACTGTCAGATCGCCGAAAATCTGAAACGCAGGAGTCTGTAACCCCTGCGCTTCTTGTTCTCTTATTTCTTTCTGAAATTCTTTTTCTCCGGTATTTTTTGTGAAATTTATACTTAAATTGTTCCTGTAATGACCAGTGTAGATACACCCGGACTGATACTCCATACTCCCGTTTCTGCATCCTGTACAAAAGATGCCGCAGGTACAGTAACCTGACCGGCTACAGTTGCAAAGGCTCCTGTCGCTTCGTTATAGGTATAGCCTGTCGGACTGCTGAAGGCTGTTCCGTTAAAGGAAACAGCAAGATTACTGAGAATCGGATCAAACTGATCCGTCACAATCACACCGGTTGCCTCTTCTGCCGCAACATTACCTATATTCTGGATCAGGAAGGTATAGGTCAGCGTTCCGTTCTCTGTCACCGGAACCGGGCTCACTGATTTGGTGATCATCAATACAGGAGCACTTTCTGCCTGAATCGTTTCCTCCGCCTGAACAGCAGTGATACCGTTTCCTGAAACCGTAACGGTATTCACAACGGAAGACTCTACAGAAAGCGGCGCATAGCGATTGACAGCTGCTTCATAGATCAGAGTGATATTTCCATTGGCCGGAATGGTAAGACCTGCTACCACAAGCGGAGGTCCTGCCGTAACAGCAGGTGTTGCCTGTACCACGCCATTCACATAGTACTTGGCTGTCCCGGCGATATAGGTAAGAGGCACCAGTGTATTCCCTCCAAAGGTATATGCTCCCAGATTGTCTGTTACAGTAATCCCCGTAAAGGGCACCGTGCCGGCATTTACTATACTGACAATATATGTCATACTGTCATTTTGTCCATAGGTATTCCTTACTGCAGTTTTGGTCACTGACAGTACCTCTAGAATTTCTCCTACTGCAATATTGGAATTGCTGACTGCATCTCCATAACGGATCTGCGCCTGATTCGTAAAACGGGCCATATAATATACTATACCAGATCGAAAGAAAGGATAGTATATTATATGGCACGTTTTGTATTTATTTCGGCAAATACCGTCGGTTTTCACCTATATCTTCTTTAATCCTCCAGCGGCTGCGGATCAGATACGCTTACCCTGTGATCATACCATACACCCTTTTTTCCGATCAGCGCCAGATCAAATTCCTTATCCAGACTTGTTACCGGTACATCAAATCCGTAAACCTCTTCTGTGGTTCCATCACTGTAGGTAACAGTATCTGTCGTAGGCTCAAGAAGCTTTGCTCCGCTCTTCTTTGCATCCTCTGCCTTGCCTACAAAAAGATTTACGATATTCTTGGATGGCATGCTGACGTGAAGTGTCATTTCTCCGTTCTCTACAGTAAGAAGGCCTCTTCCGTCATATGCTTCATTTGCATGGAACATACTGCTGTCTGTATTGAACTCAGCCATATAGTCGCCATCGGATACAGAGGCAGCAGAGGCCTTAGCCTCTGCTGTAACTACATCACCAAGTGAATCAATTGCTGCTTTGGTATGATCTACATAGATCTGCTGGATTGCTTCAATCTCACCAAGACCTGCGATCTGTGTATCGATCTTTTCGAATGCTCCGGAAGCCTCAAACATGCTCTTCCAAGAATCATCATCATCGCCTGCCATATCATTATTGGCATGGTCACCGGCAACTACCATAAGAGGTCTTAATACCACCTTGGTATATCCGGCATTCTTTACACTCTCAATGACAGCTTCGCATGCTGTCTCTTCCGGTTCGCCTTCAACGGTTCCGATAAATACATTTTCATAACCAAGCTCTTTCATCTGAGCCTGCATCTGGCTGTAAGAAACTTTTGCTGTATGAGAAGTTCCATGTCCCATAAATACAAATGCAACGCCATCTTCTTTTGCTGCATCCAGGGAATCATAATTTGCTGTTGCTACTGCTTCAGAAGTGATTGCTTCTGCTACTGCTTTTTTATCATCGTTTACAGTATCTGCATCATCTCCGACCTCACCCAGCAGCGGTTCTGCTACTTTTACAGATTCAAATTTATCTTTATATGCATCTACGGCATCCATCAGTTCGTCATACTCTGCACCATGCATCAGATGTGTAGGCTGAATAACCAGATTTTTAACGCCATTATTTACGGCACGTTCCAGAGCCTGATCCATGTTGTCGATGTGCTCATCATCACGAGCCTGGATGTGATTGATAATGATCTGTGCTGTGAATGCTCTTCTTACAGACCAGTCCGGATTTGCAGCCTGCAGTGCATCTTCAATACCTTTAATATCAGCAACACGGCTGTCATTGAAAGAAGTACCAAAGCTTACAACCAGGAGTTCGTTTTCACCGATCTCATCACCATTGCGCGGATCATCTTTGGATGCATCACCGGTATCTCTTCCGAAATAATCCGGATCAGCTTCTTCGCCTTCAACCAGTTCTTTCTGAGCATCTGTCAGAGCATCCCATGCTTCTTTTGCTTCTTTACACTGCTCGTCTGTGTTCTCATTTCTTTCCTGAACATAAATTGCATCGATCAGAGCTGCTACTTTATCTGCTGCTGCCTGATCATCTTCTGCTTCCGTAGCTGCTGCTGTTTCAGAAGCTGCCTCGGTTGTTGCCGCTTCGGTAGCTGCTGCTGTCTCGGTTACTGCAGTTGTCTCTGTCGGAGCAGTTGTCTCTGCTGTTTTGCTTCCGCATCCTGCCAGCATAGATGCTGTAATTGTTGTTACACATAAAATCGTTACCAGTTTTTTCTTCATTTGCCTTTCCTCCCAAAATAATACTTTTATTTGAAACAAATAAGATTTGGGAGAAAAAGAAAATCCAACGAACACACGTCGTTGGACTGTATACTGGATAACAACAGCCAAACCAGAATTTCTTCGGCTTCGCTGTTTCTATTTCAATTCGGTACAATCAATCCTCGTGACCTGGAATATCTATTCCCCGCACCACAGTCTGGCAGGTCTCCTGGCTTACAGTTTTAACGCACATTGCCGCCTTCCCGATATCTCAGTGGCATAATAAGCAACACACTCCTGTTTACAGTGACGAGATCGCACAGGTCTTTCACCTGTTTCCCTATTCTCCGCCTTGCGGCAGCACCAGCTGCTTCTTATTCTATTTCAAATATTCGTTCCTAACAGTCCGATAATTACCCTATAACCTATCATTTATATCTGACTGTTATTTACATTTCCAAATTATAGCATAAATTTTAAAATAATCAACTGTTTTATAATTCTTCTTTCCTGAACTTCTCTGCAAGCATTTTTTCTTTTTCTGTCAGTTTTTCTTTTTCCATAATCATTCTGTCCTGTCTATCATAATCAATCCAAAAATTTATAAACGAAAATACTTTTTTGTAACCTTTTTCCCTGCTGATTTGTATTATAATTGAAAGCACCTTGATCAAGGACTTGCAATTTTTACGATTCAGGCAGCAAATACTTCAATCTGCAATGAATTGTTATCAAATTGTAACTGTTCAGAGCCAAGCAAAATTTCAAAAAACAGGTATAAAATGCTTGCATTTTTAAAACTGTTTTTGAAATTTTATTTGGCGGATACGCCACACCGACGAAATGCGTAGCATTTTGGAGGTTGGCTCTGAACAGTTACATCAAATTTTATATTTTAGGAGTACTCATGAGACAACCTGTACAGGAACTGATCGAACGCTATCAGAACAATCTCTACGCCATCGCCTTTAACATCTGTAAAAATCAGGCAGATGCAGAAGATGTTGTTCAGGATACATTGATCCAGTATTACACGACAAGCAAAGATTTTGAAGATGAGCAGCATATCCGTGCGTGGCTGATCCGTATCGTGATCAATAAAGCGAAAAATACAACGCTTGCTTTCTGGCGGCGTAACAGACGTTCGCTGGAGGATTATATAGAAACGTTAACTTTTGAAAATCCGGAATCTGAGAATTTATTCGAGGAAGTTCTGAAACTTCCCGAAAAATATCGCATCGTTATTCATTTATTTTATTATGAAGATTATTCCGTCAGGGAAATCGCCGATATTTTAAAGCTCTCGGAAAGCAACGTAAAAACACGCCTGTCACGCGGACGCTCTCTTCTGAAAACAGCACTGAGGGAGGAATGGGAAAATGACGAATAAAGAAAAATACAAACAGGCCTTTTCGGTTTTGCATACCTCCGATATCTCTGAAGGGGAGGTCAAATATATGGTAAAATTAAGAAAACAGCAGAAAATGAAACTTGCGGCGGCTGCAATCGCAGTCTGCGTGATCGTTGGCGGAACAGGAACGGCTTACGCGGCAAATGTCGGCGGAATCCAGCGAACTATCCAGCTTTGGATGCACGGTGACCAGACAAGTGCCACTCTTGATTTAAATACCGACGACGGTTCTTATTCTCTTGAATACAAAGATACCGACGGAAACACCGTCACTCAGGGCGGAGGCGGTGTTGCCTTCGATGCAGACGGAAACGAACGTCCCCTGACCGAAGACGAAATTATAGAGGAACTGAACGCACCGGACGTAGAATATCTCGATGATGACAGCGTATGGGTTTATTATAAAAATCAGAAAATAGAGATCACCGACAAATTCGACAAGGACAATGTCTGCTATGTCAAAATCGAAAACGGCGATGAAACAATTTACATGACCGTTAAATATCAGAATGGATATAGTACTTCTCCTGATAAATATCCGGATCCACGCAGTTTCAATTAAACCAATCATCAGCCTGATTTCTGAAACTGACCATTTTTAACAGGCTGTTAATGTAAAAATGTGCAGGCTTTGAGTTTTTCTCTGCCTGCACATTTTTATGCTTCCTCCCGCTTACGTTTTTCTGCTTTCTGTCTGTTGCTTATTTGCCTTTTACAGAAAAGCTTCTTCTAATTTCTGCTCCTCTATTACAAGACAAATTATTTCCAGTCAAGCTCTACCAACCGTCGCTGTAATGTAGTTGATTTCGGAAGAGCATCCCACAATTTCTCTAAAGCCTGCTCTTTTGAAGCGGCAGGGTATACCAGCATCATCGTTCCACTCTTACCAATACCAAATCTATCATTTTCCGTACTCTGAAATAACATTATAAAGCTCTTAGCATCTTCTGATATAAGTAAAACAAGATTTTCCATCGTAAAGCTTGCATCAAAATATTCTTGGCCTTCACGAAGTATACCCAGAAACGTTTCTGTACTTAAAAGCACATTATTTCCATTAACTATTATTTTTCCACATATACCATCATCATTTGCCTTGAATGTTTTAAAAATATAATGACTTTTTTCTCCTGAAAAATTCACATTGACAGTTGTTCCAAATTCCGGTGCTCCCTTTTTAAGAATCCATCCAGTACCACTTGATTCAAAATCATCTTTTTGAGGATAATAATATCCCCTTATTCCATAATCAACAACCAAACTTACAAGAACCACTAACACTATTACTATAAATTGTTTTTTCATTATTTAATCTTACCTGCTGCGATCCCGCCTTTTTTGAAGATTCTTACATAAGCTGCTTTTTTGTTTTTTGGCACTCTAACCGTTATCTTCTTTGAAACACCCTTGAAGGCTGATTTTCCAACGGTTTTCAGTGTTTTTACTTTCTTCAGGTTTACGGCCTTTAAGTTCTTATCTCCTGAGAAAGCACTCTGTCCGATGGTCTTCAGTTTGTTTCCGTTTACCGTAACGGTTTTCAGTTTCGTGCAATTTGCAAATGCCTTCTTTCCGATCTTTTCTACGTTGCTGCCGATGCTTACGGAAGTTACTTTTTTATTGCCTTTCAGGGCATTGGCTGCAATCGCGGTTACTTTATAAGTTTTACCGTTTGCTTTGATGTTTTTTGCGATTTTCACGCTGCTCTTTGCTTTGCCTTTTGCAGTCATGTTTTTCACTTCAACCGTATCATTTCCGGTAACTTTGTAGTTAAAGATACCGGATGCATCTGCGATCACGCTGCCGATTGCCGGGATCTGGCTGTTGTTATTTCCATTATTACCGTTGTTGTTGTCGTTATTATTATCCGGTTTCTTTGCTTCCAGTGCTTTCATGGCGATGTCTAATGCATCTGCTGCATCTTTCAGCTGTTTTGCAGTTGCTGTTTCAGAAGCAAATGCCATTTCTGCATCCCTTTTTGCTTTTGCAAAATTTGCCCAGCTTTCTTTTGTGTAATCTGCTTCTTTCTTTTCTGCCGCCTGTGCAATCTTTGTCTGTACTTCTGTTTTGCCGGAGGCTTTTACTTCATCGAGTTTGCCCAGTGCTTTCTTTAAAGCATCGTCTGCTTCTTTGATTTCCAGTTTGGTTACTTTTTCTTTCTGTGCAACTTCTTTTGCTTTTGCGATTGCCTCTGCGATACCGGACTTGGCAAAAGTTCCTTCCGGATAATCTTTTTCCAGATAAGTTCTCTCTGCAACCTGTGCATCGGTACTTAAGGTTGTTTTATCGTTTACCGTTGCCGGCTCATCGCATACGATATTATATGTCACACCGTCGATCACCGTTGTGGTTCTTCCGATCTCGTTTGCTTTGATTGTCACGGTTGCTTCCGTCGGTGTTATTCGTTTCTCTGCTGCTCCAAGAAGTTTTGTCTGATTTCCTGTTCCATTCGTTGGGTAGAGAACAATAACATGGTCTTTATTGTCTTTATTAAAGATATTGGCGATCAGATATTTTTTACCGGAAGTAACTTTTGATACTCTCTGATATCCCGGAACAATATCTCCTGCTTCTGCTTTGTCCTTTTTCTCAAGCAGAACCACCTCATAGGTTCCAGCTGTAAAGCTTGCATTATAGAGTCTGTTTGCGTTGAAGTCCATGTTTGTATAATAGAAAATTACATATCGTTCTCCGTTTTCTTTGCAGATACGGAAAGTATCACTGCCATCTGTCGGCGTTACCAGCATATTATTTTTTGCTGCTGCACTGAAAAATGAATTTGCACCGCTTTCATTGGTGAGATATACCTTTTTATTTTCATTATATACTGCATACACATTTGCTGTTCCGGTTGAAGTAAAGGTAAACTCTGCATCTGTCAGATTCAGTGATATATCATTTTTTGCTGCAAAACTGCTCAGGTCAGAATTATTGTTTGCTATATGTGCATACATCGGCACAACTTCTTTTTCTACACCATCTACTTTTGCATAATTTACATCTGCAATCTTTTGATCTGCTTCCGTCGTAATACCTGTTTTATGTTCTTCTGCCACCTGGTAAGACCTTGTATAAGTTTCATTTCTGGTAAGTTCTACGCCAAGCTCTAAATCATTTATATAACCATCTGCCGCAAGCTGGGCGATATCATAATTATCATAGCGTATGCTTCCTCCGCCATTTTCCCAGAGAAGTCCTACCGTTCCGTTTTTCAGCTCTGACATACAGGAATACTGATAAGTGCCGCTGTTTACTGAATAGCTGTTTTTTAAAGTCAGCGTCTTGTCTTCTTCTACCAGAAATGTAAATATTTTACCGTTTGCTCGTCCACTTCCGCCCGGGGCAGCTACCAGGATTGCCTGTTTTCCATCAATCGTTTTAGAATAACTGATCGCTGTCACATTACAGGTTGATGTACAAGAAACGCCTGTCTTGACCGGCTTTGTAAATACATAATCACCGGATGTATTTCTTACTGCATCTGAATAGCAGACCACTCCCTGTCCGCTTCTGAAGAACATACGCAATGTTCCGTCTGAAAGCTCTACGACTTCACTTTCGGATGACCAGTAACCACCTGCGGCTGCTCCTGGTACGTCATTGGATCTTTCCCATGTTTTTCCATTATCATCAGACCAGATAATGCTTGCATTTTCTTCCCCATCGCCATGATCATAGAATGGAATGACGATCGTACCATCTGAAGTCAGTAGCCCCTGCCCCGGAGATACCAGCAGTGCTGTCTCTTTTGTCGGACGTTTGATCTGTGGATTCAGGATTTCCGGATCTGTCCAGGTAAATCCATCATCGTATGTTTTTGCATACATCATATATCCGGTATTGTATACATGCAATGCAGATCCTTTATAGAAAATATTCTGCTGAATATCCGTATTGGAATTAACCTGTTTCTGTGTCAGGGTATCTTTATACTCTCCATTTTCTACTTTATACAGGTTGTACCACTTATCCACGCCATATTCTGTTTCCGAATGATCGGATCGCTTTAAAATTCTTGCATATCCGTTCTCATCCCAGTCCCCTACATAATAAGCATACGTTGTGGCATCGTCATCTTTTGGCTGTGTGTTTACATTGTCATAATTATCCGTTACTGCCAGATAATCTTTTCCGTTTACTTTAACATAACCGGTTCCTTCTCCCGGAGCTTTATAACCGCCCATTGTCGTTACGCCGGTTGGGTTTACATCGGCAATACAATAAATTTCTCCGTCTTTTCCCTGTACCAGTGCCGGATCGATGATCGTAGTTGCCGTATTGCCGATATAACCATCGCTGTCCGGAAAATACAGCGGGAATGAATAATTCCAGGTCTTACCATTATCGGTTGATACAGAAGCGATCGTATCCAGTCCGCCGCCGTCACCGGTTGTAGAATATCTCGCATCCGCTGCTGCCAGAAGATTTCCCTTCTGCGTAACGATAAATGCCGGGATACGGAAATACTGACTTCCCGCTGTTCTCTCTGCAAACGGCTGGTTCTGTGTTACATGCTCTGCTGTCGTGTTGATCGGACCTGCTTTCAGCAAGTCTGCTGCGTCTGCTTTCGCTGCCGGAAACACAGCTACTGCAAGACCACAAACAAGAGCTGTTCCAAGCCCCTGTTTCCACAGTTTTCTTTTTTCATTCTTTTTCATAGTTTCCTCCTTATTTTCCCTCCTGTGATTATTCAAATTTACTATATTTTTACTGTTTTGTCCAGCAAAAAAAAACCTTCCTACAGCACTTGCATGCTATAGAAAGGTTCGCCGCTCTTTTTATAATCTTTATATTCTCAAATTTTGATTAGTCCTGAACGTATGGCATAAGAGCGATGTGACGTGCTCTCTTGATAGCTACTGTCAGAGCTCTCTGATGTTTTGCACAGTTTCCTGTGATTCTTCTCGGAAGGATTTTTCCTCTTTCAGAGACATATCTCTTCAGTTTGTTTACATCCTTGTAATCGATTTCGTTGTTTTCTTTACCACAGAAAACGCAGACTTTTTTTCTTCTGCGTCCGCCTCTTCTCTTCATCGGAGAATCTGGTCTTTCAGATTTATTGTAAGCCATTGCTGTAAACCTCCTTTAATGTCTAGTTAAACGGTAATTCTTCGTCAATACCGTCCGGGATATTCATAAATCCATCGCCGCTGGCTGCACTCGGTTCCGGTCTTGCAGGTGTATAGTTATTTCCATTTGCCTGAGACGCAGCTTTGCTTTCAGCAAACTCCTGATCCTCTACTACTACATCTGTAGTGTAAACCTTGTTGCCATCTCTGTTGGTATAGCTTCCTGTCTGGATACGACCTGTAACGACTACCTTCAGTCCCTGATGGAAATACTTCTCCGCAAACTCTGCACTGCGTCCGAACGCTACACAGCTGATAAAATCAGCGGTTGCTTCGCCATCGCGTTTGTTGAATCTGCGATCTACAGCCAATGTATATCTTGCAACTGATGTGCCGCTCTCCCCTGCGGAATAACGAACATCCGGATCTCTGGTCAAACGTCCCATTAAAATAACTTTATTCATTTTAAATCTCCTTATTTATGCTTCCTGTCTTACGCATAAATATCTGATAACATTTTCCATGATACGGACATGTCTTTCGATTTCTGCCGGAGCTGTAGCATCAGCTTCGAACTGGATGAAATAGTAGAATCCTTCTTTCATCTTCTGGATTTCGTAAGCTAATCTCTTTTTACCCCATTCGTCAACATTAGTAACTGTTCCGCCGTAACGTGCAACGTATTCTTTTACTTTTTCTACAGCTATTTGTTTTGTATAACCATATTTTAATGCAAATAAAGTAATGACTTGTGTTGGTACACTACGTGGTGAGTATTGTGCTTGTTTTAATACTTCACGTACTTTTGCCCCATGATCCAATGTTGCTTTAGTAGCAGCATCTAAGTCAGAACCAAATTGTGCGAAAGCTTGCATTTCTGCATATTGAGCAAGTTCAAGTTTTAATGAACCAGATACTTGTTTCATCGCTTTAATTTGTGCAGTAGAACCTACACGTGATACAGATAATCCTGTATCTACAGCTGGTCTAAATCCAGAGTTGAACAATTCTTGTTGTAAGAAGATTTGTCCATCAGTAATTGAAATAACGTTTGTTGGAATATATGCTGAAATATCCCCAGCTTGTGTTTCAATGATTGGTAAAGCAGTAATTGATCCTCCACCATTTTCTTCATTTAAACGGCAAGCACGTTCAAGTAATCTTGAATGTAAATAGAAGACATCCCCTGGATAAGCTTCACGTCCTGGTGGTCTTTTTAATAATAACGACATTGTACGATAAGCTACCGCATGTTTCGATAAATCATCATAAACAATTAAAACATCTTTTCCTTCATCTAACCAATGTTCAGCAATTGCACATCCAGCATATGGTGCAATATATTGAATTGGTGCAAGTTCACTCGCTCCGGCAGAAACAACACATGTATAATCCATTGCTCCACCTTGACGTAATTTTTCAACAACTTGTGCAACTGTTGAATTCTTTTGTCCAATAGCAACATAAACACAATAAATATTTTGTCCTTTTTGGTTTAAAATTGTATCAATAGCAATTGCAGTTTTACCTGTTTGACGGTCACCGATAATTAACTCACGTTGACCTCTACCGATAGGAATGATAGCATCAATTGATGTAATACCAGTTTGTAATGGTTGATCAACTGATTTTCTTGTCATTACCCCACTAGCAACACGTTCGATTGGTTTAGTTTTACCAGTATTGATTTCACCTTGACCATCGATTGCTTGTCCTAATGGATTAACAACTCTTCCTAACATTTCATCCCCGACAGGGACTTCAATAATTCTTCCAGTACGTTTAACTTCGTCTCCTTCTTTAATCGTACTTTCAGATCCAAGTAGTACGGCTCCTACACTATCTTCATCTAAATTCATGACCATTCCGTAAACATCATTTGGGAAAAGTAATAATTCACCTAACATGGCATTATCTAACCCATGAATAACACTTACACCATCACCAACAGTCACGACTGTTCCGACATCTTTTTGTTCAATGATATCGTCATAATGCTTAATTTGTTCTTTAATTAAAGCACTAATTTCATTTGGTCTAAGCCCCACTATTTCCACCTACTTTCTTAATAGTTCTTTTTTAAGCATTTCTACTTTATTTTTAATTGTTCCATCATAAATACGGTTAGCAATTTGAACTTTAATACCACCTAATA
>OGHJ01002939.1_pt1 | contig 13318 bp, 8 predicted proteins | sample 1571351 | NCBI WGS metagenome assembly OGHJ01 (sample SAMEA2582037, study PRJEB24529) | metagenome | biome: Human gut stool | place: China | collected 2011 | reverse complement strand
GGCAAGGCGTGGACAGGCAGCCGCCGTCCTGCCCAGCCGCTTTATCCGGCGCAAATGAAATACCGCTATGAAAAGCGGCTGAATGAAAGGAGCTGCTAACCTATGGCTATGAGCAAAATTGACCGCATTGACCGTGAGATTGAAAAGACCCGCGGCAAAATCACCGAGTACCAAAACAGACTGAAAGAGCTGGAAGCCCAGCGCACCGAGCAGGAGAACTTTGAAATCGTCAATCTTGTCCGCTCGATGTGCATGAGCCGCGACGAGCTGATGAATTTCCTGCGCGGCGGCGCAAATGACGCGCCGCCCGTGGAAACCGCCTATCACGAACAGGAGGACATGGCCGATGACGAAGAATAAGCATTTTCGCTCTGTATTCGCCGCGTTGCTCTGCGTGGTGCTGTGCATGACGGCTTTTGCCACCGTCGCGTATGCGGACGGCGGCGACTACTACGATGACGAGCTGCCGCCTGAAACGTGGCAGGAGGAAACGCAGCCGGAGGACAACACGATTGTCCCCGGCACTCCGTTCACCGAGGACGGCATCGCTGCGACCCGCGATCTTCTCTATGATAAACACACCAATAAGCAGTTTATCACCGTGGAAACCCGAAATGGGCATACGCTGTATATCGTCATTGACTATGACAAGCTGCTGGACGAGGAAGAAGAACGCTATCAGACATATTTCTTAAATCCCGTAGACGAAGCCGACCTGATGGCGCTGCTGGAGGACGACAGCCAGAACACGCCCGTTGCCTGCTCCTGCACCGAAAAATGCACCGCTGGCAAGGTCAATACGAACTGCGCCCTCTGCAAAACAGATATGACGAATTGTGCCGGAAAGGAAGCGACGCCGGAGGAAACGGAACAGTCAGACGAGCCGACGCCGGAGAAGAAAAACAATGTGGGCGGCATCCTGATCCTTGTACTGTTCCTTGCTGCGGGTGGCGGCGGTGCGCTGTGGTACTTCAAGCTGCGCAAGCCGAAATCCAGCGTCAAGGGCGGCGACGAGCTGGACGAGTTCGATTTTGACGAGGATGACGAAGCCGAAGAATACGGGGATTATGAGGACGCAGACAGCGCCAGCGATCCCGATGAACAGGAGAATGAAGAATGAGTGTTTTGATTATTTGTGAAAAGCCCTCTGTGGCAAAGACCGTTGCCCTTGCGCTGGGCGCTGCGGAGCAAAAAGACGGGTGTCTTTCCGGCGACGGACTGCTGGTGTCGTGGTGCATCGGGCATCTTATCAGCATGGCAGACGCGGGCAGCTATGACGAGCGATACAAAAAGTGGCGCTATGAGGATCTTCCCATCGTGCCGTTTTCGTGGCGCTGGAAAATCAGCCACGACAAGTGGACACAGTTTGAGATTTTGAAAACCCTCCTGCACCGTGAGGATGTAGGCAGCGTCATCAATGCCTGCGACGCTGGGCGCGAGGGCGAGCTGATCTTCCGTACTGTCTACTGCATGGCTGGCTGCACAAAGCCGATGCAGCGGCTCTGGATTTCGTCAATGGAGGATGATGCGATCCGCAGCGGTTTCCAGAACCTCCGTCCAGGCAGCGACTATGACGGTCTGCATCAGTCGGCGCTCTGCCGCGCCAAGGCGGATTGGCTGGTGGGGATCAACGCCACACGGCTCTTTTCCGTGCTTTACCATCGCACACTGAACGTCGGGCGCGTCCTCTCCCCAACGCTGGCGCTGCTGGTGCAGCGTGAGGCAGAGATCGGCGCGTTCCGCGCAGAGCCTTTTTACACTGTGCAGCTCGATTGCGGCGGCGTATCTGCCGTGTCGGAAAAGTTTAAGGATAACGCTGCCGCAACGCAGCTTGCCGACGCCTGCGCTGGTCAGACAGCTGTGGTGAAATGCGTCAAGCAGAAAGACCGAACCGAAAAGCCGCCCGCGCTCTACGATCTGACCACGCTCCAGCGTGACGCGAACCGCATTCTTGGCTACACAGCGCAGCAAACGCTGGACTATTTACAGGCGCTCTATGAAAAGAAGCTCTGTACTTATCCCCGCACCGACGCCCGTTACCTCACCGATGATATGCAGAGCAGTGTTGCGTCGTATGTCGCCGTCGCAGCCGAGCTGTGCGAAACGCCGCAGCCGGAAGCGATTCACGCAGAGCAGGTCTGCAACAGCAAAAAGGTCAGCGACCACCACGCCGTCGTTCCCACCATGGCAGCGGGCGAAACGGACTTGGAGGCGCTGCCCGCAGGCGAACGGGAAATTCTGCGCCTTGTTTCCCGTCAGGTGCTTATGGCGGTCAGCGCACCCTTCGTCTATCTGGAGACCGAGGCAATGCTGGACTGCGGCGGGAATGCCTTTGCCGCCAAGGGGAAAACAATCCTTCATATGGGTTGGAGGGCATACACGGAAAAGGGCAAGCAGGACAGCACCCTCCCGGAGCTTTCCGAGGGACAGATGCTTTCCGTTTCCTCCTGCGCGGTCAAAGAGGGCAGAACGACCCCGCCCAAACACTTCACCGAGGACACGCTGCTCTCCGCCATGGAGACGGCGGGCAAAGAGGATATGCCGGAGGATGCGGAGCGGCGCGGGCTGGGAACCCCCGCAACAAGGGCGGCGGTCATTGAAAAGCTGGTGGCCACGGGCTTTGCGGAGCGCAGAAAGGCGAAAAAATCTGTACGCCTCGTTCCCACCGAAGCGGGCGTTTCCCTCATTACCGTGCTGCCCGAACAGCTCCAGTCCCCGCTTTTGACCGCCGAATGGGAGCACCGCCTCAAGGAGATCGAATGCGGCGAGCTGGGCGCGGACGAGTTCCTTGCCGGCATCTGCGATATGGTCGCAGCGCTGGTTCGGGACGCTGCGCCTGTGGACGGCGCGGAGGTGCTGTTCCCCTCCGGCAGACCCGTTGTGGGCAAATGCCCCCGCTGCGGCGCAGAGGTCACGGAGAGCAAAAACGGCTATTTCTGCGAGAGACGGAGCTGCAAGTTCGGGCTGTGGCGGGACAACCGCTTCCTTGCCGCCAAGAAGATCAGCCTGACAAAGAAGATGGCTTCCTCGCTCCTGACACAGGGGCGCGCCTACGCCAGCGGTATCTACTCCGAGAAAACCGGCAAGACCTACGACGCATTCATCGTGCTGGAGGACGACGGCGCGCGTTCCTCCTATAAGCTGGACTTCACCAAATGACCCTCGCAGGCTCCCGCACGGGCGTTTCATTCCCCTGCGGGAGCCGCTGTTTTTACCATGACTCAAAGGAGGTATGCACGAAATGGCCGAAAAACAGACCAACAAGGAACGGCTCAAGGACATCACCGACAGCATAGAGACGGGCATAAAGGAGCTGTTTGAGAGCGACAAATACAGGCAGTACCTTGCCACCATGAGCCGCTTTCACAAGTACAGCGTCAACAACACCATGCTCATCTATATGCAGCGCCCCGACGCCACCCATGTGGCCGGCTTCAACAAATGGCGCGATCAGTTCGGAAGAAGCGTCAAAAAGGGCGAAAAGGGCATTAAGATCATCGCCCCCACGCCCTTCAAGAAGAAAATCGAGCAGCAGAAGTTAGACCCCGACACCAAGCTCCCCCTGCGGGACGAGAACGGCGATATTATCACGGAGGAAAAGACGGTGCAGATTCCCATGTACAAGCCCGTGGTGGTGTTCGACGTGCAGCAGACCGCAGGCAAGCCCCTGCCGGAGCTGGCGGCGAACCTTACGGGGGACGTGCAGAATTACGGGGTGTTCATGGAAGCTCTGCGCCGCAGCGCGCCCGTCCCCATCTTCTTTGAGAAGCTGGCGGAGAATATGGACGGTTACTTCTCCGTGGACAAACAGCGCATTGTCCTCAGAGAAGGCATGAGCGAGGTACAGACGGTCTGCGCCGCCGTCCATGAGATCGCCCACTCCAGGCTCCACAATAAGGACGAAATCGGAGAAAAATATCAGGCGGTCGAGCTGTTCGGCAAGCCCGCGCTGTTCTCCAACGGGCGCATCGACCGGGATAAGCTGCCGGAGGGCTTGTATGTATATGACCTGCGCGGCTCGGATTACGATCCGGGGCTGCCCGTGACCATTCAGGAGCACGTTGTGGTGAACCACGCGGCAACCGTCATTGCCGCAGCGCCCATTGAACTGCCGGAGCAGGGCTTTTTGTATCTGGGCGAGGACGGGCTGAACTTCACGGGCGGCGAGCAGACCGTGAAGGAGTTTTGGCACGCACAGTACCCGGAAAAGGCAAAGCTCTCCCGCGCCGCCGAGGAGATTCAGGCGGAGAGCATCTCCTTCGCCGTCTGCGCCTATTACGGCATTGAGACCGGCGAAAACAGCTTCGGGTATCTGGCGACCTGGGCAAAGGACAGGGAGCTGACCGAGCTTCGCGCATCGCTGGAGACCATCAACCGAACCTCATCCTCCCTGATTACGGATATCGACCGCCATTACGCGGAAATCTGCAAGGAGCGCGGGCTGGACAGGGAGACGGAGAGCCTTACAGCCCAGCCTGTGCAGGAGATCGCCGTGCAGGAGCCGGAGCCGGTCGCAGCGCCGGACAACGGCTGCGTCCCCGACCCTGCGATTTCTGTTGAGAGCATGAACGCCTACGGCTACACCGATTCCAATATGCTGCCGCTGACAAAGGAGCGTGCGCTGGAGCTCATGGAACGGGACGTGAGCGTGTATATGCTTCACACGGACAACACCGAGGCCATGGCGTTCGATGCGGAGGAAGTCCGCAGCTTTGACGGCATCTTCGGCGTGGAAGCCTCCGAATGGGAGACGGTCAAAGACCGCTTCGCACCGCCGGACTATGAAAAGGCGTTCCTCAGTAACCCCGCCGACAGCTTTGCCATCTATCAGCTTCGGGATAATGATAATACGGCGCAGCTCCGCTTTATGAACGCCGAGTATCTGGAGAAGAAGGGGCTTTCCATTGAAAAGGGAAATTACGCCGCCGTTTACGCGGGCAGCCTCGACCGCAGGGGCGATACGCAGGACAGGTTGGACGTGCTGTATGAGACCTTCAACCTCCGCCGCCCGGAGGATTTTCGCGGCCACAGCCTGTCCGTCAGCGACATCGTGGCGCTGAAGCAGAACGGCGTGGTATCCTGTCATTACGTTGATTCCCGGGGCTTCAAGGCGCTGCCCGACTTCCTAAAGCCGGAAAACTATCTCAAAAACGCGGAGATGGCCATGGAGGACGACTACGGCATGATCGACGGCGTTATCAACAACGGGCCGCGCAAGACCGTGGCGGAGCTGGAGGAACAGGCGAAGTCCGGCAAGCCCATCTCCCTCATGGAGCTGGCGCAGGCGGCGCGCCGGGAACAGACGCAAGCGTCACGGCAGGAGAAGAAGCCCTCCGTGCTGGCAAAGCTCTGTCCTCCCGTCAACGAGCCGAAAAAGACAGCGCGTTCAAAGCGCGCGGAAAGAGAGCTGCTATGATGAATTTTACCAACGATGAAATGAACCTCATGTGCATCTACCAGAGCGACAGCCGCAGCGGGCTGATTGCCGCCCTCACCGAAATGCGCGGATACCTGGACGAGGACGAAGCCGATCTGCGAGCGCTGACCGACAGCGCCCTGCAAAAGCTGGGCGAAATCACCGACGAGCAGTTCGCGGAGCTGGAGCTGGTGCCTGACTTCGACACGGACGAATAAGGCGGATGCGGCGGGAGCGGCCTTCGGGTCGCTCCCGTTTTGCTTTCACGATTCTATTTCCCAAAATCGAAAAAATATTGATTTTGGGAAACAGACGGTAATGCTTCGCTTGCCTGCACTGCCGCATTGTTGGACAAAATGCGTGTAACCGCTAAAATGTTCAATAGATGCGGTTTGCCCTTCTCTTTACAAAAATGTCCGTTCGAGTGCGTAACATCCACGGAAAACGCACAGAATGAGCATGAAAGAATCCGCACTATTTTTTGAAATCGCTTGATTTTCACCGGATAGTTGCGTATAATAAGACTGCGAGGTGAAAATATGATAAAGACAACAGCAATGCTACTGGAGGAATTGCGGGAATACGGTTCTCCGAAGTCAAAGTTAGCGCGTATGGCGGAGCGGGGCGAGTGCTTTCCCATTACAAGGGGGCTATATGAAACTGACCGGAACGTTCCTGCGTACCTGCTTGCGGGCAGTATTTACGGGCCTTCATACATTTCCTTTGAATATGCCCTTAGCCGCTACGGGCTGATTCCCGAGGCGGTATATGCCGTTACCTGCGCCACCTTTGAAAAGAAAAAGAAAAAGAAGTATGAAACTCCCTTCGGAACCTTCACCTATCGGGATGTGCCGTCTGAGGCGTTCCCACTGGGGATTCGGCTCGTGCAGGAGGGCGATTATTTCTACCGAATCGCAGAACCGGAAAAGGCACTGTGCGACCAGCTCTATACTATGCCGCCCGTGCCGAACACACAGGAGCTTTTCCGGCTGCTGACGGAGGACTTGCGGATTGAGGAAGCGGAGATTGGGAAGCTGGACGGAAATAAGGTTTGCAAATACAGCGGAGCGTATCACTCCACGAATGTAAAAAAGCTCTGCTCGCTTTTAAGGAGGCTTTGACATGAACAGCGCCATTGAACAGATGCTGAAAAGCTACCATGTAGAGAATATCTACGACAGAAAGAACGCAATGAAGGAAATCATGCAGGAAATTGTGCTCTGCGGCTTGTCCCGCGCGGGTTTCTTCAAAAAAGCGGCGTTCTACGGCGGAACCGCCCTGCGAATCTTCTACGGTCTCGACCGATTTTCCGAGGATCTGGATTTTTCGCTGGAAGCGGAGGATTTGGACTTTGACCTGACCGCCTACTTTCCCGTGCTGGAGAAGGAAGTGAAAGCCTTTGGGCTGAATGTGGAGATTCAGGAAAAGGAAAAGACAAAAGAAAGCACCATCCGCTCCGCCTTCCTGAAGGGGAACACAAAGGAACATCTCCTGCTGTTCTACGCGGATGAAAAGGTGGCGGGAAGCGTGGCGAAGAATGAAGCGGTCAAGATTAAGTTCGAGGTGGACGTTAACCCGCCCGCCTTCGCCGCATTCGAGCACAAATACCGGCTGCTGCCCGTGCCGTATGAGGTGCGGCTGTACGATATGCCCTCCCTGTTCGCAGGAAAAATCCATGCGGTCATCTGCCGTGCGTGGCAGAGCCGCATCAAGGGCAGGGATCTTTACGACTATGTATTCTATCTTTCAAGGGGTGCGGCCGTCAATCAAAAACACCTTCGGGCACGATTGATTGATTCCGGATATATTTCTGCCGATGCGGACTGTTCCTTGCCGGAAATCAAAGCGATGCTGGCGGAACGCTTCGACAGCATCGATTACGCACAGGCAAGGCAGGATGTGGAGCCGTTCATTCACGATTCCTCCGTGCTGAATATCTGGAGCGCAGACTTTTTCAAACAAATCACGGAGGGACTGACTGCGGTATAGTCCCCGACTGAAAACCGAATACCGCCCTTACATAGAGCGTCCGTTCCGGGCGCTCTAAATTCATGCCATGAAGGAGGAGCAATATGCCGAGCAAGCTACAAACGTATATGCAGATGGCGGACGAGGCGCAGCGGCAGCTCACCGGCAGCTACCGGGGCTGGACGGGCTTTCTCACCACCGCCGCAAGGCTGTACAAATACCCCTACGCCGAGCAGGTCATGATCCACGCCCAGCGTCCGGACGCCACCGCCTGCGCGGAGTACGACTTCTGGAACGAAAAGATGGGCCGGTATGTCCGCAGGGGCTCCAAGGGCATCGCCCTCATCGACAGCAGCGGCGAAAGGCCGAGGCTTCGGTATGTGTTCGACGTGTCGGACACGGGCGGCAGGGAGTTTCCCAAGAGCCGCTACCTGTGGGAATACCGGGAGGAACACGCGGACGCGGTAAGCGCCATGCTGGAAAGCCGCTACGGTGTGGACGGAAAAGGAGGGCTCCCTGACCAGCTTGAGCGCATCGCGTCTCAGCTTGCGGAGGAATACTGGCGGGACTATAAGCGGGATATTCTCGCCATCGTTGACGATTCCTTTCTTTACGGATATGATGAATTTAACGTAGGAGCGGCCTTTCAAAGCGCCGCCGCCGTCAGCATCGCCTACTCGCTCATGTCCCGCTGCGGGCTTGAAGCGGACGACCGCTTCGAGCATGAGGATTTCCTGAGCATCTTCGATTTCAACACCCCGGAAGCCGCCGCCGAGCTGGGCACGGCGGTGAGCAGGATCAACGGAGAGGTGCTGCGGCAGATCGAAGTCACCATCAAGAATTACGAGCGCGAGAAACTCGCGGAAAGGAGCCATAGCCATGACAGAACTGACCTACACCAAGAACGGGGACTACCTGATTCCCGACCTGACGCTGAGCGAAACGCCGGAGGAAGCGAGACCCCTGGGCAAGTACGGGAGACTGCGCAGGAGCTACCTTCAGGAGCACAGACCGGGGCTGTACAGCCGTCTGGTGCTGTCGGAGAAGCTGTTCCCGCACCTGCGGGAGATCGACGAGACGGCGAACCGGAGGCTGGAGCAGATGATGCCGGAGCTGATGAAGTCGGCGGGCGTGACGGAGGGGCTGAAAGCCCGCGACCAGATGAAATGGGTGGGGCTGATGAACAGCCTGAAAGCGCAGGCGGAGGAGATCATCCTCAGCGAGCTGGTGTACAACTGACCAATGACGCGCCGGAAGCGGAACCGGCGCAGTTCCAAGCGCCCCCGGCGGCATACCAACTGAGCCTGTTCCCCACGGAGGAAGAGCAAATCGCATATATCGCAGAAGCGGAGAGCTACACGCCCTCCGCTTTTTCCATGTCTATCCCGCAGGCGGATATCGACCATATTCTGCGCATGGAGGGTAACGCCGACTATGCCCGCATGAAGATCGCCACGGAGTTCTCCAAGGGCAAGGGCGTGGAAGAAATCGCGGCGTTTCTTCAAAGCAGCTTCCACGGCGGCAACGGCGTCGTCACCGAAAACGGCAGATATTCCGCCTGGTACGCCGAGGACGGCATCCACATCGCCAATGGGGACGCGGCAAGATACCTGGCCTCTGCAAAGGTCGTAAGCTGGCAGGAGGCGGCAGCGCGCATTTCCGAGCTTTTGGAGCAGGGCGAATACGCAACCAACGTAGAGCTTGCGGAAGCGCCGGGGCACGAGCGCACGGAGCTGGCGCAGTCTATCTGGTATCTACGGCAGGATTTAAGCGAAAAGGCGCGGGCGCAGGGCTACCTCTCCTGCCTGTCGGATATGCGGGGCGGCGGTTTCCCGGAGGAAACAGAGCGGCTTGCCGAGCGGCTGGCGGAACCGGCTTTCCGTGAGGTTATTCTGGAAGATTTTATGCAGTTCCAGACCGACTACCGGGAGGACAGGAGCCTGCTGCGCTTCCATTACCACAAGCCGGACAATATCGAGCAGGGCTTGCAGGAGCTGAGTCTGCCGCGTAAAGAGTACAGTACGGAAATGGAGGAGATTCCCGCTGTACAGCGGTTCATTACGGAGGACGAGATCGCCGCGACCCTGACTCGCGGCAGCAATATTGAAGGGGGCAAGGGGCGCATCTACGCCTATTTCAAAGAGAAGCATACCTCCAAGGAACAGGCGGACTTTCTGAAAAAGGAATACGGCGTCGGGGGCAGCTCCCACGCGGTATCCGGCGCTACCCACAGCGGCGAAGACCACAGCGGCAAGGGCATCGTGCTGAAAAAGCAGGACTGCCCGGAAATTCAACTGAACTGGGCGAACGTTGCCAAGCGTATCTCCGAGCTGATCCGAAAAGGCCGTTTCCTGACCCCGGAGGAAAAGGCACGCTTTGAGCAGCTTCAACGGCAGACCGCAGAGCGAAGCACAGCATGGAATGACTACAATGCCGTAAAGGAAGCCCACCCGGACAACATCGTGCTGTTTCAGGTGGGCGATTTCTTTGAGATGTACGGCGAGGACGCAAAGCAGGCAGCGGAGCTGCTTGACCTCGACCTTACCACAAGAGCGATACCCGGCGCTGGCCGTGTGGAGATGTGCGGCGTTCCGGCGCACGATTTAGAGCAATATGTAGAGGAATTGCGAGACAAGTACGATGTGACCATTTCCACAAAGGGCGAAAACAGCCCAGAGCGGCGCACCTACACCCTGCGTTCCGTTGACCATGAAGCGGAGGCCGCCATCGACGCTTATGAAGCGGAGTTCGGCGCAGACGGCACACTGGTGTTCCGCGACCCTGCCGCAGAGCAAGTTCAGCCCACGGGGCAGGAACATTTGGAGCATTACAGGCCGGTGGTGATGGCAGCGGTTTCGGAGGATACGGCCTATCGCAACGCCTGCGGTCACTCCGACCGGGAAAATGCGGAAATCGAGTGTAATGCCGCCGTGCGCCGCGCCGTTCTCAATTCAAAAGATATGGAGCTTATCCGGCTATTCTCGGATATGCCGGAGTTCCGCAGCCGCCTGCACCGAGAGGTTTTTGAGGGAACCTATGAGCGGCTCCATGATCTGCTGCGTCCGCTCTCGCAGGACGATATAGACGATGCACTCCGTGCATGGAACGGAAATATCGAGAGCAAACACGCCGTAGTGCGGTATATGGAGCAGCACGGGCGCGAAAAAGAAACCGCCGCATGGCTCGCCCGCGAGTATGGAGGGAATGAAAGCAAAAGCCTTTTTATCATCCGTGCCGGAAGCCCGGAAACCGCCGAACTGACGTGGCCGAAGGTGCAGCGGCGACTGGCGCAGCTCATCCGCGAGGATAAATTCTTCACAGAGCAAGAAAAGTCTGTGTTGGAGCAGAACCGGAATTACCTGATTTTAGACCGGCTGCGGGCAGACTGCGAATACTTTCTTGGCGCAGGCAACCGCGCAGAAAAGCATCTGTGGGCGGGCAGCGTCTATGCACAGATCGTCAAAATGCGGGAGCTGTATGACGCGCTCCCCCAAAAACCGGAATGGCTGACGAAAGAAATGATTGATGATTATGCCGACCGGATGGCACCACAGTATCAGGTCGTAGTGTATCATCACTTTGAAAACGGCTTTGATGAGAAACGGGACTATCAAACGCTGGAAGAAGCAGAAAAAGCCGCACAGGGTTATGTGGACGGCACGATGGAAAGCGACGGCTTTGCGTATGACGGCGCAGCCATCTACGACCAGCAGGCACGGAAGTATCTGCGTATCTACGGCGATTACCCGGATGAACGGGCGCACGCAGAGGTAGCGGGACGTGAGCCAACCGCAGAAGCCATTATCCCCGCAGACCGTTTCCATGTGGTAAGCCTTGACCGGGGCTTCCGTACCCTGTACGCCGTGTGGGACGACGAGACCCACGGCTACTATGTTGACGCAGACGGCGTGACCGAGGAATTTACAAGCGAATGGCAGGCAGAGGCGTACCGGCTGGAGCTGCAAGGACAGGCGGAGCAGGCGCTTATAGAACGGGCAAAGGGACTGATCTCCGACTTCTGCCGGAGCGAATACGGCTCGGAGGCGGATTTCAGCGACCCGGCGAAGATCGGTGTCGCCTACACCACCGTCACCGACGATGAGATTCCCATTCAGGTGAACATCGACCTTGTGAATTACCGGCTGGAACGCTATCTGGACGATGAGCATCTGGAAACCCGGCAGTACGGCTCTTTGCAGGAGCTTATTACCAACGAGCTGGAAAACCTCGATTTCAGCGACCTCATTCATGTTTCGGATGAGGATGTGGAGCAGCACCGCTGGCATGAACCGGAAACACCAGATGTTGAACACCCTGAAGCGGTTGAGAGTGCTCCCGTCCCGCAGAAGGACAAATTCCCATACTCTGTGGGCGATACGGTGTATCTGGAAAACGGCAAGCCCTATATCATCGAGAGCGTCGGCGTCTTTGATATTACCCTCAGCGACCCGACGCTTTTCTATCCCATCTCCCGTGCGGAGAGCAGGTAGAGCTTCGCACGGCTCATGGAGCGGTATCCGCAGCCGGAAAAGACCGCCGCAGAGAATACGGCTGTCCCCGAAAAAGAACCAAAACCCGCTTACACAGAGGAAACCGTGGCGGTATATCCCGCCGACAAAAACAACCTTCCCTATGATGTGGAGATTCGCACCCTGCGCTTTGACGAGCCGGAGCATGACCCGCCCGCACCGCTGCCGCCTGCGGAGAATTTCCGCATTTTGGACGATGATCTCGGCACAGGCGGCGCAAAGGCCAAGTTCCGGGCGAATATGGCGGCAATCAATCTCCTGAAGGAGCTGGAGTTTGAGGGCGCACAGGCCAGCTCGGAACAGCAGGAGGTCTTATCCCGCTATGTTGGCTGGGGCGGGCTTGCGGATGCGTTCGATGAGAGCAGGGAAAGCTGGAAAGGTGAATTTGTGGAGCTTTATACGGCGCTTTCTCCCGAAGAATACGCTGCGGCCAGAGCTTCCACGCTGAACGCCCACTACACCAGCCCCACGGTTATCAAGGCAATCTATGAAGCCGTTGGAAACATGGGCTTTCAGATCGGCAACATCTTGGAGCCTGCCATGGGCGTCGGGAACTTTTTCGGGCTTCTCCCGCAGGAGATGCAAGGAAGCCGCCTGTACGGTGTGGAGCTGGACAGCATCACCGGCAGAATCGCCAAGCAGCTCTATCCCAAGGCAGACATTACCGTGGCAGGCTTTGAAACCACCGACAGACGGGATTTCTTCGACCTTGCCATCGGCAACGTGCCCTTTGGACAGTATCAGGTCAACGACCGGGCTTACAACAAGCTCGGTTTTTCCATTCACGACTACTTTTTTGCCAAGACGCTCGACCAAGTTCGACCCGGCGGCGTGATCGCCTTTGTGACCTCCCGCTATACGATGGACAAACAATCTCCCGAAGTCCGTAAGTACATCGCGCAGCGGGCGGAGCTGTTGGGTGCGATCCGCCTGCCCAACAATGCGTTCAAGGCCAACGCCGGTACGGAGGTGGTGTCCGACATCATCTTCCTGCAAAAGCGGGACCACCTCATCGACATTGTGCCGGACTGGGTGCGGACCCGTGAGACGGCGGAGGGCTTCACCATCAACCACTATTTCACAGCGCACCCGGAGATGGTACTGGGGCGGGCCGCTTCGGAGAGCACCCAGTATGGGCACCAGGACTATACCGTGCTCCCCATCGAGGGCGCGGACCTTGCCCAGCAGCTCCATGAAGCGGTGGGGCGCATCCACGGCCAAATCCCGGAAGTGGAGGTGCCGGAACTGGGCGATGAGGAAGAACCCGTATCGGAGGCCGCCATCCCCGCAGACCCCAATGTGAAGAACTACTCCTACACCGTGGTGGACGGCGAGGTGTACTTCCGGGAGAACAGCATCATGGTAAAGCCCCGGCTGAACGCCACCGCCACGGCCCGCGTGATCG
>OGHJ01002931.1_pt1 | contig 13340 bp, 6 predicted proteins | sample 1571351 | NCBI WGS metagenome assembly OGHJ01 (sample SAMEA2582037, study PRJEB24529) | metagenome | biome: Human gut stool | place: China | collected 2011 | reverse complement strand
AAGGCGTACCAAACATCGTATGTACCCAGCCCTTCGGCTGCCTGCCGAACCACGTCGTAGGTAAGGGTGTTATCAAAGCCCTGCGGAAGGCTTATCCTTCCTCCAACATCGTGGCCATCGACTACGATCCCGGCGCCAGCGAAGTCAACCAGCTCAACCGAATCAAGCTCATGCTCTCCACCGCCCAGAAGAACCTGAAAAAGGGCGAGGGAGTGGAATAAAGAAACTATTTTTGATATGTGGCGGTAATGGCGGCACGGTGCCGAATGTGTGATAACGAATAGCGACTGTGCGATATTGACGGCACGGTACCGGATGTGTGATAACGAATAGCGACTGTGTGATATTGGCGGCACGGTACCGGATGTGTGATAACGAATAGCGACTGTGCGATATTGGCGGCACGGTACCGGATGTGGCACTTACGAGGTACATGCAGAAAGTAGCCTACCCAGTCGATAGCACCGTCATAAGGCAAGCTACACCCGCGGCAGGGGATTCGCAGGATCCCTGCTGCGGGTGTTTTATTTTCTTCCATTTAAGCTTATCCTCAGCACAGGGGGATATTAAACTGCTTCTCCTTTTTTATTTTGTTTCTTCGTGACATGCTTTTTCTTATAATCATATAAACAACGGTTTTAGTAAAAAAAATCACTAAAATCTTCAAATTTTTTTATTTTTCTGCTGATTTAAATACCTTTCTCAAAAATAGTGCCTTTCACCCCGTTGATTTTTTACTATTTTGAAGGATTTTAAGCACTTTTCAAAAAAGATTTGATATTTTCCGCCTTGACGTCTCTTATTGTTCAAGTTATAATGAGCACATTCATAGTTTCTTTTGTTCTTAACTTCCTATGAAAATTCTTTCAGTTAATCCCTGTTTTCATTATTTAAGGAGGTCATATTATCAACAATACCGAATTACTCAAATACAAAGAATGCCTATTTACAAAAAGAAATATTCTTCTCGAGAAAATCCGCAAATTGCCTAAAGGAAATCTTTCCTGCACAGTTAGCAAATCAGGTTATACAAGTTGGTTCTATCTGAAGGACGGTACTAGAAAGTATCTTCAGAAATCTCAAAAGGAACTGGCGCAAGCTCTTGCATTAAAGAAATACTACGAGCTTATGCTGCATGAAATTTCAGAAGAAATAGCATTTATTGAAACATATCAAAAGAAATTTCCCTCCACACTTCCAAGAGAAAAGGCTACTGACTTGTTGGCCAACTCCTCCCCTTATTACCCATTACTGCAAAGCTATTTTGCGAAGGACAAGCTTCCTGTGTCTGCGCAGCAATGGTGTGCGGAAAGCTATGAAACCAATTCTTCTCATCCGGAGCATTTGATCCATACTACGCTGGCCGGGCATAAAGTCCGTTCAAAATCAGAAGTCATCATTTCGAATCTGCTCTATACCAACCATATTCCCTATCGATATGAAGCGGCGCTGCCGTTAAAAGAATTCACGGCTTATCCGGATTTTACGATTATGCATCCGGTTACGAATAAAATCTTCTACTGGGAGCATTTCGGTATGATGGATAATGCGCCTTATTGTGATACTGCTTGTAATAAGCTGAAAACCTACTGTTATAACGGAATCTTCCCATCCATGCAACTGATCACCACTTATGAGACAAGCAAATGCCCCATTTCCACAGATCAGGTGCAGCAGATCATTACACAATATTTCCTCTAAATCCATAATTCCCTACTTGAAAATTCTCTTGACATTGACTAAAGGTAATCAAGAATATTCAAAAAGCCTCACAAGATGTTGCTCCATAGTGAGATGGGCTCCGCGGTGTGATCACTCCGCAATATGATCACTCGCAGCATGATCACTCGCAGCATGATCACTCGCAGCATGATCACTCGCAGCATGATTACTCGCAGCATGATTACTCGCAACGTAGTCCATACGGGACGTTTTTACGTATGGGAACACATTTTCTATACAGAAAAAAGGACCGGTTCGTCCGGTCCTTCCGATGAAACCACAATATGCTATTATGATGCGTTTGCTCTGCGGCTCTCAATATACTGTTGTAAGACTTCCGTGACTTCCTCCGGTGCCAGACCGGCATCTTCGATGATGTCACTCACCGCTTCCAGTTCCTTGCGCCTCTTCTGTTCAAACATTTCCTCTAACTCACGCTGTTCTGATTCTATGCGAATGTTTAACGCATTGATCAACTCCTGCTTCGCCTGGATCTTTTCCTCCAGGGATTTTCTCTGTCCTCTTGGCATATACTGTGTGCTCCTTTCCTTATGGCAATACTATCGAAAAGGCCATTCATCAGGGATCACAAGCGTAGCATAAGCTGCCGTGATCAGTCATGAATGGCCTGATATGTTACAGTATATGGACAACATTGTAAAAATATACCATATGTCTGTTAATATTATACCGCTATAATTTTTGTCCTATCGGAACAAGCGTCCACAGATATTTTTCTTTGCTCACATCAAATCTGTCGGATCTAGCCCAGGTTGTCTACTGCCGCCTTCAGCTTGTCCAGTGCAAGCTCTAGAGTTGCTCTTGGGCAGGCAATATTCACTCGCTGGAAGTCTGCTCCACTGGGTCCGAACATTGCTCCGCCATCCAGCCAGAGTCCCGCTTTCTCTACGATAAACTGATCCAGTTTCTTGCCGGAAATCCCAAGTTCACTGCAATCCAGCCATACCAGATAAGTACCTTCCGGCTCTACCAGATGAATCTGTGGAATTTTCTCCTGCAGATATGCTCGCAGGAAGTTCAGATTCTCAAGCAGATAAGCTCTCAACTGATCCAGCCACTCCTGTCCGCCACGATATGCAGCCTCGCAGGCTACCGCTCCCAACGCATTCGGCTCATCGTATCCGGTCTTGTCGATTTCCTTCTGGAATGCTTCCCGCAATGTCTCATTTGAGATAAAAATATTGGAAATCTGTAAGCCTGCCAGATTGAAGGTCTTACTGGGTGCGGTGCAGGTCACGGTGAACTCCGCAAAACGGGGATCCACATTGGCAAACACCGTATGCTCAAATCCGGGATATACAAAATCATTGTGAATTTCATCACTGACTACGATCACATGATGGCGCAGGCAGATCTCTCCCAGCTGCTGCAGTTCCTCTCTGGTCCATACTCTGCCCACCGGGTTATGAGGGTTGCACAGAATAAACAGTTTTATATGTTCCTGCACGATCTTGCGCTCGAAGTCTTCATAATCTATGCTGTACTGCGACTTTCCTTCAGTTACCCTTTTTTCGTATACCAATGTATTATCAATCACCCTACGGTCATTGTCCCTAATGATATTGGTAAAGGGATAATACACCGGATTTTGGATCAAGACCGCATCTCCCGGCTTTGTGAAAGCTTTTACCGCTGCACCCAGTGCAAATACCACACCGGGGGTCTTCATGATCCACTCTCTCTTCGTCTTCCAATTATGGTTTTTTTCCATCCAATTGGTTATGGCATTATAATAAGCATCCTTAGGCTGGGTGTATCCGTAGATTCCATGATCTACCGCCGCGTGAAGGCTTTTCGTAATCTCCTCCGATACTGTAAAGTCCATGTCTGCGACCCACAGTGGCAACACATCCGCAGGCTTACCTCTCTCCACGGCATAGTCGTACTTCAGGCAGTTCGTTCCCTTACGATTTATAATTTTATCAAAGTTGTATGTAGCCATACGAATCCTCTTACCTTTCGACAACCTGCGAGCTTTCTGCCTGTGGCCCCAAGTTGCAGGTTAAATTTTTCTGTCAATCGTACCTATTCTACCAGGACCTTCTGCACGTCCTGACTCGTTGCGTCTGTTGTGGGACTTCCGTGAAACTTTCCGCGGAACTGGCTAAATTACTATGTATACCAATCACCCCCCTCAGGCAAAAGCCTGCACCAGGTCTGCCAGCAGGTCATCGATATTCTCAATACCAACGGACATTCTCAGAAGCTTCTCGTCCACTCCAAGGGCCTCTCTGACCTCTACGGGTACATCTGCATGGGTCTGCTTCATGGGATAGGTCAGAAGACTTTCCACGCCTCCCAGGCTTTCTGCAAAACGGATCAGCTTTACGCTCTCCAAAATTTTAACAGCTTTCTCCGCAGAATTCAATCGGAAAGAAATCATTCCGCCGTATCCGCTGCACTGTCTGTCAATCAGCTCCTTATCCGGTCTGGAATCCAGTCCGATATAATAGACTTCTTCCACTTCCGGTCTCTGTTCCAGCCAGTGTGCGATGGCCAGAGCATTCTTCTGGTGCTGTTCCATGCGGACTGCCAGTGTCTTGATACCGCGGAGTAACAACCAGCTGTCAATCGCAGACAGACAGGCTCCTGTAGTCTTGTAGATATTATAGAGCTGGTCATACAGAGCATTATCCTTCACCACCAGAAAACCGGACAAAGTATCATTATGTCCTTCCAGATATTTGGTTCCACTGTGTACCACGATATCAGCTCCTAATGTCAACGGCTTCTGGAAATAAGGAGACAGAAATGTGTTATCCACGATCAACAGGCATCCATTCTCATGCGCAAGATCTGCAATTGCCTGAATATCCGCTACTTTCATCATCGGATTGGACGGTGTCTCCAGATAGATAGCTTTTGTCTCCGGGCGCAACGCTGCCTTCACCGTATCCACGTTGGAAGTATCTACACAATCAACGGAAATACCATTCTTGCGACTGATCATGTTCCACAGTCTTAATGTTCCGCCATACAGATCATCGGTAGCGATCAGATGATCTCCGGGAGAAAAGATTTCCATCATTGCAGTGATTGCCGCCATTCCCGTAGAAAATGCCAGTGCCTCTGTTCCCTGTTCCAACAGAGCAACCGTCTTCTGCACTTCGTCTCTGGTGGGGTTACTGCAGCGGGAATAATCATATCCCGTACTCTTCCCCAGTCCCGGATGCGCATACGCCGCATTCTGATAAATGGGCATGCTGATGGCGCCGAACGGATCCTTTCTCTCATTACTTCCCTGGACACAAATGGTCTCTGCTGCAAATGCCATCTTTTTCTCCTCCTATGTCTATGTATACTATATTATTCCCTTTATATTTCCTACTGTTCCAGTAGGTATAGTATATATTTATCATAGTACATAGAAAAAGTCAAGTTTCTATTCCATATTTACCAATAAAGTTTCATTTCTTTCTCAGCTTCCTGCTCTGAGATATTCAGTTTCAGTCTCACCTTTTGTAAAGTTTCTTCATAACTGGTATTAAAATCCTTGCACATTATAATAATTCCTTGCGCAACTCCCTGAGAAATCCCCTGCGAAATTCCCTGTGCAATCCCTTTTCTTGTATACTGATCAAATAATTCACACACCCTGATCTCATCCTCCTCTTTGATTCCCATTTCTTTTAATGCATCTCCGGTATCATCAACATTTGTATCTCCGGATAATACCCGTAGCATCTTAACTGTTGCTTCTTTATGAATCACTTTCCGGTCCGACCGATAGCCATCTCCCTCTGCAAGATAATCCACGATGATTCTCATATCACTTTGAAAAAGCTCTCGTATTTCTCTGGGTAAATGACGCATTTCCCAAACATGAAGTTGTACATCATCTACATACTTCCATATAATATCTGCAGTCGCCCCTTCTTCATCGAATAACCGTTGCAAACTGCATACCCCTTTCCACCTGCTCTTTCCCCAGTATAACACAATTTCTATCACAGGATATAGGCTCGGATTTTGTTTTTCATATTGTCTGCGGTATTCTCCACCTGCATACCCGGCCTTGCGCAATACCATGCCCTTATCCACCTTTGTCTGATTGGCAAATAAATACAATACCTTAGGCACCCCATTTACCACATGGTACTTTGCTACATCTTCCAATTGATTTCGCAATCCATTTTCTTTATCCAAGTAAAGACTCTCAGTAGCCGCCGACAACATTTCATAATCTTTAACCCTTCTTCTCCCTTCATGTAACAGAACATTAATTATGTCCGCCGCCACATCCGCATAGCTTTCAAAATTTTTCGTCACAATATCGTTTGTTTCCAATAGTTTCCTCCCTGTCCGATTGTTCTGTCAATCCATGAATTCGCGGCGATCCGCCATCGACTGCATCTACGCATTAAAACTTTTTCAGAATATTGCCTATATAGACTTTCTTAAGATGTGATTACTATAGCATACATATATTGATTCTGCAAGAAAATCCCGCCCAAAAACTCTCACAAAAACAAGGCTGCGGAAATTGGTTATTTTCCACAGCCCTGCTCTTTGTGCAATTTGTCTTTTCTGTTTTGAGCGCAAATTCTTTAATCCAGGTCAAACAGTTCCGCCGCGCTGACGGTCAGGCTCTTAACAGCACCTTCGGTTCGCTTGGATCCGTTGTCGTAAACGGTCGTAGCACGGATATAGATGGTGGCGGCATCCTGATCGTTAAGCGTCATCTTGCCGCTGCCGGAGAACAGGCCCATCTCCGATGCAGGGAATGCCAGCGTGTATACACCGTCACTGGTCACAGAATAATACGACGTACCTGTGACATAATAGTCCTTTCCACCTTCCGTAAAGTGATTGTCTCCGCCGGCAATCACATGTGCTCCCACTTCCGCTTTGGAAGAATTTGTCACTGTAAGTCCGGTCAGAGGCTTCACCTTCAGTGTGCCCTTGCCGTATGCGATCTCCATAGCATCCGCATCCGTGGACTCCTTGAAGAACTCTACCCGGATCTCTGTTGCCGAAGACAGGATGTTGTAATCGGTAGCCTTGAAATCCACCTGAATCTTATTGCTGCGATCCAGGATCATCTTGTTGGCAGCATCATACATCATATATACGGAGTCAATGGTGTTGCCGTTGTCATCCCGGAAAAATACGGAAGGTGCCTTGGTTCCGGCATTGTAAGCTGCTACCATGGTGTTCACAAACAGCTTCTTCTCCGCCATTCCTGTAGGCTCCGTATGTCCCGCACCGGAATACGTGACATTGCCCATGCTGTAAATATAATAGTTATTTACCACATCTTTGGGGCTGACATTATACAGGTTCACACCATTGTCATTGCCCCGTCCGTTGTTCCTCTCAGTCTGTGTCTTTCTGGTCTTGGCATTGTCGGACAGGTCAGACAGACAATACCATACCACAATATCATTTTTGCCGTCTCCATCCTTATCCAGCTCCATGTTCGGCTGCAGCCACTGATAATGTGTTGCCGCCACTGTCAGAGTCTGCTGTTCTTCTGTAGTGATCTGATAAGGATAATTAGTGATCTGTCCCTGATTTACCTGCGTAACGATCATATCAGGACCGGCACCGTCTCCGAATTCCTTGTAATCTCCCAACACCGTGATCTGCCCCTGAGAGTTCGTCGTCTTATCCATACCCTGATAAAACAGAGAATTGCGGATTGGAAAATAGAAACTCGTATAAGACGTTCCCTTCCGCAGGATCGCATTGATCCGATTCTGCACATACCGGACTGTCGTATATTTGGTCGTGCCCTCGATATTTCCGACCGTCTGATCACTGCTCCGGTCCGTTCCCGGCTTCCATGCCGTATCGTAATTGTACTGCGTGTCCAGAATATTGTAATAAGCATCATAACGCTTTCTCTGGGCATCGGATAAACTGGAATTGTTCCTCTGGTCATCATAATATTCCAGCAACGCACCATAACGATCCAGCCCTACCGCCGCACGCATGGTCTTGTTGAACTCGTAGCCCCAGTACCAGCCTTTACCGCTACCGGCCTTACTGTTGATATAAGAACTGCTGTCATGGGTAAACAGGACACTCTTACCATCTTCGATATAATCACGGATGGCTTCGGATACTGCCATGTTCTTCAGGCTCTGATCCTTGCTTCCGAACTGATAGTTGTCTCCGAATCCCAGGATCAGCATATCGTACTGCTGGAAAGTATTGTATGCCGCATTGTAATAAGCCTCAGACTTCTGTTCATCGGTCTTAAGCTTTTTCAACTGATCGTCTGAAATCAATCCGTTGATAAAAGTTGAAGTCTTCACGGAATCAATAGATACATTAAATTCCCGGATACCGCTTAACAGTGACTTTACATCACTGTCACTTTCCAGATCCCACAGTGTCTTGTCATTAGATGCTTTTCTGTCGGACATCAGCTGCAATACCTGAATATCCACTCTGGAACCTCTGTCCACTGCCGTATAACCGGACACTGCGGTTCTCACCAGTGCATCAGAATTATCAAAGAAGATCATCTTCCAGGGCAATACTCCCTGATAATCATCCGGCAGCACTCTGACTACCTTATAGGTATATCCGGTGCGCAGCTCGTAATGGCCACTGTCATTCTTCGCCACTTCCTTCCATTCCTGCCCGGATCTGACATACAGATTCAGTCCGGAAAGCTCCTCCGTGGAGGAAAGTGTCTGCCCGATCACATCGGAACCGGAAAAGCGACCGTCGGAGTTCTTATCAATATACAGCTTGCAATCATACGTCGTGCTCACCTGGGAGGCAGCCGCATCATTGGACAGAGCAAAAATATACTGCAGATAGAACTTACCGTCCGTCATCTTCAGGAACGCATCGTTGATACCGTCCCCGTTGTAATGCAGCTCTGTAGGAATATAATCTTCCCCAAGATTTTTCACCCATTCGATCTGCAGTTTGGACAGATTCAGATGGTTGCCAAAGTTTCTCTGTCTCTCTTCTCTGGCCGCCTTCTGCTCCGTTGTCTCCCGGGCTGCAGTCGTCAGCTGACTCTCCGCAAATACATTCTCCTGCCAGTATTTGTAATTGCCTCTTTCATCCGTGGACAAGGCAAACTGTATCAACTGGTAAAAATAGGAACTTTCGTCCACTGTTGCCGTATTGGCACTCACCTTACCGTCAATTCCCGTCAGAAGTGCATCCGCAAATACTACCGGATACCCGGCGGAAATATACTGCTCGAACTCCTTTTCTCTGGTGGAGTTCATATCGTTTCCGGGTCCCCGATACTGATTGGAAGTGTGACTTAAAGAATCATCCTTCAGACGGTTCTTGTTATCATCCGATTCATCCTTATAATCATACAGATCCCCGATATGCGTATAGATCAGCCCATTCATGGAACTGTCATTGTAAACGGTCTGATTGTTTTTCACATTCATGGTTCCGGTGCGGGCACCCACATAGATCATATCATATCGATCGTTGAGATCCTCTATCTTGCCAATGAACTCTGCGGAAGCCATCTGGGTAATGGAAATACTTCCTCCGTAACTGCTCTGCCCCAGAAATCCTTTCACGGAATCTGCAGATAAAGCTCCGGTTCCGAAATCATAACAGGGCTCCAGATCCAATACCGCAAGGCTGTCCTTTACCTGGCTTCTGTGCAGATACCAGTTCATAATATATCTGGTGATGGAAGCTTTGCTGATCTCTTCATTCAAAGTGACCGCCGTGGCATTTTCCTGTGTGATCAGAAAATTCTCGTAGCGGATCTCTTTCAGGACATCCGTGTAGATCCATGCTCTTGTCTTATCTGACTTCAGATCCGTCAGATAATCCTCTGCCGCATAAGCTTTGGAACTGTCGTTGTTCAGGTATACATTTTCGTTCAGGTATTCCTTCAAGGTATCCAACGTCAGGGTATCCGCATTTGCCGCCTGCATTGCAGACGCATAGGATCTGATATTTCCCTCTGCCGCGCTTTTCAGCGTATCGACACTTACATTTTCCCAATAGGAATCTCCCTGACTTGCGATTGCGTTTGCCACATTGTCATCCGACACCTGCAGCAGAGTCAATGCCAGTTTCGTCAACACTTCATTGCTCTGGGTGCTGTTCTTGGCATAAAAATTATAATCCATGATCACCGGCACTCTGGCTGCAGCGGTTCTGATCCCGCTGTCGTCCACGCCAAATGCCAGCTTTGCGATCACGGTTGCCGCAGAGACCATATTGGACGGCTCTGCCCCGTAATTTCCCTGACCGGAAAAATAGAACAGATCCACATCTGCCAGATCAATTCCACAATAAGAATCCTCCGCTGTAATGGAAGCATCTGCCAGATCAGCCAGTTCCTGCAGGGTAAGTGTTGTCACTTCGATCTTCAGTGTATCGATATCGTCTCCGGTGGCTGTACCACTCTCATAACGACTGGTACCGGACAGATTCAGGACATTTTTCTTGAACCATTCTTTGTTGTAGAAACCGCCGTTATAGGCAATAGTCTCCGTAGCATCCTCTCTGTCATCCCCTACAAAATCATAGCTGTTGGCGGTGTCAAAGCCCGCTTCCCCCTTGTAAGTAACCTGAAGGGAACCCGGTGTCACCATAGTGTAGCTGCCGGCCTCATCCTTACGATAGGTATCGATCAGACGGTAATCACCGTTTTTGTCACTTACTGTCATTGCAGATACATAATAGTCGCCGTTATCATTTGCTGTGAAATCCACAAAATAGGCACTGGCTATGGTCTCAAATGTATATGCCTTCGAAACATCATCCCATTTTGCCAAAAGCTGTGCGCTATCCGGCTGTGCATGATCCAGGATGTAGAGATTCTGGGTAATATCTCCGGCAGAATAGGCTGCTATCGCATCTCCTCCGGATGTCGTGCGTGCCTGCACAGCAGTACCTGCATCATTTCCGGATACCCCCCTGGACGTAGTCTTTAATCCATCCGGCAGTGCCGCATCGGTACCGTATACAATCTGTCCGAGATAGGTATAAACGGCAGTCTCACCCGTACCTATCTTCTGATAGATTGTCCTGTCCACATAATCTTTTGCCTGAAAACTCGTTTTATCAATAGCGGCCAGATCCGTCTCCGAAATTGCATATAAGCCCTGCGCATATCCCCTGGCGCTGTCTGAACCATTGATAATCGTAGTCTCCAGTCCGTTGCTTCCTCCGGTAGATCTATGGGAAAAGGCCGGGGTCACGCTTTTGGCATCCCGGTTACTGTCTCCGGCGGCCTCCAATGCACTGTATCGGTTATAACGTTCTCCTGCTGCTACCGTCTCCCCATTGGCAATCTCACGATAGACCGCATCGATCTGTTGGTAATTGTATCTGCCGGATCCGTCCTGTCGGAATACAAAGCGTCCTCTTACGTCCTCGGTTCTGGAAGCTCCGGTGCTTTCGCTGTAGGCAGAAAAAGTAACCGGACCTGTCGTCGGAAACTTTGCAGCATCCAGACTGTCCATAGCTGTCTGGCGCTCTGTGGCTGACGGCATCTCGGAAAGCTTTCTGCCCTCAGATACCGGCTCCTCGCCGCCTGCCAGATAGCCGATCGTGGCATTTTCCTTCGACGGAACGATCTCCAGAATATGGAAAGTACCATCAGAAGAAGCTACCGTATCCTGTACCAGTTTTTCAATACCCGGAAGGGTTCTTTCCTGCGCACTGACCTCCATAGAGCCATAGCTCTGACCGGCTCCGACGGCCAAAGCTATGGTGAGGATTCCTGCTATATACTTTTTTGAATTGCGTTTCCAATTCATGGTCATTTATTATCCTTCCATTCCCACCACTCCGGATTCTTCTCTACTTCCAGTAAAAGATTTCTCTTATGATCCGGATATCGTTCATCATAAATGGTCATAATTAAATAATCATTTTCTTCATGTGCGCCAATATCAAACTGTACCTGCGAAAAAGGAAGATGCATATTATCAATTTCTGCAAATTTCGTGTTGGAATCCAACGGCAGTTCTCCCTGGAAATATCCTGCCAGTTTTGCTGCTCTATGTCCTTTCTCTCTTCCAGACTCAAAACCATACGCATGCAGATCATAACGATTCGTCCAGGTAGGTCTCAGCACCGTAATCACATGCTGATCATTGGCAAATAAGATATCCACTACCGGCACCAGTATTACCGTTTCGGCCACTAATGTGGAATCATCCAGGCTCCATGCCTGAAGCTTCAGACGATATTCGGTATCCCAGGAAATATAGCTAAGTGCTCTTACCTCTGTAGATTCTCCCGTATTTTCTGTTGTCAGATAGCCTTCCTGATGAACATCATCATATGCTCCGTCATAGACTTCAAAACCGACCTGATATGATTTTTGTATTCCGTTCCATACCTTGAAATCATTATTCAGCTCACTGGGAATATCTGCAAATCTCCAATTTACTTCCCCTTTATAATTTCGAATCTCGCAATTAATTTTTCCATTACGGTTTAATACAAACTGCTTGGAGTAAATATACGGTTCCTTCGCGTTTACAACCGTCTTCAGGGGAGGGATTGTAATATCGATTTCTCTGGTAATCTTAATATCTACTGATAAAGCTATCACCGCACGTACACGTACTACCGTATCCGTCATATTTCCACATTCCAGTTCTGCCTGGAACTGTCGACCATCAGAATCTGTCAAACCGGTTATTTTGTAATTATTGGCATAATCATCTACCACACTCCACTCAATCTGTGGATAACCATTTCTGTAATCCGCCCAGGACGGCAGACATTCAATCAATGCCTTATAACCGATCTTTTCCGTACTTCCTTCGGTAAAATCATATGTGGTCAGATTCCTGGCAATCAGTGTTGCATCATATTTTCCGTCAATGTTGGTATAGGGTAATACCGATACCTTTGTGGATGCAGACATTCCGGGATCCGCCACGGAAGTACAGGTTACCTGTAGCACAAGTGTTCCGGTCGGCTCATATCTGTCAGCCGTCAAAAGACCGCTCCCATTTATCGTGGTTCCTGCCTTAAGTCCAGTTGCGTCCACTCTTGCCACGCTCCAGGTCACCCCGGCATTTTTAGCCTCTTCTGTTCCTTCCATAGTATAAGAGTACTGCAGGCTGTCCCCCTGAATCACCGAAGCATCTTTCGGTTCTATATCCAGAGAATCCACCATATGCTTTTGTACCGTTACGGTAGCCGTTGCCGCTATGGTAGGATCCGCTACGGCGGTACAGGTTACTGTCAGAATATTCTCTGCTATGGTCTCATCCGCTGCCACACTCAGTTTACCGTTACCGCTGATGGTACTCTTACATGCGCTGCCATCCTGATAACTTACGGCCCAGGTCGCGCCCTGAGCAATGGCTTCCTCGTCTCCGGTGATCTCGTAATCGAAGACGAAAGTCTGTCCCTGTTTCAGATCTTCGTGCTCGGGAATGATACGAATGCCGCTGATCCAGGAATAGATGCTGGACGGCTCTGAGCTCAGATCATTTCTCAGCTTGATGGTCTCGGAAATATCATAGGACTTGTCCTGATAGGTAAAGGTCATATTCAGAACGACTTTTCGCTTATCCAGTTCACTGAGGTCCACGCTGAAACTGCTGACATGCTCTGCCATCAGTGCGGGCTTAGCCACGTCAAAATCTCCTACCACAAGTTTGCCCTCGGCATCCTTGCTATTT
>OGHJ01002925.1_pt1 | contig 13367 bp, 19 predicted proteins | sample 1571351 | NCBI WGS metagenome assembly OGHJ01 (sample SAMEA2582037, study PRJEB24529) | metagenome | biome: Human gut stool | place: China | collected 2011 | reverse complement strand
AAAATCGCTCCGCTTGATTTTGCACTGTGGCTCACCGTCCCGCCAGAATACAATGCCCTCCATGTGGTTCTCGCGCAGGAAGTCTCGGATTCCTTTAAAGGATCTCTCCACCTGGATGATCCATCTCCCATGCCGGTCCAGTACGTCCATGTCCAACCTATACGGATTCCCCTGAAAGTGGGGCCCGATGGCCTCATAGGTGGCATCCTCCAGCGGTATGCTGTCGAAGAACGCCTCCAGATACCACTTGTCTGCCGGGTTATCGCTCCGGCACTCCACCCAGTGGGGCCAGTGGCCGGTCATAGGGTCAGGATCACAGCAGGGGATAGCACCCTCCGGGGGCTTCTTCCCCTTCTTGGCGTCATACCGGCGATACAGTTTCCCGCCGATGACGGCACAGCATGACCCGTCGATTTTGACGGTAGCAGTGCCCTTGCCCTCCAGCACCCACTCCATGCCGGGTGTGACGTTGGGAGTGATGCCCACGACGCGGTGGTTTTCATAGATTCGCTCAAATAATGTCGGGATCTTTTTCATGTTTTTCCTCCTGTCTCTCCGGCGGGGGCAGTAGGCCAGCCACCGTTCGCCATATTTCTCAAAAAATACAGCGTTCCAGTTTTTTGCTGTCCGAACAAGGTTGTTCTCTCTATCAACAATTGCCCATCCCGGCCCATACCAATTCCGGCCCCCGATGTCTACGATCCACACCGGCTCCCCGTCCATCTCCCGCAGCTCATCCAGCGTCAAAGGCTCGTTCGGCGGGGTGAGGGTGGGCTGCGCCTCTATCAGCTGCCGCATGACATCTGCGCCGCCAGTATGCCCAAAATTGATTTCCAAAACCTGTAAAAGTCTATCAGCGTCAATCGCCCGCATCTTTCAGCGCCTCCATTTCTCCCGCAATGTGCCACTCATTCCCGTCGTCCGGCACTTCTACATCAACGGTTTTGTATTTGTGTGTATAGGTCTCATAGCTGGTTTGTACAAAAGCCTCAAGAACAACCGTTATCTTCATGCAATTTCTCCATCCTCTCCATCACCATCTGCACGGCCTCGTCCGTCATGGGTGCGCCGCAGTGAGCGCAAAATTTTGTATTTTCGTCAGTACCACACGGGACACCATTACAAACAGAGCAGTGCGGAATATTAAAGGCTCGTCCACCAATTACAGTAGGAATTATCCATTTCCCACACACCTTCTCCACCTGCTCCCGGCTGACGGGGCGGAGGGCGGTGAGGGCGACTTTCATGGCCTCCGTCACAGAACATCCAGTCTCATCAAGTGTAGGGCTTAATTGTAAAATTTCTTCAAATGTTTTAATCGCTTCTTCCCGCGTCATGCTCATTGTCGGTCCTCCTCTCTATCCCATTTGGGGATCATACCGTAAAAAATCAGGTTCAGCCTTGAATATCACCCGATTATTGCACCAGCGCTGCAAGAGGCGAACTTCACGTGGTGCGTTCGGTTTATCGTATATCATCACATAGGGGTCATACCCCATATCTCGCAGGGTGTAGATCCTATATAGATTTTCCTCCATGGTGGTGCCATAGTTAGTAAGAACATATACCATCATGTCCCAGGCGAAGTGGATCGTTTTCAGCTTGACCCGGTTCAGGGCGGCTATATTATCCTCAGCCAGAAGTCGCGCGTCTGCCCCCTGGTTGATGTCTACCCACGCCCCGCTGTCTGCCAACTGCCCCAAGAGATCTATGTGGTCAGGGCAGGCCAGTGTATTGGGGTCCATCAGTACAATGTTTTTCTGTCCCCGCCACCACTCAGACAGGTCAGCCACTTTGACCGATTTTCTGCCCTCTTTATCAGCCACGATGCAGAACGGGCAACCACGGGGGCACCCGCGAGACAAAAACCCATAGGCCGTTTCTTTGGTCAACTCCGGGTACAGTGAATAGTCCGGGTATATGTGCTCGACCTCATCCGGAAGCCGGTTGTCCATCCCATACCCCGTTCCGCCCTTGACGATCTCCGCCGCATTGACCGGCTCCGGGATATCCGGCGTATAGGTATCGTCAAACACCTTACTCATGTACACTCGATCATACTGCCCCCAGCCCCACCACCACTCCACGATATCTCCCTGGGACTTGTGCCATGCGGACAGCTTCATCAGGGCCAGGTTCGGGAAGTGGTGGCCGTCTACATCAATCAGACCGACCTTCATTCAGCATCTCCATCTCTTCCCGCGCCACGTGGCCGTTCCCCCTGTTTAAAATTCGCCGCCAGCCCCCGCCGCCGCCTCCAGCTCACCACCGTGGCCTTTTTCATCCCTGACTCCTGTGAAATCTGCCCGTCACTCATACCGTCCTGGTGCATCCGCAGCATCTCAGCCTCCATGTCGGGCGTGATCTTGCACCGAGGTGTGTTGGCCGGAAGCCCGTGGTTCTTTCTCCAAAATGTAATGGCCTCCGGAGTCACATGTACCTGATCCGCGATCTCCCGGTCGTTCAGACCATCCCGATACAGAGCCATCCGGCGCTCGTGCTCCTCGTTCGGCAGCATGGTCAATCCTCAACTCCTTCCAATACCACCCCGTGCCAGAAAGCCCCCTTCCGGCCGTAGTGCATATACCGGGCCACCGGTGCCTGGTACACCAGCCGGGCCGCCGGTCTGCCGCACACGGGGCAATAAATGCTGTAATACTGGGGTCGTGGCCAAAGCCTGTCCGGCTCTGCTCGCTTCATACCTGCCCCCTGGGGACCACGCTGACCACATAGCCGCCATTCTCCAGATCCTTCCGGGCGTGGAGGAGGTACTGTTCCGCCATCCGGCCCGCGTCGATGTCCGGAATCCGAAGCCGCCAGCCCACAGTCTCGCCGGTCTGGCCGTTTTTGACTGCCTCCCCGTGCTCCAGGGTGGCGGCCATCAGCACGCCGTCCATGGCCCGCTGGAGCTCCAGCGCGCCCTCCTGGGTCTCCATCAGCTGCTTGTCCTGTCCCTTGCACATGGTCTCCAGCCGGGCGGCGTACCGCTCCGCCTCCGCCAGCTTCTTTTTCAGCTCCTTGATCTTATCCACGTTTCTCACAGTGATCTTCCTTTCGTTCATAGTATCGAAGTAGGGAGGCAGCCACGGAGCATGCTTTCCATCCGCTCTGGGCGGCGCAGTACCGGTCCGCATACTCCGTGGCGGCTTTCCGGTCCGGGAACACCATTCGCCCACCCTCGCAGTGAACGCACAGGCGCTCGTCCCACTTGAAAAAGGGACATGTCCATGTCCGATTTGACCAGCCCACCGGCCTCACCTCCCTGCTTTAGTCCCAAACTCCTGCGTCTTTGAGCAAAGCATTCCACTGGGCAATGGACATGCCCTGGTCCAGCGCTTCCCGCATGCTGGGCAGCCCCCGCTCCCTCAGTTCCTGGTGCCACTCCTGCTGCCAGGCCTCCAGCTCTTTTTTCCGTTGCTCCTGCGTGGCCTGCATCGAGGCCGGCGTGTCCCACTCTGCGGCCAGGGGCGCTGGCTGTCTCTGGCACCGTGTGGCAATGTCCGTCACGTCCGGGAAGAAACTGTTCCCCCGAAAGTAGTCCGCCACAGCCCTCCGGACATCGTCCACCTCGTAGGGCTCCAGGACCAGCGCCCATGCAGCGCGCAGACGCTTGTTGTCCACCTTCGGGTCCCCAGGTCGGAACAGCCTGAACAACTCAAACAGGCGGTCCGTATCCTCTCTCGTCAAATTTTCACACCCCTTTTCTGGCGGCGGAGGCGGAAATCCGGTCGACGCTGTCCGTTCTTCTATCGGTAACTTACCGGTAGAACGTCTCCTCCGTCTCTTGTAGAAGTAGAGGGTATAGGTTATAGACACTCTCCCTATAACTCTTACTATTACTCTTACTATGTGGTATTTGCGGCCAGCAAATGGGCATTTGCTCCCAGCAAATAGGCATTTGCGTCAAACAAATGGGTATTTGCTCCCAGCAAATTAAAAATCGTCCTCGTTTGCATCCACCAGAACGGCGCTCCCGCTTTCCGCCTCAGAGAGCAGCCAAATTCCCCGGAACACCTCTTTCCGCCGCCGTCTTTGTAGGACGACGACAAAGTTCCGTTGAATTGCCCGGCTGGTCAGAACGCCGTACTGAGCAAAGGTGTCCGCATGGAAAAGCCCCAGGTCCAGGCACAGGTCCACCACGTCCGAGATATACTGCCCGGTGACCTCGCTCCCCAGCGCCCGGCGGATCATCACGGCCTCCCCGGCGGGCCAGGGGAGATAGTAGCCCCTGGCCCCGTAGGCCCGCTGGCACACGGCGAAAAAGACAACGAAGGCGTTCAGCCCCAGCCGGTCCACCAGATGGATGATCTTTTCATCCTCAAATACATCCACGTCCCAGCCGGAAAAGTCGATTCCCTCCCGCTTCTTCCGTCCAGCCATAAAGCACCTCTATTTTCGTTCCTTTGGGCAGATCGTCACCTTTACCCCGGGACCCACTGCCTCTCCCGCCTCTCGGAGGAACCGGGCCTCGTTGGAGCAGGCGTCGGAAAGGTGCATCAGATACACCTCCCGCAGGCGGCTCTTGTCCAGCTGTTCCAGCCACAAGCAGGCCCTGGTGATGGACATGTGGGCATTGCGCACCCGGTAGCGCACCTTCTCCGGCATCCGCTCCGCCCGCTCCAGGATGTCCTCGGCGTAGTTGCACTCGATGGCCGCCATGGTCACCCCGGGGAACTGGTACCCCAGATTCACCGTGTCCGTGGCGAACACCAGCTTGTCTTCGTCCCGCTGGCTGCGGATCAGGAATCCCATGGGCTCCGCCGCGTCGTGGAAGGTGGGAAAGGGGAGGATCTGGAGGGAGCCGATCTGCACCGGCTCCCGGTCCTCCAGAATCTCCATCCAGTCCCGCTCCAGGGCTTCCGCCGTCCCCGCGCTGGCATACACAGGAATCCCGCTTTTGTGGAGCTGGTCGTAGCATCCCGCGTGGTCCTTATGCTCATGGGAGATCAGGCAGGCCGCCGTCTGGGATACCGAAAACCCCATCAGCTTCTGGAGCTTCTTGTAAGTAACCCCGCACTCGATCAGCAGGAAGGTCTCTCCGTCCTCCAGCACATAGGCGTTTCCGTGGGAGGACGAGGCCAATGGATGAAATCTCAAATGGGACACTCCTCTCTGGGGGCGGCGTTAGCCGGGGCCGGCGCCGCCGCGGCGCTCTCCTTTGCCTCCTGGGCCGGGAAGTCTACCGCATCTGTGGGCGTGTGGTCCTTCTGGTACTGGGTGCTCTTTTTGATCTTCTCCTGCACCCAATCAGGCAGGGCGGCAAACTTCTCGTCGTCCCACTCGTCCATGTTCCAGAGAATGGGCGTCGTGTCCGTGGTGGGGGCTGGCATCCCTTTGGGCAGGGGAATCACGCTGTCCACGTTGGCATACTCGCCGGTGTCATTGAGCACCACGTTCAGTTGGCAGGCCCGGCCCACCTGGTCGAACAGGTCGACTTCTCCGAATTGTTCGTCGCTGTACTGCACTCCATTCCAGCCTCCCAGGAACCCCCGCAGGTTGCTCTTCTTGCTGGTAGCCACACTGAACGTCCGGGAGAGCTGCCGGGGCTTCGTCTCCCCGTCCACCTCCACCGTCTCCCCGGTCAGCTCCCACACGAACTGTACCTCGTTGCGGTAGTTCTTGAATTTCTCGCTGTACTGCTCGCCCAGGTCGATGACCCCCACGCACACCGCGATGTACACGCCCGGCTCCACCGGGGGCAGTTTGGGCTTCGCCCGGTTCTTCACTTTCAGTCCCATTATTCGGACACCTCCACTCTCAGCGCCTGGTCCGCTCCGCTGACCACCAGCCGGATCACCTGCGTATCAATGCCGGCCAGCCGTGTCACGCTCTCCGCGTTGTCCACCACCAGGGGGACGGAAATTCCGTAGTGCTCCGACAGGGTGCGGATCACGTCAACCCCCAGGTTGATCCGCATGCCGTTGTTTAAACTCCCGTAGGGAACCCCCTCATAGGTGGGCTCGCAGCAGTCCGCCAGGCCGCCGTTCACCTGCTCCTGGAACAGCCGGAACCGGGCCAGCCGGAACTTCCGGTTCACGCCCTCCTCGATGAACTGCACCTTGTACCGGGCGAACTCCTCGCACAGGAAAATCTGCTGGTCGATGGCTTCCAGGGCCTGGGCCGTCTCCTTGGCCTCGGCCCGCAGCTCCTCCAGCCGCGCCCGGGCGTGGGACAGGGCTCCGGCTTTTCCCAGCTCCTGGTCCACCTCCTGGGTCTCCCGGCGCAGGGCGGCCACCTTCCCCTGGATCTCCGTCCGAATGGCCGCGCTCTCCCCGGCCAGTTGGGAGACCTCCTGCTCTGCAGCCTGGATGGCCGCTGTCAGCCGCGTCCGCTCCTCCCCATATCCGGGCATGTCCGACGCCGGGGCGGGCTCCTGGGGCACGTAGGCGGCCAGCTCGTCGGTCAGGCGGGCCGCCTCGTTTTCCGCCGCCACCGCCTTCTCAATGTACTGCTCCCGGCGCGCCTGGGTCTGCTCCAGGGTCTTCTTGTACTCCTGGGACCGGGACACTGCCTCTTGCTTTCGGTTTTCCTTGGCTATCACAAACTTCGCCTGGGCCTGGGCCAGCTGTTCCGGGGGAAGGGACTGGCCGCAGGTGGGACAGGTGCCGCCGGAGAAGGTCTCCCCGTCCGCCTCTTTCCACGCATCCCGGCACGCCTCTACCAGCTTCTCCATCTGCCGGATCGTCTCGTCCGCCAGGTGGACGTGGGCCGTCAAGTCCAACACGTCCTGCTTGGCCTGCTCCAGCTGCCGCTCCAGCTGGGGGCGCAGGTTCTCCACCGGAACGGTCTGCTTGGCACGGTAGGCGCTGTTGTCGTTGTCCAGCTTGACCAGCTCGTTTTTCAGGGCGGCCAGCTCGTTCCGCTTGCTGTCCAGCAACGCCCCGTGGTCCAGCTTCACCAGCTCCCCGGACAGCTGCTCCGCCTGGGCGGTCAGCCCCTCCCGGCGCGCCCGCAGGCCGTCAAAGTCCATGGTGGACAGCCCGTCGATCACCTGCTGCTGCTCGTCCATCCGGGCGGGAATGGTATTCCGCGCCCCACTCAGACCCTTCCGCTGGGCGGCCAGCTTCTTCTTGTAGTCGTCCAGGGACAGCTTCCCCATGGCCTCCGCCAGCTGGGCAAACTTGGGCTCCCCCGCCAGGATGTCCCGGTCCTCCGGAATGCCACACACCTCAAAGAGGATCTTCCGGCGGCTCTTCCAGTCCATCCCTTCGCAGAACCAGGACACGTTGGTGAGCATGCGGAACAGCTCCTCACTCACCAGCTCGCCCATCCGGCGCTCGAACTCGTATTTCTTCACCGGCACCTCGTCCACAAAGTATTCGCTGGTGTTGCCGTCATAGCTGGCCTCGGCGCTCCCCCGCTTGGTAGACCACTTCTCATAGTAGGTCTTCTTCAGGGTGATCTCAGTGCCGCCGGCGGAGAGGCGGGGACCGAACTCACCGCCACGTGGTCCTCCACCTGCCCGTACGGGCCCAGGGGCTTGATCTCAAAGTCCCCCCGTCCACGGCTGTCTTTGCCGAACAGCAGCCAGGTCAGCGCGTCATAGATAGTGGTCTTGCCCGCGGCGTTGTCGCCGTAGATGTCGGCGGACTTTCCGTCCAGCTCCAAATCCAGCGCCTGGCAGCCCTTAAACCGGCGGATCTCCAGGCGTAACAGTTTGATTTCCATGCTTTTTGACCTCCTAAAATTTAAATTGCGAAACCCACCAGCAGTGCCAGAAGAAACAGCGACATCGACACCAGCAGCAGCTTCTTCACGAACCGGGTGAGACTCCGGCTCTTTTCCACATCCTGGTCCAGACAAAGCCGGATGTACCTCCGCGGGTCCTTCACCCGGTTGGGATTCTCAAACATACCCTTTCCTCCTCTCAGCACATCCCGCGGCTCTGGACAATCGCCTTCGCCACCAGGTCCACTTCGTATCCCCGAAACGTGGAGTTGATTTCTACCATGGGCACGTCGTGCTCCTCCGCCCACTTCTGGGCCGCCCGTTTGTCCTTCAGGCCTAGCTCCTCGGCCAGGTCCTGTGGCCGCATGATCCCGCCTTGGCGCTCAAACAGCCGCCGGCGCTTCTCCGCAATCGCCTTTGACAGCGCGGAGACATTGTGATAAACTTGTCTCATAGCACTATTCCTTTCTGCCGCCTTTGGGTCTGCACACCCGGGGCGGCTCTTTTTATTTGCCGCCCAAAAAGGCGTTCACAAAATACTGCTGGCCCTTCCCGGTGACTTTCGGGGTCTTGTTCACGCTGGTGTGGCCGTCCGCATGAGTAATGCTGGTCTCCTTGATCTCGAACAGCCCCATCTCCATGGCTCGCTGGGTGGGCATATTGTAGTCCGTCCCCTGCCGGCGAATCAGAAAGCCGTTGGACCGCAGCCAGTGGAACAGCCGGTTTTGTCCGATGTCCACCCCGTTCTGCTTCAGTAGCTTGGCCAGCTCACCCACCAGAATGGAGGTCTTGGAGGCGGCCACAGAGTCGGCGAACAGCACCTTGGGCCGGTCGGCCTCCTGCTTCTCCTCCAGCACCTTCCGTTTGTCCTGCTCATCCTTGAGGGCAGTGCACAAACGGATCATCGTGTCCGGGTTCAAAATGGCCGCCTCCAGGGTCTCCGGTGTCAGGTAGGCCCCGTGCTTGCGGATGGAGGGCAGGACCTCACCAGTTACCCAATCCGTGAACTTCTCCGCCGTGGGTAGTTTGGAGCTGAACACAAGCCGGTAAAGGTCGGATTCCGGGATGAAAGACATCTCCTGTTCACCGCCGTTGGTAAGGATGGGACGTTTCATCCCACCCCTGCAGTGGCGGGCAACTGCCTTGTGAGGTTCGTTGTACCCCAGCGCCTTTGCTACATCCGACCCGCAGAACAGCACCTTTCCGTCCTCCTCGATGGTGCGGATTTCCCCAAACTCGGGGTTGTTGAAAATCATTAACTCGTTCATATCTGATCTCCTTTCGTTAGTTCAACTTCATTGAACTTATAGGGTAAAAAAATAATTATTGATTTCGGATACTGGAATATCCAGCACTTCGCAGGCTTTACTGATTTCTACCTGTGTCCATGCGCGCTTTCCATTTAATTTTAGGCTTACAGTGCGCTCAGACCGACCGATTTTCTCTGCAAAGGCTGCTTGTGTACCAACCCGTTCAACAATCTTCCCAAGAAGCTTGCTGTAATCGTATCCCATTTTCTGTACCTCCTTTCTCAATTGTTCAACTTAATTGAACTGTCGTAAGTATACACTACCAAATAAAAACTGTCAATACAATAATTCAATTATTTTGAATTTTTGTGTTTTGTGTATTGAACTTTTGTTCAACGTGTATTATAATGTAATAGAAAATAAAGAAGGTGATTTTATGAAGTCAAATACTGCCAACCGATTAAAAGAATTACTTTCAAACCGGAATCTACGTCAAGTCGATGTACTCAATCTAGCTGAACCATTTTGCAAAAAGTATGGTGTAAAACTATCTAAGTCAGATTTAAGCCAATACGTCACAGGAAAAGTCGTTCCGGGGCAGGATAAACTTCTCATCCTGGGAATGGCTCTAAATGTATCAGAGGCTTGGCTTATGGGATACGATGTTCCAATGGAAAAAGCGTCGCAAGATCTACTGTACAAAGCAGCCGAAGATCGTGTCCTCCATGAAGAATTCGATACCCTTACCACTGAGGAAAAAGAAGCTGCTCTAAACCATATTCGTTCTCACTCCCCAGAAGGTGTAACAAAAGAAAACACGCCCACCCAAAATGGTGAGCGTGACTTTGCTAAAAATGAGCATGAAGAAGAAATGCTTCTTTTAGCCAGGCACATGGCTCCAATACCCGAAGAAGATCGCGAACAGTTAAAAGATCAATTTAAAAAATCCATTGACCTATATTTAAAAGCTAGAGGAATTTCAACTACGGAGGATACATGAAGCCAGATTTTGAAAGAGCCCAAAATACTGCAACTGATCTACTGCTCCAGCAGGATATAAAAAGCCTCTACATTGATGTCAGAGACTTTAAGCTGCCGGATTGCATTCATATAGATTCCATTCAAAATTTTTGTAGTCTGACCGGTTTTCCGTCCACCGAACTTGCGGATGGAAATATCGACGGTGCTTGCCTTTTGAAGAAAGGGCCACACCGCATCATTCTTTATGATGATCAAATTGAAAATGAGCAACGGAAGCACTGGGGAATATGCCATGAACTTGGACATGTTTTCTTAGATCACTCAGATGACAATAAAGAATCTGAAATTGAAGCTCATTTTTTTGCCGCACAAATTGTAATGCCTGAAATTGTGTTGTGGGATATCCTCAAGCGGAAAGGTTCCATTACTGATTACGACATATATGAAAGCTTTAACGTCTCTTATATGGCGGCAAATAAAAGAATAGACACCTTACAGCGTCGTAGCCGGTTTAATAGCAGTCTAAGAGATAAACAATTGCTTGAGAAATTCAAACCTCTCTTAGATCAAGAGTTTTCTTGGAAGTATGAAGTTTCATAACGTCAGGTCCTTTTCATCATAAAAATCCTCGCCTGACGGGCCAGGATAGATTATAAATAATCTTCGAAATATTGCAGAGTTGAGTATTTCACCAAGACCTTGTTTCTTGGAATCTCTAAATGCTCCTTCGCCTTTTTATATTCAGAAATATACTTCTCTAATTTTTTCTTTATGATGTACTCTTTTCCTCTAAGTGCGTCAAATTCATTCGGGCGAATGTGCGGTTTAACCAAACGATTGATATACCGCTCCGGATCAGTAATGACAACAGCCTTAGAAAAGTCTACTCCACAATGGTTTTCCTTATCCGTCCATAAAACATGCGGATGGTTTATGTGTGATCTAAGGGGTACAGCAAACAAAATTCCATTCACGATAATTTCTACTTGAATATAGGGCCTTGCAATTTTTTGCTCAATCTCTTTGCATTTACTATAATCCCTATAAAACTCTCTTGTAAGAAACGAAAATGTAAGCACGGACTACACCACTTTCTAAAAGAAAACGGCCCCTTGCGGAGCCGTCTTCTCAGTGAGCTTTCTTTCGTTTACCCTGGACGCGCTCTACGTCCAGATCAACTCAGTGGGCTTTCTTTCTTTGCGGCTCGCGCCCTACGAGTCGTTGCCTCCTTGTTTATTGCATCCTCCTAAAAGATGTGAAACAAGTGCAAGCCCATTGCTTGCATCTATAGTATATTACAAAAATCAATGGTTGTAAACTAGGCATTTTAACAAAATCCCCGCCTCGGTGTTGGCGCACCGAGACGGGGAAAGGGGTGCAGAAAGTTTGACCGACCCTCTGCCCCCCTATTGTAAAATAGAATAGGGGGAAAAGTCAATGGGCGACTACATCCGAAAAACCGCCAGACTGAACGGGAAGAAGTACGAAGCCACCGGGAAAACCGAGTTGGAGGCCATGACCAAACTGGCTGAAAAGCTGGCCGCCGCAAAGGCCGGTCAGCAGGCCGTGGGCGGCAGCATGACGGTCAATGCCTGGTACAAAGAGTGGAAGGCCACCTACAAAGACCCCAAGGGCCTCACGCCCAAGTCTTTGGGAATGTACGATGAAAAGTACAATGGATACATAAAACCGGCCATTGGTACCATGAAATTGAAGGACGTGAAGGATGTACACCTCCAGCGGATTTTAAATGGACAGGCCGGTATGTCCTTCTCCCATGTGGAAAAACTGCGTCGAGTCCTTCGGGAACTGTTCCGCCGGGCCAGGATCTCCCGCCTGATCCCCTACGATCCGTCGGAGGAACTGGAACTCCCTAAAACCAAATCCGGCTCCCGACGGAGCCTCACTGAGCAAGAGCGGAAAGTCCTCCTCACTGTCTGCAACCGGGAACCATTCGGCCTCTGGTTTCTCACCTTACTCTATACCGGAATGCGCCCCGGGGAAGCTGCTGCTCTCAACTGGGCCGATGTGGATTTTGCCAATAATGAGATCCATGTCCATGCCGCACTGGAAAGCGGCTCTGACCGAATCAAAGGGCCCAAAACCGTGGCGGGAGTTCGGGATATCCCCATACACGCGGATCTGCTCTGGCGACTCAAAGAGGCCCAAGGAAAGCCGTTTGACCCTGTTTTTAAAACCAGACAGGGGAACCGAATGAATTACGGCGCCTGGGACCGGCTCTGGAAAGCCTGCAAACGGGCCATGAATATCGAAATGGGCGCGGAAGTATACCGGAATCAGGTATTGGAGAACAAGGTAGCTGACGACCTCACTCCCTACTGCCTCCGTCATACGTTCTGTACAGACCTGCAGGCGGCGGGCGTCCCAATCAATATAGCAAAGGAACTCATGGGCCACAGCGACATAGAAATCACCGCCAACATCTACACACACCGTGACAGCACCACCCTCCATGCCGGAATTGAACTGCTGGATGGAACCGCAGCTAAAAAGGAGGCCGAGAAGGCCGCTGGTGGAAATAGTGGTGGAAATGAAACTGGAAAAGTCTCGAATGCTTAGAGCCCCAATGCCCGCCAGCTTTATAAAATCCTGATTCCCAAGCTGAACACGAGGGTTCGATTCCCTTCACCTGCTCCATAAAGTCGCTACAATCTAGATATTTTAGGCCGAACGCCTAGAGTATCAAGGGGTAGCGGCTTTTTTTACTGCTCGAAATCTGCTGTTTATTCTATAAGATATTTTTTCGGAAAATTGGCTGCTGAAGGGATTTGAACCTCCTACTTCGCGGCTTCTCCCCAATATTATCTAGTTTTGTTCCAGTCGGTGCCCTTTTTCGGGTGACACAGAAAGGAAGAAATACGAAAAAAGATATACAAAAACTTAGGCCCTGATTTGTTGGTTTTATAGAACCATCAGATCAGGGCCTTTTTTGTTTTCCAAGGTAGCTGTTCACGAGAGTCTTATAGTACTAAGTAAAAAGTCCGGCGCCCCTTTTGAAATATCTCCATCGAAAAAGGGCGCCAATTTGAGTTATGACGGAAGGGGAAAATAATTCTTTTTGCATCGTTGGCATATGCCAAGTTGAGAGGGCATCTAAATCTTCTGTACCAAAGGAGGGAGTCAAGATGAAAAACAAATTTTTCGCAGAATTGTCTCGACGTCTCTATATAGACGGAATTGAGTCATCCGCTATAGAGGACAAGCGGCTGGAGGTATTCCTTCACAGCCAGCCCGTCCTCTATGTATCACCGGCCAGCGATATCTTTCTGCTTCCAGCCGGAAACAAAAGTGAAGAAGCCAGCGAGCTGTACCACCAGGTGGCTATGGTCGCGGACGAGGTATATGAATATGTGGAGGCGGTGCAGAACACTCCGCTGCTCCACGCATCTGGTCTGCATGAGGACTTCCGCCTGCTGGCGGACTTCGGCGGCGCGGTGCTGGCAGGCC
>OGHJ01002918.1_pt1 | contig 13390 bp, 14 predicted proteins | sample 1571351 | NCBI WGS metagenome assembly OGHJ01 (sample SAMEA2582037, study PRJEB24529) | metagenome | biome: Human gut stool | place: China | collected 2011 | reverse complement strand
AGGTTAATCAGCACGTCGGTGCCGGCGCCTTCGTGGCTGTACACGCAGATGCCGTATTCCTCCCCGAACAGCAGCTTGATCCGGTTGTTGACGTTGACCATGGCGATTCCGCCCTGACGGCTGGATTCGCCCTCCACGGCATCCAAAAAAAGGGATTTCAGCTTTTCATTCAGCTGGTGCAGCTTGTCCTCCGCCATACCCAATCCGTCGTCGGAAACGCGAATCCGCAGCCTGCTGTCGCTTGCGCCGATGCGGATGGTCAGATGGCCTTTTCCGATCTTGCGCTCGATGCCGTGGTAAATGGAGTTCTCCACAATGGGCTGCAGGGTCAGCCGGGGCAGGCGGCAGCTGCGGCAATCTTCGGCCACATCGTAGCGCACCTCAAAGCCGTCTGCATAGCGGATGCGCATGATGTACAGGTAGCTGTCCAGCATCTGCAATTCCTCGTCCACCGTGTAAAAGCTGGTGCTGCTGCGGAAAGAGCAGGATACGATATTGCCCAACGCCTGGGCCATACGGCGGGTGCCGTCGTACCCCGACATCTGGGCCATGAAGCGGATGGAGTTGAGGGTGTTCACAATGAAATGGGGGTTGATCTGACTTTGCAGGACCTGCATCTCGGCCTGATGCTTGCGCTTCTGGGCTTCCTCGTTGATGGCCAGCATGTTTTTCAGGCTCAGGACCATCTGGTTGAAGGAGGAAGTCAGCCGCTGCAGCTCATGGTGACCCGAGGGCTGCAGCTGTACGGCCAGGTCGTTGGCGGCCACCCGGTCCATGGCCCCGGCCGGCTCCTGCACCGGCATGACGATGGCGTCCAGGAAGTACCGGGAGAACAGGAAGAAGAGCAGCAGCAGGCTGAACACCACCCCCACCAGCAGTGCGCCGATAAGGCCGGGGGCGTAGGTCACCGCCACGGCGTCCAGGTCCCCCTTGGTCAGGCCCGCCTGGGCCACCGCCTGCTCCGCCAGGCCGGTGACCGCCTCCACATGCTTCCGGGAGGCGATCTCGGGCACCACGCCCCCGTAGATGGTGTGCATCTCGATCTGAGAGGCGATGCAGTTGGACAGCACGGTCCGCCCGTCCCGGACCACCGCGGCGGCGGTCTCGTCGCAGGAGGACTCGATGGCTAAGATATTCATAAAAGGTTCCCCCTTTTCAGACTGTCGAAGAAGCGGCAGGCCGCTTTTTCCAGTTTGCTTTCACAAAATTTTCACCGCAGAAGCTCTTTCCCAAGCGGCCGATTCACTCCGGCCGGCTCCACGGGATCTGCACGAACCGCCGGAACACAGCGCCGGGAAAGTGCCCCTGGTACAGGGAGCGGTAGGCCGCCAGCAGCTCCGGCTCCTCCCCGGGGCCGGCGGCCAGCAGGCGGTAGTGGACGCCGAACAGCCGGCTGTCAAAGCCCGCATACCGGAACCCCGCCCGGCGGTAGAAGTCCAGGCGGCGCTCCTGGAGCGCCCGCTCCTCCGGCTCCGCCGCCTCCGGGGCCTCCACCTCCGCCAGGATGGCCGCCCTCTCCCCGTAGATCCGGCGCAGCTGGGCCAGCATGCGGCTCCCCCAGCCCTGCCCCCGGCGCTCCCCGGGCACCCCCAGGTAGTCCAGAAGGGCCGCCCCTCCGTCCCAGGTCTGCCACAGCAGGGCGTAGGCCGTCAGCTCCTCCCCCTGATACAGGCCCCAGACCGGATAGCGGCCCGCCCGCATGTGCCGCTGGATGGTGCGCAGCGGCTTGAGCTCCGAGGGCGGGAAGGTCCCCTTCAGCTCCCGGCGGTAGAGGAGGCCCACCTCCTCCGGTCCCAGCGGCCTCAGTTCCGGCTCATCCATGCTCGGTTCCGATCCGCTGGAAATAGCGGGTCATGATGATGGCGTCCTCGGCGGGCTTGGTGTAATAATTCTTCCGCCGCCCCGCCTCCTCAAAGCCGTGCTTGCGGTACAGGGCGATGGCCGGGGCGTTGGAGGCGCGCACCTCCAGGGTGAGGAAGGCCAGATTGGCCTCCCCAAAGCGGCAGAACACGTCCAGCAGCTCGTCCGCCACCCCGTGGCGGCGGGCGTTGGGCTCCACCGCGATGTTGTCAATATATCCCTCGTCCAGCACCACCTGGAGCCCCGCGTAGCCCAGCACGCCTCCGTCCTCCGCCTCGGCCACGATAAAGCTGGCCTGAGAGTCAAAGAGGACCTCGGTGAGCATGGCCTCGCTCCAGGGGGTAGAGAAGCACTCCCGCTCCAAAGCGGCAATCTGTTCAATGTGGCTGCGGTCCATGGGCACGATGTTGTATTCCATGGAACAAACCCTCCCTTCCGGCCCGGGTACTCCGGTCCCGATATTTCATAAAATCTTCATGTTTATCCGCTTGTTATTTCTTATGTAATCCGGTAAAATGAAGGTAATGCCAGCTCCGGCCTTCCGCCGGCCCGTCTGTTGTTTTGTCTGCACCGATTTGTGCAGCCCAATTTTTTACAGAAAGGACTCCTGCTTACCATGAAAAAGGTCCTGACCCGACTTCTCTCCGCTGCCCTGCTGTTCGGTCTGCTCACCACGGGCGCGGCGGCGGCCACCCTTCAAAGCGGCCAGGCGGCTTATCAGCTCTCCCTGGACCCCTTGGGCACTGAGCCCTTCTCCTATTCGGATACGGAGACCTACTCCGCCACTCTGGTCCCCATCGGGACCCGGGTGAGCAGCGAGACCGGCGCCCTTCTGCTGGTGGAGATCTTCACCTACTCCGAGAGCAGCGGACACTGGGCCCTGGACTCCCTCCTGTCCGGTCAGAGTGATCTGGTGGTCCGGGATTCCGCCCATCTCTACCATGTGTCCACCCTCTCCGGCAGCGGCCAGAGCAGCGAGACCCTGGACCGGGGGATCTGGCTGAAGGCCCCAAGCCAGACCTCCGGGCAGCCCGTTTCCGTCACCGGCGAGCCGGTGGATGAGTGGGCCCTCAATCTGGTCAACCAGGCCATCGCCGGCGGGCTGATGCCCGACCATCTGAAGGGGCAGGACCTGCGGGAGCCCATCACCCGACTTCAGTTCGCCGCCCTCACCGTCCGGCTGTATGAGACGGCCAGCGGCCAGTCCATTGAAGCTCTCGGAGAGAATCCCTTCACGGACACCTCCGACCCGGAGGCGCTCAAGGCCTACTCCATGGGCTTTACCGCCGGCACCTCCGACTCCACCTTCGGCCCCGGGGAGCTTCTCACCCGGGAGCAGGCCGCCGTCATGCTCACCGCCGTTTACCGGGCCCTGGGCGGCTCCGTTCCCGACGGCACCCCCTCCTTCTCGGACGGAGGGAAGATCTCCTCCTGGGCCCAGAGCAGCGTGGCCTTTATGGCCCAGAGCGGCATCGTGGCGGGCTACGGCGACGGCAGCTTCGGCCCCCGGGACACCGCCCAGCGGCAGGCCTGCCTCATCATGGCCCTGCGCATCCTCCAGAACCAGATTCAGACCGCATAACAGAGCGGGGCTGTCCCCTCCCGTGCCGCCCCGGCACCGGAGACCAGCCCCGCTTTTTCACTCTGCGCTTCCGTCCGGCCTCTCATCCAGGCCGGGCTTTTTTATAAGCTGGAGACCTTATAGACCACGCCGAACCCGGCCAGGAGAGTGAGCGCGCACACGATCCACTCCGCCCCCGCCGGGACGCCCGGGAAGATGGTGGGAATGGACGCCACCACAAAGCCCAGAATAATCAGGTAGGTGGCCCGGGGGTAGACCTGCATCAGATGCTCCAGCGCCTTGGTGGTGGCCACCACCCCCAGAATTCCCCCCAGCCCCAGGGGGATGAGGTACTCAAAATCTAGATTCCCGATGGCCTGAATGGTGGTGCTGTACATCCCCAGCACCAGCAGCAGGTAGGACACGCTGATCCCCGGCAGCACCAGGGCCACCGCCGCCACCACACCGGACACCACCAGCATGGCATAGCGCTCCAGGCCGCCGCCGCTCATCTGGTCCATGGTGGGCAGCTTGGCCAGCGCCCACACAATGATCATTCCCACCACCACATAGACCGGGACCCGCCAGTGAAAGGAGGTCACCCTGGCCTTCTGGAAGGTCATGGGCACGCTTCCGGCCACCGCTCCCATGAAGAAGAAGCTGGCGGGCTTGGGGAAGAGCTCCATCAGCTGGAGCAGGGGCTTGGACAGGAGGAAAATCCCCGCTCCGGCCCCCAGGCAGAAACAGAACAGCAGCCAGAAATTAGCCCGCTTGCTCTGAAAAAAGGTGCTCACCGCGTGGATCAGCCGGTCATAGACGCCCAGAATGATGCACATGGTGCCGCCGCTTACCCCGGGAACCAGCATGGTCCCCCCTACCACGGCCCCCTTGGCCGCTACGATCAGATGCTGCTTGAAATCCAAAGTGACGCTCCTGTCTGTTCTTCAAGAAGATTCTCCCCTGTGTCAGGGGCGAATGTCCTGTTCAAAATGGTCAATTTTATCTACTTTCCCGATGACCGCAATGATGTCCTCCGCCGCAAAGCGGTACTGGGGGGAGAACTCCACGTTTGTCTGGTGGTCCCGCTCCACGGCGATGATGTTGATGCCGTAGACCCGGCGCACATCCAGCTCCTGGATGCTGGCCCCGATCAGCTTTCCGCCCACCTGGATGCGCCGCACCTCCACGTCGTCGTCCAGAGAGATGTAGTCCAGCATGCTGCGGGAGATCAGCCGCTTGCCGATGCGCACGGCCATATCCGCCTCGGGGTAGACCACCGTGGCCCCCAGCTGCTTGAGCACCTCCCCGTGCTCCTGGCTGTTGGCCTTGGAGATCACGTGGGGAATGCCCATCTTGATCACCTGCATGGTGGTGAGGATGCTCACATCCAGCTGCTCCCCGATGCAGATGGTGACCGTGTCGCAGTTCTGCACGCCGGTCTCCTGGAGGCTCTCCTCGTTGAGCGTCCCCACCACAAAGGCGTAGTCGGTGTATTTCCGCACCGCCTTCACCTTCTGCTCATCCTTGTCCACGGCAATGACTTCCTGGCCCGCCTCGGCCAGCGTCTTCACCAGGGCGGTGCCGAACCGCCCCAGACCGATGACCCCGAACGAGGTCTCTGACTGCTTTCTTCTCATAGCGCTCCTATCCTATTGTAATCATTTCTTCGGTGTACCGGATGCTGGGGTCGGGCCGGTCGATCCACAGGGAGAACAGGGTAAAGGCCCCCAGACGTCCGATGTACATGGTAAATATCAGCACCAGCTTGCTGGCCACGCTCAAATCGGGGGTGATCCCGGTGGACAGTCCCACCGTGCCGAAGGCGGAGACCTCCTCAAACAGCAGCCGCACAAAGTCCAGCTCCGGCTCCAGCACGCACAGCAGGAAGGTCCCCACGCACACCACCACCACGGACAGCAGGGCGATGACTCCCGCCTTGTCGATGGCCTCTCCGGGCAGCGTCCGGTGAAAGCCCCCGGGCTTCTTCTTGGTAAAGACGGCCCGCACCTGCTGCATCAGGGCGAAGAAGGTGGTGGTCTTGATGCCGCCGCCGGTGGACCCGGGGGAGGCGCCGATGAACATGAGCAGGATCAGGGTGAACAGCCCCGCGTTGGTCAGCTCCCCCATGGAGTAGGTGGAGAAGCCGGCGGTGCGGGCGGACACGCTGTGGAAAAAGGCCCCCAGCCAGGTCATGTCCTCGGTGGCCTTCAGCAGCAGGGTGCCCGCGATCAGCAGGGCCGCCGTGGTGGTGATGACCACCTTGGAGTGGAAGGTCAGCTTCCGGAAGCTCCCGGCCCTGCGGATGTCCAGCATCACCAGAAAGCCCAGACCGCCGAAGATGATCAGGGCGCAGGTGACCAGATTCAGCAGCACGTCGCTCTGATAGGGGATGAGGTTCTGCATCCCGCCCAGGATGTCAAAGCCCGAGTTGTTGAAGGCGGCCACCGAGTGGAACACGCTGGTCCACAGGGCCCGGGGCAGGGGATAGTCCCGGGAGAAGGTGAGAAAGCTCAGGACGGCGCCCGCCCCCTCAAAGCACAGGGTCACTTTCAGCACCCACTGGATCAGCCGCACCATTCCCTGAAAGCTGTCCACATTCAGGGCCTCCTTCACCAGGGAGCGTCCCTTGATGCTCACCCGGCGGCCGGCGGCCAGAATCAGTCCCACGCCCACCGAAGTGACCCCCAGGCCGCCGATTTGGATCAGTCCGGCCAGCACCGCCTGTCCAAACACCGTAAAGTTGTCATAGGCGTCCACCGCGATGAGGCCTGTGACGCAGACTGCACTGGTGGAGGTGAACAGCGCGTCGATATACGCCACCTCCACCCCCGGCCGGATCGAGATGGGCAGCATCAAAAGGGCGCTGCCAATCAGAATCACCGCCGCAAAGCCCAGGGCAATGAGCCGCCCGGGGGGCTGCTTTTTTAAAAACCGTATCATAGTGCGAACTGGGCCGCCCGGCCGGAAGGCGGGACGGCTTCGTCCTCCTTTTCCATATGAACTCTTCCAGACCTCATCCGGTCAGGAATTCTTCATGACCACGCTCTCCACCGTGTCGGCCACGTGCTCGCAGGCGTCCACGCACTTCTCCAGATAGAGGAAGATCTCCCTCCACACGATGATCTCGATGGGATCGGTGCAGGTGGTGTGGAGGGTGCGCATGCTGTTGATGAACTGCTGGTCGGCCTCCTCCTCCAGGGTGTTGATGCGGATGATGTGGTCCCGCAGACCCTTGGAGCGCTTGAAGTCGGCGAACTCCTGGGCCATGAGCTTGGCCTCCTCACAGCAGCGGATCACCAGCCGGGACAGCTCCAGGGCCTCCGGCCGGATCTTCTGCACGTTGTTGCAGTAGACCCGCAGCAGCACGTCCTCGATCTTGTCGGTGACCTCGTCGATGTTCTGGCTGAGGAGGATGATGTCCTCCCGCTCGATGGGGGTGATGAAGGCCTTGGCCAGCACGTTGAGCAGCTCGTGCTTCTTGTCGTCGGCGGCGTGCTCGATGTTGTGCATCTCGTCCAGCGTCTCTTTGATCTGGGCGGGGTCAAACTCCCGCATGGACCGGTCCAGCAGCTGGGCCGCCTTGCAGGCGTCGTCCAGACAGGCCGTAAAGGTTTCAAAATAATATGCGTCTTGCTTCTTTGCCATTTCCGTCTCACTCCTGAATCAAATCTTCAAATGGGGACCCAAACAGAACCGGAACGCTCCGGAATCACAGGATGGTCATAAACAGCTTGGCCATCACAAAGCTGATGAGGCCGCAGCCGGGGAAGGTAAACACCCAGGTGAGCATCATGTCCTTGACCACGCCGAAGTTGATGGCGGACAGCCGCTTCACCGCGCCCACGCCCATGATGGCGCTGGTTTTGGTGTGGGTGGTGGACACCGGAATGCCGAACACGCTGGACAGCAGCAGGCAGAAGGCGCCGGCCAGGTCGGCGGAAAAGCCCTGGTACTTCTCCAGGCGGACCATGTCCATGCCCACCGACTTGATGATCTTCTCTCCGCCCACGCTGGTGCCCACACCCATGACCGTGCTGCACACGATCATCAGCCAGACGGGGATGATCACGCCCTCCACGCTGCTCTGGCCGTTGCTGAAGGCCACGCCCAGGAAGAGCACGCCGATGAACTTCTGGCCGTCCTGGGCCCCGTGCATGAAGCTCATGGCGGCGGCGCCGAAGATCTCGCCCGCCTGGAAGAAGCGGTTGGTCTTGTGCCGGTTCATCCCGGCGCAGATCATCGTAATCAGCTTGCAGATCACCCATCCGGACAGGAAGCCCAGGGCCAGGCTCAGGAACAGGCCGTAGATGACCTTGATCCACTCGTCCGGGTTGACCCCGTCCAGGCCGCCGTGGATGGCGATGGCCGCGCCGGTGAGGCCGGCGATCAGGCTGTGGCTCTCACTGGTGGGGATGCCGAAGTAGGAGGCCCCCACGCTGTACACCACGATGGAGAACAGAGCCGCGCACAGGGCGATCTGCGCCTCGTGGGTATTGCTTCCAAAGTCCACCATGTTGCTGATGGTGGAGGCCACCGCGCTGTTGATGTGGGTCATGATGAGCACGCCCAGAAAGTTGAAGACAGCGCTGGTGATAATGGCTTTCCGGGCCCCCAGGCAGCGGGTGGTGATGCAGGTGGCAATGGCGTTGGGCGCGTCGGTCCAGCCATTGACGAAGATGACCCCCAGGGTCAGGAGAACGGTCACCAGCATGACCGGGTTTGTGGAGATCGCCTGTAAGAAATAAGAGAGCGAAACATCCATATCCATAGTCCAGTAAAACCCCTTTTATTTTTCTATGCCTTGTTTGAAAAGTGGAAATGTGCCCAACGACGAGGGATTTTTCCGCCAGGCAAGGCAATTTGACGCGGCAATCCTTGGCGGATTGCAAAGAAAATGAGCGCGGCATGGTGGGAAAAGGCCCGCCGTTTTGGCATGTTGACATTTTCAAACATGGCCCAGGAGCAAAAAAAGAGCAGGACCTCTTTCCCTCAAAAGTCCTGTCCATCTCCGGGGGAAAGGCGCTGAAATTCTCTTTCCCAAATTCTCTTTCCCATTCCGACGCTGTGAATCAAAGGAGGCGCAGTTTCCTGCCCTCTGCGACAGACTCTGCCTCGATATTCCAGCACATATACGATAGCATCAAAGGGACCGTTCGTCAATAGTAAAATGTATGTTAAGATGGGCGCGCTTCCTGTTAAGACCGGGTTCATTCCGCCGGTTTGGACCGCAGCCCTCCGCCGGAAATTTTGGTTGACAACGTAGACCTCCTGTGATATATTTGGTCTACAAAGTAAACTTCAAAAAGGAGGTGTGCGAATATGGCGGAGACGCTGCTCACCAACAGCGAGTGGTACGTGCTGGACTGCCTGTGGGAGCGCGCCCCCCAGACGGTCACCCAGCTGGTCCCCATTTTAAAGGAGAAGGTGGGCTGGGCCAAGAGCACCACCATCACCACCCTGCGCCGGATGGAGGACAAGGGGCTGGTCCGGGTGGAGGTCCAGGGCCGGGCCAAGCACTACTTCCCGGCGGTGGAGCGGGAGAAGGCCGCCCGCCAGGAGACCCGCTCCTTTCTGGACCGGGTGTACCAGGGGAGCGTGGGCCTGATGGTCTCCTCCATGGCCCGGGAGAAGGCCCTGACCAAAGAAGAAATTGAGGAGCTGTACGCCATTTTAAAGGAGGCGGAGGGAACATGATGGAGCTGCTCATCTCCTGGTGCGTCACCTCGTCCATTCTGGTGGCGGTCTTTCTGCTTCTGCGTGGGACACTGTTCCGAAAGCTGTCCCCCCGGGTGCGGTACGCCCTGTGGGGGGTGGTCCTCCTGCGGCTGCTGGTGCCCTTCCAGATTCCCAGCCTCTCCCTCCCCGCCTCGGCGGCGGACCTGGCGCCGGAGTTGCCCGTCTTGTCAAACCGCCCCCTCTCCCCGGACACCGCCATGGGCCATGCGGTCATCCCCTCCGGCCTGCTGGAGGAAAACGGCCTCACCATCGCTGACGACGGTACGGTGCAGGCCAGCCAGTCGGGCCAGGACGCCGCACTCTGGGAGCTCCAGGAAAACGGGGAGGTCTACCTGTATTTCGGCGGCCCCACGCTAGACGACGTGCTCCGTGCCGCCGTGGTGATGGTGTGGGCGGCGGGGGCCGGCGGGGTCCTGCTGGCGGTGCTGGCCGCCAACCTGCGGTTTGCCCAAAAACTCCGCAGAAGCCGACGGCCTCTCCCCACGGCGGGCTGTCCCCTGCCGGTGTATGAGGCGGAGGGGCTGTCCTCCCCCTGCCTGTGCGGGGTGCTCCGCCCCGCCGTCTACCTCACTCCGGAGGCGGCGGAGGACGGAACAGTCCGCACCCATGTGCTCTCCCACGAGCTCACCCACTTCCGGCACAGGGACCACATCTGGTCCCTCCTCCGGTGCCTGGCACTTCCAGCTCCTCCGCGGACGTTGAGGAGGCAGCCGCAAACTTTGGGACCGCTTTGGCCCAATTCTACCTGGGCCTAGATCTCCGCCATCCCAAGGCGGTCACCTCTGCCCAGCTTGCCCAGGCGGAGGTCTACGACGCCGGCGAAACCGCGTTCTGTGCCCGGATCACCTTGGCTCTGGACCCGGTGGAGCCCAACACGGTCTACTGGATGGCCGGGGCCGGAATTGATCTGGCGGAGGCGAACAGCCCCTGGGCCGGCCTCCGGCTGGACACCCACGAGTACCGCCTGGAGCGGCAGGCGGACGGCTCCTGGCGGTGTACTGAAGCAGCCACCGGGGGCCTGCGGGCGGACTGACCCCTAAATCAAAAACCCGGCTCTGTTTTTCCAGACAGAGCCGGGTTTTTTCCCGTACGCGGGCGGATGACGTCCACCCCTACAAATGCTTAGTGTGCCGTCTCTCCCACCGCCGCGCCAGGGTCAGGGCGGCCAGGGCGGCCAGGGAGCCGATCAGCGCCCCCGCCAGCACGTCGCTGGGGTAGTGGACCCCCACGTACAGCCGGGACAGGCCCATGCACACGGCGCTGACCACCGCGGCGACCCGGGCCCACCGGGCCGAACAGGTCCCCGCCCAGGCCAGACCGGCGGCGAAGGCGGCGCAGGTGTGCCCCGAGGGGAAGGAGTTGGGGTCCCCGGAGGTGAGCAGGGGGACGAGTCCCTCCACCACCGTGTAGGGCCGTGGCCGCTGGATCAGGGGCTTCACCGCCACATTGGTGCACAGGAACCCAATGGCCAGCGCCAGCAGAGACGCCGCCCCCACCCTCCGGGTGGGCCTCCAGCACAGCAGGGCCAGAGACAGCACGATCCACAGCAGCCCCCCGTTGCCCAGGGTGGTGTAAAACTCCACCAGGGGGTTGAGCCACCCCTGGCGGACCGTCTCCTGAATCCACAGCAGAATGGTCTCGTCCACAGTTTGTATGATTTCCAGCATGGATTTTTGGGACCTCCTCCCTTGACCCCGCATGCCGGGGCCGATATAATAAGTAAGGAATATCAGTATCTTTTTTTACACGGTTTTAACCGTGTCTGCGTATTATACCTGCTTTTTCCGCTCCGCGCAAGGGCGTTTTGGAGCGTGTTTTCCTAGGAGGCCCCCATTGAAACAGATCGTCTGTCTCTCCAACGAGCCCTGGAGTCCCTCCCCCGGGCGCACCCAGCAGCTGGTGGCCCGGCTGAAGGACGTGCAGGTGCTCTACTTCTCCCCCGCCGAGAGCTGGCGGGACCAGCGCTTCCGGGGCAAGGGCCGGGCGGTGAAGCCCAACATCACCACCTACACCCTGCCCCCGCTCCTCCTCCCGGTGGACGAGCGGTACGGGGAGCTCTTTCAGCTGGGCCAGCGGAAGCTGGCCCGGTACATCGCCGGGAAAATGGCTAAGCACCGGTTCCGCTCCCCCCTGCTGTGGACCACCTGCCCGGAGCAGGTCCACCTGCTGGACCGGCTGGACTACGACGCTCTGGTGTACGACTGCGACCGGGAGTGGGACGACCTGCCCCCCGCCTGGGAGGGAGTGCTCTCCTCCACCGCCGACGTGGTGTTCGCCGCCTCCCAGGGGCTGGCCGACCGGCTCTCCCCGTGCAGCAGCAACATCGCTCTGCTGCCCAACGGGACCGCCTACCCTCTGTTCGCCAAGGCGGCCCGGCCGCCGGAGGACCGCCCGCCCCGGCGGGCCGCCCCCACCTTCGGGTGGGCGGGGACCATCCACTCCGACCTGGACCTGTCCCCCGTCCTGCACGCCGCCCACGCCCATCCGGAGTGGAATTTCCTGCTCCTGGGCCGCCGGGAGCCCAACCCCCTGGTAAAAAAGCTCAAGCGGCTGCCCAACGTGTCCTTCCTGCCCCCCTGCCCCCAGATGGAGGTGCCCGCCTACCTGGCCCGGTGCCAGGTGCTGATGGACTTTCTCCGGGAGGAACAGCCGGACAGCGACGTGATCCCCACCCGGATGTACGAGTACCTGTCCACCGGGCGGCCCATCGTGGCCATGCTGTGGCCCGACCAGGTGGAGCCCTTCCCCGACGTAGTGTACGGGGCCCACTCCAACCGCGAGTTCGTCACCCTGTGCGAGCACGCCCTGGAGGAGCTCCCCTCCCTGGTCACCCAGCGCCGTCTGGACCACGGGGCCCAGGCCGCCTGGTCGGTGCGGGCCGGGCGGGTCTCCCGCATTCTGGCCACCGCGGGACTGCTTTGACCGCTCTTGTGCAGGAGGCCGCCAACTTTTTTGTCTGAATCGGCGTTCCCCATTGTTCAAGCCTACGAATTTCCGCCGTCCTCTTGCAAACCCCACATTTTTTCGATAAAATAGGTTCCTAAAACGATGCGTGTTGGGGGGTAATTCCATGGTCCTGGAGGGACTGTGCGGCTTTTCCCGGGCAGGATGGTCTGCCCTGCGCCCCGGCGCGCCCAAATTTGAGAAGTAACCTACCCTCAGGCTGTCTGTACCCGCAGGCAGCCTTGGATTTTTTCCGCCCGGAGCTGTATTTGCGCAGGACGGCTTCAAACCGCCTCCAAATATGCCCCGCCGCAGGAAAACAAGAAAGGAGCGTCTTTTTATGAAAAAGGTAGCTGTCATTATGGGCTCCGACTCCGACTGGCCGGTGGTCAAGGGGGCCTGCGCCCAGCTTCAGGAGTTCGGCATCCCCTATGAGGCCCACATCCTGAGCGCCCACCGCACCCCCGCCGCCGCGGCGGAATTTGCCCGCGGGGCCCGGCAGAACGGCTTCGGCGTGCTCATCTGCGCCGCCGGCATGGCCGCCCACCTGGCCGGGGCTTTCGCCGGCAACTCCACCCTGCCCGTCATCGGCATCCCCATGAAGGGGGGCGCCATGGACGGTCTGGACGCCCTGCTGGCCACCGTCCAGATGCCCAGCGGCATCCCCGTGGCCACCGTGGCCATCAACGGGGCCAAGAACGCCGCCGTGCTGGCCGCCCAGATCCTGGCGGTCTCCGACGACGAACTGGCCGCCAAGCTGGACGAGGCCCGGGAGAAGATGGCCCAGCAGATCGCCGAGAAGGAGGCCAAGCTCCAGGCGGAGCTGTAAGCCCCATTTCGCCTTCGGCGAAATCATAGATATCCGTCCGGCGCAGCCGGACACCATAATTCTTCATTCTTAATTCTTCATTCTTAATTGTTGGAAAGGAAGGTCTACTATGAACAAGATCGAGCAGCTGTATGAGGGCAAGGCCAAGAAGGTCTACTCCACCGAGGACCCCAACGTGGTCATCGTGTCCTACAAGGACGACGCCACCGCTTTTGACGGCCTGAAGAAGGGCACCATCACCGGCAAGGGGGCCATCAACAACCAGATGACCAACTACCTGATGCAGCAGCTGGAGAAGGCCGGCGTGCCCACCCACTTTGTGGAGGAGCTCAGCGAGCGGGAGACCGCCGTGAAGAAGGTGTCCATCGTGCCCCTGGAGGTCATCATCCGCAACATCTCCGCCGGCTCCTTCGCCAAGCGCTACGGCGTGGAGGAGGGCATCGTGTTCGATCAGCCCACCA
>OGHJ01002915.1_pt1 | contig 13415 bp, 10 predicted proteins | sample 1571351 | NCBI WGS metagenome assembly OGHJ01 (sample SAMEA2582037, study PRJEB24529) | metagenome | biome: Human gut stool | place: China | collected 2011 | reverse complement strand
ACGCACAGACTATATTTTCATTCTCAGCTGTGATGGCATTTCATGAGGCGTTGACAAGAATGTCATAAAAAGCCTTCTCTTCAAAACTAATTCCCATCTTTTGAAAAGAGGACTGATCTTCTTGCAGATCCCTTAAAATTTGTAGCAGTTGGTCGGACAGATCATTTACAAAATCAGAAACCACCTCGTTGGTAAATACCAACTTATCTCTGCTGTTATAATCATCAACTACTTTGCGGAGACGCTCATCAAACTCCATAGCTTTCACTTTGTTAGTGCGCCCATAAGCGCTAATAGCTTTACGGAGCAATTTCAAGAGTGCATTGAATTTTGTGATCGGAAGTTTTACCGTATTCAGTTGTTCAATAAATTCATCGCTGAACAGGTCAACCGACTTGTGTTCATCTACAACATTTTCAATTCCAGTACAGGCAATAGCCTCGCGAACCATATTTTCTACAACTTGGTTCATCGCTTCGGCGTCAGGGGCATTCCCTTTGGTTTGCTTGTAAATGATAGATCGGATAGCGAGATAAAACTGAGCTTTTGCCGTTTCTTCATCTGTCAGCTCACCAGAGGGGAAGCAGATATTGTAAGCACTTTTCAACCTTCGAGACAATCCCATAAAGCGCGTTTCGGTGTCTTTCCGACTTTGAACGTACTCTGCCGCACTGTTTAAACAATTCAGCCTTTCTAGGGGTTCCCCAGTAAAAAATTTACTTGCATTAAATCCAAGCAGTAAGTCATCAATCATTTTCAAGTGATTGCGAAAAATGCCAATTGTAATATCAAGTTCATCCACTGGACTTTCTTGTGGACCACCATATTTTTTTATGGCTTCCATCATGTCATTCTTGATACCAATATAATCTACAACCAAGCCTTTGTCTTTGCCATCAAAAACACGGTTTACGCGAGAAATTGTTTGGATAAGGGTGTGCTTTTGTAATGGTTTGTCAATGTACATAACAGCCAAAGATGGCACATCAAAACCAGTAATCCACATATCAACAACAACAGCAATTTTGAAATTGGAGTTATCATTTTTGAATTGCTTGTCCAGCATCTTGCGGTATTCTTTTGTTCCGCAAGCCTCATACAACTCCTTTTCGTCATTAGCCCCTTGTGTTGCAACAAGGTTAATTTTCGGGAGGGGAGACAACTTATCTAGTTGTTCTTTTGTCAGATCATTTTCGTTCTCTGCACGACGTTTTTCTCCCCAGGCAGGACGAATTGCAAGGATATCTTTTAGAAGACGAAATGCTACACCTCGATCGGCACAGACAATCATTGCTTTTTGTACAACGTGTGGCTTCTCAGCACAAAGAGCTTCATAGTGCAGGACAATATCCTCAGCCAATTTTTTTAGGCGATCCGGGTGGCCTAGAATAGCCCGCATTCGTGCCATAGCTTTTTGGCTTGCTTCAATTTGCTCGGTCGTAGAACCTTGTTCAGCACAACTTTCGTAATATTTCTGTATTTCTTTGGCCTGTTCCTCTGAAAGAATAACACGCGCCAAACGCGGCTCATATGCAATGCGAACTGTAATGCCATCGTCACTGGATTCTTTCATGGTATAGCTGTCTACCACATCGCCAAAAACGGCTATTGTCTCATCAATTGGTGTTCCTGTAAAGCCACAATATGTAGCATTTGGAAAGCTATCTCGCAAATATTTTGCAAAACCATACGTAGTAAATACGCCCTTCTCTGTCTTTTTCAGCTTCGAACCAACACCAGTTTGAGTACGGTGAGCTTCATCGGAGATACAGATGATGTTGCTCCGAGCAGACAAAAGGCCAATCTTCTCACAAAACTTTTGAATAGAGGTTATATAGACTCCACCGCTAGGTCTATCCTTCAATGTCTCAGCAAGGTCTGCACGAGATTCAATACTCCTCACATCATCTTCGTGGAGGTACTTTTTTGCTGTTGCAAATAGTTCCGCTGTCTGCGTATCCAAATCTTCACGGTCAACGATTATTACAATCGTCGGATTGTTAAAGGCGTCAGGATCGCGTAGGGCAATCATCCGCGACAGAAATAGCATAGTATAAGTTTTGCCGCATCCCGTTGCACCAAAATACGTGCCACCTTTACCATCTCCTTCTGGCCGGAGATGCCGCTTAATATTTTCCAGCATTTTGTTGGCTCCGAAAAACTGGGGATAACGGCAAACAATAGCCTCGCTTTTCTTGCTATCGTCTGGATAAAACACAAAATCGCGCAGCACACGAAGGAGGCGCTCTTTTGCAAAAGCACCTTCAATCATCGTAAATAGCGAGCTTACACCGTTTGAAACTTTATCTTGTTCATTGGCTTTATTCCAGGCATAATAGTATGGGTAGGGCGTAAAGATGCTGCCCATTTTTGTGTTGGCTCCATCGCTGATGACCGATAGGAAGCAATACTTCATCAGTTTTGGAATATCCCGAGTATAGCGAATAGTAATCTGTTCCCAAGCGTCATGGGCATTCGCATCCTCATTGATTGCTGACTTAAACTCAAAAATGGCAACCGGGATACCGTTAATAAACACAAGCAAGTCCGGTCTGCGCAGACGCTCGCCCTGTACGGAGTACTGATTCACCACTTTGAAAATGTTATTCTCCGGGTGGTCGAAATCAATGTAATCAATATGAAGCGCCACTTTGCTCAGATCATCCCGCTGCAGATCAAAGCCTTCATTAACCAGCCAGAAAGCAACACGGTTTCCCTCATAAAGCGGAGATGCCGGGATGAGAGTCAACTGATTGATGATTTTCTGTGTTTCGGTTTCGCTCAGACCTTCATGGGCATACCTCTCCTGCAAGAAGGAGCGCAAGTCATCTTCCAGCAGAATTTCTTCATACTGCCGGTGGATTTTCTCTCCGTGGACATAGATATAGTCTTGCTGTCGGAATATCTCAATGATAGCCGCCTCCAGCTGTGCTTCCGTAAATTGTCCTTTTACAAATTCATAGTCCACGTGATAACCTCCCTTACTGCAGATATTGGATTGCCAGAGCAATTAAAGATAGGCAACGATTAAAGAAGTAGTCGTAATAACGAATATCAGTAATTTCAATCTTGTCTGTTTCGTGGTGCCGAATCCTAAAGTTGTTGCCAATTTTGGTTAAGGCATTAAATTCCGTATCGAATAGCGTTATATAGTCGTCTTGTCCTCCTGACATATCATTCACGATTTTGGCTGCTGAATCCCGCTTGTTCAGTGTCGTATAATAGGTTTTGAGTCGCTCAAATGCATCCCAGATCTTCTCTGTAGCATCTCGTATATCTGTCGGATAGGGACTCTTATGAAGAAGAATTGCTTCTTTCAGAAGTTCCAATGTTCCGGGTTCCTTTACAGTGGCTATCGTAACTTCCACTTCTGGAGTAAGCGGACTGTTTTCAACGATGCGTTCCACCTGCAAATCAGTGTTCAAAGAATACAACAGCCCGGTCTTTTGGAAGATGCTGTTGATTTCATCCCGAAATTGGGCGCACACATTCCGGCTATTCTGACAAGTCAGATGATGGTGGCCCCAATAGCTATGGAAACTGCCAACAACCACATCATGTACATTCTCTGCAAAAAATTCAATAAGATCGAGCAATGCATACTGATTGTATTTATCCTGGCTGTCCCCATTAAAAACATTATGGCGAATGGCCGGGACGGCAATGCGATCAGAATCATCCCTATATAAAGTCGGAATCTCATACTTCAAATCTAAACTGAACTGCTCCTGGTCAATTCCACAACACCCCTGCCCATCGGGGCATTGCGCAGGATACTTCCACGCAAGGTTATCATAGTATTTCTCACAGCAATGGAGTAGCAGAGCGTACTTCTCTATGGATATATCGTAAGTTTTAACGACAGGCTTTCTCAGACCGTGACGTTCTGTGTAATATGCCATATAAGTTTCCTTTTAAGTTGATGTTTCTTCAACCGAGCCTTTGATTAAGATGGGACAAATATCTTTTATTTGTAATTTTAGCTGTTCGTTAATTTCTCTGCGAAGAGCATACGCGTTATAGATATTTACAAGTGATATCTGCTCATCTAAATCCGGCACCGGAATTTCGATTTCGTAAAACCTTGGCAAATCTAAGTTTGCACGAACGCTGGCATCACTCATAAACCAACCGAGGCGGTCACTTTCTGGGCGAGAGAACCATAGTTGAATGTATTCCTCTAGAATTGTGTCAGTTTTCTTCTGTAACACGGAATATGCAGGGGATACAGCAATTGGTTTATCTCCGCCATATAATGCAATTCGGATGCACTTGTCACGTCCAGTTTGCATAGCACTATATGCAAATTGATTTTTATAAACCAACTTGTACTTTAACAAATCTGAGCTGCTTGCTACAGATGGCATAAACTGCTTTGTAATATTGATGCCTTGTGCATTATCGCATATTCCCTCACTATTGCGAACATCAACTTCCTCAAGCAGATCCCCCATAGGCATCTTTTTCTTCGTATGCTTGAAATGATCTGCCATAGCAAAGCATGTCAGCTTCAAATCCTCTAACCCTTGCTCATAATACCTCTGATTTTCCAGCATGGCGTTATAGATGTCGACATATTTTCGCTGAATAGAACGTGAGGGTAACTCTATGTCCATGTCGCAAAAATCATCCCACGACATACCATCCCGTACCGATGAGTCTGTATGAAACCAAAAATATCTATCTTTCTCTGACGATTTTAGCAAAATAAAGAAGTATTCTCTAATTACCGGTACATTGTCAATTATTCGAAAAATTGTATATGCTGGACTAACGATTTTATTTTGTTTTGTGTGGTTCATAGCAATTGGCAAGACTCGATCTCTTCCAACATGCATCAAATTACAGGCAAAATAGTTAGGAGGGACAACCTTATAATTACTTGTATCCGAGCCTACTTGCCGTGCAGGTTCAAAAAATTCTTTATCACTATTAACGCCGGATATATCCCAAGCAGTCAGATTAGCATTCCCACATTTCTCATTATACAGTTCGACAAAATCTCCCAGTCTATATTTAGTCAATTTCATAGCCGATCCCCTTAAAAGCATCTTTCAACATAGACTGCGAGAGTTCTTCTGAAGCCATCAGCAGACGCATTTCATTCTGAATTCGAGCCATTTCTTTTTCATAGTCAATGTCCAAATCATGATCGATAAATTCAATATATTTGCTGGGAGCGAGAGCCCAATCCTTTTCCTCAATAGAAAGGTCATTCGGATCTACTTTATCCCTTTTCAATACCTTAACAGCCTTGCATAGCTCCGGCACATCCTGATATAAAGATGTGTCGGTTGATTGCCAGCTGTTATAAATTCGTTTTGCTTCAGCAATTTGCTCATCAGTCAAGACAGTCTTTTTCTTCTTTTTCCCTTTATCGATGACAATCTCTTCAACATTACTATCCCAACGGCGTAGATCCATAAACAAAACTTCACCGCTGCGATCTCGTAATTGGCGTCCATTCACGGTTCGGGCCGTTTTATTCATATTAACAATCCAGAGAGTCACCGAAATATCGGTGGTATAAAACATATCACGCGGCAGGACAATAATTGCTTCTATTTTATCATTCATCAAAAGGCGTTTCCGATTCTCATATTCATCGGGATCATTTAATGCTCCATTAGCCAGCAAGAAGCCTGCGATACCGTGATTAACATCCAATTTAGAAATAATATGAAGAATCCAAGCATAGTTTGCATTAGAAGCGCGAGGAACTACATAGCCATTCCACCGAGGATCATCCAACAATTCGTCTTCTCCGCGCCAACCTTTGAGATTGAACGGTGGATTTGCCATAATAAAATCAAATTTTCGATCTTTATGCTGATCGTCAGTAAACGTAGAAGCGTTCTTTTCGCCTAAATCATGTGAAATCCCTCGAATCGCCAAATTCATCTTGCAAAGACGCCAAGTATCCGGTACACTCTCTTGACCAACAACAGAAATATTGGCCCGATTTCCCTGATGGCGTTCGACAAATTTATGCGATTGCACAAACATTCCGCCGGAACCACAGCAAGGATCATAGACTGTTCCGCTAAATGGCTCAATCATTTCTGCAATCAGCTTTACCACACAAGCAGGCGTATAGAATTCGCCATCTTCCTTGGTGCCACTGGCAGCATAAATCTGCAAAAAATACTCATAAACGCGACCGATAAGATCTTCTTCGTGAAATCGAGATTCCGAGATTTTATTGACCTCATCAATCAATGTTTTGATTTTTTCCTTAGGCGCTCCCAAAGTTGCATAGAAGTTTTGCAGTAATGCGCCTTTCAGCGAAGGATTGGCTTCCTCAATATCAGCCATTGCCTGATCCAAAATCACAGCAATATCATTTGCTCCTGCATTCTTGGCAATGTAGGACCAACGCGCTGTTTCTTTCAGATAGAATACATTTACCGCATTATAGAAAGAAGGCTTCTCTAGGAACACGGGAATGTCGCCATACTGTGCTAAAAGTTCCGCACGGCGCTTTTCAAATTTATCTCCAGCAAATTTCAAAAATGCCAGCCCAATCACGGCATCCCTGTTCTTCTCCGTGCTACCAACACCACGCAAGGCCACGCGGCAGTTCCACAGAACTGTTTCCAAAGTTACCTCTTTATCTTTTTTAGTGGCCTTAGCCATAGTCTAATACCTCATTTCAACTTATTATAACAATCCACTATAATTGTACCCTAGATGAGCACGACCGTCAACAAAGGGAATCAATTGCAAACAATTCCAAAATCATACCATTTCACTAGTAATACCGGCTTGAATTAAAGACCGACCGCCATCATAGCAGTTGGTCTTTAATTAAGAAACGGTCCCTATTCAAGCATTTGAAAATACTTCAGTGCTTCCACAATCGCTGCTTCCTTTTCCGGCGGACACTGCGGCACTTTAGCATTCTCCTTCTTCGACAAATTATAGTTCTGTCCTACATCCAGACCACATTTCCGCTTGACCTGGGAGATGTACAGAGAAGATACCTTCAAGCCAGTATGTTTCAGCACATACGCTTTGATCTGCTCATAGGTCGCACCCTTCTGGAACCCGGACATATCCATGTCCTCCAGAGAAAACTCCACACGCACTTTCTTCGAGTCGATTTCTCCCTTGGAAAGCAAGACAACCGTCTCCACGTGTGTCGTCACTATGATAGGAACACATTGATTTTGCCTCGTCGGTTGCATGGGAACACAAACCGGCGCTCTTTTTGGCTGCCTTGCTATTCTTTCTCGGCGGCTTAAAATTGGTGCCGTCCAAACTGTTTTTGAACCCAGTCTTATAGATAAATGTCAGCATGGCCGGGTCTTTGTTACCATCTTCATCATACCCGCCGACGATCACTTTTTCAACTATGCTTTCAAAAACATAACGGTCAAAAGTGTCCAGCACTTCGTTTTCTTCCAGCGTCTTGCGAAATTCTGCAATCCGCTTTTTCATAGTGCTTTCTGTTTCAGCGGATTCTTGCAAGCTCTCTCGCTGTTTTTGGAGCTGTTCGATCTGGCTGCTCAAATCAAAATACTTTTGCTCGTAGGTATCTTTGTCAATGATTTCTTCCAGCCGCATATCAACCAGCTTGGCCCGCTTTGCGTCCAGTGCAGCAATATCTTTCTCGACTTTCGCCAACTGTTTGCTTGCATTACTGTCCGAAAGGGTTTCTTCTGTTCGGGCAATAAATTCGTCTAACACGTCTTTGTTATTTTGGCACAGAAGCCGGTAAGATTCAATAAATGCTTGTTCAATGGTTTCCTCGGCAATTCCTTTACTGTCAGGACAAAACTTCTTGCCCTTTTTTGTGGCAGTTACACATTGCCAGATAACCTTGTTATACTGTGACCCGCTATGCCAGCTTCGCCTTGTAAGTGTACCACCACAGAAGCCACATTCCAGCATACAGCTAAAGGCATATTTCCGGCTGAATTTTTCACGCTTGCCGTCCGTACCTAACCGGCGGGGCTTTGCGCGACGCTTCAAAATCTCCTGTGCCTTTTCAAACATTTCCTCTGATATTATGGCCTCATGGTGATCTCGGATGTAGAATTGATCTTCTTCACCGAAATTATCCAAACGGCGCTTAGAGATAGGGTCAAGCGTGAAAGTTTTCCCCATCAAAATGTCGCCTTTGTATTTCTCATTTTTGATTATGCCGATAACTGTTGTTTCGGCCCATCGTGTGCTGCCGCGTTTGGTCTTATACCCCAAGTTTTCAAGCTCCTGTGCAATTACGGAACCTCCGGCCCCCTCGATATAGCGCCGGAAGATATACCGTACTATTTCAGCTTCTTCCTCATTGATCGAAATACTCTTATCCTCTGGATGGTAGTCATACCCTAAGCAACCTTGGAACCCAACCAATTCACCGCGCTGCATCTTCATTTTCAAGCCCTTTTTAACATTTGCAGAAATGTTCTCAACTTCCTGCTGCGCCACAGAGCTTAGAATTACGAGAAGCAGCTCACCGTCCATCGTCAAAGTGTTTATGTTTTCTTCCTCAAAGAATACAGCAATCCCTTTTTCTTTCAGCATACGAACATACTTCAACGTGTCCAGTGTATTTCTCGCAAAACGGGAAATAGATTTGGTGATTATCATATCAACATCACCATTCATGCAGTCGTTAATTAACCGCTGAAAATCTTCCCGCTTTGTTACCTGTGTACCTGTAATTGCTTCATCGGCATAGATACCGGCTAAGTCCCATTCGGATTTGCTTTTAATCAATTCGGTATAATGCTGAACTTGTGATTTGTAACTGTTGAGCTGATCTTCACTATCGGTACTCACTCGACAATAAGCAGCAACACGCAGGCGCTTTGCCAAATTTGTCCTTGCTCTGGACGAAAGCACATTGCGCGCCTTAATGATTTCCACGTCTTTCATGGCGGCCCTCCTTTTTGTGTTCCTATCATAGTGTCATTATAACACAAAGAGAACTGCAATTCAAGACAATAGATCGGAAACAATTTTGTAGTCTTTCATCAGACGACTTTTGATTAGGGAATATTCTCTATCAGAAATCAGCTTCTTTTGCAAAAGCTGTTTGAGAAAAGCAAGCTGCATACTATATCGAAGCAGATTATCTTTTTTCAAAGAAAATTCCCCCTTTCCATCTATAAAAAAGAAAAGGGGCAGGACGGACGGCTGTTGGCACAGCTCCACGGGAGTTTCACCCCGGCCCATGCTGATGGGTGCGCCGCGCAATGCTTTGAGGGCGTTCAACGCGGGAGTATCATTGTCCTGCCTGTACGTCGTCGCCCGTAAGCTGCCACACTCACTTTACAGCATGGTGGTTCTCGCTCCGCTTTTCCCGTAGGGAAAAGCCTTATGGCGCACCTGCTGTACGGCTCGGCACAGACAGAATGTGTCCGTTTGCCCTATGATGCTCCGCTGGTGCGGGCATATTTGTCAAAGAGCTGTGATGCCACAGACCTTTTGCTGGCGGGGAAAGGGTAAGCCGCTGCATCCAGCCGGGCAATTATCGTTAAACTTTAACGATGGCTTGGATCAACCTGATCTCTAAACACCGCTTCATGTACTCGTCCACGCACAAATGAGGGCAGCCGTCCTCGTCATAGAGCGTCCGGGTACACAGACAATTCATGTAATTGTCATAGTACCGAAGCAACCGTTCTACGGCTTGGGGATCGCCTGCACGGGCGGACACATACACTGAAAGGGGCAAAGGCTCTTTGCCTTTGCAGGCAGGTTCTTTCATCCGCGTCAACCTCCTTCCGGCATGAGCGCCATCAATTTTACACGCAACTCTTTCAGTGTCTTTGTCCTGTGGCGCTGGACGGCGCTGCGGGACATCCCTGTGAGGCTGGCGATCTCGCTGTCTGCCATATCCAGTACGCAGTACAGAATCAAAATACTTTGTTCCTGTTGCGGCAGACTGGCAAAGGCGTCGGCCACAAGCTCGTTGTCGATATGTAAATCGTACCCATGAGAGCTAAACACAAAGCTGTCGCTGGGATAGCGGTCTACGGTGCAGAGCTTGTCAAACTCATGCTGCGGCAAGTCGCTGAACATCGTTTCACGATCTTTTTGACGCTTCATATTCCGCAGATAAGCCCGTGCCTCGTTTTTCAGCACTTTTTTGCAAAAGGCATCAAACTGGCCTCGTCCATAGTCGCGGGGGATAGCTTCCATCATTCTCACCCCCTTTCTGTTGGGGGATTAGGTGGTTCTCTCCCTTTCCGCTACTAATAATCCTGCGATACCCTTTGCTGCCCGCTGAACGCCTCCTTTTTAGACTTTTTTTGAAATCATCTTCGGGGTACAGAGCAGACCGCAGAAAACAACAAATTTCGCCCGGCAGGTCGTAGACCCACCGGGCGAAATTAGAAGTGTTATGAAATTGATTTACATAGTATAGTACATACTCATGGCCGCTTGTCCCCATTGCTGGGGACAGGCTTTTTTTGGCGGTGCAATCCCCGTCTTATTTTGTCGAAACGCTCTTTGCTTCATGGCGGCTCCCTCCTAAAGCCGCCGATCTCGCCAGCGTCAGGGCGTCGTCATTCTATATGAGGGCAAAAAAACGGCGGCCTTGATCTACTCAAAACCGCCGTATCGTCAGTGATACAGGAAAGCGCACGAAATCCTCTGCCCGTCAGCGGTTTTTTTCTTTTCCCCGCTGTGGAGGCAGATGTTTCTTATTGATTTACCACAAGCATAAACTACAAATGTTACACAAATGTCCGAGGTACCTTTAATTTCGACAAAAAAACAGGCTGAATTGTTACAATGCTCGGACATTTCAAAAAATATTTGAGAAATAGTAGAACCGGCAGGGTAGCATACGCCCCCCGCCGATCCCATACAGTTGCTATTCCGTTCTCAATCGATCCACCAAAGTATCTTTCTCAATGGATCGGCTAACCCCATAGCTAATGCAAATCTGCAATCCGACGAGCAAAATGGAGAATAAAAGAATCGGGAATATATTAAACTCAAAAAGGATAAATTTCAGAGCCAATACCTTATTTGCCAAATAGCATAGCAAAGCACCTACTGTAACGCCCAAAAAGGTTGCCAATATTGCAGACTTTACACTAATGCTCATTCCCTCTCGGTAAAGCATTTTTCTTAGTTGTTGATTTGTCATTCCAACTGCCTGTAAAAGCGCAAATTCCCGTTTACGGACAATAGCGCTGCTGATTAGCATATTCACCATATTTAATAGCCCGAAAAGAATTACAAATGCAGATATACCGTACAGACTGCTTGTGGTTGCCTTTATGAATCCTCTAATTGTAGAAAATTCTTCATCGTAAATTTTGAGCCTCAAATTCGGATTTCCGCTTATAAGCGCCATGATCCCATCTTGAACAAATTCCTTATAATCCGGGTCGCAAAAAACGGATAAATGTGATGTATTATTATAAGGGGAAAGTTCTGCTATTGCTTCGCTGGTACAATAGAACAACCCTGTTGATGGGAAGTAAGCAATCCCGGCAACGGTAAAAGTTTTTTCAATGTTTTTTCCGGCAACATCAAAATGGAATAATAGTGTATCTCCAATTTTCAGATCGCCATAGTTTGTATCACTTCGATCTGTACGGTATTTATTGACAACTATGCCATCCAGACCGACTTCATCATAATTGATTGTACCGTCCACAAGTTCACTTGCATTAGCAACAAGTTCTGGTGATAGACTGTTTACAATTTCTAAATTGTCCTCTGGCGAATCGTAGACAACTTTTGATTCTACTAAGCGGCCCACGACACATCCATCCAATACAATCTTTTCTACGCCGGGAATTTTATATATTTGTGCCTGCAAATCCTCTGATAGAGGATTGTCTTGAATGATAGTCGGAAAACGCTCATAAAAGTTATCCATCTGTATGCCAATCTGGAAATCCTCGTCTAATGGATAGCTTTGTCGCAACATAGCCGGAAGATTGATGGAAGAAATAAGGATAGCTAATGCAATCATCAAGGTTCCACTAATACTCAATGAAATAATTGACATACGGTTTTTCTTCTGATTCATTTTCAGGTTGCTTTGCGCCAAAGTATTTGGTGTAATCCGCTTCAATGTTTTGTGTCCTTGTCTGGCCTTTTCCCCTTGAAATTTCATTGCTTCAATAGGAGAAGTTTTGGCAAGAAGTTTCGCCGGCTTTCTCAAAGCGAACTTGATAACAGCAAAAATCAAGAAACCAGACAATAAAACAATCGCCATGTCATATAAAAGCCATTGCACCCCGGAGAGAATAACTACAATCAAAATAGAAATCAATGCTCCCAAAGGGATAAACCGTAATGCCAGTAAATTCCCCTGCATTTTCAAAAAGTAACGCAACTGTTTTTTCGTCGTCCCTAATGAAATGAACTGGGCATACATCGGCATCGAATTGACAATGGAAATATAAAAAATACTGTAAATTACAAAACTGCTGGCGAACATAATGAATATCGCAAAAAAGATAATACCGACCACCACAGCACCATCAATATAGATTCCATCAATATATCTGTCATTTAATATGATGTCAAAATCTTCAATACCTTCGGCTTCGCCTTTACTTTTCAAAAAATCTTTTTGAGTGTCAGGACTCATATCGGCTTTTTCCGAATTAAGTGAAACTAATACATCAACCGTCGTAGCGGTTTGCGTGCTGTAAGTTAAAGAAAGCTCGCTGTACTGCTGTGCGTATTCTGTGCGGAAACGATCAGAGGTCAGAATATAAAACTGTTTTCCTTTTTCCTGTGTTTTGTTTTGGATAATGCCGCAAACAGTAAATGTGTTTTCTTTCAATTCATTTGTCAAGGTGTCTACATATTCAAAGGAAAATGTATCACCTAATACCAATTTGTGAATAGACAGATAAGTTTCAGATACAAGTACCTCTGCGTTATTTTGCGGCAGGTTTCCATCCAGCAGTTCAAAGCCCAAAAAGGACATTGCCGGATCATCCATGTATGCCAGATCAGTGCGCCCATCATCGTTCACAATATTACCAAAAGTTTTGTAAACACCAACTGCTTCAAAATCATTATCGGTCTGTAACTTATTTTTCGTATCTTCGCTCACAGCGCGAAACATAGCATGATAAGGTGCTTGTGTGGATTGTTTCAGTGCGTCATTTACTAAAATCGAAAAGACGGTTGCCATTAGGCAAGTCGCAATTACAATAATAATTGCAGTGATTAAAGTCTTGAGCCTATGTTCCTTTAGGTCAGCTTTCGCCAGTTTCTTTATAATAGTGCTGGTATCATTTTCAAAAGGCCATGTCATAGCCTGCCACCTCCTTACTCCACGATCTTACCGTCCTCAATGCGGACAATCCGATCTGCAAGGCGGGCAATGTCGTTGTTGTGGGTAATCATCACAACAGTTTGCCGGAACTCTGCACTGGTGCGCTTGATAAGCCCCAGCACCTCGGCGCTGGTCTTGCTGTCAAGGT
>OGHJ01002910.1_pt1 | contig 13462 bp, 11 predicted proteins | sample 1571351 | NCBI WGS metagenome assembly OGHJ01 (sample SAMEA2582037, study PRJEB24529) | metagenome | biome: Human gut stool | place: China | collected 2011 | reverse complement strand
TGCATTGTCGAGAAGCGGCGAGTCGCTGAAAGAGAGCCACGCGCCGTGCATACTAATTAAAGACATGTATTATTCCTTTCAGACCGCGGAGATCAACCAGCAGTTATGGATCTGACGATTACGGGCAAAGTCCTGGGACAGCGTTTTTTGGCTAATTTCTTGTGCTTTCAGTCCCAGAGCAGCCAGCCCCTCATGATCCATGCGGAAGCCGCGTTTGTTATTCGAGAACATAATGGTACCGCCCTTACGCAGCAGGCGTTTCAGGTCGGTCATCAGGCGCAGGTGATCGCGTTGAACGTCAAAGCTATCTTCCATACGCTTGGAGTTAGAGAACGTTGGGGGATCGATGAAGATCAGATCAAATTGTTCGTCCGTTTCGCGTAGCCAGCCCAGCACGTCAGCCTGCATCAGACGATGCTGACGCCCGGTGAGACCGTTCAGGCGCAGGTTACGTTCTGCCCATTCCAGGTAAGTACGGGACATATCCACCGTGGTGGTACTGCGCGCACCGCCAAGGCCAGCATGCACGCTGGCGCTGCCGGTATAGGAGAACAGGTTCAGGAAGTCTTTACCCTTGCTCATCTGGCCCAGCATGCGGCGGGCGATACGGTGGTCAAGGAACAGACCGGTATCCAGATAATCGGTCAGGTTAACCCACAGGCGCGCGTTGTATTCGCCCACCTCGATAAAGTCACCCTTCTCACCCATTTTCTGATACTGATTTTTCCCTTTCTGACGCTCACGGGTTTTCAGCACCAGTTTGTTAGGCGCAATGCCCAGCACCGAAATTGTTGCCGCAATCACGTCCAGCATACGCTGACGCGCTTTTTGTGCATCAATCGTTTTTGGCGGCGCATATTCCTGCACCACTACCCAGTCAGCGTAACGGTCAACCGCCACGTTATACTCCGGCAGATCGGCATCATACAGGCGATAACATTCGATACCTTCCTGTTTCGCCCATTTTTCGAATTTCTTCAGATTCTTACGCAGGCGGTTAGCGTAATCTTCCGCCACACCCGATGGTTTACTGTCTGCCGCTTTCTCGGCCAGATGGTAGTTTTTCTGCACGCAGTCCAGCGGACCGTTTTTCGCCTTAAACTGGCGTTCGGCACGCAGTTGCAGACAGCTCAGCAGTTCTGGCGAGGCGCTAAACAGCGACAGGTTCCAGCCGCCAAAGTCATTTTTCATATTACGGCCCAGCAGGCTGTGCAGGGTCTGAGCGTCCATGATGCCGGTGGTTTCCGACATGTGCCGGCTGGCTTTGCCTGTAGGTGCAGCCAGCTTGATGATCTTTCTGGGGTAGAGCGTCCGATATGCTTCGATCACCGCTTTGAGAACGGTACTCTTGCCGGTACCGGGGCCGCCGGTGATGATGGACAGGTTGTGGCGGAAAACCATCTCCACACCATCGCTCTGTTTCTTGGATAGGTTGAACCCAAGCCGGTCTTTGATGTGCTCCATGACCGGGGCAATGCGTACCGGCTCTGGGACCTCCAGCGCCATCTGCACCGCCTTGCAGGCAGTCTCACTCTCCTGGGTGTAGACGTGGGGCAGGTAGATATTTCCCTTATTGGATACCACCACGTTGTTCCGGATCATGCCCTCCAGAGTATCTTCGACCTGCTGACGGCTCAGATGCTGTTCCAACTGAGGGATCTTCTCATTGAGCAGAAGCAGGGAACTCTTGATCAGCTCTTCAGCGCCAAGATAGAGATGTCCTTTTTCATTGCGTCCCTGCTCCAGAGCATAGAACAGCGCCCCTTGCACCCGCATCGGGTCACGAGGATCGCCGCCGGACTTTTGTACGATGGCATCAACACGTTTGAATCCGAACCCGGATACCTGGCACAGGCGGTATGGACTTTGCCGCAGCAGCTTCACGCCGTCTGGCCCAAAATGCTCGTAGATCTTCAATGCGGTGACTGGAGTTACCTTGAAAGGTGCCAACAGCGTCATCAGATCCCGCATGGCCTTGCTCTCCGCATACCCGGTCTTGATATCCTCCAGCCTTTCCTCCGTGATGCCTTTGATCTCCAGAAGCCGTTCTGGCTCCCGCTCCAGGACATTCAGTGCGTGGATGCCGAACCGCTGCACGATGGCGTCCGCGGTCTTCTCTCCGATCCCTTTCAGGAGTCCGGAGGCCAGATAGCCCCGGATGCCTTCAAGGGTGGGCGGCACGATCTCGCGCCAGTGTTCTACTTGAAGCTGGCATCCGTACTTTCCGTTCTGCCACACGCCGTCCAATTCTATCTGGATGGCGTTGGTGCGCGGCAGGTCATATCCCACTGCTGTAAAACGAATGAGATGATCGCTGTACCGGTAGGGGCTCTTTGCGTCCGCTGGTATCATGTCGTCCGCCGTTTTAAGGCGCAGGACGCAGTATTTGTTCGCTTCATTGAAAAACAGCACCTTATCAAAGGCGGCTACAATACCCATTTCTTTCTTCACCTCCGGTTTTTATCATGCCGCCGGTGTTGCGGCCTTTTTGATTACGAGTTTGCGGCTCTTGGAGAAGGTGACATATTCGGCGTATAGGTCTGGATGGAGCACCTTCATACGGTCGATCCGGTCCCTGGAGACAATCGGCCGGCTGGATGAATTTAGAGAAATGGTGTAGCTGCCGCCGGCGTCTTCGTAGGTCGCCGTGCAGCTTTTCCCCATGTCCACGGCAATCATCGCCTTCATCCGCTGCATTTCTGCCTCCAGCCTTCGCACCTCGGCGCTGAGCTGGCTTTTCTCCGCCTGCAACTCCATGTAGCGTGCCACCCTCGCAAACTGCGGTGGGGTGATCAGCACAGGTGGGGCATCTTTGTCAGAGGGCCCCAGGCTCCGGCGCAGACTCTCCAGGATCAGATCGCCGTCCTCGGTGTAGGGCGGGGGATTCTTTGCCAGCACATTGTCGTGCCAGAAATAGTTCTCCAGCGCAATCAGTTCCTGCTCATAGGCCATATCCCGGTCGATGCATCGGATGATGACCTCGTCCTCACTGTTGCCATAGAGGCAGCAGAAATACACGCGGTTTAGGTTGACCACCGCCATGTAGTGGCGGCCCTGGGCCTCATAATAGACCGGCACAATCTCCTCATCGTTGTACTCCCACTTGTCTCGGGCGTTATAGTTTGTGGTTTTGATTTCTAGGATCGCATGCGTGCCGTCCGGCTGTTCCACCAGATAGTCCAGATCCGCCAGCATCCAGGGGTAGCGCGGGTGCTGGTACATGACCTTTCTCTGAAAGATCCGCAGGCCGGTTTTCTTGGCGAAGATACGGGCGACAAGATCTTCCAGCAGATTTCCCATCTCCATCGCCACCCAGTTGCCCCCATTGTCCGCTGTTACGATGTTCAGCTTGTCAAAATAGAGGTCTCTGGCCGTGCGGAAAGGAGAAATGCCCAGAACCGCCGATGCGTCACTGCCCCCGATACCTTTGCGCCGGTACGCCAGCCATTCATCCCGCGAGAGATCTGCTGTTTCTACCAGCACCAACGGTTGGTAGTCCGATGACTGCGTCACGGCCATTTGCCTCCTTCCAGGAACCCCAGGCTCTTGCCTGTTCTTTCAGTCGCTGTTTCTGCATGCCTCTGCTGATTGGTTTGGCGGTGCATTTCGGCCTGCCGCCGGTCCGCCATTTTCGTTTGTGTCTCACTGTGTTTCGCTCCTTTCATGATTGATATATCCTCAAAAGCCTTCCGGCATTTGGGCAAAATAAAAAAGCGAGAACAACTGGGGGCCGGCAGCCGCCGTGCCCTGTCCGCCATGGGGCGAACATCAGTCATTCTCGCTTGCGCGATGGGATCTCTCCCTATGGAATTGAAAAAATCAGCAGCTATCCGCCAAAGGGCGCAATAAACCCGCTGATCGTCCGTACAAACCTAACAACGTGTGCAATGCGATACCCATCGCTCATAGACCGAACAAATCGGTCTACCCTCAAAAGAGGCGCGCACATAGAATCAATTACAGAGGTATGCTATCACAATATATTGCACATGTCAAGTTTCTATTTCAATATCTTGTGCTTGCTGGAGGCCGGACTCCTATCAAATGACCCCATCCAACAGGTTTGGCCGCCGTTATATATGTTTGTTTTACATACGACCGTATTCTCAATATTATCCCAATTTTAAATGATATGATGTAATGGTAATTTTGTAGAAGAATGGGGGAAGCCATTTGTTTATAAAATGACTATGCGCTCAGCGCATTTTGCCTCCTGGTCCGTTGCGCAGACAGCCGCTTGGCTGTCTGCGCTTTTTTCTTTCTCGACGGTTTTCTTGAATATCCCCTATCAAATTTCAGAGGATATTTTAGAAAGTCGTCGAACTTTTTTTGACCATGTTTGCGAATTAAGGCCGGAAAGGCTAGGAAATGTAAAGTTTAAAGAATATTCAGGAAATCTTGGCGGCTCATGGTACAGGGCGCGCGCCCCTCCGACCCCCAAAGTTTGATTTGCACCAAAATCAGATTTTTGGAGGTCAGAAGTATGAGTCCGAAACGAAAGCAACGCTATCTCTACATAGACGGTGAAGCCATACCAGTCACAGAAAAAGTATATCGTGCCTTTTGGCATTATGAGGATAAAGAGGATTATTTCATGCGGTTGCTGAAAACGCCTCGGCAAATCCGTGATAAGGAAACCCAGGAGATCATTGTTGTGCCAGCCCGTGAAATACCGATGGAGCAGATTCCTGTATGGCTCCGAAGCAGTACAACTGCCCAGTCGAATGTGGAGGACCTTGTCCTATCCGGGATCTGGCTTGAGCAGGTGCTGGATACCTTGACGGAGGAGGAGCGCAGGATCGTTCAGGAGTTCTATATCAACGGGAAGAACGAACGGGAGGCATGTGCCGCCCTCGGCCTTCCCAAAACAACTTTTCGCCGTCGGGAGCAGCGCCTGCGTGAAAAACTGGGAATTTTGTTGAAAAATTTTCTTTAAAAATTTGGGTAAAAGCGGACCAAAATGCCCTTGCCATCACCTAATTAGTGAGAGGGTAGTTTCGTCCTCTGCTGCACCTTGAAAAACAATGGGACATGCAAGCGCCTGTTTATATCAGTACGCGGGCTTGAATTACCCACTACGGCGAGCGATACAGGCACAGGCGCGAGGACTGCCTGCGGGGAAGGGCATGGGCGTGCCGCCCATGCTCCGACCCCGTCATTCAAGATCGTATCTAAGGCACGAGCGGAACCTGGCGGGCCTGTCACCGGCTTTTGGCATGGCCGGGGCGCCATCACCCGCAGTGGGGAACAACCGACTATGAAACCGTACCGCAGGGTAAAAGGGGACTACTGTGGGATCGGCCTGGGCAGTCTCGTCACCTGCCGCCACCATCCGTCAGTTTTACAGGCGTCCTTTGCCAGGGACGGGCCTGCGTACTCCCGTGCCGGGGGTGAGCAGTAGAGCGGTCTTGCCGCTTGACAATACGGCACGCCCATATTCCCAGCATACGCAACACCAGAGCAGCGTCCATACCGGATCCATCCTCCATAGCAATGTGGAACCAAAAAAGGCCGGTATGGGCGCTGTTTCGGCACTATGTGGAACGAGGTGAGAAAATGCGTATTTCAATCAGTGAAATCACGGTCAATCCAGGGCGGCGGGAGCTGGATCTGGATGATGTTAAGGAGTTGGCCGACAGCATTCGAGACCTGGGCCTGCTCCATCCGATTATTGTCGATAAGAAACACACTCTGATTGCCGGCCTGCATCGACTGGAGGCGGTCAAACTGCTGCAATGGACGGAGATTGAGTGTACCGTCAGCAGCCTGGAGGGGCTGAAGGCGGAGCTTGCGGAGATCGATGAAAATGTCATCCGCAGCGATTTAACAACATTGGAATTTGGAGAGTTGCTGCTGAAACGCAAGGAAATCTATGAAACTTTGCACCCTGAGACAAAGGCGGGAATATCACAGGCCAATGGAATGAACCGTGCCCTCGGAAACAACGTGGAGTGCAAAATGCACACCACGTCAAAACCTTTCGTCCAGGACACAGCCGAAAAAACCGGGGTCAACCCGAGCACGATACAACGGCAGGTACAAACTGCCAAAAACCTGACTCCTGACGCCAAGAAGATCATCCAGGAATCTAATTTGAAAATTGCAAAAACAACTGCCTTAAAACTGTCACAGTTAGAACCCGAGGAACAGACAGAAGCTGCGAATATGCTGGCTACAGGCCAGATCCGTTCCGTGGAGCAGTATAGGGCCGTAAAGTCTGGCTCTGACCCTTTACAGGCTGACAGGCTCGAAGAGGAACTTTCTCAAAATGAAACCACTTCAACGGAACCAGCAGAGGCATCGGATCCGAACCTGCCATCAGAACTTCCATACTGCCTCCCCGATAAGTGCTTCAATAGTTTTGAGGAGTCTGTCGCTGACCTTAAGAACCCTAATAAGGACTGCAGCTGTACACCGGATATCTTTCTGGCTGAATACTCCGGCTTTATTCACAAGTTCATTAAGGATATCAAATGGTACTCCACACCGCAGTACACGGAGGTATTTCCCGCATTGTCGCAAATCCAGGTCGATTATCTTCGATCACAGACCAAAGCTCTCTGTGACGCCGCGGAGGCACTATTAAAACAGGTGGAAAGGAAAAACAGTGCATGAGTTACCGAAAAAAGCATTATCCGGCGAAACCGGAAAAGAAAGAAAAACAAACAGATTTTCCCCTCTGTGATGTGGAATACGGCAGGCCTGGGACGGAACGGTCGCTCTTCACGGGCCGTCTTACCTCCGGCCTGCCCTATCAGCGTCCCGTGGATGAAAAGGAAGTAAATCGCCTGATCCGGGAGTGGGATGACCGCCTGCTGGACCCGCTGGTGGTCAGTTTTCGCGACGGGAAATTCAACGTCGTGGACGGACAGCACCGGGTTGCCGCCATGCGGAAGATGAATGGAGGCAGAGAGGTCATGGCGCCCTGCATCATATACAGCGGCCTGACCTACGAGCAGGAGGCAAATCTGTGTTACAAGCTGGACAAAGCAAAAAAACGCCTCACGCTGGCCCAAGCCACCAATGCGCTTGCGGAGTCCGGCACCGACGCCGATATCCGCACGGTCAAATCTTTGATCGAGACAAACGGCTTTGTTTGGGCGCTGAACAGAAGGACCAGGGCGGTCAATGAGATCGGCTCTATCCGTGCGCTTATGAAATCATGGCGCGCCTTGGGAGACGAGGAGTTTTCCCGGATGCTGGTCCTGCTCCGCTGTACCTGGGGTGGGCACCCCGATTCCCTGACCTCTTTTATGTTCTCTGGTATGACAACCTTTCTAAAGACCTACAGTACGGAGATGGATGACCATCTTTTCATCCGGCAGCTCTCCAAGGTGGAGCCGGAAGAGATCGTCCGACGCGGCAAATTGGACTTCAGCACCAACAAGAACGGCCTCCGCTACGCCCGGGTCATTTTGGAGAAATACAATAACCAGCGCAAGCACGCAAAAAAGCTGCCGTATCGTTTCACAGATTGACGGCTGTTGGGAATAGGAGGCTTAGAAATGACTGATAAAAGACTGACCAGTGAGGAACTGAGGGCGATGCAGGAAGTAGACGTGCGGACGGTAGACCGTGAAGCCCTCCGGGATATCCGGGAGGTGGAGATCAACACTGGACTTCCCAAGGGAGAGCGGATTCTGGACTTCATCCGTCAGATCGGGAATCCATACTGCTACCGGCATGGCGACTATGTTGTGAAGATCAGTTTCACGGATACTGACGTCACGCTGGAAGATCGGATGCTTTCCTACATACGATCCAAATGTTGACCGCATTACACGGCAAGACGCACTGGACAGGAGGCCGTTTCTGTGCTAAACTACAGGCACAGGACAAATCAGCGCTCTCCTTGTCGAAAGGCGCCTCGCCGGCAATCCTGACGATTAGGAGAGATAGCAATGAGCGATACCAGTATCAAAATCTGGAATACTTGCGGCTATGTCCGCCTGTCCCGGGAAGATGGGGACAAGGAGGAGAGCAACAGCGTCACGGGGCAGAAGGACCTGATCCGTGATTTTTTGTCACGCCATCCGGAACTCCGGGAGTGTGACATGAAAGTGGATGACGGCTATACCGGCTCCAACTTTGACCGTCCAGCCTTTCAGAAAATGATGGAGGCGGTCAGGGCTGGAAAAATCAACTGCATCGTGGTCAAGGACTTATCCCGGTTTGGCCGGGATCATCTGGAAGCAGGAGAGTACATCGAGCGTATCTTTCCTTTCTTGGGTGTGCGTTTTATCGCCATCAACGACCACTATGACAGCGAACACAGAAATGTGGAGTCCGATGAACTGATCATCCCGTTCAAAAATCTCATAAATGAGGCATATTGCCGGGATACCTCGATCAAGATTCGGAGCCAGCTTGAAATCAAACGCAAACGCGGAGATTTCATTGGCTCTTTTGCTGTTTTTGGGTATCTGAAGGATCCGGAAGACAAGCACCGCCTGGTGGTAGATGACTTTGCCGCCGATGTGGTGCGGGACATTTTCAAATGGAAGCTGGAAGGGATCAGCGCGGGGGATATTGCGGACAGGCTCAATGCAATGGGCATCCCGACTCCCTTGGACTACAAGCGCAGGCTGGGAATGCGCTATACCACCAAATTCCGAACCAAGGAGGAATCCACCTGGAGCGCCGGCATGATCCTGCGTATTCTCAAAAATCCGATTTATATTGGCGTCTTGGAGCAGGGCAAAGTAACCACCCCCAACTATAAGGTCAAAAAGATCGTGGAAAAGCCACGGGACGAGTGGGCTGTCGTCGAGGATCACCATGAGGCCATCATCGACCGCTTTGACTTTGAAAGCGTCCAGAAGGTGCTTGCCCTGGATACCCGGACCAGCGTTAGCGGGAGAGCGGTGGAGTTGTTTTCTGGCATGGTGTACTGCGGGGAGTGCGGCTCCTCCATGGTGCGAAAGACGGTCCCCTCCGGCCGGAACAAGTATGTCTATTATGTCTGCGGCGCCCATAAAAGCGAAAAAAGCTGCTCTCCCCACAGCCTGCGCGATTGTGTTTTGGAAGAGATCGTTTTGGAGGCCCTGAAACAGCACATCCGGCAGGTCATTGATCTGTCCGATCTGCTGGACATGACGGACGTGGCATGGCTGAAAAAGGCCGGCATCCAGAAGTTGAATACCCGTCTGGCGAAAAAACAGGAGGAAATTGACCGCTGCCAGACGCTCCTGCGCTCCCTCTACGAAAACCTTGCTGATGGCGTCATTGACCGGGAGGAATACCAGGAACTGAAAAAGGCCTACACGCGGCGCAAGGCGGAGGCAGAGGAGCAGGCCGAAGGCATCCGCGTGGAAATGAGTCAGGCCATGGATAGCTCTGAAAAGGGCCGGGCCTGGATGGAGCAGTTCCGTAAGCATCAGAATATCACCGCTTTGGACCGCACCCTGGTGGTATCTCTCATTGAGCGGATCATGGTCTATCGTGACAAGCGGGTGGAGATCGTGTATCGGTGGCAGAATGAATTTCGTTGGCAGGTGGAACTGCTCCAGCGGGCGCAGCAGTCCTTCTCCCAGAGGGAGGCGGTCTGAGGATGGCGCGTACCAAGCGAAAAGTCAACCCGCTCCGGCCGCAGCCCACCACAACGCCGCAGGCGAAGGAGTTCCAGACTGCCGCCTATATCCGTCTCTCCATTGAAGACAGCGGGAAGCCCGGCTCCGACACAATTGAGGGGCAAAAGGACCTGCTTTTGGCATATATCGAGCGGCAGGCTGACTTGCGGCTGGTGGAGGTCTATTGCGATAACGGACGCACCGGCACCAACTTCAATCGCCCTGATTTTGAGCGTATGATGGAAGATGTGCGCCGCGGGAGGATCAACTGCATCGTAGTCAAGGACCTGTCACGCTTCGGCCGCAACTACCACGAGACCAGCAACTATCTGCTGCGGATCTTCCCGTTCCTGGGCGTCCGGTTCGTGGCCGTTAACGACTACTTTGATACGGAGACGGCTGTAGAGACGGAGCGCGGTCTGGTCATACCTCTGAAAAATATCATCAACGACACCTACAGCCGGGATATATCCCGCAAGATATCCAGCGCCATTGAAACCAAGGAACGGCGGGGGGAATTTATCGGCGTCTATGCTCCCTATGGGTATAGCAAGAGCGATGATGACCGGCACAAGCTGGTGCCCAATCCGGAAACCGCTCCGATCATACGGGAGATTTTTACTCTCCGGCTGCAGGGCTTGGGCTATACGGGGATCGCGCGGCTGCTCAATGGGCGGGGTGTGCCGTCTCCGGGAGCATACCTGTATCAGTGCGGTATCTCGAAACAGGAGAAATACCGTGACGCCATCTGGGCCGCATGGAATATCAAGGAGATCCTGCGGGACGAGGTCTATCTTGGACACCTGATTCAGGGCAAGCGTACCAATGTGGCGTATAAGCAGGCTCGCAAGGAACGAAGTGCCCCGTCGGATGAGTGGCGCGTGTTCAGAAATTCCCACGAGCCCCTGATCGATGAAGAAACTTTTGCCGCCGCGCAGAGGATCACAGCGGAAAACAGACGGGCATATGAGGAAAGCCTGGGCAAAGCGGATGACCTGAAAACCCCCAGCTTGTTTCGCGGACTGGTTTTTTGTGGAGATTGCGGCAAGGCGCTGGTACGGCGCCATGTCTACAACCGCCGGCAGGACGGGCGCATTTACTACTACAATTATCTTTGCGTGACGTCTGTAAAAAAGGCCGGCGCCTGCACGCCAAAAAACCTGAAAGAGTCCAAGTTGCTGGAAGTTTTGGAGACCACCATCCGCTGCCATCTCGATGCTGTGGCGGAATTAGAACAGAAGATCCTTCAGGTATGGGACGAAAAGACCGCCGCCCGGCGAATGTCTCTTGAGCGGCAGATGGCCGAGGAGGAGCGGTATCTTTCCCGGAATATGACCCTTTTGGAGGGGCTTTACGCCCAGCTGGTAGAGGGCGTCATTGAACGGGAAGAGTACCTGTCCATGAAGGAACATTATCAAGCGGAATACTTAAAAGCAAAGGAACGATATGACGCTCTGAATGGAGAAGCACAAGAGCTCCTGGACTGCGGCCCGGCCAACCCCATGTTTGCAGCCTGCCGCCTATTCTATCAATCCGAAACGCTGACAGAGGACTTGATACAGGCTCTCATTACAAAGATCACGGTTTATGACGGCAACCGGCTCGACATTCAGCTGGTCTACCAAGATGAATTTCAGAGGGTGACCAGCTTTCTGGAGGGGGTGACGGGAGCGTGATGGTCCGTACCGTGGCGATCTATGTTCGCTTGTCCCTTGAGGACGACGACCTGTTTCATGGCAAGATGGAATCTGAGAGCATCACCAACCAACGCGACCTGCTGACGGCCTATATTCGCAGTTCTCCGGATCTTGCCCACGCTAGGATCAAGGAATTTTGCGACGATGGATACAGCGGGAAGAATTTTGACCGGCCCGGCGTAAAAGCCCTCTTGGAGTCGGCCCGGAACGGCGAAATCCAGTGCATTGTGGTAAAGGATCTGTCACGCTTTGGACGGGATTATATTACCGTCGGTAACTATGTCTCTCGTGTGTTCCCTTTCCTCGGCATTCGCTTTATCGCCGTGAATGACCATTTTGACAGCAACCGCAAGGGAGACATCGATAGTATTGACACATCCTTCAAGGCGCTGATCTATGACCTCTACAGCCGAGATTTATCCAGGAAAGTACGAAGCGCAAAGAAACTCCTCGCCGAAAAGGGTGTCTACATCAATCCAGTCGCGCCCTATGGGTATCAGCGGGCCCCCGATGACAAGCATCTATTGGTGCCAGACCCCTCAACAGCTGATGTGGTGCGGCGCATCTTTTCTCTGATCGCGGATGGCTATACCACCGAGATGGTGGCGCGGCTCCTGAACATGGAGGGTGTTCCAACGCCGTCCATGACAAAGGAAGGCACACCAAGCGCACACAAAAACTGGCATGATAATCACTGGCGTCCACAAACAGTCTATGCCATCATCCGAGACCGTCAGTATATTGGCAGTATCGTATTTGGCAAACGTGTTCGACAGCAGATCGGCGTCCGAAAGCAGACGACAGCTCCCCTGGGCGACTGGATCGTTGTGGATGACAACCACGAGGCCATTGTGTCAAAAGACTTGTTTCAACGGGCGCAGGAAAGCCTGGGCGGAACGTATAAGCAGCACACAAAGCACGTTAAATCAGACAACCCGCTCAGCAAGAAGGTCATCTGTGGCGTGTGCGGCTACGCAATGGTCCTACACGGCAAGATCAACCGCTATTACAGCTGTCACACCCCTCGTACCGTCCCGGATATGGATTGCTTCCAAGGGAAAATCTATGAGGACGACATTATGGAGATGGTGGTCGAGACTATCCGCGTGTGCGCCCAGCTGGCTGTGGAAGAAAAGCGCTTGCGGTCAGTAGAAAAGGAGAAACGCGAGGTGCAGCTCCAAACACTGAAACAGGAGATCAGGAGTTATCAGACGCTCCAGCAACAAATCACGGAGGAGAGCCGTATTCTATATGAGGCATACGCCATGGATGGTTCTATGTCGCGGACTGAATATGCCGATAAAAAGGCCGCACTGTTGGCGAGGCGGGAAAAAGCATATGAGGATGAAGCGGCGGCGAAGCAAAGACTGGAATCGCTGTGGAATGGCGAGAGCAAATTTATTGAAAAGTATAAGGGACTCACGGATCTGGACAAGCTGACCGCAGAACTGGCCGCGGACCTGCTCCGTTTCGTCAAGATCTGGCCAGATGGAAGAGTCAATGTGGAATTGAATTATTTGGACGAGATCCCACATGCGGTAGTAAGGAACCTGTTGGCTGCTATTTAATTTTGGGGAGGTTATTTATGGCGGAAAAGAAATTTCGGGTGGTATGCTATTGCCGCGTTGCCACCAAAAACCAAAATGATGATTCGCCGTTGGAGGCCCAAAGTGTCTATCTGCGTCGCTATGCTAAAGATAACGGTTTAAAAGTTATTGGCGAAGTCCGCGCCTATGAGAAAGGACTCACGATGGACCGGCCCGGATGGTACAATGTTTTGAGCCTCGCCGCTGGGAAAAAAGCTGACGCTGTTTTGGTGACGGAGCTGGGCCGTGTGGCCCGGGACCCGTGGATGGTCATGAAAGCCTTGAGGAAACTTTCAGAACAAGGTCTGATGGTATTCGCCAGCGATTATAGTTTGTCCTGTAACACAAGCCTTGCCGACAAGGTTAAGCAAGCATCTATCGCAATGCATCAAATCTAAGCGCATTTTATGAGATAGAATAATACATGATATGCGTGGTTTCGACAGAGCGCATCATTTTACGATAAAAAGCACTTAAATTATATTAGTCTGTGCTTGACATATCCAGATTTACGGCATACTTTTGCCACATTATCCTTGGAGAACGGCATGGATGTGAAGACCCTCTCCGCTATGCTGGGCCATGTGTCGGCGGCCACCACACTGGACAT
>OGHJ01002905.1_pt1 | contig 13487 bp, 10 predicted proteins | sample 1571351 | NCBI WGS metagenome assembly OGHJ01 (sample SAMEA2582037, study PRJEB24529) | metagenome | biome: Human gut stool | place: China | collected 2011 | reverse complement strand
GCTCCGCGCGGCCTTTTTTCTTTGTGAAAGGTGCCGAAAGATTCACAATTTATTCACGCTTTTGTCCCAATTTCTTGATAATTTTTTGGGCCGATGTGGTATCCTGTTCTTGGATCAAGGATCCACATGTTTTCCCCCTTTGACAGCGGCGTATCCCTCCAAATGCGCCGCACCTGGACCACAGGTCCCGCACGCCTGCGGTCCCCAGGCTCCCCGCCCGCCTTGACGGGCCGGCACCTGAACCTATGGCGCAGTCAGCGCCTCACTGCCACCCGGCCCGGACAACGGTCTGCTCCGGGTGGCAGACCAAAGATACTCCGGCCCCTGGGCCGGTTTCAATAAAAAATTACCCGCCTCCCTCAAGAGGGAGGCGGGCTTTTTGCTTTTGGAGGGCTTGGGACGGAAGCTACTCCGATCCAAACACCACCCGGTAGTAATCCCAGTCCAGAATGGACGCCGAGTAGGCCACCCGGTTCTGCACCTCGGCCACCCGCTCGGCCACATAGTCCGGGTCGGGCTCGCTGCCGTCGAACATGGTGAAGGCGTCGGTGGTGGAGTCGTAGGCCCCCTGGTCGGTGAGGAAGCTGTAATTGGAGAAGATGACCAGGCCCGGCTCGTCGGACAGGATATCCCGCCCCGCCATCAGCCGGGAGTCGTACTCCAGGCCGAACAGGTTGGCCAGGGTGGGCATCACGTCCAGGCTGGAGCAGTACTTGTCCACATGGACGGGCTCCTCCAAATCAGCGCTCCACAGAATCAGGGAATTTTCATAGATCTCAAAGACCGGGTCCACCGGGTGTCCGAAGAGTTCGCTGTACTCCTCGTCCGTGAGGCCGTAGGGGTAGTGGTCGGCGGAGAGGACGATCACCGTGTCGTCCAGCTTACCCGCCGCCGCCAGCTGATCCATCAGGCTCTCCATGGCCAGCTCCAGCTCCAGCTGGCTGGCCAGGTAGCACTTCACCGGCTCGCTGTATGGCAGGTCGGCCACCTCGTCGTAGTGCCGGTCCGCCTGGGCGTTCTCCTCCCGGGTATAGTTGAGGTGGCCGCTCACGGTGAGAATATAGACCATGAACTGGTCCTCGTTCACAAACTGGGGAACGATCTGCTCCATCATCTCCCGGTCGGAGGGGGGCTGGACCTGTTCCAGCTCCAGGCCGTTCCCGATGCCGTAATACTCATAGCCCATGTTGGGGTGGGAGAGATTGCGGTCGTAGTAGGTGTAGAGATAGTCGTGGTAGGCCAGCGTCCGGTACCCCAGCTTCTGGAACTGATTGCCGAAGCCGAAGGGCATATCGTTGTCCGAAGACTCGGAGTAGCTCCACACGCCGGGCTTGGGGATCAGGCCGGTGGTGGTCACATACTCCCCGTCGGAGGTGGACACCCCCCACAGCGGGGTATAGAAGTTGTCGCAGATGATTCCCTCATGGGACAGCTTCCACAGGGTGGGGGTCCGCTCCGGGTCCAGCATCTGGCCGGAAAAGGCCTCTGCCACGATCCAGATGAGGTTTTTTCCCTGGAAACGGCCGGTCCACTCATTTTTCGCCGTGGGCTTTACCTTGGAGAAGTAGTCGTGCATATCCACCAGCTCCGGCACGTCCGCGTCCCGCTCCTTCAGGGCCTCAAAGTCGATGTCCATGGCGTGGACCTCCGGCTCAGCCCCCTCCATGGCCGTCTGGCTCTCCAGGATGCGCCCGGTCCGCCGAAGCTCCTGTTTGGGGAGGACCTGGTCGTCCGGCTCAATGCCGAAGAGGACCCGCCGCACTTCCAGCTGGGTCTGGGTGAGCATGCCGAAGTTCTGCACCTCCAGCACGGGGGCGGCGGCCTGGTAGTAGATATACCGAAGGGAGAGCACCCCGCTACCGCAGCACAGCACGATCCCCATGGCAATCAGCTGGACCGCCGCGGCCAGCCCCACCCATTTCAGCGGCATTCTCCGCTGCAGCGGCTGGTCGGAACAAATCCGGTTCCGAAACAGGAATGCCAGAACCACGGGAACCGCCATCATCAGAATGGGGAACCAGTTGAGCAGGATCTCCCCCACCGCCATGTCGCCGAAGGCCCCGGCCACCATGGCCATCTTGGTCAGGGAAAAGAGCGTCAGGAAGGTTTTGAACAGGTGATAGTAGACGGTCTGCGACCCCATCCACAGGGAGATCAGGGCGGTAAGCCCTACCAGGAGCCCCGGTCCCCACCGGCGTCCCGCACCACCGCACAGCGCACCCAGCACCAGAGCAGGAGGGGCGGAAAACAGCAGGGTGAACAGGAGGCCGGGGAGCGACGCCCCGTGGAAACAGTAGAGCTTTAAGAAGAGCTCCTCGTAGTAGATCACCGCCAGGAAAAAGAGGGATGGGCCGGCCAGACGCCGCCAGCGGTTCCAGAATTCTCCCCGGCTGGGGATATGGATTCGGACCGGTCGAAAGGCCATCGCGCCGCACCTCCTCTCCCGTCCGTTTGGAATTTGCAAGCCTCATTGTACCCGATGCCCCCTGTTCTGTCAATCGCTGTCGGGCAGTCGGCTGCGCGCTCCTTTTCTCCACGCTTAATTTCACTGTGGATGCCGGTTCCGGGGATAGCGCCCGTCCTACATGCTGGTCTGTGGATCGTAAGCCATGTCTTGCTCCCATTTTTGCAGCCTCTCTAAAATTTAAGTGAACCTTAAATCTGTTCTTGTTCAATTTTTCTTCCTCCTTTTGAAAATTTCGTCAGAAATACCCCTTTACATTTACAAATTCTGTGCTATACTAAAAACTGCTTTGGGGCTGCCCGCAGGTCACGCGTGCCGGCGGTCCCCGGGTAAGAGAGCGCCCGCCGGTGTGGGCGGGCGGAGGGCTTATGCCGTCCCCTTTGTACATATCCTTCGACATGGCCTCCCAAACCAGCCAGCCGGCGCGGAAGGGGGGCGTTTTGCCAGGCGTCTGTCCAAGCGGGCCGGTGAGCTCAAGAGAGTAAAAGGAGAGTGTGTGTATGGCAACCTTCATCATCGGCCTTGTCATCCTCTTCGGCGGCGCCGCCCTCTATGGCACGCTGTGCGAAAAGGTCTTCGGGCCGGACGACCGGGCGACCCCCGCCTATGCCAAGCAGGACGGCGTGGACTACGTGCCCATGCGCTGCTGGAAGAACAGCCTGATCAACCTGCTGAACATCGCAGGTACAGGCCCCATCCTGGGCCCCATTCAGGGCATCCTGTTTGGCCCCATCGCGTTCATCACCATCCCCATCGGCAACATCATCGGTGGCGCGATGCACGACTACTTCTGCGGTATGATCTGCCTGCGTGACGGCGGTACCCAGATGTCCGAAATGATCCGTAAGTACACCAACAAGGGCATCTTCACCGTGTACAACATCTTTGTGTGCGTGCTGCTCCTGCTGGTGGGCGCCGTGTTCGTATACACCCCCGGCGACATCGCCGCCAAGCAGGTGTTCGACTTCTCCGGCGCTGCCACCGATCCCAAGACCTGGATCATCTACGGCGTGATCTTCCTGTATTACCTGATCGCCACCGTGTTCCCCATTGACGCCATCATCGGCCGCATTTACCCCATCTTTGGCGCCATCCTGATGTTCTCCGCCATCGGCGTGTTCATCGGCATCTTCGCCCACGGCTATCCCCTGCTGAACGTGTGGGATTCCTGGACCAGCGAGTTCTTTGACTACGGCGCTTACTTCGACGCCAGCCACTTCATCCCCGTGTTTTTCGTCACCGTGGCCTGCGGCATTCTGTCCGGCTTCCACTCCACTCAGACGGCCATCATCAGCCGCACCGTGAAGAGTGAGAAGCAGGGCCGCATGACCTTCTACAACATGATGGTTCTGGAGGGCTTCATCGCCATGGTATGGGCTGCCGGCGCCATGGGCGTGTACAACCTGGGCCTGCAGGCTGCTGACGCCACCCTGGCTACCGATACCATCGGTGTGGTCTGCCGAGACATCCTGGGCAATGTGGGCGGCATCATCGCTCTCCTGGGCGTTATCGTCCTGCCCATCACCTCCGGCGACACCGCACTGCGCGCTCTGCGCCTGACTTTGTCTGAGTCTCTCCACCTGGACCAGTCCACCAACGGCAAGCGCCTGGGCCTGGCCGCCCCGGTGTTCGTGCTGGTGGCCGCCATTATCGTGTGGGCCAAGATGGACAGCAACGGCTTCAACACCCTGTGGCGCTACTTCGCCTGGTCCAACCAGACCCTGTCTCTGTTCGCCTTTATCTGTATCTCTGTGTGGCTGTTTGAGAGCGGCAAGTCTAAGTTCGTGTGGATGCCCCTGATTCCGGGCGCTTTCTACACCTTCATCTGCTCCACCTTCATTGCCAACGCCACCATCGGCTTTAACCTGCCTTGGAACATCGCCTACCCCATCGGCGCGGTTCTGATGGTCGTCTATGTGGTGGCCATTGTTGCCTACGGCAAGAAGCGCGCTGCCCGCGCCGCTCTGAAGAACTAAGCGCAAAGTCAGCTATCAAAAGCGGACCCGAATCACTCGGGTCCGCTTTTTTGCGTCCTTCACCCCCCAGTGCGCAAAAAATGGGACGGAATTTGATTTTGTCCTTGACAGCACAGCTATCTTGTTTTACAATATAGCCAACAAGGTACTTTGTAATACAAGATAGATAGGAGGCCGGCCCATGATCCCATCTCAAATGCTCAAGGGAACCCTGGAGGGGTGTATCCTGGGCATTCTCTCCCAAAAGGAGACCTACGGCTATGAAATTTCCAGTCAGCTGGCAGCCTACGGCTTCGGGACCATTCCAGAGGGCACCATCTATCCCCTGCTGCTGCGGCTGGAGAAAAACGGCCTGGTGTCCGCCGCCTTCCGCCCCTCGGAGCTGGGGCCCAAGCGAAAATACTACTTCCTCACCCCGACGGGGGAGGCGGAGCTCCAACAATTCATTCAAAACTATGCCGAGCTGTCTCACGCGGTGGGCAATCTGCTCTCCGCCCTGAAAGGAGATGCTGACCATGAATAAGACCACCAAACAGCTGCTGGAGGAGAACAACCGCCGGGGCGAACAGCTCACCCCGGAAAACCAAAAAATTCTGGTGGATATCGTCGCCTATCTGCGGGGCTCCTCCGCCTCCACCTACCAGCAGGAGCTGGTCCACCGGGACATTCTGGACATGCTCCAGGAGGGGGAGGCCCGGGGCCAGACCGCGGCGCAGGTCATCGGGGAGGACTACCAGACCTTCTGCGACGAGATCCTGGCGGAGCTGCCCCGCCGCAGCGCCGGACAGCAGACGGTCTACGGTCTGAGCGTCGTCAGCCTCTCCGCCGCGGTACTTGCGGCCATCTGGCTGGTCTTTGGCCTGTTGGAGGCCGCGTTCCAGGGCCCCTTCACCCTTTGGCTGCCGGTGCGTCTGGGGCAGCTGCTGGGGGGCGTGCTCATCATTGCCTTCGCCTATGGACTGGTGGAGTATATCTGCCGGACCTCCTTTGAGGACCGGAACCCCACCCGGCTCCAAATCATCGCCGTCTTTGTGGGGATAGCCACCGTGTTCCTGCTGAGCTACCTGCTCAAACAGGTCCTCTTCTCCCTCCACGCCGGCATCGCCGTGGTCCTGATCGCGGTTCTGTTCCTGATTTATAAGATTACCGACCGGATGGAGAGCTGAAATCAGGACTACCTCTCCCCCGCCCCTCATACACTGAACCAGCCGGGGACCGCCTGCGGGCGGTCCCCGGCGCTCTTGTTTGGGAGGTGGTGTTCCGTGTCTCTTCTGGGCCGGCTGGCCGACGCGCTGTGGAACCCCTGGCTGCTGGGGCTCTTTCTGTTTACCGGCCTGGTGCTGACGGTGGGGAGCGGCTTCTTCCCCCTGCGGCGCCTCCGGCTGTGGTGGCGGGTGACGGCGGGGAGCCTGCTCCACACCAGCCGCGCCTCCAACGGCGGCGGCATCTCCTCCCTCCAGGCCCTGGCCACCGCCCTGGCCTCCACCATCGGCACGGGCAGCATCGCCGGGGTGGCCATGGCCATCTATCTGGGAGGGCCGGGGGCGGTGTTCTGGATGTGGGCGTCCGCCCTGCTGGGAATGTCCACAGGGTGTGTGGAAAAACTGCTGTCCGTGCAGTATCAGACCGCCGCCCCCAGGGGAGGGCGGCAGGGCGGCCCCATGTTCTACCTGCGGGACGGCCTCCGCGCCCCCGGACTGGCCGTCTGGTTCGCCCTGGCCTGCCTCCCCGCCACCCTGGCGGGGGGAAATCTGGTCCAGGCGGGCTCCATCGCCTCCGCCCTCCAGTCCGCCTTCGGCTGGGACCGATTGCTGGTGGGGGCGGGGACAGCCCTGCTGGCCGGGCTGGTGATAGTGGGAGGCATGGGCCGGGTGGCCCGGGTGTCGGAGCGGCTGGTGCCCGCCATGGCCCTGCTGTACCTGGGGAGCGGCGCCCTGGTACTGCTCGTCCGGGCGGAGGAGCTGCCCCGGGCCTTCGCCCTCATCTTCTCCTGCGCCCTGAACCCGGAGGCAGCCCTGGGGGGCGGGAGCGGCTACGCCCTGTCCACCGCCCTGCGCCACGGGGTGGCCCGGGGCGTGTTCACCAACGAGGCGGGGCTGGGCACCTCCGCCATGGCCCACGGGGCCGCCCGAGTGTACCACCCCGCCAAACAGGGGATGTGGGGCATCTTCGAGGTGTTCGTCTCCACCCTCCTGGTGTGCTCCGTCACCGCTCTGGTCATCCTGGTGAGCGGAGTGTACGTGCCGGAGGAGGCTCTCTTTCAACTCCAGAGCGGCCAGGTCCCCGGCTCCAGCCTGGGGGTCCCCCTCACCGCCCGGGCCTTCGCTTCGGTACTGGGCCCCGCCGGGGAGTGGGTGGTGGCCCTGAGCCTCATTCTCTTTGCCTTCTCCTCCATTCTGGGGTGGAGCTGCTACGGACAGCAGGGGCTGCGCTACCTCACCGGCGGGGACCGGTTTCTGCCCCTCTACCGGGCGGTCTTTCTGGGGTGCATCGTGCTGGGGGCCGTCTCCGACGTCTCCCCCCTGTGGCAGCTGGTGGACCTGTGCAACGCCCTCATGGCCCTGCCCAATCTGACCGCCCTGCTCCTCCTGTCCCCCCAGGCCCTGGGCTGCCTGCGCGCCTGGGCCAAAACGCAAAAATAGAGACGGCCAACGGCCGTCTCTATTTTCAGGCTGTCGAAAAAGTCCAAGGACTTTTCCGACAGCCTGAAAAAATGCCGTTACTTTCCCGCCGCTGCGCGGTGGAAAAGTCCTCGCTGCGCTCGCTGAACGCCTTGCTCTGCAAGGTGTTCAGGGCATTTGATCCCACTCGAGGCGGGCTGCCGCCCCCTCGAGCTCCCCCGCCAATACTCGGGCGGATTCGTCTAAACAGAGGTTTTTCGACAAGCTGAAAAATAGAGACGGCCAACGGCCGTCTCTATTTTTTCTTATTCCACTGAGGTCTCGTCCCACAGCACCGGCTCCCCCCGCTCCAGGGAGGGCCGTACCTCTATGATTCGTTGGTTGGAGGAGCCCCGAAACCGCAGGCCCAGGTTTTTCAGGGCGATGACGAAGGGCCCGTCCACCAGCACGTCCAGCTGCTCCAGCAGCGCCCGGCCGTGCTCCCCCACCTTCCCGGCGGCCAGGTCCTCGAACAGATACCCGGTGTAGCACCAGATGTCCTTCTCCGGAAAGCGCTCCCGCACCCGGCGCACCAGGTCCAGCACCGTCCCCTGGTTCCGGGGGTGGCAGGGCTCGCCCCCCAGAAGGGACAGTCCCTTGACGTAGGATTTCCCCAGTGCCTCCAGCACCGTGTCCACCGACTCCTGGGTGAAGGGGTTCCCATATTCAAAATCCCAGGCCTCCGGGTTGAAGCACTCCGGACAGGCGTGGGTGCAGCCGGACACAAAGACCGAGACCCGGATGCCCGGCCCGTTGGCCACGTCGATGGGACGAATATCCGCATAATTCATCAAAATCACCGCCAAAAAAGATAGGAGATATGAGATAGGAGATAGAAGATATCGGGAGAGACGCAACTATCTCCTATCTTCTATCTCCTAATTCCTATCTCAAATTAAAGGTGCAGGACCCGGGACTTGATCTCCTTGGTCTTGCCCACGTTCCAGTAGTTTTCACCCAGGTATCCGCAGGTGCGGCGGGTGACGTTCATCTTGTTCTGGTCCTTGTTGTGGCACACCGGGCACTCCCACTGGAAGTCGTCGTTGATCATGATCTCCCCGTCGTAGCCGCAGCACTGGCAGTAGTCGCTCTTGGTGTTGAACTCGGCGTACTGGATGTTGTCGTAGATGAACCGGACCACCTCTTTGAGAGCCTCCAGATTGTGGCGCATGTTGGGGATCTCCACATAGGAGATGCAGCCGCCGGTGGAGATCTTCTGGAACTGGCTCTCAAAGGTGAACTTGTCGAAGGCGTCGATGTGCTCACGCACGTCCACGTGATAGCTGTTGGTGTAGTAGCCCTTGTCGGTGACGTCGGGGATGGTGCCGAAGCGCTCCTTGTCGATGCGGGCAAAGCGGTAGCACAGGCTCTCCGCCGGGGTGCCGTACAGGGCAAAGCCAATGTTGGTCTCCTTCTTCCACCCGTCGCAGGCGGCGCGGAGCCGGTTCATCACCTGCATGGCGAACTCCCGGCCGCCGGGCTCGGTGTGGGAGCAGCCCCGCATGAGCTTGGTCACCTCATACAGGCCGATGTAACCCAGAGAGATGGAGGAGTATCCGCCGTACAGCAGGGGCTCGATGGGGGCCCCCTTGGGCAGGCGGGCGATGGCCCCGTACTGCCAGTGGATGGGGCTGGAATCGGAGCGCACGTTCTTCAGGGCGTTGTGGCGGCACATGAGGGCCTCGAAGCACAGCTGGAGGCGCTCGTCCAGCAGCTTCCAGAACTTGTCCTCGTTCCCCCGGGCCAGAATGCCGATCTGGGGCAGGTTCAGAGAGACCACGCCCTGGTTGAAGCGGCCCTCGAACTTGTAGTTCCCGTTCTCGTCCTTCCAGGGGGCCAGGAAGGAGCGGCAGCCCATGGGGGAGAACACGTTGCCCTCATAGTTCTCCCGCATCTTTTTCGCCGAGATGTAGTCGGGGTACATCCGCTTGGCGGAGCACTTGACGGCCAGCTCGGTGATGTAGTCGTACTTGCCGCCCTTCAGGCAGTTGTGCTCGTCCAGCACATACACCAGCTTGGGGAAGGCGGGGGTGATGTACACGCCCTTCTCGTTCTTGATACCCTCCAGACGCTGGCGGAGCACCTCCTCCACGATCATGGCGTTCTCCTCCAGATAGGGGTCGTCCTCCTGGAGGTTCAGGAACAGGGTCACGAAGGGGGACTGGCCGTTGGTGGTCATCAGGGTGTTGATCTGGTACTGGATGGTCTGCACGCCGCTCTTCAACTCATCCTTCAGCCGGTCATTGACCAGCCGCTCCAGGGTGGCCTCGTCCACCTGGCCGGCGCACTCATAGGACATGTGCTTGCGGAACTTCTCCCGGCTGCGGCGCAGGTACTTACCCAGGTGACGCAGGTCCACGCTCTGGCCGCCGTACTGGTTGGAGGCCACACAGGCGATGATCTGGGTCATGACGGTGCAGGCCACCTGGAAGCTCTTGGGGGACTCGATGAGCTTGCCGTTCATGACGGTTCCGTTGTCCAGCATGTCCCCGATGTTGATGAGGCAGCAGTTGAAGATGGGCTGGATGAAGTAGTCCGCGTCGTGGAAGTGGATGGCCCCCTCGTCGTGGGCCTTGGAGATGTACTCGGGCAGGAGGATGCGGCGGGTCAGGTCCCGGCTCACCTCGCCGGCGATGTAGTCCCGCTGGGTGGCGGCGATCATGGTGTTCTTGTTGGAGTTCTCCTCCGCCAGCTCCTTGTTCTCGTTGCGCAGCAGGGAGAGGATGGACTCGTCGGTGGTGTTGGCCTTGCGCACCAGGGCCCGGTTATAGCGGTAGATGATGTAGGTCTTGGCCAAGTGGAACTTGTTTTCCGCCACCAGGCCCTGCTCCACCAGGTCCTGGATGTCCTCCACCAGCATGCGGGGGCGCTTCAATCCCTCGATGCGGTCGATGATGGCGTCGATGCCCTCCTGGGACAGGCGGTCCTCCTCGGGGACCTCGGCGTTGGCCTTTCCAATGGCAGTGGCAATCTTGCTGCGGTCATAATCCACAACAGAGCCGTCCCGTTTGATCACTTTCATTGGTCGCTCTCTCCTTCTCTCGGTCTTATGATCAAGCCGGCGGGGCCGGCCGCAGTTCACGGGTCCTGATTATAGCACATGCCGCCCCCCTTGTCCACTATATCTTGTGTTTTTTTCGGTGCAAGTTTTCATTCAATACTAAATGTATATCCACCTCCCGGCCGCCCTCCGCCGCAGAGGGCGGGAAAAGCCAAGGGGCTCCGGCGGTTGCGCCGGATCGTAAAGTGTGGTATACTTTCAGTTAATCGCGTTCGGCCTTGCCGGAAAGGAGGACCCCCTTTGCACAACACCATTGCCGTAGCCATGAGCGGCGGAGTAGACAGCTCCGTGGCTGTCTGGCTGCTCCGGCAGGAGGGCTGGGAAACCGCCGGCGTCACCCTGCGCCTGTTTCAGCCGGAGGACCTGGCCCCGGGCCGGGGAGAAGCCTGCCACGCCCTTCAGGATGCGGAGGACGCCCGGGCGGTGGCCGCCCAGCTGGGCATCCCCCACTACACCCTGGACCTGTCGGACCGCTTTGCACAATGCGTCATGGACCCCTTCGCGGCGGAGTATGAGGCGGGCCGCACCCCCAACCCCTGTGTGGTGTGCAACCGGACCATCAAATTCGGAGCCCTTCTGGAGGAGGCGGACAAGCTGGGCTATCCCCTTCTGGCCACCGGCCACTACGCCCAGGTGGAGCGGGATGAGAGCTCCGGCCGCTTTCTGCTGAAAAAGGCCCTCCACCCGGAGAAGGACCAGAGCTATGTCCTCTGGTCCCTCACCCAGGCGCAGCTCGCCCGGGTGCGCCTCCCCCTGGGGCTGCTGTCCAAGGAGGAGATCCGGAGCATTGCCCAGGAGCAGGGGCTGATCAGCGCCCGGAAGCGGGACAGCCAGGACATCTGCTTTGTCCCTGACGGGGACTACGCCGCCTTTCTCCAGCACCATACGGGCCGGAAATACCCCGCCGGGCCCTTTCTGGATCAGAGCGGGAACGTGCTGGGGACCCACCAGGGGATCATCCACTACACGGTGGGCCAGCGCCGGGGGCTGAGGGTGTCCTCCAACCAGGGGCGGCTGTATGTGCAGCAGGTCCGGCCGGAGGACAACGCCGTGGTGCTGGGGGACAACGCCTCCCTGTTCCGGAAAACTCTCATTGCCCGGGAACTGAATCTGATCCCTATGGAGCGGCTGGAGGTCCCCCTGAAGGTATGGGCCAAGGTGCGCTACCGCATGGCCCCCCAGCCCGCCTTGCTGGAGCAGACCGGCCCGGACACCGCCCGGGTCACCTTTGAGCAGCCCCAGCGGGCCATCACCCCGGGACAGTCGGTGGTCTTTTACGACGGCGATCTGGTGGTGGGCGGAGCTGTTATCCAGGGAACTTTGGATTTCTGAGGAAAATTGAGACTGATTTTTAAGTAAGGAGCAGACATCCCATGAGTCAGAAGAAACATAAAAAGCGCCATCCCCAGCAGAAAAGAAACGCGGCCAGCGCCCCGGCCATGGAGTCGGAGTTCGCCTCCGACGGCCGCCGCAAGCGCATGAACCGCACCGCCCGAAACCTCCTGCTCCTGTCCCTGGTCCTGGTGGCGGCGGTCAATCTCCTGGTCAACATGGACATCATGGGACAGGCTCTGGCAAACATTCTCTCTCTGGTGGGCATCATTCTGCTGATTCTGGCCCTGTGGTTCCAGTTCCGGGACCCCACCGGCGGCGGACAGTCCGGCGTCAACGCCCCCCGGCTGAGATAATCTGGGCAGAACTTGCGCGGCAGAGGAAGATCCCGGCGGCCGCTGGGATCTTTCTCCTTTTATTCTTGCGTTTTTGGGGAAAATAGGCTATGATAATGTCTGCTGAATCAACCGCTTTGCGGTTGATCCGCGCGGCACGGCTGCGCGACTTTTCACTTAAAAAAAGCCGGACGCCTTGAACGCTTCGGCTTTCGGCTTTGTTCCGCACCCATTATGATAAACGCCTGTTGGGCCGCACGCGGCCCCGTTTTCCCCGAGGAGGTTTCTGAACCATGCGAAAAGACATTTTCCCGCCCGTCCTGGCTCTGGCCGGCGGGGCGGTGGGATTCCTGCTGCGGTTGTGGCAGTATGCCTCCGCCTATGATCCGGCCACCGAGCTCTTTGCCCACGGCGCCCCCGCCTCTCTGGCCCTGGTGGTCTGGACGGTGCTGATGGGTGCGCTGGCCCTGCTGCTGGGCCGGGGCGGCGCGGCGGCGGAGAAGCCGGAGGAGTCCTTTCTCTGCCCCGGCACCGGCTACATGACGGTGATGACCGCCGGCGGCATGTGCTTTCTGCTCTCCGCCGCAGCCGGCGTGCCTGAGCTGATGTACCAGTACCAGGCCTGGCAGATCGACCCCCAGCACAACATGCTCCCCGTGGCCTTCGGGCTGTCGGTGCTGTTCTGCCTGGCGGGCTCCATCGGAGCCCTGGTCTCCGGGCGGAACAACTACCGCGGCGTCACCGGGCTCCAGGTCCGGGCTCCCGCCGCCCTGCCCGCCTATGCGGCCCTGCCCTGGCTGATGGCTCTCTATCAGGAGGACTCCCGGGACCCCATTCTGATCCGGGTATTCATTCCCCTGCTGGCGGCTGTGTTCCTGCTGCTGGCCCTGTATCAGCAGGCGGCCTTCTTCTACCGCCGCCCTCACCCCGTCCGCTTCACCTTCTTTGCCGTGATGGGCATCTCTCTGGGGCTTGCATCCCTGGCGGACCGCCCCGGCCTGTTCCAGATCCTCAGCACTCTGTCCTTTGTGCTGTGCACCCTGGGAGCTCTGATGGCCCTGTCCCGGAACCGCTTTGGACCGGCCCGGCCGGTCCAGACGCCGGACGGCCCGCGAATGCCCCAGCCGGAGTCCGGCCCTGCGGAAGAATAATTTGGAATTGAATTTGGGAGGAGCATCACCCATGGAAAATAAAAAGTTTTATATCACCACCCCCATCTACTACCCCAGCGACAAGCTGCACATCGGCCACACCTACTGCACTGTGGCCACCGACGCCATGGCCCGGTACAAGCGGCTCACCGGCTGCGACGTGCTGTTTCTCACCGGCACCGACGAGCACGGCCAGAAGATCGAGGACAAGGCCAAGGAGGCCGGCGTCACCCCCAAGGAGTTTGTGGACCGCATCGTGGAGGGCCCCCGTGGGGTCAAGGACCTGTGGAAGCTGATGAACATTTCCAACGACCGTTTCATCCGCACCACCGACGGCTACCACGTGTCCGCCATTCAGAAGATTTTCAAGAAGATGTACGAGAAGGGGGACATCTACAAGGGCCGCTATGTGGGCAAGTACTGCAAGCCCTGCGAGTCCTTCTGGACCGAGTCCCAGCTGGTGGACGGCAAGTGCCCCGACTGCGGCCGGGAGGTGCAGGACGCGGAG
>OGHJ01002898.1_pt1 | contig 13512 bp, 17 predicted proteins | sample 1571351 | NCBI WGS metagenome assembly OGHJ01 (sample SAMEA2582037, study PRJEB24529) | metagenome | biome: Human gut stool | place: China | collected 2011 | reverse complement strand
CAAAATGGAGGATGCGACAAATGGCTGATTGCATCGAACGCGGGCCGCTGCTGGAGGCGTTCAAGGCGAAGTGCTGCGAGGACTGCCCCGGCGGGTATGACCGCGCAAAGTGCAAGAGCTGGTGCGACGCTGCGGACGAGATTGCACTGGTAGAAGATGCCCCGGCAGTCGTCCCGGATGTCCAGCGCTGGCGCGACCCTGACAAAGACCCGCCGAAGGTGGAAACCGAAGTGCTGGTTTTAGTTGACTGCGGCAAAGGCTATTGCATTACGACGGCTTTTTACGAGGATGGAACGGTGTCTCAGTATGAAAGCGTCTGGCAGTGGGAAGACGTCGATGATTACGGCATTTATGACGAAGAAGAGGATTTGTATAGGCTCGCGAAAGGCTGGTGGGAATACCGCCACTTTACACCAGAAGATGCACTGGAATGTCCGATAGATAAGCCGGTCGTAGGCTGGATGCCTTTGCCGCCGAAGGAGATTACAAAATGAGCGAAAAACGTATAGTCTACGCGGAGGACGTGATCCAGAGAATCCGCGCCCTAGCCCCGGAAATTCTGGGCGGCTGGTATAACCCAGACATGGAGAACGAGTTAGAACAGCTTGTTTGCATTGTTGAAAGCACTCCGACGGCAGCAGATACGGACGTCCCGCGCTGGCGCAAGACCGCAGAAGAGCCGCCGACTGAGGATGATGCAAACGAGGACGGCTGCGTCCTGAGCATCAACATGAACCTCGGCGGCATGAACACGACAGATTGGCCGTGGAACGTGGTGGCAGCTTTCCCGGATTGCCTGCCGGTCTGGATGCCATTGCCAAAGAAGCCGCTCTAAAAAGAAGCTATGGGAGATGAAAACGGAAAATGACTTACAAAGAGTTCTTGGAGCGCAAAATCGACATTGCACCCCTGTCAGGCATTGAGATTGACCCCGCCGAGGTCAACCCTGTGCTGAAAGATCATCAGGGCGTGAGCGTCCTGTGGGCGCTGCGTGGCGGTCGGCGCAGCATTTTTGCCCGCTTCGGCCTGGGCAAGACGGCCATGCAGTTGGAGTGGTGTCGCCTGCTTCAGAAGCACGAGGGCGGTCAGACGCTCATTGTGATGCCGCTGAACGTGATGCCGGAGTTCCGGTCGGACGCGGTGAACCTGCTGGGCATGGAAGAACCGCCCTACTGCAAGACCATGGCCGAGGTGGAGGCCAGCACGGCCCCCATCATCCTGACCAACTACGAGAGGGTCCGCGATGGCGATATTGACCCGCACTATTTCACGGCGGTCAGTCTGGACGAGGCTGCAACGCTGCGCAGCTTCGGCAGCAAGACCTACCAGAGCTTCATGCTCAAGTTCAAGGGCGTGAAATATAAGCTGACCAACACCGCGACCCCGGCACCGAACCGGTACAAGGAACTGATTCACTATGCGGGCTTTCTGGAAGTGATGGACACCGGGCAGGCGCTGACCCGCTTTTTCAAGAGGGACAGCACCAAGGCCAACAATCTGACCTTGTATCCGGGCCGCGAGCGCGAGTTCTGGATTTGGTGTGCCAGTTGGGGCCTTTTCCTGCAAAAGCCGAGCGACCTCGGATTCTCCGATGACGGCTATTCCCTGCCCCCGATGGATATCCGATACCATAAGCTCAATAGTCTTGACCGTCCTGCGGAGTTTGAGGCTGACGGCCAGATGAAGCTCGGCCATGATGCTGCAATGGGTCTGTCCGATGCAGCCAAGGAGAAAAGGGACAGCATCGACATTCGCGCCGCCGAGGTAGCCCGCATCATTGCGGAGGCTGCGCCGGACGAGCATTTTGTGGTCTGGCACGATTTGGAGGACGAGCGGAAGGCGCTCAAAAAGGCCGTTCCGGAGATGGTCGATATCTACGGCAGCATGGAGCTGGAAACCAGAGAGCAGCGCGTCATGGACTTTGCACAGGGCCGCACCCGCATCTTCGGAACGAAAAAGAGCCTGTCTGGTTCCGGCTGCAATTTCCAGCGCCATTGCCACCGTGAAATTTTCATGGGCGTCGACTACGAGTTCAACGACTTCATTCAGGCGATTCACCGCGTCTACCGCTTCCTGCAAACGAAGCCTGTTGTAATTGATATTCTCTACATGGACACCGAAACGGAAGTGCTGCTGGCGCTTCAGCGGAAGTGGCGGCAGTATGACGAGTTGAGCGAGCAGATGGAAGAAATCATCAAAGAATACGGCCTCGGCAGCCTTGCGCTTGAGACCCTTAAGAGAACGATTGGATGTGAGAGAGTGGAAGTCAAGGGAAACAATTACACGGCCATCAACAACGACTGTGTGGAAGAGGTCCGGAACTGGCCCACGGACAGCATCGACCTGTATGTGACCAGCATTCCGTTCGGCAATCACTACGAGTACAGCCCCAGCTATAACGACTTCGGCCACAACCCGGATGACGCGGAGTTCTTCAAACAGATGGACTTCCTCACCCCGGAGCTGCTGCGCACCCTGAAGCCGGGTCGCGTGGCTGCAATCCATGTGAAAGATCGCGTGGAGTTCGCCAACGTCACCGGCCTTGCAGCGCCGACCATTGAGCCGTTTCACGCGGACTGTATCGCTCATTTCCGGAAGCATGGGTTCGCGTATTTCGGAATGATTACGGTGGTCACGGACGTTGTCCGGGAGAATAACCAGACCTACCGTCTGGGCTGGACGGAGCAGTGCAAGGACGGCACGAAGATGGGTGTTGGCTGCCCGGAATACATCCTGCTGTTCCGCAAGCTGCCCACCGATTGCAGCCGTGGATATGCCGATATGCCGGTGAAGAAGTCCAAAGAGGAATACACCCGCGCCCAGTGGCAGATTGACGCTCACGCATTCTGGCGCAGCAGCGGCGACCGGCCTTTCACCCGCGAGGAGCTGGAAAAAATCCCGATCTCCAAGCTGCAAAACGTATACCGCAAGTTCAGCCGGAACAGCGTCTACTCCTACGAGGAACACGTCAAGCTCGCGGAAAGTCTGGACAAGGATGGCCGCCTGCCGAGCACATTCATGGTGGTTGCGCCGGGTTCATGGGACATGACGGTGTGGGACGATATCAACCGGATGCGCACCCTCAACACCACCCAGAGCCAGCGGCGGCAGAACCTCCACGTCTGCCCCCTTCAGATCGACATCGTGCAGCGCCTGATTGAGCGGTACAGCAATGAGGGCGAGCTGGTGGCTGACCCCTTTGCAGGGCTGTTCACCGTGCCGTATGAGGCCGTGAAGATGAACCGCAAGGGCAAGGGCGTAGAGCTGAACCCGGATTATTTCCGTGACGGCGTGGGCTATCTGGAATCTGCGGATGCGGAAAAGGATGCCCCCACCCTGTTTGACCTGTTGGAGAACGGAGCCTGAACATGAGCAATGACAACATGAGCCGGAACGCCGAGCACTATGCAGACCCGACTCCCGGCACCGCGATGCGGAACATCCGCAAGGAAGAATACCAGAAAGAGGCCGTCCGGCTGCTGCAAATCAGCATTCTGGTGCCGATGCTGCGTCAGATCGCAGAGTGGTCCGGCTTCGACATCATTGGCCGCATCCCGCTGCGGGACAAGGCCACCGGAAAGGAGTATCGGTAATGGACAACAAAATTCTGGAAGAGGCTCGCGATACCATGCTGACAGCCTGCGAGAAGCTGGGCTGCGCTGGTATCATCAGCAGCTGGACGCGCCGAGACGGTACGGTGGTCAGACTGTCGATGAAAATCATGCCCCACAACGAGGACACCATTGCGGATGCCATCTGCGACATGGACGATGAGGAGCTGGCCAAGCGCCTTATCCCCATTGTCGTAAACCAGATGTGCGCGGATGGGGTCCCGACCGAGGAAGAGGCGCTGAAGTGGCTCCAGCAGCCTGCCAGCTGCCTGAAGGAGTAAGGAGGACAAGATGGCAGAGCATTACAAAATCGACTGTGACAAGGTGGAGGACAGAAAGGCGCTCGTTGTTGTGCTGACCATGAACGGCTACACCGTGCGCATGGGCAAGGAGAAGCGCGGCGGCAAGTCCACCCTGACCTATTTCGTGGAGTATTGGAGGCAGGACAATGAAGGTTAAGACAGCAGCCAGCATTCGCCGCAGCTATATCGGCGCTCGCAGCCGCGCAGAGGGTGCAGGATTCGAGAACATCATCAACAGTGCTTGCGCGTATTACTGCTCCATCGGTTTTGCGGACGTTGAAAAGACCCCGGAACCGATGAAGCCGCTGGGAAGCCCAGACCGTGCAGGGCGTTTTCTCGCCTGTTACACCAAGCAAGCCCAGCCGGACTACAAGGGCGTCCTCAGGGGCGGCAAGGCCGTCAATTTCGAGGCGAAGCACACGGACAGCGACCGCATGACTGCCGACCGTGTGACGCCCGAACAGGCAGCCCGCTTGACCCGCACTGAAAAGCTCGGCGGCATCGCCTTTGTCCTCTGTTCTTTCGGCGGCAGATACTTCTACCGAATTCCGTGGGTCGTTTGGCGCGACATGAAGCACCTGTTCGGCCGAAAGTACATCACCCAGGCGGATTTGGCAGAGTACCGTATCCGCGTTGCAGCGCCCGGAGTGCTGCTGTTTTTGGAAGGAGTTGAAACGAATGCGCCCGATTGAAGAAATCAAGAAGAACCATCGCCTGATGATCGTGCGGGAGGGCTGGGACGGCTTCATGGCCTACCTCGTCCACCCACAGTATAAGCCGCAGACTGTGGGCATCGTTGCATCGTGGGGCGGCGGCTGGGAACACGTCAGCGTGAGCCTCCCGCGCCGCTGCCCGACGTGGGACGAGATGTGCCTTATCAAGGACATCTTCTGGGACGAGGAAGAATGCGTGGTGCAGTTCCACCCGCCGCGCAGCCAGTACGTTGACACCCATCCGTACTGCCTCCACCTGTGGAAGAAAATCGGCGAGACCTATGAGACCCCGCCGAAAGAATTTGTTTGACGAAAGGAGCTACCACATGAGTAAAAGAGAAAACCGCCGCATCCGGCAGCTGGAACGCCGCGTGGCAGAGCTGGAAAAGAATATGCCCGCGGCCGACTGCCAGATTCGCGTTGACGCGGAGAGCTGCGCACCGGAAAAGCTGGCGCAGGACATCGCGGAGGCAATCGCAAAGTCCACCGGCAAGAACGTTCAGGTGCAGCCTGCGCAGACCCGCAAGACCTTCAGCGACACGCTGCGGGAAATCTTTGGCGCAAAGTGACCGGCTCGCAGCCATGACCAGAAAGAGGGGTGTATATGGAGATTAGAGCATGGAGAGCACAGGACCCGGCAAGAGAGGCCGCGTTTATGGAGGTCAAGGATTGGTTCCGCAAGCTGCGAGATCTGGCCGAGGGCATGAACATCCAGCACGAAATGATGGCCAAGCAGCGTGACGCAGCAACCAGAGTGACCCAGAGCTTCAGCGGGATGCCCATGTCTGCCGGAAACGGTGACAAGATTCTGGATGCCGTCTGCAAGATGGACAGCGAGAACCGCGAACTGAGCCGCATGGAATCGGAGCTGGTCAAGCGCCGCATTGAGGCAATTTCCCGCGTGTTCTGCATCGTGAGCGCCGAAGATGACAGTACGCTGCGCATGGCCGATGCTGTGCGGGCCTATTACATCGAGTGCGAAACAACAGACAAGGACGGCTATTTCAAGCTCAAAACCTACGATGACGTGGCTGCCGAATTGGGCATTTCTCGCTCTACAGTTTCGGACGCAATCCGGGAAGGGCTGCAAGCTCTGACCGAAATATGGCCCCACATCAACAAGGATTGTGCATAATAAGCAATATGCACAAAAATAACTCTCCAATTTTCTACATCACCCCGGACTGACATTGTTATGTCTCTGGACTTCCAACAGACTGGGAGACATGATAGAATGACATAAGCGCAACCGCGCAATGCGGCACGGCGCTTGAAAGCCTGCTGACCCCGTAAGCAGAAGTGGACACATGGCCTCATAAACCACCGGGAGCTGACCGCGTTACCCATGCGCGGCACATTCCTTTCTTTTTCTCTCTCACAGGCATCCTCCTAGACTTTCTGTCACCCCCTACAGGGAGTGCGGATAGAAACAACACGCATTTCAGACGGAGGCCCCGGAACGCCAAAAGCGGGTTATGACGTTGGTCCCGCTGGTGTGTGTGTCCATTCCCCAAGCTGCGCCCGACCACCGCAGCGCGGGGATATTATATGCCGTTGTAGCTCAACGCAGAGCGCCGCCTAGCTAAGGCGGGTCACATTGACGATACGCGGGAGATGTTTCCCTCGGCCCTGTCCACCGAGAGCGCAACACTCTTTCAGGTGCCGGTTCAAATCCGGCCAACGGCTCTATATGCTGCCCTAGCGCAATTTGGAGCGCGTTCATGTGTGTAGACATGGAAGGTTCGATTCCGAAAGGCAGCACCGAAAAAACAGAGGGCTGCCCCCATCGTGGGGCGACCCTCTGTTTCGTTTTACCCGCAAGAAAGGAGGACAAGGACAGAATGATTACGAAAGAATTGCTGAAGCTGCCGGTGTCGGAGTTGGTTCCCTATGAGAACAACCCTCGCGTCATCTCACCGGAAGCCGTGAACGCCTGCGCGGAAAGTATGCGCCAATGCACCGCGCTGGACCCCATCGAGGTGGACGAGAACAACGTCATCCTCAGCGGACACACCCGCCGCCTCGCTCTGATGCAGCTCCATGTGGACACCGCTGACGTGGTGCGCTACACCGGTCTGACCGAAGAACAGAAGCAGAAATACCGCATCCTCGCCAACAAAACCGGCGAAATGACCGGCTGGGATTTCTCCAAGCTGGAACAGGAACTCGCAGAGGTTGATTTCGGAGATTTCGACTTCAACTTCGATAGCGAGGCACCGGACGATATCTTTGACGATTCGACCGACCTTCGCAGCGAGTATGACGAGCCGCACGATGACAAGCTGATCTGCCCCTGCTGCGGCCACATCGACCTGAAAGCAAAGTTCAAAAAATTTGAAGGAGTCGCTGGAGATGAACAAAACGGTGAGGGTTGAAAATATTCCTCAGTGCTTTGGAAAACAACACCGCTCGTCTGGATGAACTGGGGTCGATGCACTACAACCTGATGTCCTACTACTACATCCCAAAGAACCCCAAAAGAGCACGGGGCATCATCGAGCAGAGCGAGCGCATCATGATTGATTCCGGCGCACACACCTTCCAGAAGGGCAAGACAAAACTCAACTGGGAAGAGTACACGGAATCTTATGCGCGTTTCATCCGCGAAAACGACTGTGACAAGATCGTTGGCTATTTCGAGATGGATGTGGATAAGGTCATCGGCCTTGAGCGCGTCATAAAGCTGCGCAGACGGCTGGAACAGGAAACGGACAAGATTATTCCTGTCTGGCACAAAGGGCGCGGAATAGAAAACTTCTACCGGATGTGCGAAGAGTACAGCGGCAGGGTCGTTGCAATTACTGGGTTCAAAAATGAGGACATCAAAGATGACCAGTATGCGCAATTCTTGAAGATAGCGTGGCAGCACAACTGCCGTGTTCACTGTCTGGGCATGACCCGGAAGGACATCTTGAAGAAGGTTCCCTTTGACTATGTGGATAGTTCCAGCTGGACGCAGGGCGTTCTATATGGCCGTTTGGGAAGCCGAAAACTGAAAAACGAGGACACCGCCGAGAAACGAGCCGTCATGAGGCAACGGCAGTGGGAAGCTGCATACAAGGAGGCAATGAAGATGCAGGAATACTACGAACGTTACTGGTTTACTGCAACCACCCGACTGAAAGATTCTCTTGGGGGGGGGTACTGATTATGCTGCACAGTAAGATCAAACCCCTCATCTATGCCGCCATGACTGCGGCCATCTACTATGTTCTGTGCGTGGCTATCGCGCCCCTGAGTTATGGACAGGTGCAGTGCAGGATTTCCGAGGTTATCCTTCTGTTCTGTATGCACAACACGTTCGCAGTCTATGGTTATACCCTCGGCTGCGCACTGGCAAATCTGACCTCCCCGCTGGGCATCCTTGATGTCATTGTCGGTTCTCTGGCAAATCTGATTGTCGGCTCCTTCGCTCGCAAGTGCGGCAAGGTGGTTCCGACTGTCCTGTTTGGCACTGTGTTCAACGGTATCGTGGTAGGCGCGGAGCTGTCCATCGTGTACGGCTCTCCGTTCCTGCTGAATGCTGTGTGCGTGGCAGCGGGCGAGGCTGTTTCTCTTTTGGTTGGCGCTCTGCTGTACCATCTGGTGGGCAAGCGCCTTGAAAGCATTTGGAGGTGAGTTGCGATTGGCCGCAAAGGTAAGTTTGAGCAGTGGTTAGAGCCGGAAGGTCTGGCACTGCTTCGCGGATGGGCAAAAGACGGTCTGAAAGACAAGCAGATTGCCGAGAACATAGGCTGCTCAATATCGACCCTCTGCGAATGGAAAAACAAGTTTCCCGCATTTTCGGAAGCGTTAAAAAAGGGCAGAGATGTCGCTGACTACATCGTGGAGAATGAGCTGTTCCAGAGCTGCCAGACGCGCACCGTGACGGTCAAGAAGCCTATGAAGGTCAAGACCGTAAAGGTGGACGGCAAAAAGCGGCTGGAAGAAGAGCGCATAGAGTACGCGGAGGAAGAAGTGGTGGTTCCTGCAAACGTGACAGCCCAGATCTTCTACCTGAAGAACCGGAAGCCGGACAAGTGGAAGGACAAACCGGTGGAGAGTGCAGCCGAGGCCCAAAAGACTGATATGCAGACCCTTGCCGACTTGCTGCAACGGCCTGTTCCCAACCGCGATATCAAGGACTTTGAAGAATGAACATTCCGGCACCATTCTCTGAAAACCAGATGCGTTTCTTCTGGAACTGCTTCGACCACTGGTTCAATGTGGCAGAGGGCGGCAAACGTGGCGGTAAAAACGTCTTGATTACCATGGCCTATTGCACCATTCTGGAAAAGCACCCCAGCAGAATCCACCTGATAGCGGGCGTGTCAACAGCAACGGCCCGCCTGAATATTCTGGACTGTGACGGCTTCGGCTTGAAGAATTATTTCGAGGGCCGCTGCCGGGAGGGCGTGTACCAGAACCGCGATTGTCTGTATATCAAGACGGCCACCGGTGAAAAGATCGTTCTGATTTCTGGCGGCGGCAAGGCTGGCGATGAAAAGCTCATCAAGGGCAACACCTACGGCACGGCCTACATCACGGAGGCCAACGAGTGCAGCAAGGTTTTCATCCAAGAGGTTTTCGACCGCACACTGTCCAGCCCGGACCGAAAGATATTCCATGACCTGAACCCGAAAGCGGAGGCGCACTGGTACTATCAGGACGTTCTGAACTTCCACGAAGAAAAGCTGAAAGCGAATCCGAATTACGGACTGAACTACGGACACTTCACCATCGCAGACAACATGAGCATCTCCGATGACCAGCTGCGCGGTGTCCTGTCCACCTACGACAAGAAAAGCGTCTGGTATGCCCGCGACATTCTGGGCCAGCGCAAGATGGCCGAGGGCCTTGTCTACCCGATGTTCTCGCAGGACAAGCACGTTGTCAAAGGCGAGATTCCATACAGCTCCCGCCACCGCTACTATGTGTCCATCGACTACGGCACGGTCAATCCGTTTGCTGCTGGTCTGTGGGACTTCGACCCGGTAAGCCACCGGGCCATTATGGTGCGTGAACTGTATTACAAGGGCGGCAGCGCGAAGCGTACCGACAACGAAGGATATTACCGGATGCTGAAGAAGCTGATAGGCAATATCCACATCGAATATATCATCATCGACCCTTCTGCATCCTCCATGGTGGAAACCATCCAGAAGTATGCGGAGTGGCTTGTGGTGAAAGCTGACAACGATGTGCTGAACGGTATTCAGGATGTGACCAAATACCTGAACATGGGCCTTTTACTGTTCCACGAGAGCTGCAAGGAAACCTTCAAGGAGTTCGACCAGTATTCGTGGGATGAGGACAAGGACGAAGATACAGTCATCAAGGAGTTTGACCACAGCATGGACCAGATACGCTACTTCTGCCGCACCGCATTGCGGGCAGAGCTGAAGTGGGTCGCATGACGACAGAAAGGGGGTGAAATGCTTTGAGCTTCATTTCCCGATTATGGGGGAGGATAAAATCAATGCTTATTCGTACCGACATCGGAAAGACCTTCGGCGTGGAGCTGATTCAGTCCTCCGAGATGAACGCAGCTCTGACCCTGTGGGACAACATCACGTCCGGTAGGCCGCCGTGGCTTGACCCGGACGATGATGTGCGCACCTACAACATGGGCAAGCATATCACTGATTACAGGGCGCGTCTGGTGTGTCTGGATATCGGCGTGGCCCTGTCCGGCTCCCCGCGAGCAGACTACTTGCAGACCATCTGCAACGACCTGATTAAGCGGTTGCCCGACAAGGTGGCCGATGCGGAGCGTCTGGGCGGCATTGCCATCAAGTGGAACGGCAGCAGCTGGGATTTTGCTCTGCCGGGAGAGTTCGGTATCACCAAGCAGGACGGCAACGGCAACATCGTGGGCGCCATCTTCGCAGAGTACATCACGCACGGCATCGACCATTACACCCGGCTGGAATACCACCGCTTCAAGGACGGCCTGTATCTGGTGACGAATAAGGCGTTCCGGAACAGAGCCATGCAGAACGGTCAGTATACCCTCGGCGCGGAAGTCCCGCTGACGGAAGTTGAAGAATGGGCCGATATGCAACCGGAAGTCCAAATCGAACAGATGGAAACCCCGCTCTTTGCCTTTTTCCGGCTGCCCGGCTCCAACACCATCGACCCGACCTCGCCGCTGGGCGTGTCCGCTTTCGCAAATGCAATCCCGGAGCTAGAAGCGCTGGACATGGCCCTGAGCCGGAAGAACGGCGAGGTTGCGGACAGCAAGCACATCACCTTCGTGGGGCAGGCTGCCATCCAGTACGCCAACGCGCACAGCACCAAGCTGCCGCGCTTCGTCCAAGGTCTGGGCGTGGGCGCTGACGACCAGAAGCCTATCACAGAGCACGTCCCCAAGATGTTGACCGATGACCGCATCAAGGACATCAACTTCGACCTGTCCATGGCCGGTGTCAAATGCGGCTTCAGCGAGGGCGTCTTTGTCATGGACGGCCAGACCGGCATGATTACGGCCACGCAGGTGGAAAGCGACGACCGCGATACTATCCAGACCATCAAGGCAGACCGCGACGCTCTGCGCTGTGCAGTGGAACAGGCTATCAAGGGCGCGGATGCGCTCACCACCCTGCTGGGGGCTGCCCCGCTGGGCGAGTATGAGGTCACGTTCAACTTCGGCGACATCACCTACAACTATGAGGAGGACAAGGCCAGCTGGAAGAACTACGCTTCACAGGGCTGGGTCCCGCTGTGGCTCTACTTCACTAAGTTCGAGGGCATGAGCGAGGAAGAAGCCAAGAAGATGGTTGCTGAAGCCTCGGCAGCCGAAAAGGAAAAGGGCCTGTTTGACCAGCAGTAACCGGAAGGAGGCGGCAGCGCAGTGCTGACACCGCAGCAGATCACCGAACTAGCCGAAACGCTGTATCCGGCGCTGGACGACCTCAACCGGTGGATAACGCTGGACATGATACAGCGCTTCATGGCACGTCTGGGCCGTGGAGAGGATGCTGTACTGTCTGGGACGGACCGGTGGCAAGCTGAGGTATACCAAGCGGCGGGCGGCCATCTGGAGGAACTGCAAAAGAAGCTGAAGCTGTTCACGAAGCAGTCTGACGCCGAAATCGCGGCCATCTTTGAAGATGCAGCGGTCAAGGCGTGGGCTGCCGATTGCGCTGTTTATGCAGCAGCCGGTCACGACGTGCAGCCTTTGGCTCTGTCCAGCCGCATGGTGCGCATCTTGCAGGACGCCTACACCCGGACGCAGGGAGAGGCGCATAACTTCACACGCACCACGGCCAGCGCGAGCCAGAAGCGGCTTTTCAAGGTGCTGGACGAGACCCACTTCAAGGTCGTCACCGGCGCTCAATCCTACACCGCAGCAGTGCAGGAAGCCGTGGACGACCTTGTGCAGCATCAGACGCACGTTGTCTACCCGACCGGCCACCGGGACACCATCGAGACCGCCGTGCTGCGGGCAGTCCGCACCGGTATCAGTCAGGCCACTGGTAACATGACCATGCAGGGCATGATAGACCACGATTGGGACATCATCCGCGCATCTGCCCATCGGGGCGCACGGTACGGCGACGGAGGGCAAAACCCCGGCAACCACTTCTGGTGGCAGGGCAAGCTGTACAGCCGCACCGGGCGAACGCCGGGCCTCCCACTCTTTGTCGAGGCGACCGGCTACGGCACCGGCGAGGGGCTGGGCGGCTACAACTGCCGTCATAGCTTCGGCCCCGGCGATCCAAACCACAACCCTTTCCAGAACTTCGACGAGGAAGAAAACCGCAGGGTCTATGACCTCACGCAAAAGCAGCGGGCGAAAGAAGCCCGAATCCGGCGCGATAAAGTCGAGATGGCAGGTTATCAGGCCGCAGCCGAAAACGCCACAGACGACGCTCTGCGGGCGGCTCTGGAGGACAAATCGGCCAGAGCGGCGGCAAGGCTGCAAAAACACACGACGGATTATAACCAGTTCTGCCGGGAAAACGACCTGAAGCCGCTGAACGACCGGCTGTATGTTGCCAAACGCTCACAGGCTGCCGCACCAAAGGCGGCACGTCAGAGCGCGACCACCCCGCAGGCTGTGTTCGGCTCTATGCGCGGCAGCGGCGGTGATGCAGGGCAGCAGGGAGAGAGCGTTCACCGGTATCTTGGCAAGGTTGACCCCGCCGAAACGGAACAGGTCGAAGCCCTGAAGAACACATTCTGCGAACAGTACGCATCTTCCGCCGTGGAGAACATGATGGTCATAACCAAAGACGGCGAAGTTCATTTTATGACCGACAATAACCCGCGCGGGGTTGACTGTTCCTATCTGGGTGATAAACTGAAAGGGAGCTACAACATCCACACCCATCCGCCTGATACGACGCAGTATTCTTTCAGCACGGATGCAGACATTCCAGCAGCGTTTTCCGACGGCACGGCTATCATGGAGGCGGTAGATTACAAATACCGATACCAATTTGTTGTGCCGAGCGGCATTACGCTTGAACAATGGGAAGCTGTATGCGAAGCAGTGCAGGAAGAACGAAACTCTATTATGACGGCCAGAGGATATGACTTCGGCAGCTACGAAGAAAATATCCAGCACGTCATAATTGACGAAACGTGCCGCAGACTGGGCGTGAAGTGCTACCGCAGGGAGGCCAGAAAATGAGTTATACAGTTGAGCAGATAAACGAGTTGACCAAAGAAAGCGTTCGCCGCGAAAGGGCTCTTGTTGCTGAGTACAAAAGGACACACTCTGTTCCAAGCCGCGCCACGATTTCCACGCCGGAGATTGATGCAGAACGCGCAGAGCAGAAGCGCTTGTATGGTGAATATCTCAAAGCTCTGGCTCAAAACCAATAACCGTTGACCACGATGCAAACCGCACCGTGGTTTTTTCATGCCCAAAAACAGAAAGGAAAGCACAATGAGCAAGAA